>Ga0302319_10011149_pt1 | contig 17076 bp, 14 predicted proteins | sample Bog_T0_2_FD_203319 | JGI IMG/M metagenome (GOLD analysis project Ga0302319, IMG submission 203319) | Peat permafrost microbial communities from Stordalen Mire near Abisko, Sweden - Bog_T0_2 | ecosystem: Environmental > Terrestrial > Soil > Wetlands > Peat | place: Sweden: Abisko, Stordalen Mire...
AGTTGTTTTCCAAAGCCAGCGCCAAGGCGTCAGAAAGGCTCAGATAGATCTTGCCGTCTTTGACCAGATCTGTCAGCCGAACCGAGTTGGCAAAGCTCGCCTTGGGAATCGAGGTCGGCTTGAAAGTATTGAACGGATTGCCCGCCAGCCGCGCCGATGGCTTGGAAAAATCGCGCGCCGAGGTGCGCAGGTCCAGCGGCTGGGTCAACGTTGGCGCGGGAGTCGCCGGCAGCTCCGACGCCGCTTTCTCAGGAGTGTTCTGTCCTGCTCCCAACACCGCCTGCTGGGCAAATCCCGGGGGCACGCCCGCCGCCAGTGTCAGCATCACCGCGGCAATCGCGCGCAGCCCTTTGCCTGCCTGCCCACGCCCGTTCCGCGCGGTCATCTCTACATCCTCAAACACACGTTTACCGTACAAATGCATTCTTCTTCTCCGCCAATTGTTGAGGCATGTGGGTTGCCATTCTTAAGACGTTCGGAGGGGCCCTCCGGACGCATATTTGTCGTTCTGCAGGTTGCTTTTCGCCTCATGCCCCGCCTGCGAGCTCCCTTGTACCTACGCGCGCGGTCCTCGTTTCGTTCCCGCCCGTTCCCGCCAAACCAGTCCCTGGCAGCGATTTTCACCGTTTTCGGCCGGCCTTGCGCCCGGCGCACGCAGAAAGCTGAGTATATCCCACCTCCCGCTCCGCTACGTCCCCGCCCGTCCTTCCGGTCCAGCCTCTCGTATAGACGCTTTCGAGTACCCTGATATTTGACCCGGAATCCTGTGACCGCAAACGCCCAACCCGCCCAGTGCCTGCAAACCTGGAAACTGACCGTGGCCTACGACGGTACCGCCTATAGCGGCTGGCAGATTCAGCCCGGCGAACGCACCATCCAGGGAGAGCTCCAGGCCGCCCTCGGCCGCGTCACCGGCGAAACCCCGCTGCCCCAGGGCTCGGGCCGCACCGACGCCGGCGTCCACGCCCTGGGCCAGGTGGCCAGCTTCCAGCTCCAGGCCAACATTCCCCCGGACAACCTGCAACGCGCCCTCAACCGAACCCTTCCCCCCGCCATCCGGGTCATCGAGTCGCGAACGGTGCGAAGCACCTTCCATGCGCGCCACTCGGCCATCGGTAAAACCTACGAGTACCGCGTCTTCCGCCAGCCCATCTGCCCGCCCTTCCTGGCCCGCTATGTCCACACCTGCCCTTGGCCCATGGACGTGGATCTGCTGGAAAGGTCAGCCCAGCTCTTCGAGGGCCAGCACGATTTCCTCAGCTTTGCCGCAACGGACCCCGACCTGGCTACCCGCAACCGCCCAGGCGGCCAAATCCCGGAACTGCCCCTGACGCCAATGCCGGGCAAACACGGCGCAATCCGCACCATCGACTCCTCCACCTGGGAGCAGCGGCGCACCGAGCACGGCGACCTGCTCCTCTATCGTGTTCGCGGCAATGGCTTTCTGCACCACATGGTGCGCAACCTGGTGGGCACCATGCTCGACGTCGGCCGCGGCTATCTGGACATTGGCACCATCCCCGCCATCCTGGCCGCCCGCTCCCGCGACGCCGCCGGCCCCACCGCCCCCGCTCAAGGCCTGTTCCTCCATTCGGTCGAATACCCCGTCGATGAAGACCTTTTCCCAGGTGCTTGATCTGCAGGCCGTCTGGCCACCAGCGGATCGGCTCCTTGCATGTCCTCCTGCTACCCTTGAATCATCCCATGGCGCTCTTTCCCCGCAGCTCGGCGTTCTCCCGCGTCACGGCGCTGGCCGCCCGGCGGCCGGTGCACGCCGCCTTCGCCTGGCTGCATGGGAATCCCAAGCGCATCATGGACTGGCAGGCCGCGCTGGTGGCCATCCCCGCGCCGCCCTTCGGCGAAGATGCCCGTTCCGCATGGATGGCCCAGCGCTTTCGCGAGGCCGGCCTGGCCCACGTGCAAGCCGATCAGATCGGCAACGTTCTCGGTTTTCTCCCCGCCGCCAACCTGTCTCCGGAAAGCACCGGGCCCGTGGTCGTCCTGTCCGCGCATCTGGACACCGTCTTTCCCGCCGACACCCCGCTCAACCCTGTGCTCGGCGATGACCGTCTGGAGGCCCCCGGAGCCTGCGACAATGGCGCCGGCGTTGTCGGTCTACTGGCCGTGGCCCATGCGCTGGTCCAGGCTCACGTCGAACTGCCTGCCTCGCTGCTCTTTCTCGGCAATGTGGGCGAGGAGGGCGAAGGCGACCTGCGCGGCATCCGCCATCTCTATGACCAGCCGGCCCTGGCCGGCCGCATCGCCGCGCATATTGTCCTCGACGGCGCCGGCGCCGACTCCGCAGTCACCCAGGCGCTGGGCAGCAAGCGCTACCAGGTCCTCATCACCGGCCCCGGCGGCCACAGCTTTACCGACGCCGGCACACCCAACCCCATCGCTGCCCTGGCCTCGGCCCTGGCCGTACTGGCCGAGACACCTCTCACCGACGAGCCCCGCACCACGCTCAACCTGGGCACCGTCCAGGGAGGCACCAGCGTTAACTCCATCCCCGAGAGCGCCCAGGCCACCATCGATTGCCGCTCTACCAGCGGCGACCAGCTCACCCGCCTTGAAGTCGCCCTGCATCGCGCCGTGGAAGACGCCGTGACCCACGCCAATCAGTCCGCTTCGAAGAGCGCCAAGCTCGGCCGGGGCCAGCTCGCGTTCGCCATTCACAAGATTGGCGACCGCCCTGCCGCGCACCTGCCCATCGATTCCCCGCTCTTGGAAACCCTTCGCGCCGTTGACCGTCACCTGGCCCTGCGCACCGACCTCCGCCTCGGCTCAACGGATGCCAACGTCCCTCTCGCACTGGGAATACCCGCCCTCTCCATGGGCGCCGGGGGCGAAGGCGGCGGCGCTCACACCAAGGCCGAGTGGTACTCCGCCAAGAACCGCGAAGCCGGCCTCAAGCGCGTCCTCCTGCTCACCCTGGCCATGACCGAATGGGCCGCCGAGCTGTAGCGCCGCTCTGTTAAACTCCGCCCATGCGCGTCTATTCCGCCCTGTTTCCTGCTCTCCTCGCTCTCACATCGCTCGCCTCCGCCCAAGCGCCCAGCACCGCACCAGACCTCATCCTCTTCAACGGGGTCATCTATACTGGCGCCGGCCTTGGAGAAGACCATCCCCAGAACGTCCAGGCCATGGCCATCGCAGACGGAAAGGTGCTCGCCATCGGCTCCAACCAAGAGCTCAAACACCTTGCCGGCCCCCACACCCGACTCCGTGACCTCAGCACCGCTTCCACCGGCACCTACGTCTTTCCCGGCTTCAACGACGCCCACACCCACCTCGGCAGCGCCGGCGAAACTAAGCTCAACGTCGACCTGACCGGGGTCCCCTCGCTCTCCGCCATGCTGGGCAGGATTCAGGCCTTCGCGCAGGCCGCCCCCGCCGGCCACTGGCTCACCGGCGGCAACTGGGATCACACTCTCTGGGCCACCAAGACCCTGCCCACTCGCCATGACCTCGACAAAGTCACCGGCGACCACCCCGCCTTTCTAGGCCGCATCGACGGCCATATCGCCATTGCCAACTCCGCCGCACTCGCCGCCGCCGGCATCACCGGCAAAACCGCCCCGCCGCAAGGCGGAGCCATTGACCTCGACGCCGCGGGCGAAGCCACCGGAATCTTGCGCGAATCGGCCCAGGGCCTGGTCTCGAAGGTCATTCCTCCGCCCAGCCACGACGAGCGGCTGCGCGGCAACGAGTTGGCCATCGCCGACGCCCTCACCCACGGCGTAACCAGCGTCCAGGACTTCAGCGACTGGGACGACTTTCTCGTCTTTGAAGAGTTGGAAAAACAAGGCAAACTCAACCTGCGCATCACCGAATGGCTGCCCTTCCGCTTGCCGCTCGATCAGCTCATCCGCATGCGTGCCCACCACAACCTGAACGACCCTCTGCTCCACACCGGCTTCCTCAAGGGCTTCATGGATGGCTCGCTCGGCTCGCGCACCGCGGCCATGAAGGCCCCCTTCAGCGACGACCCCGGCAACACTGGTCTGCCCCAGTACACCCAGGAGCAGCTGAACAAGATGGCCGTCGAGCGCGCCCAGGCCGGCTTCCAGCTTGGCTTCCACGCCATCGGCGACAAGGCTGCCGCCACGGCTCTCGATGCCTACGAACGTGTTTGCGAGGACGCTACTTGGCGAACCGACGGGAGCAAAGTTGAACCGATGGTGCCACGTTGCTCATTCAAGATCGCGGCGTCCGCTCGCAACCGCATCGAGCACGCCCAGGTCGTCGATCCCGCCGACATTCCCCGCTTCAAGCAGCTCGGCGTCATCGCCTCCATGCAGCCCAACCACCTGCTCACCGACATGAATTGGGCCGAAGACCGCCTCGGTCCCGCGCGCGCCGCTTATTCCTACGCCTGGAAGGCCTTCCTCGACGCCGGTGTGCCTCTGGCCTTCGGCACCGACTACCCGGTCGAGCCCATCACGCCCTTCCGCGGTCTCTATGCCGCAGTGACGCGCATGAACGAAGCGGGAACCAAGACCTACTTCTCCCAGAACAAGCTCACCCGCGGCCAGGCGCTCTACGCCTACACGCAGGGCTCGGCATACGCCGAATTCGCCGAGAAGCGCAAGGGCCAGCTGCTGCCCGGCTACGAGGCCGACTTCATCCTCGTCGATCGCGACCTCTACACCATCCCCGCGCCCGCGATCCTGCACACGCAGGTGAAAGAGACCTGGGTCAGCGGCAAGCAATCCTACGCCGCCAATCTCCGCACGCGCTGAACTGCTCACTCGCTGACTTGCTAACCACCCTGTGCCCCATCCATGCGCGCCTTTGCGCATGGGTGGGAGTCCACGGACCCAGGGCGGCGCAAGCCGCATTCGCCGCACCGCAGGTGCCTGCCATAATTCAGACACATGAAGCCGCGCGCCTACCTGCTCATGCTCTTCGTCGTAGCCGTCTGGGGCTCGACCTTCGTGCTCATCAAGAGCGCGCTGGCCGACGCCTCACCTGCCGCCTTCAACCTGGTGCGCATGACGCTCGCCTTCCTCGTCCTTGCCGCGGCCTATCACCGCGCCGATCGCGCTTTCTGGCGTAGCATCCGTCCTAATCAGCTCGCCGCCGGCGCGCTGGTAGGCCTCTGTCTCGCGCTCGGCTACCAGTTCCAGACCACCGGCCTGGCCCGCACCACGGCCTCGAAATCCGCCTTCATCACCGGCTTGGTTGTCGTGCTGGTCCCGCTCTTCTCCGCCATTCCCGCTCTATGCCCGCCCACCGCCCGCGCTCCGCGCTGGAACGCCTTCCTCGGCGCCGCGATTGCCTTTGCCGGAATCCTGCTCCTCACCGCGCCCGCGACCGGCGCCTCCATCCTGCCCGATCTCTCTTCCATCAACAGCGGCGACCTGCTCACCTTCGGCTGCGCCATCGGCTTCGCCTTCCACTGCATCGCCCTCAGCCACATCTCGCCGCGCATCGGCTTCCGTCCTCTCGCTGTGCTCCAGGTCGGTTTCTGCGCCGTCTTCATGGCCCTCAGCCTGCCGCTCATCGAACATCCCCACATCCACTGGACGCTCCGCATGATCGTGGCTCTCACCATTGCCGCCGTGCTGGCAACGGCCGCCGCATTCTCCATCCAGAGCTGGGCGCAATCCATCCTGCCGCCCACCCACACCGCGCTGCTGCTCACGCTTGAGCCCGTCTTCGCCTGGATCACCTCGTTCCTCATCCTCGGCGAGCGGCTCGGCCTGCGCCCCGCCTCCGGCGCACTGCTCATCCTTGCCGGAATCGCACTCACGGAGTTAATCCCGCAGCCGCATCTGCCTTCGGCGCACGAAGCGTGATAAAGACCGGAATCAGGACCCTTGCCCGCGTGCCCCATCAGCGGTACTCTTCTCCCATGCGCCCCCTTCGCTATTCCATTAACGTCACACTGGACGGCTGCTGCGACCATCGTGAAATGACCCCGGACCCCGACCTGTTTCAAAACGCCATCGAAAACATTCGCCGCGCCGATGCGCTCCTCTTTGGCCGCGTGACTTATGAAATGATGGAGTTCTACTGGCGTCCGCTGGCGGCTGATCCGGCGAAACCATTCGCCCAGGCAATCGACGCGGCAAAGAAGTACGTCGTGTCGAGCACCCTGGACCGCGTCGACTGGAACGCGGAGTTCCTGCGCGGGGACCTGGGGACCGCCGTCCAGAGGCTCAAGCAAGAGCCGGGCAACGGGCTGTTCGTGGGAGGCGTAAAGCTCCCCCTCGCTTTGGCCGAGCTGGGATTGATCGATGAGTACGAGTTCGTGGTGCACCCCAGGATTGTGGGTCACGGGCCAAGCTTGTTCGCGGGGCTATCGGAGCGTATCGACCTGAGGCTCGTGAGCCGGCTGGAGTGCGGCTCGGGGGCGGTGGCAATGCGGTATGAGACGAAACGATAGCCTTTGCGCTGCCCGGCCCGCATCCGCAGCGTAAAAAGCCTGCCCTGGTCGCCGTCGATTGTGGTCCGCGGTTGTTCTCGTCATTTTTCTTCCGCGACACGCCGCTCGAACTCCCCCCAGAGCCTCCCCGGCGCCAGGAACAACATCTTTGTCTCGCCAGGAACTGGACGGTCCGCAAACAGTTCCACCAGCCGCTTGCCCCGCGTGAGCCGTCCCCGCACAAAGGCGAACACCCGATATCCAACCTTGCGCATCAGCGTAAACAACAGCGCGTCCGGCCTGGCCTCGGTCAGCACCAGCGGCTCTTGCCCGGCCAGTACTTGCAGCCCGCCCGCAATCACCTCGGTGTCGTGCCCTTCGACGTCAATCTTGATTGCTTCCACTTGCAGCCCGCGCGTGCGTACGAACGTGTCCAAGGTCACTACGTCTACCGTAATCTGGTCGCCCGGGTCGTCGCCCTCTTGGGCCATGTGCGAGACCTCCGAGTCGCGCGCCAGCGTAAACCGCGCCCGGCCCGGTCTGGCTCCGGCCGCCCACGGAATCACATCAACGTTCAGCCGTCCGCGCAGGTTCATCTCCAGCAGTTCCCGCACCCGCGGGTCCGGCTCAAAGGCATACACCTCAGTCACCCGTGGCAGCATGTACAGGCTGTAGTAGCCAATATGCGCGCCCACGTCGAGCAGTGCTCCCTTACCCTGCAACAGCTGGAACATCAGCGCCTCGCTGCCCCAGTCCACATCGCCGCCGGTGATGAAGGCCTCGCTGGCAAAGTGGTCCGCAATGGGCAGCAGCAGCCACTCGCCCGTCGGCAGCAGCATCCAGTGGTCGCAGTGGAGTACGCGCTTGTAGAACTGCCGCACCGCCGTCCGCTTCGCCCAGCGCCACGGCCCTACCTCGCGGATGAACGCAACGTCGATCGCCATCCCTGCCTGCGCCCTCCGTTCACCGCAGAGCAAACTCCAATCCCTGATTCCCTGGTCCCTGCCTTTGTCTATCGCGGCGCCGGCTCGCCTGAATCGGCCAGCGCATAAGCCAGCACCGCCACCACCGCCGCATTCTCATTCAGGTGCTTGGGGTCCACCTTGTCGAACGTGTCCGCAGCCGTGTGGTGATAGTTGAAGTAGGTGCGCGAGTCCTGCACCGGCGCAAAGCTGGGCACGCCCTTTTGCGTCAGCCCGTCGATGTCCTCGCCCGTATCGCCCGATGCGACCAGCGTCTCCGCGCCGATGCCCGCCAGCACCTGCGCCACCGGCCGCAGCCACTCGCCCAGCGGCGGCTTGCCCGCGTAGTAAATCCCCGTCGGATGGTCCGCGCCCAGATCGCTCTCGATCGCGCCCATGTGATTCGCCACGTCGTTCTTGTGGTCGATCATGTACTGCGCCGCGCCTTCCGAGCCCTCTTCCTCGCTCATCCAGGCGATGCAGCGCACCGTCCGTTTCGGACGAATGCCCAATTCCTTGAGCAGGTGAATCACCTGCATCGACACCACCACTCCCGCGCCGTCGTCGATCGCGCCCGTGCCCAGGTCCCATGAATCCAGATGCCCCGACACCACCACCACCTGCTCCGGGTGCTCGCTTCCCTTCCAGTCGGCAATCACGTTATAGCTGTCCGCATCGGGCAGCGTCTGCGGCGTCAATGTCAAATGCAGCTTGACCGCTCCCTGGCTCGCCAGATTCTTCAGCAGGTCGGCATCCTCGGCCGTCACTGCCGCCGCGGGAATCTTCTCCACGCCATCCGCGTACATGGTCATGCCGGTATGCGGCAGCCGGAAGTCTGCCCCGCCCACCGATCGCACCAGCACCGCCGCCGCTCCAACAGCCGCTGCCGCCACCGGCCCCGCGCCGCGGTAGACCACACCGTCCCCATAAGCCTCCAGCCCCTTGCCCTGCGCGGCCAGCTCCTTGTCGAAGCGGTGATTGAACAGCAGAATCTTGCTTTTCACCGCGCCGGCGGGGAGCGCGTGCAACTGCTGCCAATCGTCCACCACCACTACCTCGGCAGTGATTCCGTCGGCCGGCGTGGCCACGCTGCCGCCCAGCGCAGTCAGCACCACCTTCTGCGTCGTCCCCGGCGTCTGCCCCGGCCACTGAACCACCTCGGCGGTCTCCGCGCCGCGCACCCAGTGCGGCACCTTGGCCTTCTCGAGCGTCACCTCCGCTCCCAGCGCGCGCAGTTCCGCGGCGACATATTCAACAGCCTGCCCGGCCTGCGCCGATCCGCTCAGCCGCGGCCCTATGTTGTCGGTCAAGTGGCGCAGCTGGTCGAGCGCATACGGATCCTTCATGGCCGCATCGCGCAGCCGTTCCATTGCCGCAGTCTGCTCCGGCGTCCAGGCGCTCTTGCCGTCGCCAATCATGGCGTTGAGCCGGTCCATCAAACTCGAATCCCGACCGCTGGCCGCTGGAACCGCGCTCTGCGCTTCGCAAAGGGTCGAAAGCAGCCCCGCGGCCAGCGCCGCAACTGCCATAATTTGAGGCTTCTTCGGGGAAAATTCCATGCCGGATGTTACCACGGCCCCACTGCGATTACGCTGCGACTCTTTCCCCGCGCTGACGTCTATACGGGAGAGGCGCGGCAGTACAGGATGCATTTGCCCCGAGGGGAATCTGCCGTCCCACCCAGCTCTGGCCGCGACTGGCTATACTGATGATTGGTGCAATCAACAAGCTGGCCTTTGGGCTGGCTACTCAGACGAGGTCATCGATCCCATGAAATCGCTTTTTGAACGGCTGCGTACGCGCCGTCTTGCTTCCATGTTTGTCCTGCTTGCCACCCTTTCCGTAGCAATTGTGGCTGGTTCCTTTGCTGCTCACGGGGTCCGCGGACAGGAGAAGCAGAGCGACAGCGCCGACGCTTCACCGCTGAAGGTGGTCAACTCCGCGGTTGCTCCCAACGAGTTTGTCAGGATTGCCAAAGAAGTGGGCCCGGCAGTGGTCAACATCAACACCCAGACGCTGCCCAAGCAGTCGCTGAACAAGGGCCGCCCCAGCCCCCACAGCCACGCCGTCCCCAACCCTCACCAGCAGGCCCCCGGCGACGACGACCAGGAAGACGACCAGCAAGCACAGCCGGGTCAGGGACAAGGGCAGGGCCAGGGCAACTTCCAGGACTTCTTCAACAAGTTCTTCGGCGGCCAGGTTCCCGACCAGGAAGGCGGCGACGACAATCAGGTGCGCGAATCCCTCGGCTCTGGATTCATCGTCGATCCCAAGGGCTACATCATCACCAACAACCACGTCATCGAGAAGGCCGACAAGATCTTCGTCAAGCTCTCGACCGACCCCGACTCGCAGGACCTGGGCCGGCCGGCGCGCGTGATCGGCTTCGACAAGGCCACCGATCTGGCGGTCATCAAAATCGACACCAGCTCGCCCCTGCCCACGGTCAAGCTGGGCAACTCTGAGACCGCGCAGGTGGGCGACTGGGTGGAAGCCATCGGCAGCCCCTTTGCCCTCTCGCAGACCGTCACCGCCGGCATCATCTCCGCCAAGCACCGAACCATTGAACCGGGAGCGAGCGGTCAGTTCCAGCACTTCATTCAGACCGACGCAGCCATCAATCCGGGCAACTCCGGTGGGCCGCTCTTGAACATGAACGGCGAAGTGATCGGCGTCAATACCGCCATCTACACCCAGTCGGCCGGCTACCAGGGCATCGGCTTCGCCATGCCGTCGAATACCGTGGTCGAGGTCTACAACGACCTGATCAGCGCCAGCCACAAGGTCACCCGCGGGTCCATTGGAATCCGGTTTAACCAGGGCCTCTCCGGCGCCGTCAACCGCATTTACGGCTTCAAGAACGGCGTTCTGGTGCAGCAGATTGTGCACGGCGGCCCCGCAGACAAGGCCGGCCTCAAGGCGGGCGACATCATTACCACCATCGACGGCCGCGCCATCAAGGACGGCGACGACCTGGTGAACGAGATCACCACCCGCAGGCCCGGCTCGTCCATCCGATTGGGCTACCAGCGCGACGGCAAGCCCCTGGAAGCCTCGGTCACCATCGGCGACCTGGACCGCGTCTTCTCTGAGGCAGAGAACCAACAGGCCGACGCCGGTCCCGACGACAAGGGCGATGCCGGCGAAACCAAGCTCGGCCTGGTGGTCCGGCAAGAGTCCGACTCGACCGCCGCCAAGCTTCACACCCCCGGCGTCGTCGTCCAGTCGGTCCGTTCCGGCTCGTTTGCCGACCTGCAGGGTCTGGAGCCAGGCCTGGTCATCACCCGCATCAACAAACAGCCCACAGGCACCAAGGACCAGTTCGACTCCGTCGTCAGCAAGATCAAGACCGGCGACGATGTCGTCTTCGAGGTGATTGATCCGCGCCATCCGGACAATGGAATCAACTACCTGGGTGGCACGCTGCAGTAAGCCCCATACAGCGCCGATTGTCTCGTTCCACAATCGGCGCTGGCACTAGGTGGGGTTTGGAATTTCGCCGCTGCGCGCTATTCTTCTTGCCACATTGCGGTACAAGACGATAGACTGAGAGTAACTCTTCCACAAAATCCGTTTTCATTGGGGGCTTCAGCGTGTCTTCATTTCGAGCAAAACTGGTGTTGGCGCTCTCAGCAGTTCTGATTGCGTTGCCGGCCTTTGCCACACGGACGCACAAGGCATCGAGCAATGCCGCACACTCCGGCAGCATCCACTCGGTCACCCACCCGGTCAGCAGCCACTCCCGCTCCGGCCACAAAGCCGTGGCGGCCAAGTCGCACAAAATGCACGGCCAGCAGGCCATCGACCCATCCCGCGTCACGGCCATCCAACAGGCCCTTATCCGCGAGCAGTACCTGACCACCGATGCCAACGGCGCATGGGATTCCACCACGGCAGCCGCCATGCAGAAGTACCAGGCCGACCAGGGCTGGCAGACCAAGCTGATGCCCGACTCCCGCGCCCTGAAGAAGCTTGGCCTCGGCCCCGACTACTCGAACGCCATCAACGCCAAGAACTCCTCCTTCGCCGAACCGCCGCCGGCTTCGACCATCCCCTCCACGGTCGCCTCCGGTTTCGCCCAGGCCTCCGGCATCAACCGCTGACCTTCTCGGCAATCGTTCTCGATCTCCCAAACAGAATGGCCATCCTCGAGCGGCCGTTCTGTTTGGTCCGTTGTGAGAAGAATGCTTCGCAAGCCTCAAATGAGCCCAGCTTTGTAAGCGGCTCGACTTCATAGGCTGCGAAAAATCTCACCGGGGGCAGCAAGAAGTGTCAGGGCACGACTTCAGTCGTGCCGCAATCCACACAAAATAAAGCATGGGCTTTACAGGCTGCGGAAAAACTCGTTCGGACGGTAGGCCGGGGATTTATCCCCGGCACAAAGCCAATTAAATCAATGAGGGCTTCAGCCCCTGAGGTACGCTTCTTGGGCATTTTGCCTGAAACAAGGCCTTTTTTCGCAGCCTGTTTAGCCCCCCGAGGGAATACGCAGCTCCGGGTATAACTCAGAACCGGGACGGCGGCATTCCCTGCAACAGGAATTCATATCGCGGCCGCAGCGTGTCCGGCCCGGCGGTAATCGTCGAGTCCAGATGGATCAGCGAGTCATCCTTGCCGTACTTCGGCCACTCCGGCAGCCCCGCTCCGTTGGGATCGCCGGTCTTGGCAAAATTGGTCCAGTAGCTCATCATCTGGTCGCTCAGCTTGCGGTCTTCCGGCCGCACATCAAAGCCAGGCCGTGTGTCCAGTGTCCCAAACACATACTCAATGTCGTCGGAGTGAAAGGCAAATGTGCCCTCGTGATACTTGCTGGGCGTCGCCCGCAGCTCAAAGTGATACCGGTACACCGGCGAGTCGCCGGACTTCCGATGCGCCTCCAGCCACTTCCAGGTGCCGAAGGCGATGAACGCATCGCCGCCGTAAGCTCCGGCTGAATCCACAACCTGGTCGTCGGTCTCGCCGGGATAGAGCTTCAAAAACTCGTCAGCCCGATCGTTGAACAGCGAAGCGGCCATCGCCTTCCACTTCTCCGCCGTCATGCCGCTGCCCAGAAAACTGCCCTCGTCGCGATTCCACCCCGCCAGCAGCGGTACATGCGCCTGCTTGCCTGCCGCATAGGTCTCCGGCACCGGCTCGGTCAGCAACTTGCCGTCCACAACCGTCGAAAAGCCGCCCTTCTTCGCCTTCGCCGCCTCCAGCACCTTGTCCGTCGGCAGCGCTCGCAGTTCGGCCAGCGACTTCACACCCAGCGAATCAACCCACTCATCGTCCTTCTTCTCGCGCGCCTCCAACGGATCCACCGCCAGCGTATCGCCGAACGCTCCGCCGCTCTCGCCAATCGCTTTGTGGAACAGCCCCTGCGACCTGGGCGATGCCATCAGCGTGCTCACTGCAAACGACCCCGCGCTCTCGCCGAAGATGGTCACATTGCCCGCATCGCCGCCAAACTTGCCAATGTTGCCCTTGACCCACCCGAGCGCCGCCACCATGTCCAGCAGCCCATAATTCCCCGCTGTCCCGCCAGTCTCTTTCGCCAGATCAGAAGTCGCCAGAAAACCAAACACCCCCAGCCGGTAGTTCATCGTTACCAGCACCACGCCCTTCAGGGGAAGAAAATCGCCGTTGTGCCGCGGCTCGCTGCTGGCTCCGCCTGCGTAGCCGCCGCCATGAATCCAGAACATCACCGGCAACTTGCTCTTGTCGGTTGCATCGGCCGGCGCATACACATTCAGGAACAGGCAATCCTCGCTCGGCCCCGCATCCTGAAACACCATGTCTTCAAAGATGCGTCCCTGCGCGCAGCGCGCGCCAAACTTGGTCGCATCGCGCGTGCCCTTCCACTTCGCGGGCGGCCCGGGCGCCTTCCAGCGCATCTCGCCCACCGGCGGCGCCGCATAGGGCAGCCCCAGAAACGCCTTCACCTTGCCGTCGTTGATCGTCTTGCCCTGCGCCTTGCCCTGCGCCGTCTTCACCGTCAACGGATCGCCATAAGCCGGCATCGACATTCCCCACGCCAGACCGACAGCCGCCAGCGCGCACACAAATTTCACTCCCATTTGCATCGCAATTTTCTCCCGCGCACAACCTTATCAGGACGTGCTTTGGCGCGAGGGAGTTTCAGGCATCGCAGAGATGAAACCGCTGATCGGCAACTTCAGTGCGCCTGCAACATCAGCACCGCGCGCTCCGGGTCTTCCAGGGAGTCGGCGAGAGAGGTTCTCGTCGAAGAGCAGCTTCACAGCGCAATGCGCCGCCCCATGCGAGCGGCAAATTCAAACACGGCCGGAAAATCCTCGGGCTCAAGATCTGGGTAGTCATCGAGAATCTGCTCCTGCGAAACGCCCGCTGCCAACCAGCCCAACACATCCCACACGGTAATCCGCAAGCCTCGAATACACGGCTGTCCAGAGCGCTTTCCCGGCTCGATGGCGATGCGGGACTCGGTGGCACTGCTCATGGTGAGATGATAACGCGCTTCAGGAATCGGCGGTAGCCGGAACTTCAGAAGATCTCCGGCCCCAGCAGATCGGCCATCGTCTCCCGTCGCCGGATCAGCCGCGCCTTCGCGCCCTCAACCAGCACCTCTGCCGCGCGAGGCCGCGTGTTGTAGTTCGAACTCTGCGCCATGCCGTAGGCCCCCGCGTCGAGCAGCGCCACCAGATCGCCCGGCTCAACCGGCCCCAGCTTCCGGTCCCGCGCAAAAAAATCTCCGGTCTCGCACACCGGCCCCACCACGTCCACCGTGCGCGGCCGGCCCGCGCGCCGCCGCACCGGCACAATCTCGTGGTGCGCCTGGTAGAGCGCCGGACGGATCAGATCGTTCATCGCCGCGTCCGTAATCACAAACGTCTTTTCGCCGTTGCGCTTGACCTGCAGCACGCGCGCCACCAGCGCCCCGGCCTGCGCCACGATGAACCTGCCCGGCTCCAGCAGCAGCCGCCCGTCAAACCCCTTCAGCGCCTGCTCCAGCGCCGCCGTATACTCGCGCACCTTGGCCGCTGCATCAAACGCGCCGCCGTGGTAGTCGATGCCCAACCCGCCGCCCGCATCCACCGAGCGCAGTTGAATCCCTTCGCGCCCCAGCTCGCGCACCAGCTTGGCAACCCGCTCCATCGCCGCGCCAAACGGCGCCGCCGAGCGAATCTGCGAGCCGATATGCACGCTCACCCCATGCGCCTCCAGCCAGCCATTGCCCTTGGCGCTCGCATAGATTCGCTTCGCCTGCCGTATGTCGATGCCGAACTTGTGCTCCCGCAGCCCGGTTGAAATGTACGGATGCGTATCGGCAAACACGTCCGGGTTTACGCGCAGCGCGAACCGCGCCTTCCGCTTCAGCTTGCGAGCCCGCGCGGCCAGCAGCTCGAGCTCCGCCTCGCTCTCCACGTTGAATTCGAGAATGCCCGCTTCAAGCGCCAGATCAATCTCCGCCGCCGTCTTGCCCACGCCAGAGAACACCACCCGCTCCACCGCCTCAGGCGCGGCCGCAATCACCCGCTCCAGTTCGCCGCCGGAGACCACGTCAAACCCCGCGCCGCGCGCCGCGAGCAACTTCAAAATCTCGAGCGCCGAGTTGGCCTTCACCGCATAGCACACCAGATGATCGCGCCCGGCAAGGGCAGACTGAAACATCCCCAGCCGCTCCGCAATCTGATCGGCAGAGTACACATAAAGCGGCGTGCCATACCGCTTCGCCAAAGATTCAAGCGACACGTTGCCGCAGCTGAGCGCACCGCCCGCTTGCGGATACTGAAACGGCCGCGAAGAAGAAAGAGAAATCGAAGTCAAGAGGGTTTTTCCAATCGAGGAGTGCTCGTCAAGAGCCTACCGTATTCTACTTGCCCACGACCCCGCAGCCCCACGGACCCGCTTACTCGCTACCTTGCGAACTTGCGAACTTGCGAACTTGCGAACTTGCGAAAACGAAATCCCGCCCCCACCTACCGCGCAACCGCCCCCGTCCCCTATGATGGTCATCGCCGATGACAACTTCCTCAAAAGCCCGCGCTATCCTCACCGACAGCCACTTCCTCATTCCTCTGGCTGTCTTCCTCATCGGCCTGGCCCTGCTCATCGCCCTGCACTAGCTGGGTGCCCCTGGTCCCGATTCTGGGACCAGGGAAAGCACGAACCTCCGTGGTCGGGCTCCTGGAAACCTGACCGCATACGACAAAGGAACCGCCCGCTTGAACACTGCTCGCAACGCCAGCGCCAGCTTCCGCTCCGTCCACGGCGTCGGCGTGGCCTGCGGACTGGCCGCCGGCGTCTGGCTCGGCGCGGCCGAGGCGCCCACCAAGCTGGTCAACTCCGGCCTGTCGCCCTTCGCAATCTCGCTGTGCATGGTGGCCGGCGTCTTCACCGCCCGCTGGACCCTCCCCACCCTGCTCAAGGGCACCCGCTACGTCTTCGCCGACCTCGCCCTCAACCGCCATCTCGTCCTCAACGCCATCCTCGCCGGCATGCTCTGGGCCGTCGCCAACACGCTCACCGTTTTCGCCATTCGCGACGTGGGCCTCACCATCGCCTTTCCGCTCTGGAACGCCAACTCGCTCGTCGGCCTGCTCTGGGGCCGCGTTCTCTTCGGTGAGTTGAAGGGCGCCAGCTGCGGCACCATCGCTAAAGTTGTTTTCGGCGCGCTCGCCATCGTCGTCGCAGCCATCCTGCTGGGCTTCAGCACCATCCACGCCAGCGGCCCGCACTCCACGCGCGCCGTCCCCGGCATCCTCGCCGCCGCCGGCGCCAGCCTGCTCTGGGGAACCATGTACATCCCCTACCGCAAGGCCTACATCAGCGGCATGAACCCGCTCTCCTTTGTCACCGTCTTCACGCTCGGCGAGCTCGGCACCTGCTTCGCTCTCGTCCTCGTGCTCGACGGAGGAGCCCACGCCGCTGTCTTTCACTCACCCCAGATCAAGCACCTCATCTTCTGGCTCTTCCTTGGCGGCTTCGTCTGGGTCATCGGCGACCTCTTCCAGCAGTTCGCCACCAAGTACCTCGGCATCGGACGCGCCATCCCGCTCTCAAACACCAACCAGCTCTGGGGCCTGGCCTGGGGCGCGCTGGTCTTCGGCGAGCTGGCCCACGCCGACGCCGCGCACCGCTTGCTCGTAGTCGCCGGTTCGGTTGTCATGATCCTCGGCGCGCTGGCTGTCTCAACCGCCGTTGCCGGCGAGCGCGAGAACGCCTCCGCCAACCAGGCCCTGCTGCGCGAGTGCAATCGTTACGGCCTCGACTACAACCGCATCCTCGCCACCTATGGCGGCTCTGAGTTCGACAAGGGCCGCGGCGAGGCCCGCTCCTGGTGGGACTACGCCATCGTCTTCACCGCCACCGCCGTCTTTTTCTACCTAGGCGTCAACGCCCGCGTCCCCACGCTGGCCATGCAGTTCACCTGGCTCTGGGCGCTTGGCGCAGTGCTGGTAGCCACCGCCCTCCTCGCCGGCTGGGCGCTCTGGAAGGCTACGCGCTTCTCGTAGTGCGAACTTTCCACCACTCAGCTCTCGGTAAATAGCAAACTGTCATCCTGAGCGAAAGGGGCCCCAAGCGCTTTTCAGCTTGGGGGTGGTGAGTCGAAGGATCTGCGGTTGCTTTTCGGCACGCCCTCACCATCCCCACCCAGCCCGTTACAATATCCAAATGACCGCCCCGCAACAGGTCGATCTGGTCGGCGTGGGCCTCAACGCCACCGACACGCTCATCACCCTGCCCACCTATCCCGAGCGCGGCTCCAAGGTCGAGTACACCACC
>Ga0302319_10011150_pt1 | contig 17076 bp, 14 predicted proteins | sample Bog_T0_2_FD_203319 | JGI IMG/M metagenome (GOLD analysis project Ga0302319, IMG submission 203319) | Peat permafrost microbial communities from Stordalen Mire near Abisko, Sweden - Bog_T0_2 | ecosystem: Environmental > Terrestrial > Soil > Wetlands > Peat | place: Sweden: Abisko, Stordalen Mire...
GGCGCGGCTCGACGAGTTTTCGGCGAGACTGACCGGATGATCGGCATCGACGGAACCGTCGCCGCCGCGCTTCCGCCGCCGCGCTTCCGGCGCCGCGTCGGGCGCGGCGTCGGGCGCGGCGTCGGACGGTGGTTCAGCGGGCCGCGGTGCCGGTGCGACGGGTGACCGCGTACAGGCTTTGACGCTGGCGGATGCGCGCCGCATCCATCAATATCCGTCCGGCCCAGCGGTAGACATTGTTTTCCTTGACGGTGCGGCGCATGAGGCTCATGCGGTTGCGCCGCTCGTCGCGGCTCATGCGCATGGCGGTCTCCATCGCTTCGGCCGTCTCGTTGACGTCGAACGGATTCACCAGCACCGCCTCGGTGAGTTCGCGCGAGGCGCCGGCGAACGTCGAGAGGATCAGCACGCCGTCCTCATCGTCGCGCGCCGCGACGAACTCCTTCGCCACGAGATTCATGCCGTCATGCAGGCTGTTGACGAGGCAGAAATCCGCGCTGCGGTACAGTTCGAAGACGCGCTGCGGATCCTGGTGCTCGTCGATCAGCACGATCGGACGCCATCGTCCCTCGGAAAAGCGCACGTTGATGCGCTCGGCTTCGTTGCGGGTGTGTTCCTGCAGCGCGTGATACGCGGGCAGGCGGCTGCGCGAAGGGGCGGCGACCTGCAGCAGCGTGATCCGGCCGCGCTGGCGCGCATTCCTGTCGAGCAGCGCCTCGAGCGCGTGGAAGCGCTCGATGATGCCCTTGGTGAAGTCCCAGCGCTCGACCCCGAGCCCGAGAAACACGCCGTCGCCGATGTCGTACGCGCGGCGCACCGACTCGCGGCAGGTCGCGATGTCGGGAACGTGCTGCATCCAGCGCGGCGGCCACTCGATGGAAATCGGATAGGAGGCGACGCGGCAGACGTGCCCCTGCAGAGTCACGGTCATGTGCTCGTGATCGATCTGGCACTCGACGAAGCGGTCGACCGTGCCGAGAAAATTCTGGCAGTGATAGCGGGTGTGAAAGCCGAGGATGTCGGCCGACAGCATGTGCATCAGCATCTCCCGCTTCCAGGGGCACACGCCGAAGGTCTCGGCGTTGGGCCACGGGATGTGCCAGAAGAGCACGATGGTCGCCTTGGGGATCTTCGCGCGGATGAGGCGCGGCAGGAGCGCGAAATGAAAATCCTGGATGAGGATCACGGGGCTGTCGGTCGTGGCCTCGGCGGAGACCACTTCGGCGAATTTGGCGTTCACCTCCTCGTAGCTGCGCCAGTCGCTCGCGCGGAACTCCGGCCGGACGTAGGCGAGATGGCACAGCGGCCACAATCCCTCGTTCGAGAACCCGTAGTAGTACCCGTCCTCCTGCAGGCGCGACAGCCAGACTCGCCGCAGCACGTAGCTCGGATCGTCCGGCGGCACCTTCAGATGATCGAAGCGATCGACGGCATCCCGGTCGGCGGGTCCGCTGCCGTGGGCAATCCACACGCCGGAACAGGCGCGCATGATGGGCTCGAGCGCGGTGACCATGCCGCTCGCCGGCACCTGCACGGTGATGCGGCCGTCGGCATCGCGGTTGTGGATGTACGGCTCGCGGTTGGAGACGATCATCACCTGGCCGGAATTGAGATAGTCGCGCACCACCTGGCGCAGCGCCTGCGGTGTCCAGTTCTCCGAGAAATCGATTTCGAGGCGCTGTTTCTCCTCGACTTCCGCGAGCACCTTGCGCACCTGCGACAAAATCGGCAGTGACGCCGCGGGGGACAGCGCGTCATCCTGAAAGCGCTTGCCGCGTATGTCGCCGATCAGGATGTTCACCCAGCGCCGCAACTGCAGCCACGCGGCGAGCACCACGATGATCGCGAGCAGCAGCATCGAGATGCCGACCACGACCAGGATGAAGTCGCGCGCGCTGCGCTGCCGTCGGTCGGCGAAGGAGAGATCATGCACGAGCAGCACGCGGAACGGCGTCGGCTGCGCCTCGACGTCGAATTTGGCGACCTGCACCGAACCGGAGGAGAGCTGCATGATGCGCGAGGTCGAGGTGCCGGGATTGCTGTCGAGCTCGCACGAGACGGCGGCCGGCGAACGCTCGGTCTTGATGATGGTCGAGCCATCCTTGCGGCACACGAGCACGGCAAGCAGGCGCTGATCGGCCGTGACCTTGGCGAGATAGCCGCGCAGGCGCGCCTCATTGCCGTTCTCGACGAGCTCCGTGATCGGCTCCTCCATCGAGTGCATGGCGAGCTGCGCGCGCAGCTCCACGTCGGAACGAAACCATTCCGCCAGCAGCCGCTCGATGTAAGGCAGCCCGAAGTAGGCGACGACGCACGACGCCAGCGCGAGCGGCACCACGAACCGGACGAGGATTGATCGGAACATCGCACCTCCGCTCGGGTTGATTGGGGCGATGAAAGCCAAAATACCCGAGTTCCGCCAAGAAATCTCTCCCCATCGCGCCGCATGCCGTCAACGCACCGGCCGGCGCGCAACCGCGGTTCGCGGCCCGGCGGTGTAAAAATTACAGCGAATATCGATTGGCAATCGCGCTGCGCTAGGCTATTTTTTGAGCCCTGCATGCAAAACCCACCGCTGCCGTCCCTTGATTGGTGCTTGTTTCTCGACGTCGACGGCACCCTCGTGGAGTTCACGGAGTCGCCGCAGGGGGGCGCCGCGGACGACACGCTGAAGGCGTTGCTCGCGCGGGTCCGCGACAAGCTGAACGGTGCGGTGGCGCTGATCAGCGGCCGCCGCGTCGAACATCTCGACGCGCTGTTCGCGCCGCTGCACCTGCCGGCGGCGGGCTTGCACGGGACCGAGCGGCGCGATGCTCGCGGCACCTGGCACGGCGTGGGCGGCATCGACCCGCTGCTCGAGCCGGCGCGCGCGCGGCTCGCGGACTTCATCGCGCAGCATCCGGCGGCGGTGCTCGAGGACAAGCTGCGCACCCTCGCCATTCATTACCGGGCGGCCCCGTCCCTCGAGGGCGCGCTGCGCCGTCTCACGGGCGAGCTCGCCGCGGCCTCGGGCGGCCGCTACCACGTCCAGGAGGGCATCATGGTGTTCGAATTGAAACCCGTCGGCTTCAGCAAGGCCACCGCCATCGCGGCGTTCCTCGATGAGGATCCTTTCCGCGGCAGGATGCCCGTGTTCATCGGCGATGATCTCACGGATCGCGACGGATTCGCGGTCGTCGAAGCCCGGGGCGGACTCTCGATCGCGGTCGGCGGCCGCGTGCGCGCACAGCGCGCGCTCGACGACCCGGCGGCGGTGCATGCGTTGTTGCGCGCCATCGCGGCGCTGCCGGCGGCCGGTCAGCGGGCCGCGGTGTCCGGCCCGAGGACGTCGTGATGGATGCCGGCAATGCGCTCGATCTCGCCGCGATCGGCAACTGCCAGGTTGCCGCGCTGATCGACCGGCTGGGGCGCATCGTGTGGCTCTGTCTGCCGCGCCCCGATGCGGACCCGGCGTTCTGCGCGCTGCTCACGCGCGAGGGCGGCGCCGCCGAGGACGGCGTGTTCGCGGTCGACCTGCGCGATTGCGCGCATGCCGAGCGCCGCTACGTGCGCAACACCGCCGTCGTCGAAACCACGCTCGGCGACGCCCATGGCAACTCGCTCAAGATCACCGACTTCTGTCCGCGCTTCCGCACCCGTGGGCGCACCTTTCGTCCGATGGGGCTGGTGCGGATCGTCGAGCCGGTCGCCGGCCGCCCCGTGGTGAGCGTGCGTCTCACACCCCGCTGCAACCATGGGGCCGATCGTCCCGGGTACGTGGCCGGCAGCCATCACGTACGCTTCACCGCCCCGCATCTCGCCTTTCGCCTCACCACGAACGCCTCGCTCGCCGCGCTTCTCGACGGCAGCGCCATCGTGCTCGACACGCCGCTCGCCTTCATTCTCGGTCCGGACGAGACCATCGAGGAGGCGCCGCTCACGCTTGCCCACTCCTGGCTCGAGGAGACGAGCCGCTACTGGCAGGAGTGGATCCGCGGGCTGGCGGTGCCGTTCGACTGGCAGGAGCCGGTGATCCGGGCGGCGATCACCCTGAAGCTGTGCACGTACGAGGATACGGGTGCGCTGCTCGCGGCCCTCACCACCTCGATTCCCGAGATGGCCGGCAGCAGCCGCAACTGGGACTACCGGTACTGCTGGCTGCGCGACAGCTTTTTCGTGATCCTCGCCCTGAACCACCTCGGTGCGACCAATACGATGGAAGCATACCTGCGCTATCTCGACCACGTCGTCGCCCGCTCCCCCGGCGGCGCGCTGCAGCCCCTCTACAGCATCAGCGGCGCGGCGCGCATCGAGGAGCGCGTGATCGACTCGCTCGCCGGCTTCCGCGGCATGGGTCCGGTGCGCATCGGCAATCTCGCCTATGAACAGCGCCAGCACGATGTGTACGGCTCGGTGGTACTCGCGGCGCGGCAGCTGTTCTTCGACCAGCGTCTCACCAACCCGGGCGATCACTCGCTGTTCACGCGCCTCGAGGTGTTGGGCGAACGCGCCGCCGAGCATTTCGCCGAGCCGGACGCGGGTCCCTGGGAATTTCGCGGGATCGCCAAAGTGCACACCTTCTCCGCGGTCATGTGCTGGGCAGCCTGCAACCGCCTGTTCCGGATCGCGGCGCACCTGAAGCTCGCCGAGCGCGCCGATTTCTGGAAGGCGCGGGCCGAGACGATGCGGGAAGAGATCCTGCGGCGCGCATGGAACGAGCGCAAGCAGTCCTTCACCGCGGCGTTCGACGGCGAGGATCTCGATGCGACCTCGCTGCTGCTGCCCGAGTTCGGCTTCGTCGGGGCAATGGATCCGCGCTTCGTCGCCACCGTGCATGCCATCGAGCGCGAACTCGTGCGCGGCGACCTCGTCTACCGCTACGTGCATGCCGACGATTTCGGACATCCCGGCAACACGTTCACGATGTGCTCCTTCTGGTACGTCAACGCGCTCGCCGGCATCGGGCGGCTCGCCCAGGCGCGCGAGGTGTTCGAAAGCCTGCTGCGACGGCGCAACGACGCGGGCCTGCTGTCGGAGGACATCGATCCGGCAAGCGGCGAGCAATGGGGAAATTTTCCCCAGACCTACAGCATGGTCGGCATCATCACCTGCGCGGTGCGGCTCAGCCGCTCCTGGGAGTCGATGCTCTAGGAGGCCTCCAGGAGCCTCCCGGGCGATCCCCGGGCGTCGTCGCGATTCTACGGCCGGATCTGGCCGCTGCCGCGAATCAGGTATTTGTAGCTCGTCAGCTGCTCGACACCCACCGGCCCGCGCGCGTGGAACTTGTCGGTGCTGATGCCGATCTCCGCGCCCATGCCGAACTCGCCGCCGTCGGCGAACTGCGTCGAGGCGTTGTGCAGAACGATGGCGCTGTCGACCTGTGTCAGGAACCTTTCGGCAGTGCCGGCGTTCGCGGTGACGATGCAGTCGGTATGATGCGACCCGTAGCGCCCGATGTGCGCGATCGCACCGTCGACTCCATCGACCAGCCGCACGGCGATGATGGCGTCGAGATATTCCGCGTACCAATCCGCCTCGGTGGCGGCCTTGACCCTGCCATCGATGGCGCAGCCCGCCGCGTCGGCGCGCACCTCGCAGCCCGCCGCGAGCAGCGCCCTGATCAGCGGCGCCAGGTGGGTGGACGCCGCGGCGCGATCGACGAGCAGCGTCTCCGCGGCACCGCAGACACCGGTGCGCCGCATTTTCGCGTTGAGAACGATGCGCTCGGCCATGGCGAGGTCGGCGTCGCGATCGACATAGACGTGGCACACCCCCTCGAGGTGCCCGATCACCGGCACGCGTGCATCCCGCTGCACCCGCTCGATCAGGCTCCTGCCGCCGCGCGGAACGAAGACGTCGACGCAGTCGGCCATCTCGGCGAGCAGGTAGCCGACGGCGGCCCGGTCGGTGGTTGGGACGAGCTGGATGGAGGTGGCGGGCAGCCCGGCTTGCTCGAGGCCGAAGACGAGACAGCGGTGGATGGCCGCGTTCGAACGGGTGCTCTCGGAGCCGCCGCGCAAGATGACGGCGTTCCCCGACTTCAGGCACAGCGCGCCCGCATCGGCGGTGACGTTGGGGCGGCTCTCGTAAATGATGCCGATCACCCCGAGCGGCACGCGCACGCGCTCGATCCGCATGCCGTTCGGGCGCGACCACTCGGCCAGCACCGCACCGATGGGATCGGACAGCGCCACGATCTGCTCGAGCCCCGCCGCCATGGCCTCGATCCGCGCCTCATCCAGTGCGAGCCGATCGAGCAAGGCGCCGCTGAGGCCGGCGGCCGCGCCGCGGTCCGCCACGTTCGCATCGAGGATCTCGCGCCGGTGGGCGCGCAGCGACGCCGCCGCCGCCGCGAGCGCACGGTCCTTCTGCGACGTCGACACCAGGGCGAGGACCGCCGCGGCCGCCACCGCAGACCGGCCGATGGCGCGCATCAAGGCGGGCACGGGCTCCGCGGCCGGCAGGGGACCGCTGCTCATGGCGTCGTACTCGCGACCCGCAGCAAGACCAGATCGTCGCGGTGGACGATCTCGTCGCGGCCGCGAAACCCCAGCAGGTTCTCGATCTCGGCGGACTTGCGGCCGATGATGCGCGCGGCGTCACCGTCCGAATAGGCACAGATGCCGCGCGCCACCTCGGTGCCGTCGGGCGCCACGATGCTCACCGTGTCGCCGCGTTCGAAGCGGCCGGCCGCGCGCACCACGCCGGCCGGCAGGAGGCTCTTGCCGCTCAACAGCGCGCGCACCGCGCCCGCATCGACCGCGAGGGCGCCCGCCGGCCGCAAGGTGCCGGCGATCCACTGTTTCCGCGTGGCCACCGGCGTCGAGGACGGCACGAACCACGTGCAGCGCGCGCCCTCCTCGATCTGGCGCAGCGGCCGCACGTTTGCGCCTTTCGCGATGCAAAGGTGGCAGCCTGCCCCGACGGCGATCTTGGCGGCGGCGATCTTGGTTTGCATGCCCCCTGAGCCCATGTCGCTGCGCACACCGCCCGCCATCGCCTCGATTTCGGGGGTGATCTCGAGCACGCGCGCGATGAAGGCGGCGTCGGGATGGTCGGCGGGATTGGCCGTGTACAGCCCGTCGATGTCCGACAGCAGCACCAGACAGTCCGCGCCGATCATCTGCGCGACACGCGCCGCCAAACGGTCGTTGTCGCCATAGCGGATCTCCGCCGTGGCCACGGTGTCGTTCTCGTTGATCACCGGCACGGCACCGAGGGCCAGCAGGGTGTTGATGGTGCCGCGCGCATTCAGATATCGCCGGCGCTGCTCGGTGTCGCCGAGCGTCAGCAGGATCTGGGCCACGGTGATCTCGTGCTCGTCCAGCAATTCCTTGTAGGCGTGCGCCAGCCGGATCTGGCCGACGGCGGCGGCCGCCTGGCTCTCCTCGAGCTTGAGCTTTCCCGGCGGCAGCTTCAGATGGCGGCGGCCGAGCGCGATCGCGCCGGAGGAGACGAGCACCACCTCCTGACCGCGCTCGTGCAAATGCACCACATCCGAGGCGAAACTCTCGAGCCAGGAGCGGTTCAATCGCCCCTCTACCGGATCCACCAGCAGCGCGGAACCGACCTTGACGACCACCCGCTTGGCCTCAGTCAGGCGGCGCGCGGTGGCAATGCGGTCTGCAACGTTCATGGGAGCGCAGTTTAGCGCCTGCGGAATACCTTGGCCGCAGCCATTTACTGCGTCGGGGCCCTCCCCTAATATTCGTCCCGAACGGGCGACGCCGACCATCAAGAGGAATGAGCAACGTGGGAAGAGAGTACGAACCGACCGTCGGGCAATGGTATGAGGACCTCGAAAACGAGGAAACCTTTCAGGTGCTCAAGGTCGACGAGGATCGGGAGGTCGTTGAAATCCAGCATCTCGACGGCGACATCGAGGAGTTGGACGTCGATGGGTGGGCGGAGCTCGATCTCGAGGTGACCGACGAACCGGAGGGCTGGTCCGGCTCGAAGGCGGAAAAGGATGCCGAAGAGGACGAGGACGACGACGAAGACGATGATTGGGACGATGACGAGGATGATGACGATGAAGACGACGATCTCGACGACGCCGACGAAGATCGCGACGAGTACTAGACAGGCTCCGAGCGACGAGTGCCCCGGCGCGTGCCCTGACCAACGGTCCCGACGATCGCCCCAACGAGTACCCTGACGAAACGCCCTGGCTGGTCGTTCAGACTCTTTCCAGCCAACCGTGACGATCGGGGGCATCGCCCTGTTGAATGGCCACGAGCTGTGCCCGCAGGGCCCGCGTCACGGAGCCCACATCGCCCGTCCCCACGCGATGTTCCTCGCCGCGGTAAATCAGCGTACCGACACCCGCCAGCACGGCGGCCGTTCCCGAAAGCGCCGCCTCGCCGGTCCGCACCCAAGCGAGCATCTCTGCGACGTCGAACGGCCGTTCCTCAACCTCGAAGCCGGCATCGCGTGCGAGCGTCAGCAACGAGTCGCGTGTCACGCCGTGCAGAAAGGTCGAGTCGAGGCTTCGCGTCAACAGGCCGTGTCCGCGCAGCAGGAGAAAATTGGCGGCGCCCGTTTCCTGCACCTGTCCGCCCGGGCAGAAGAGCACCTGATCGGCCCGGAACCGGGATCGCGCCGCGAGGGTGGGGCCCATGGCCGCGGCATAATTTCCGCCCGTCTTCACCACGCCCAAATGTGCCGCGCAGCGTGTGTTCTCATCATCGACCAGGATGCGCAGCGGCTTCATGCCGCCGGCGAAGTAGTCCCAGACGGGGCTTGCCAGCACCAGCAACGAAACGTCGGCCGGCGGCGTCGCGGCGGCGCCGATGTTGGCCGAGGTTCCGAACAGGATCGGACGCAGATAGAGAGCACCCGGCGCCTCCGGCACCGCGTCGCGACAGCGCACGATCACGGCGCGCACCATGTCTGCGAGTTGACCGGCGTCGGGCTCGGGCAGCGCGAGCTGGCGTGCGCTCTGCTGCATGCGTTGAATGTGCCGGTCCATGCGAAACAAGTGCACTGAACCGTCGGCGCGGCGAAACGCCTTGAAGCCCTCGAAGCAGCTGCTGGCGTAATGCAGCACATGCGCGGCGGGACTCAGTTCGACCGGCGCCACCGGTCCAACCGTGAACTCTCCCCAGCGTCCGTCGCGATACAGGACGGTGGCCATGTCCGAGGTGAGTACGGTGCCGAATGCGGGTCGTTGGGGTTGCGATGTCATGGAGAAGCACCCTGGGGGATGAAGATGGTTGCGGGATGTTCCAGGAACTCCTTGAGCGCCTGAATCATGGCAGCTGCATCATAACCGTCCACGAAGCGATGATCGAAGGACGAGGATAAATTCATGATCCGGCGCACTGCCACCGCCCCGTTCAGCACCACGGGACGCTCCATCGCCTTGTTGAGGCCGATGATGGCAACCTCCGGTGCATTGATCACCGGCGTCGAGGCGATGCCGCCGAGACGGCCGAGGCTGGTCACGGTGATGGTGGAGCCCACCAGTTCCTCGCGCGTGGCGCGGTTCGACCGCGCGCGGTCCGCCAGCCGGCGGATCTCCGCGGCGAGCACCGGCAGCGACAGCGCGTGGGCGTTGCGCACCACGGGGACTTTCAACCCGTCCGGCGTTTGGGTGGCGATGCCGACGTGAACTGCCCGATGGCGCACCAGGACGCCGCGCGCCGAATCATAGAGAGCGTTGCATTGAGGGAAGGACTCGAGCACCCGCGCCAGCGCCATGATCACGAGCGGCAGGTAAGTCAGCGCCGGCTCGTCGCCAGCCGGCGCGCCCGCGCGGCGGCGCTCGTTCAAATGCCGCCGCAGCGATTCGAGTTCCGTGACGTCGACTTCCTCGACGTAGGCGAAATGCGGAATGGTGCGTTTCGCCTCGCTCATGCGTTCGGCGATCACGCGGCGCACGCCGATGATCTTGATCTCGGTGATGGCGTCCGGGGCGGCCGCGGGCGCGGCGGCCACCGGCGCGGCCGGCAAGGGGGTGGGGCGGCCATTTGCGGCGGCTTCGATATCGGACCGTAGGATGCGCCCGCCGGGCCCCGTTCCGGCCAGCGCCGACAGTGCGATGCCCGCTTCGCGCGCCCGGCGCCGGTTGGCTGGTGAGGCCATCACCCGGGCCGCCGCAGACCCCGCCGCAGACCCCGTCGCTTCGGCCACCGTCGTGGCCGGCGCGGTGGCAGGCACGGTGGCCGGCGCTGCGGCCCCGTTGGGGGCGCGCGCCGCGATATCGGGCGCCGCGGCACCGGTCTCGAAAACCACGAGCGGCGCACCGACGGCGATGCGGTCGCCGGCCGCGCCGTGGACTGCGATCACCCGCCCGCTCACGGGTGAAGGCACCTCCACAGCGGCCTTGTCGGTCATCACTTCGACCAGCGTCTGGTCCTCGCGCACGGCGTCGCCGGCGGCGGCATGCCAGCAGACTATTTCGGCTTCCACCGTGCCTTCGCCGAGATCGGGCATCTTGAAGATGTACTGGCTCATGCGTTCTCCATCACGGCGCGCAACGCCCGCCCCACCCGCGCCTGGCCCGGAAAATATTCCCACTCGAACGCATGCGGATAGGGCGTGTCCCACCCGGTGACCCGCTGAATCGGCGCTTCCAGGTCCCAGAAGCATTCCTCCTGCACGATCGCGAGGATCTCGGCGCCGAATCCGGAGAAGCGCGTTGCTTCATGGGCGATGACGCAGCGGCCGGTCTTGCGCACCGATGTGCAGAGGGTGTCGACATCGAGCGGCACCAGCGAGCGCAAATCGATGATTTCCGCATCGACGCCGAGCGCGGCAGCCGCAGCCGCGGCGACGAACACCAGCGTGCCGTAGGTGAGGATGGTGACGGCGCTGCCGGGGCGCACCACGGCGGCCTTGCCGAACGGCACGGTATAATGTCCGTCCGGCACCTCGCCGTTCGGATGCGTGCTCCAGGGCACCGCCGGCTTGTGCGGATCGCCATCGAAGGGTCCGTTGTAGAGCCGCTTCGGTTCGAAAAACACCACGGGGTCATCGTCCTCGATGGCGGTGATCAGCAATCCCTTGGCGTCGTACGGGTTCGATGGCATGACCACCTTGATGCCAGAGACGTGGGTGAAGATCCCTTCGGGACTCTGCGAGTGCGTCTGGCCGCCGCGGATGCCGCCGCCGCAGGGCGTTCGAATGGTGACCGGAGCGAAGAAATCGCCGGCGGTGCGGTAGCGCAGGCGCGCGAGTTCGCTGACGATTTGGTCGAAGCCGGGATAAATGTAATCGGCGAATTGAATCTCGGCGACGGGCCGCAACCCGTTCACGCTCATGCCGATGGCCGCGGCAATGATGCCGCCCTCGGCGATGGGCGTATCGAGCACGCGGTGCTCGCCATATTTGCGCTGCAGACCCTCGGTCGCGCGGAACACGCCGCCGAAGAAGCCGATGTCCTGCCCCATCAAGACGACGGTGGGGTCGCGTCCGAGCATCTCGTCCATCGCCGCATTCAGCGCCTGGATCATGTTCATCTGCGCCATGGGATCAGGACCTCTCCGCGCGCAGGGCGGCGCGCTGGCGCACGAGGTTGTCCGGCATGTCGCGGAACACGTCCTCGAACATGGTGTCCGGATCGAGCTTCGGTCCCTCGTTGAGCGTGCCGTGCGCAACGGCTTCCTGCCAGCTCGCCGCGACCAGTGCCTCGAGTTCCGCCGTCAGCGCGGCATGGCGCGCCTCCGACCATTCACCGAGGCTGATGAGATGCTGCTGCAGGCGATGGATCGGGTCGCCGAGCGGCCAGTGCGCCGCATCGTCCTTCGCACGGTAACGCGCCGGGTCATCGCTGGTGGAGTGCGCCGCCCCGCGGTAGGTCACGAGCTCGATGAGCGTCGGCCCGGCACCGGTGCGGGCACGCTCCGCTGCCCAGCGTGTGACGGCGAACACGGCGAGAAAATCATTGCCGTCGACACGCACCCCGGCGATGCCGTAGCCAGGGCCGCGCGCCGCAAACGAGCGTTGCTCGCCGCCCGCATAGCCCTGCGGCGTCGAGATGGCCCATTGGTTGTTGACGACATTGAGAATCACCGGCGCTTGATAGACGGCGGCAAACAGCAAAGCTTGATGAAAGTCGGCCTCGGCGCTGCTGCCCTCGCCGATCCAGCTCGCCGCCAGGTGATCCTCGCCCTTGATCGCCGCCGCCATTGCCCAGCCGACCGCCTGCGGAAATTGCGTCGCGAGATTCCCGGAGATGGAGAAGAGATTGCCGCGTGCGCTGTGATAGAGGCACGGGAGCTGGCGTCCCTTGCACGGATCGTGGGTGTTCGACAGCGTCTGGCACATGAGATCGACGAGCGCGATGCCACGGACAATTTGCAGGCCCTGCTGGCGATACGACGGAAACAGCATGTCACCCGGGCGCAGCGCCATCCCCTGGGCCACCGCCACGGCCTCCTCGCCGAGGGAGCGGATGTAGAAGGAGATCCGGCCGGAGCGCTGGTTGCGCAGCATGCGGTCATCGTAGAGGCGGGTGAGCAGCATGTGGCGCAGGCCCACCTGCAGCTCCGTCGCATCGAGATGCGGGTTCCAGGGACCGACGGCGCTGTGTTCGTCGTCGAGCACACGCACCAGATCGGTGGCGAGGTAGGGGATGTCGCGGGCGCGCGCCTGCACGTCCGGGCACGGCACGGCACCCGCGGCGGACAGCACCAGGTAGCTGAAATCGGGATTGTCGCCGGGCCGGGCCGGAGCCCGCGGCAAATGCAGACGGGAGGTTTGTTCCATTGTCGTAATTTACGACCTCGGCTGGTCGGTTGTTGAATTTATTCGGCGCAGGCCCGATAGTTTGGCATTAGATTCCATTTTCCCCGTTTTAATGGAAATATGAACCAAGCACGCCTCGATCGGCTCGACCTGCAACTGCTCGATATTCTACAACGCGAAGCCGCGGTGCCGATCGCCGACATCGCCGCCAGGGTGCACCAGTCATCGACAACTTGCTGGCGGCGCATTCAACAACTCGAACAATCCGGCGTCATCAAGGCGCGGGTCGCGCTGCTCGAGCGCGGCGCGCTCGGGCTCGACGTCACCATCTTCGCCCACGTCAAACTTGCATCGACGGGCCGGGACGCCATCGCCGAGTTCGAGGCCGCCATTCGTGACCGCACCGAAGTGCTCGAATGCTACACGCTGACCGGGGAGTGGGATTTTCTCCTCAAGATCGTCACGCGGAACATGAAGACCTTCGAGGCCTTCTATCTCGATCACTTGTCCCGCATTCCCTGCGTACGGGGGGTGAACTCGGCCGTGGCGGTCACCGTCATCAAGGAGTCGACCGCGCTGCCGCTCGGCATCTGAGCCATCGGCGGCATGCCAGGTGCCGGCGAGCCCCCGATGATCAGGGCACGAGCACGGACGATCCGGTGGTCTGGCGCGCAGCCAGGGCGCGGTGGGCGTCGGCGGCGCGCTCCAGCGGCCAGCGCTGCGCCACCGTCGCGCCGAGGTCGCCGGCGACGACTTTGCCGAACAGATCGTCCGCACGGATGCGCAGTTCCTCGGGCGTGGCGATGTAGTCGAACAGCGTCGGCCGGGTGGCGAACAACGAACCACCGCCCCCGAGATCGGCCAGCTTGAAATCCGCGATCGCGCCGGAGGACTGGCCGAAGGAGACGAACGTGCCGCGCCGCTTCAGGCACTGCAGCGAGCCACGCCAGGTGTCCTGCCCCACCGAGTCGTAAACCACGTCACAGCCGCGCGCACCGGTGATTTCACGCACGCGCGCGGCGAAGTCGTCGGCACGGTAATTGATGACGTGGGCGTAGCCGTTCGCCTGCGCGACCGGCACCTTGTCGGCCGAGCCGACCGTGCCGATGGCCGTCGCACCGATCAGACTCAGCCATTGTCCGAGCAGCGATCCCACGCCGCCCGCCGCCGCATGCACGAGTACGGTGTGTCCCGCGGCCACCGGAAAACAGGCGGTCACGAGATATTGCACCGTCAGTCCCTTCAGCATGATCGAGGCGGCCACTTCGAACGAGAGCGCAGCGGGCAGCAGCACGAGACGACCGGCTTCGAGGATGCGCCGCTGCCGGTACGCGCCGAACGGCGCCACATAGGCCACGTGATCGCCGGGCGTGAAACCGGTGACGCCGGCGCCGACCGACTCCACCACGCCGGCAGCCTCGCCGCCCGGAATCAGGGGCGACACCGGCCACGGGTAGAGTCCGCTGCGAAAATACATGTCGATGAAGTTGAGGCCCACCGCGCGCTGCGCGATCAGCACCTCCCCCGGCCGCGGCGTGCCCGTCTCGAGTGGGCTCCATTCGAGAACTTCGGGACCGCCCGGTGCCCGCACCAGGATGCCCATGCTGCCCGGCGCCGCAGGCGCCGCTCCCGCGTGTTCCGCCGCCTGCCCTCTTGATGCCGTGTCGCCCGTTGCCCCCATCATGATGGCTCCTCGTCGGCTGATCGATCCCGCTGCAGTGATGCCGCGAAGCGGCGGATGCGCAACGCCGCCTCGCGCAGGGTCGCTTCATCGGTCGCGAAACAGAGGCGCACGAAGCCGCTCGTGCCCGCGCCGAAGGCGCCGCCGTCGAGCAGCGACACCCGCTCCTCGACATACAGGCGGCGCATGAAATCGTAGCCCGACAGGCCCGTGGCGCGCACGTCGAGCAGCATGAACATGCCCGCATCGGGCACTACGCAGCCGACACCCGCGATGCCTGCCAACTGCGCGCGCACGAAGTCGCGCCGTAGGGCGCAGTACTCCCCGATTCGCGATTCGGCAGCCGTGGACGCGCCGAGCGCCGTGAGCGCGGCCTCCTGGATGAATCCCGGCAGTCCGAACAGCATGCACATGATCAGTGCTTCGGCGTGCGCGATGAGCGGCTCGGGCGCGACCATCCAGCCCGCGCGCCAGCCTGTCATCGCGTGCGACTTGGACAGGCTGCCGATGGTCACCACCTGGTCCGGCATGCGCGCCGCGAGACCCGGCACCCGATGGCCGGGAGCGAGCCCCGCATAGACCTCATCGGCCACCACCCAGAGCGAATGGCGCTCGGCGAGATCGCCGATCGCCGCCATGTCGGCGGCGGTGAGAATGACCCCGCTCGGGTTGTTGGGCGTGGCGAGGAAAATTGCGCGCGTGCGCGGCGTGATCAGCTTCGCGAGCGCGGCAAGATCGGGCCGAAAGCCGAGCGCCGCGGGCGCCGGCGCCCGCACCAATCGCGCGCCGGACACCTCGATGGTGGCCGGATACGTCGGGTACAGCGGCTCGAGCGCGATCACTTCGTCGCCCGGCCCAGCGAGACACAGCGATGCCGCGAACAGCGCATTTTGTGCGCCGGCGAAGAACAACGCGTTGCCGGCGGCCGCCGCATGGCCGGTGCGCGAGCGATGCAGGGCGGCGATCGCCTCGCGCAGGGCGGGACGCCCCGGGGCCGGCGTGTAGTGCGTGTCGCCGGCGCGCAGGCACGCGATGGCACGTTCCAGCACCGGGGCCGGCGTTTCCAGATCCGGATCGCCGACACTCAGCAGGAGCACGTCTTCGCCGCGTTCCCGCGCAAGGCGCGCCTCGTGGTGGGTTCTCCAGGCGTCCGCGCCATCGCCGCCGATGCGCGCCACGAGGGGGGAAAATTTCATATAATTCCCGGCGACGGCTGATGCGGTCTCGAGGGCGGGCGGACACATGATTCCCATCGGTCCTTATAGCATTGTCGACCAACCACACGAAGGGGACGAACCGCATGATCGCGCACATCGGCCGGATCGCATTTCTCGGCGCCTCGCTGCTCGCCCTGCCCGCACTCGGCGCCGAACAATTGAAGGTGGTCGAGCGCGCCTTGACCGACGCCACGCTCGATCTCGGCCTCAAGGGCGATTCCGTGGGCGATCTCCTGACGTTCGCGAATCCTGTCTACGATGCCGCCAATGAAAAGCAGCTCGGCACGGACCAGGGCTATTGCGTGCGCGTCATCGTCGGCCAGAGCTGGGAATGCTTCTGGACCCTCACCGTGAAGGGTGGACAGATCACGGTCGAGGGGCCGTTCCTCGACGTCGGCGATTCGGTGCTCGCAATCACCGGGGGCACCGGCAAATACGTCGGTGCGAAGGGCGCCTTGAAACTGCACCCGCGCGATGAGAAGAACTCGAGCTACGAATTCACCTACGATTTGCTGTGATCGGCGCCGTCCGGCGCGGCGCCGCCGAGGTGGGCCGCGAGTTGGTCGGCGCGATTGCGCAGTTCCGGCACTGCAGTCGCCTCCCACGCTTCGGCTCGCAGCCACGGACCGAGGTAATACAAATGCCCGGCCGGCCGTCCGTGGCCGTCGAGGCACGCGCCGTGGGCTCCCGTGAGCACTCCGAGCTGCAATGGGTCGGCGGTTATCCAACCGTCCGCCAGGAGCCCTTGGACGAGCGAATCCGGATGACGCGCGGGGGTGTAATCCGGGCCCGTGGCATTGATGACGGCATGCACCAGCATGCTTTGCGGTTCGGTCGCGCCACGCCCACGCCAAACCGCACGGATCAGATCGCCTTCGGGTGCGAGTTCCACGATCCGCCCGGCGAGGATTCGCAGGCGGTCCGCCGCGCGCAGCGCCGCGAGCCGTGCGCCGATCTGTTGCGGCAAGCGGTGCCTGTGCACCTCCCAATGGGCCTGCACATGCCGCAGGAAACGGCGCCGCTCGACGTCGGGTAGGCGCTGCCAGATGGCGGGCGCGAGATGGCGCAGGAACGTCACGGCCTCACGCCAATCACCGCCGACCCGCGCGACTTCCCGCGACAGATCGCGGCTGGCAGCCATGAGCCGGCGCAGCGACGTGGCGCACTCGATCAGGGCCGCGCCATCGCCTTGGACCGCCGTCGGACGAAATTCGGTCTGCTCGAGGGGTAGCAGGCCGTGACGGGAAATCGTCGTGATCGCGGGTGTCTGCGCCGCGTTCGCAGACAGCGACAGGACGACGTCGGCCATGGTCAGTCCGTTGCCGATGATCAGGACCGCGTGCTGCGCGCCGAGAGTGCGCTCGTAGTTCCACGGATCGTTGCGATATCCCGGGTGTTCGCGCACCCGGTCGGCGAACGGCAGCAGCTTCGGCGCCGGATTGCCGAGCGCGAGGATCAGATCCTCGGCGATGAGCGGCTCGCGGCCAGCGACCTCGACAAGCCACCGCC
>Ga0302319_10011151_pt1 | contig 17075 bp, 12 predicted proteins | sample Bog_T0_2_FD_203319 | JGI IMG/M metagenome (GOLD analysis project Ga0302319, IMG submission 203319) | Peat permafrost microbial communities from Stordalen Mire near Abisko, Sweden - Bog_T0_2 | ecosystem: Environmental > Terrestrial > Soil > Wetlands > Peat | place: Sweden: Abisko, Stordalen Mire...
CGTTTGCGCGGCGTGGCCGAGTTGCCCGAGGCGGCGGATGCGGAGGCACGTGATGCCGTGATTGCCGCCTTCACTGAAGGTCGGGCCGGTCCGCCGCTCGCCCTTCGATTGCAAGCGGCGGCGATCCCTGCTGGGATGGTCCAAGACATCGAGGATTTGCTCGAGTCCGATCCGCAAATCGCCGCGCGCGGCGCCTTGCTGCCGATCCGACACGCGGTGCTCGGCGAGTTCGGCCACGTACGATCGCCCATCAGCTTTTCACGCAGCGTCTGCACGCCCTTCCGCGCTGCGAGCATCGGAGAGCATTCACACGAGATTGCCGAGGAGATCTGCGGGATCGATCGATCCCGCATCGAGGCGCTCGCGGCGCGGGGAGTGTTCCGATGAGTCCTGAAGACGCGTCGCGCAGTCGCAAGGATCTGGCGTGCACGGCGGATGCGCTCGCGTTTCAGCGGCGCTTCGTCGTGGAGATGAAACGCCGGGTCGTCGACGGCGGCGAGCCGTTCGTCGTGGCGCAGGCCGATACACCCCATGAGTTGTTCCATGCGATGGACATACCGCTGATCACGAATCAGTGGTGGTCGGCCTACATCTCCGCCAAGCAGTTGTCGCAGCGCTACTTCGAGGTGCTCGAGCAATACGGGTACCCGGCGAACGGTTGTCGGTATTGCTCACTCGGACTTGCCTGCACGCTCGCGGCCGATCCGGCCTCCGCTCCCTGGGGCGGACTGCCCCGTCCGGCCGCCTTGGTGGCCCGGTTGACCTGCGATTGCATCCAACACGTGTTCGGTCGCTGGGCGGCGGCCCTCGGCACGGATTTCTTTCCGCTCGAAGCGCCGGCGTGGACCCACAAGGACGCGGCCTGGTTCGAGAAGTCCAATGATCAGTGGGAAGAGGTGTTCGAACCGGAGCGCATCGATCTGCTGGTGGCCGAGATGCGCGAACTCATCGCGCTCCTGGAGCGGAATACGGGCCGGCAATTCAGCGAGGCGAAACTCGCGACCTTGATGGATCGGATCAATGAGCAGGAGTCCTATATCGCCGAAGCCGCACAGCTGATCGGCACGGCACGACCCTGTCCCGTGTCGATCGCCGATCAGATGCCGAACACGATGATTCCGCAGTGGCATCGCGGCTCCGACTGGGCGGTGGCTCACGCGAAGCGCTTTCGCGACGAAGTGGCCGAGCGCGTCAAGCAGGGCGTCGCCGTCAGCACGAACGAGCGCATCCGATTGATGTGGATCGGCGCCGGACTCTGGCATGACCCCGGATTCTACAATGCGCTCGAGGAGCGCCTCGGCGCCGTGTTCGTCTGGTCGATGTACATGCCGTTCGCGGGACCGCAATATATTCGGGCGCTGCACGGGAAACCCCTGCACGCATTGGCGAGCCGCATCTGTTCGATGAACGAGGTGCTGCATCTGCCGCCGTGGATGAACGGCTGGATGGTGAGCGAGGCGCGTCGCTGCGGCATCGATGCCGCCGTCATGCTGGTGCCCCCCGACAGCCGTCTGTCGCAGAGCGGCACGAAACTGACCCAGCTCTCGCTCGAGGCGGCCGGCGTCCCGACGCTGGCGCTCGACGCCGATATGGTGGACTCGGCGGGCTGGAGCCACGATCGGATGGTGAATCACGTGTGCGAGTTTCTCACGGGCGCCGGCCTCGCATGAAGAGCTGGCTCGTCTCCATGCTGTGCGCGTGCGGGTGCTTCGGCGCCACACCGGGCGCGGGTGCCGGCACGGAAGCCGCCACGAACGCCGGCACGGAAGCCGCCACGAACGCCGGCACGGAAGCCGCCACGGTGCTGATTTACGCTTCGCCCTATTCGCCGAACCATACGTTCAGCCGCGCCGACAAAGCTTGGATTCAGTGGGTCGATGTGCATTCGGCCGGCCGCATCAGGATCCGCCCCATCTGGTCCGGGTCGTTGATCTCCGCGGACGAATCGATGATCGAGTTGCGTCACGGGGTCGCGGACATCGGGCTCATCACCCCGATCTATGCGCACGGCGGCGCGCATTTGCTGCGGGTCCAAACCGGATTCTACAGCGGCGCGAAGACGTTTGAAGATCAGGTGGCCATGTATCGGTGCCTCGCCGGCGCCTCGGTCGAATTCGGCCGGGAGCTCGATGGCTTGCGGGTGCTCGCGATTCAGGGCGGCACTTTGCCGGGATTGCTGACCCGCGGCCGCGCCGTTCGACAATTGAACGATCTTCGGGGCCTGCGCCTGCGCGTACCGACCGAGTTGCTCAACGTCATGCGCGACCTCGGTGCGGATCCGGTCACGATGCCGATGGGTGAGGTGTATTCAGCGCTCGCCAAAGGCGTCCTGGATGGCGTCGTTGCGCCGGCGGACACTCTGAAGTCGCTGCATTTCGGCGAGGTCGCCAAGTTCTATACGGAACTTCAGGTGCCGCGCGGAGCCTACCCGGCCCGGGCGATGAGCGAGCAACGCTGGCGGGCGCTCATGCCATGGCAACGGTCGATACTGACGGCGTCGATTCCGGTTTGGGAGGCGGCGATATCCCGGGAAACCGAAGCCGCCGTGCGCTCCGGCGAGGGAGAGGGGCATGCACAAGGCGTGATCTTCATTCCGGTGGCGGCCGAAGAGCAGCGGCGCTTCGATGAACTCTATCAACGCGACGCGGAACGCAACGCGCGTGGCCTTGCGCGCTTCGGGATCGACGGACTGGACGTCCTTCAGGAGGCGCGGCGAGTCTCCCGCGGCATCGCGAGCAGCGGCAAAGTCGTGTGCACCGGGGAATCCGATGCAGCCTCTTGAGGGAATCCGCATCGCTGATTTCAGCCACATCATGGCCGGCCCGTACGCGACGCATCTGCTGCGTCTCCTGGGTGCCGAGGTCATCAAGGTCGAGGCGCCGGGCCGCGGCGATCCGATGCGCTACTATGGGAGCGATCGGGCCTACGACGGCATGGCGCCGGCCTTCATCGCCGTCAACGCGGGCAAGAAATCGATATCGCTCGACCTCAAGAAGCCGGCTTCGCTCGAAGCCGCGAAGCGCTTGATCGCGCGCTCGGACGTCGTCGTCGAGAACTTTCGCCCCGGTGTCATGACGCGGCTCGGGCTCGGGTTTCCGACCGTGCATGCCCTGAATGCCGGTATCATATATTGCTCGGTGTCAGGATACGGTCAGTCCGGACCGCTGCGGGATTGGCCCGCGATCGACAACATCGTGCAGGCCACGAGCGGCATGATGTCGCTCGGCGGCGAGCCCGGCGATCCACCCATGCGGGTGGGGTTTCCGGTGGTGGATACCTTGACGGGCCAAACGGCGGCTTTTGCGATCCTCGCGGCACTTTTCCGCCGGCAGCGCACCGGTCAAGGGGAGTTCATCGACGTCGCCATGCTGGACGCGAGTTTGTCTTTCATGGCGTCGGCCGTCGTGCCCTTCCTCGTCACGGGTCGGGCCGTCGAGCGCACCGGCAATACGGGCTACAGCGGGCAGCCGACCGCCGCGATGTTCGAGGCGGGCGACGGGAAACTCGTCTCGCTGGGCGTCGTTCAACAAGCACAGTTCGAGGCCCTGGCCCGGCTGCTGGAGCAGCCCGAGTGGTTGACCGACGCGCGCTATGCGACTCCGGATCTGCGCCGAATCAACGCCGCGACGCTGAAGGAGGCGCTCGGTGAAGTCCTGCGCGGCCGGCCGGCCGAGGAGTGGGAGGGGCGGATGAGCGCTGCGGGCATTCCCTGCGGGATGGTGAGGGACGTTGCCGCGGCGGCCGCGCTGCCGCACCTGCGCGATCGAGGCATGAGGATTCCCTTGCACATTCCGGGGTTGCCGCAGGATGAGCAGGTCGATATCGTCAACGCGGGATTCCGCTTTCAGGAGGGCGGCCCGATGGTCAGCGAGCCGCCGCCAACGCACGGTCAGGACACGGAGGAGGTGCTGAAGTGGCTCGATTTCGACGAACCGCAACGACGTGAGATTTCCAAGGACGCGTGACGCCGGCGCTCCACGGGCCTTCGTTGCGACCGTCCGCTGCGAACGGCTGCTGCCCGCGCGGCCTAGAGAAATTTCACGGGCACGGACAGGGCTCCGATTTCGGGAAATCGAGTCGGCTTGATCTCGCCCGCGATTTCAAAGCCGCGCGTACAGCGGAGCAGTTCCTCGATTGCAACCCGAAGCTGGAGCCGCGCGAGCGAGACGCCTGCGCAGACGTGCGGTCCCGAGCCGAAAGCGAGGTGATCCGATATATTGGGGCGGTCGAGCACGAACTCATCCGGATCGGTGAACACCGCCTCGTCGCGGTTTGCCGAAGCGAACATCAGGGCGATCGGCTCGCCTGCCTTGATCGTTTCGCCGCGAACGCTCACGTCGCGGTTCGCCGTGCGTGCAAATCCCCGGTATGGCGTGTACAAGCGCAGGAATTCCTCGATCGCGCGCGGCATCAATGCGAAGTCCGCCCGCAGCTGTTGCTGAAGGTCCGGATGGCGCGCGAGATGGACCGCAATGCTGCCCACCACGAGAGTCGGCGCGATGATGCCGACGACGAGCACCTGGCGAATCGTTCCGAGGATCATGTCGTCGGGAAAAGGCTGGCCGTCGACGCGCGCCGCCAGCAGCGCGGTGGTCGGATCCTCTGCCGGATCCAACGGTTCGCGCCGCCGCTGATCGATCATGCTGCGGGCGATGTCGTAGAGCTTCAGACTGGTCTCCCGCACCATCTCGCCGTCCGCGGATTGAACCGCGATATTGTAGGCGCGGCCGATGTGCTGCAGCACGGCCACCATGTCTGTTGGCACGTTCATCCATTTCGCAAAGACGCGGATGGTCAAGTGACTCGAGTAATCGGCACAAATATCGCCGCCTCCGGCGGTCACCATGGGCGCCAGGAGCAGGGCGGCTTGCTGCCGGATATGCGGCTCCAATACGGCAACGCGTTCGGGTTTGAGCAGCGGGTTCAATGCGCGGCGATAGGGCGTGTGTTCCGGCGGATCGAGATGCAAGGGCGGACGGCGCCCCGTAAAAGCCAGTTTCGGCACGACGTTCTGCTTGGACGTGATGAAGACGTCGGACTCGGCCAGCGCGCGTTGGATGTCGTCGAAGCGGGTCAAGGCCCAAAAACCACCCCACGCCGTCGAGTGCGCCACGGGGCAGCGCGCCCGCAGATCGCGGTACACCTCATGAGGACTGTCGAAGGTCTCGGCAGTCAGGGGATCGAAATCCTGTGCGGGCATCTTGGTTTCTCTCGAGCCGGATGAACCGACACTTTACCCAAAAAATGCAAGCGCTTACAATTCTTTGAGCAGCAGTCGGTGAGCAGCCTATGAGAACGCGGTGGTACGCAGTGTCCGGCGGAGTTTCGCAGCGATGCGGACGTGGCCTGAGTTTTACCATCGGCATGATGATGGCGCTCAGCCTGGGCAACGCGGCGGCGGGCGCGGACGTCACTTACGCCGGCGACGACGCGTGGTGGAAGCCAGGGGATGAGCGCATCATGCCCGGGCGTGCCGAATACGCCGATGCCACGGGCCGCATCGCGGTCGTGAACGCGGACGGCGCGGTACCGACCAAAGGTCATGCGTTCTTCGCGCGGGTCGGCGCCAATGGGCGCGCCTGTGTCACCTGTCATCAGCCCGCGGACGGCATGGGCCTGTCGGTCGACACGATTCGCCGGCGATGGGCGGAGAGCGGCGGAAAGGATCCCCTGTTCGCCGCCATCGACGGGTCGAACTGTCCGAGCCTGCCGCAGGCGGATCGTGCGTCGCACTCGCTGATACTCGAGCGCGGGCTCATTCGCGTCTATCTGCCCTGGCCGCCGCGCGCGAACGGCGGCGCGGGCATGCAGCCCGAATTCACGATCGAGGTGGTGCGCGATCCCACCGGCTGCAACACCGATCCGATCTACGGACTGCACAGCGAGGCGCCAAGCATCTCGGTGTACCGGCGGCCGCGCCCGGTGGCCAATATGAAGTATTTGCTCGAGCTGCCGCATGGGGTACCGCCCAGCGAATTCCTGTTCTACAACGACAAGAGCTTGCTGCCCAGGAACCCGCAGACGGGAGCTTTCGTCTCCCTGCAATTGATGTCCGACGGCCGGGATCTGACCCTGGAGCTCCAGGCCCGCGATGCCGCGGCATCGCATTTGCAAGCCCATGCCGCCCTCACGGCGGCGCAAGTCGCCCAGATCGAGGCATTTGAAAAGCAGGTCTACGCCGCCCAGGCCTTCGATGCGGCCGCCAAGGACTTGGACTCGGAGGGAGCCCCGCCCGGTCTCGGGCCCGAGGCGTTGCAGCACGGTGCTCCTGCGCGCCTCGGTAATAATCCCATCAATCGGATCTTCGGGTCCTTTTCGATGTGGCAGACGGGGTCCGAGCTGCCGCCCGCCGAGGAAAGCGCAGAACGGCGGACGCAGCGAGAACTTCGAGAGTCGGTGGCCCGCGGCGCGGACATCTTTTATCTGCGCCGGTTCCTCATCAGCGACGTGGGCAAGTACAACGACAAGGGCTTGGGGAATCCGTTCAAGAGGTCCTGCGGCAGTGGTTGCCACAACACGCTGCTGATGGGAATGGATCTCGCACCTGGATTTATGGACCTCGGCCTCAACAATCTCCCATGGGCGAATTCGCGCCCGGATCTGCCCGTTTTCAAGGTCACCTGCGATGCCGCGGCTGCGCCGCAGTCTTACCTGGGCAGGGTCATCTATACGCATGACCCGGGACGCGCACTGATCACCGGCAAGTGCGCGGACGTGGGCGCGAGCATGACTCAACAGTCGCGAGGACTCGCGGCTCGCGCTCCCTACTTCATGAACGGTTCGGCGGCCAATCTGCGCGAGCTCGTCGACTTCTACGATCGCCGCTTCAACATCGGGTACACCGAGACCGAGAAGCACGATCTCGTGAATTTCCTGAGCGTGTTGTGATCAATCCCGTTCGCGACCGTCGCGGCGTGAAGCGGCGCCGACTGGCGGGTGGCTTTGCGGGCTGCGTGGCTGGCTGCGTGGCGGCGTTCGCCGCGACAGTGGCCGGGCAGCCGCCGGTCGGCGCGCCGGTAAGTTTCCTCGCCTGCCCCATCGCCCGCGATACCGGTCCCGATACAGACGTGTGTTTCCTGGCGGAGCACGAAGGACGACTCTACGCGCTCGGCAACCCGCCGGATTTCGGTGCACCGCAGTTGAAGCACCGCGTGCTCGTGGAGGGCCGGATCGCCGACGCGGCGGCCGCCTGCGGCGCGCTGCCGCTCGTGGGGCGAGTGTCGGTGATGGCGGAGATCGATCAAGCCTGCGACGTGATCCTGCCGTTCGACGGGGTCATCAAGGGCGCCGCGGGCGGTGTCTTCAATAGCGGCTCCGCCGAGCAACGCGCGGCGGCACAGGAGCTCGCGCGCCGTGTGGCCCTCGATCCGAGGCTCTCGGTCGAGCCGGCGATCTTGGACCCTGCTCCGGCGCCGTTGCCGACGCCGCCTTTTGAGCCGAGGACGCTCGTGATCTGGTATCCATTCGACAGCGACCGAGGCCCGGGCCCGGACATGGTGAAACTGCGAGAGCTTGCGATCTACGCGCGCGAGGCCAAAGCGCGGGGTGTCGAGATTTCCGGCTACCGCGCCGTATCGAGGCTGTCGGACGGGACCCAATTGGTCGAGAGAGCGTTCATGGCCGAAGCACGCGCCCGAAAGATCGCGGCGATACTCGAGGGTATCGGCGTCGGCCCCCGGCTCCTGAAAGTTCGTTGGGAGCGGGACGCGATCGGCGGCACGGGCGATGAGGATTGGAAGAACCGCAAGGTTGAGGTGACGGTGCGACCGTAGCGTGCGCGCCGGCGTGCCGATCCGGCCGTCTCATCCGCGAGGCTCTCGCTCGCCGTAAGACCTCTCAGCCGATGACGAGCAGTGCATCGAGCGCGATCGCGCCTTCGCCCGCTGGATAAATCATCACCGGATTCAAGTCGATTTCTCGAATTGCGGGCTCCGCGCGCAGCAAGGCCGCCACCCGGGAGATCATTTGCGCGGCGGCGCCCACGTCGAGCGCCGGCGAGCCTCTGAATCCTCGCAGGAGAGCGGCGCTCTTGAGCAATTGGAGTTCGCGCAGGATGCCGTCGACCGTCAGATCGGCCGGGAGCAGGCGCACATCGTGCAGGATCTGCGCCTGGATACCGCCGAATCCGACCAGAACCACCGGTCCCCAGTCCGGATCGTTGCGTCCGCCGATGATGAGTTCGACGCCCGGTTTGCTCATCTTTTCGACGAGGACACCCTCCAGTGTCAGTTCGGGACGATGGCGCGCGATGTTATCGTGCAGACGCTTCCAGCCGTCCGCAATGGATCCGGCATCCCTCAATCCGAGCATGACGCCGCCCACATCGCTCTTGTGCGGCAGGTCGGCCGATTGTGCCTTGAGTACGACCGGGCCGCCCATTTCCGCCCCGGCCTTCAGCGCATCGTCGAGGGTCTTCACCAGGCGTCCCATGGGGAATGCGATCCCGAACGGCGCGAGCACCTGCTTCGATCGGTATTCGGCGAGTACTCCTTTGGCGGCAAGCGTTTCGGCGCTGCGGAGCGGTGCAGGATCGACGGTGTCGGTATCGCGTCGACCGGCGCCGATCCAACGTGCAATGGCTCGAAATGCGCGATCGGGCGAGGGAAAATAAGGCACATTCAGCGCACGCAATTGCTCGATGAACTCGAGCGGGACCGTTGCCCCCTCATCGAGTCCGGCAAAGATCACGGCTTTTTTCGGCCTGAGATCTGCGACCGCGCCGAGCAGCGGCGGGAACTTGATGTTCGAGGTCGTGGCGTCGGTTTGGATGATGGCGAGCACCACGGCGCCGAAGCGTGGATCGGGCAGCAGAGCCGCGAGCGTTCGGCGATACAGCAGAGGGTCGACGAGGCCCTGCGCGGTCAGATCGACCGGATTGCTGACGGCAACGAAGGTGGGCAGCGCCGCACGCAGCGCGGGCGCCGTTGCGTCGCTCAACCGCGGCAGATCGAGACCCAAGTGCTCGCACAAATCAAGGGTCAGGGCCTTGAAGGCGCCGGACTCCGTGAGCACCGCCGTACCGAGTGCAGGACTCGCGCCGCAGCGCAGGGTCAATTCCAATACGTCGGCAAACTCCTCGAGGCTGTCCACGATCACGACGCCCTGGTGTTCGACGAGCGTGCGCATCACGAGGTAGTCGCCGGCCATGGCTCCCGTATGCGTGGCCGCCGAATCGCGGGCCGCGCGGCTTCGACCAGGGTGCAACAGCACGACGGCTTTCTGGAGGCTCCGGGCGCGGCGGGCGAGTTCGAGGAATCGCCGCGGCTGGCGGAACTGCTCGACGATCAACGCCAGGGCACGCGTGGTGGGATCCTCGAGCAGGTACTCGACATAGTCCTCAACGCCGCTTGCCGCTTCGTTGCCGGTGGAGACGGAGTAGGAAATACCCAGGTTCTTGGCCGTCAAGCTCACGCCCACAACGGCGGCCATGGCACCGCTTTGCGAGATGACGCCGATCCCCGGCCGGTTCCCCAGTGCGATTGCCGGCGTTTCGACGAAGGTCAGAGCGACGCCATCGACGTAATTGACCAATCCCAGGCAATTCGGTCCCTCGATGAGCATGCCCGTGCCTGCAGCGATGCGCGCGAGTTCCCGCTGTTCGGCGCGGCCGCTGTCACCTTCTTCGGCAAAGCCCGCGGAAAAAATGATGGCCGCGCCGACCCCGCGGGCCGCCAGAGACCGGATCGTCTCCAGAACCGCGGGGCGCGGAATCGCCAGCACCGCGACGTCCACCCCGGCCGGCAGTTCCTCGACCGATTTCAAGCAGAGCCGTGCGCCGATTGTGTCGCGATGGGGGTTGATGAGGTGGATCTCCCCCCGGAATCCCATGCGCTCCAGATTCGCGATGACGGATGCGCCCAAGGCGCCGGGACTCGCCGAGGCGCCAACGACCGCCACCGAGCGCGGCTTGAGCAAGCGCTCCATCGCCGCCGCGCCGAAGCGCCGAGCAACGGGTTCCGTCACGGCTTTCCATGCCCCTGCTTCGATCGGTCATAGGCACTCAAGCCCGGCTTGAAGGTCTTGTCGTCGATGAATTGCTTGATGCCTTCCTTGCGGCCATCGTTGTCATAGGAATTGGCGGCCTCCTGGGCGCGGACCAGGTAATCCTCGGCGTTATCGTAGGTCATCTCGCCGACGCGGCGGATGGCATCCTTGGTGGCTTTGAGCGCCACCGGATTCTTCGTGAGCAGTCTCCTCGCCACGTCTTCGACCCGCCGCTGAAGCTGCGCGAGCGGCAGGGCTTCGTTCACCAGTCCCCACTCGGCTGCGGTGCGGCCATCGATGTTCTCGCCCATCAGCGCGTGGTACATGGCACGCCGAAAGGGCATCGATTCGCGTGCGACTTTCGCTGCGCCTCCGCCCGGCAGGATGCCCCAGTTGATTTCGGACAGGCCAAACTGCGCCTCCTCGGCGGCAAAGGCCAGGTCGCACGCAAAGAGCGGTCCGTAGCCGCCCCCGAAACACCACCCGTTGACCATGGCGATCGTGGGTCTTTGATACCACCGCAATCGGCGCCACCAGCCGTAGGCTTCGCGCTGGGCCGTGCGCACCGCGCCCTGACCCTGCGCTTCGGTTTCGCGAAAGTACTCCTTGAGGTCCATACCCGCGGACCAGGCATTGCCCTCGCCGGACAGCACGAGCACGCCGACATCGGCGCGATATTCCAATTCATCGAGCACGCGCATCATCTGGCGATTGAGTTTCGGGCTCATGCAGTTGCGCTTCTCGGGACGGTTGAATTTGACCCACGCAATCTGCTCGACCACGGAACAAGAAACCGTGTCCTGTTCGGCGCGTGCTTCTGCGGCGCTGTTGTCGCTGTCCATAGTTTCCTCGCTGTCAGATGGGAAAGTGGCCGGGCTGGGTTTCGATCGTGATCCAGCGCAATTCGGTGAATTGATCGATGCCCGCCTTGCCTCCGAAACGGCCGTAGCCGGACGCTCCGACGCCGCCGAAAGGCATCTGCGGCTCGTCGTGCACAGTGGGGCCGTTGATGTGACAGATGCCGGAATGAATTTGGCGCGCGACCCGCAGGCCGCGGGCCGTATCGCGGGTGAACACAGAGGCGGATAAGCCATAGGCGCTGTCGTTGGCGAGGCGGATCGCATCCTTTTCGTCCTTGGCATGAATCAGGGCGACCACGGGGCCAAAGCTCTCTTCGCGATAAAGGGTCATCGCCGCAGTCACGCCATCGACAACCGTCGCCGGCATCAGCACGCTCTCGCCCTTGCCGCCGGCCACGATCGTCGCGCCCTTCGAGGCGGCATCGTCGATCAGACCATTGACGTGCTGCACCGTCTTGCGGTCCACGACGGCGCCCAAGGGAGCCTTGCCCTCGCGGGGATCGCCGCAGCTCATGGAATTCGCCTTGGCGGCGAAGCGCTTGGTGAATTCGGCGGCGACCGTATCGACCACGATGATGCGCTCCGTGGACATACAGATCTGGCCCTGATTCATGAAGGCACCGAAGGCTGCCGCCTTGACCGCTTCGTCAAGGTCGGCATCCTCCAATACGATCATGGGCGCCTTGCCCCCGAGTTCGAGCAGGCAGGGCTTTAGATGCTCGGCCGCACGTTTGGCAATGATTCGCCCGACCGCCGTGGACCCGGTGAAGTTGATGCGCTTCACGGCCGGATGGTCGATCAGCGCACCCACGACCGCACCCGCATCCTGCGGAGCATTGGTGACGAGGTTCACGACGCCTTCGGGAAAGCCGGCGCTCGAAAAGGCCTCGATGATCAAGGAATGCGTCCGCGGACACAGTTCCGACGCTTTCAGAATCACCGCATTTCCGCAGGCCAAGGGAACCGCGATCGCTCGCACGCCGAGAATGATCGGAGCGTTCCATGGGGCGATTCCGAGGATGACGCCGACGGGCTCGCGCAGCGCAAGCGCGATGCAGCCGGGTTTGTCCGACGGGATGACCTCGCCGCCGATTTGGGTGGTCAGCGCGGCGGCTTCGCGGATGATTCCGGCCGCCAGCTTCAAGTTGAACATCGCCCAACCGGCCGTCGCGCCGACCTCGGCCACCATCGCATCGACGAAATCCTGCTTGCGCGCTTCCAGCGCCGCGGCTGCGCTCATCAAGAGCGCCCGGCGGGCGCTTGGTCCGGTCACAGACCATTGCGCGAATCCCTCGGCCGCACGGTCCGCCACGGCACTTGCGACCGCCGCGGTCATGGCCGGCGCTCTGCTCGCTGTTTCATTGGTAATTGGATTGATGCGTTCGAAGTCCATGCTAACTCCCCATGAGTGGTCTGCGAAACTTACGTTGCCGGCATGACCGGCAGATCCAGATAAGAGGGGGTGGCGGCATCGCTCAAGATGCTGACGTGCGTGGCCGCCCTCTCGGAATCGCGCGCGCGTTCCCGGTAGTCGGCCCCGGTCAGTGTGAGCTGCAACCGGTGGCCCGCGGGGATTCGGTAGGAGGTCGGCATCAGGTCGAAACGCAGAGCAACGGCTTCTCCGGGCACGAGCGGCCGGGCATCCTCCTGAAAGCTCCTGTGCCAGGGGGTGCCCGGCACTTGGAAGGGCGGATCCGCCTCGGCGCGCAACGAGGCTTTCAGCCGTCCTTCGGTGATGACCGTGATCGCACCGTCCGGCGCCACATCTTCCAGATAAGCGAACAGATTGGCATCGGACTGATCAACACGGATTTGCAGGCCGATGACCGGGTTGCCGGTGATGGTCAGTTGGCGCGCCTGCGGCGCGGTCGCGAGCGAAACGCCCTCGCCGGCCAGGTGACAGGGCTGCATGAACGGCCCCACGCCGCCGTTGGGACAGGTGACGGACCCATTGACCGTGAAGCTGCTCTGCGACGCCGCGGCCGGCAGCGCAGCGCCAAGGGCGTTCTGCGGCGCGAAGTACAGCCGGTCGCGGTGCGAGTCGGCGAGCGGCCAATGCGCGGCGGTGTGCCAGGCGCCGCCTCCGGCCCCGTCCATCGTGAAGTAATGGATTCGCGGCTCTTTGGACAAGCCGGTGTCGATGCCCTTCAGATACGTGTCGAAGAAACGATGTATCTCCTGCAACAGTTCGAAGTCGCCATTCATGCAATGAGTCCATGGCCCGATCAGGATGCGCGAGCCCGGGATGTTCAGCAAGGCGATCATGCCCTGATCGCGCAGCTCATCGTGCCAGCCGCCCAGGATGTAGAGCGGCACGGCGCCCTGCCTGATCTGTGCCGCGTAGCTGCTGGCACTGCCCTCGGCCCAAAAGCGGCTCGCCACCAGCGGAGAATAGCTGTCGCGGTACGGCAGACCCTTCCAGAGCTCATACAGGTTGGTGCTCTGCTGATGTTGTTCGGCGGCCTGGCGCAGCAGTGAGCGGTTCGCATCCCCATCCACCGGTTCGACGGCGAGATCCTGTTCGAGCGTGCGCTGTGGGCCCGTGCCCCACTGGGCAAAGATGCCCCCGCGGCGCATCGCGTCGTACTTGTTCCAGGAGAAGCAGCCGGCGAAGGCGGCCTCGAGGTGAGGCGGACGGCCTGCGAGCGCGTGCATCGCCGCATCGCCGGTGTTGGAACATCCGTAAATGCCCACCCGGCCGTTGGACCAGGGCTGCGCGGCCAGCCATTCGGTCATCTCGTAGGCGTCGTCGGTCTCGGTGCGGTCGTTGTAGCCGCGACGGCTGCCCAGGGACTGCCCGTTGCCGCGCCGGGCGACCTGCACGACGACATAGCCATAGGCGGTCAGAGCCGGCACGTTGCGCAGGCCCGCCGACGGGGGGAAGGCGGCGGCGTCCTTGCCTTCCTCGATGCTCAGCGTGTTTTGCCAGATGACCGGAAAGCGCTCGGCCAGCGCCTTGCCGCCCGATGCCGGCCGCGAGACCCGCACCGCGAGGCGCACACCGTCGCGCATCGGCACGTAGAGCGAGCCGGTGACGCGCTCCGTATACTGCGCCGGCGGATGGTAGTCGCCGAAGGAGTCACGGGCGGCCGCAGCCGGTGCGCCGGGCAGGGCGGCGCCGCAGGCAATTCCAATCCCGGCGAGCACCAGGCGCAGCGCGAGCATTTTCTTCTCCCCCTCCCACCTTCAGGCCAGACTCTCCGGCGGACCGAAACGGATTATCAACGGTCGAATGATGGTTTACAAGCTCATCTAATGTGGCCACGGGAGAATGCGGCGCCCCGACCCTGACGGCGAGAATTCTCTGGTTACCGCCTGGAAATGCTGGCTCGGACGCAGTCGACCGAGCGTCCTTCTGCAGTCGGCATGATCGTTTAGAGGGTCAACTATATCAATATCAGTGGATGTCGAGCTTCAGTGCGAGGGGGCTGCGAAACGTCGTCGACGGCATCCGTTCGAGTGCGGAGTCCGCGCGCGAGAATTGTGGGAAGCGAGCCAGGAATTCCTCGAAGACGATGTTGATGGCGATGCGCGCCGTCAGCGAGCCGAGGCAACCATGAACGCCACCCCCGAAACCCAGCAGACCTCTGAGGGCTGTGTGACGGCCCGGAGCGGAGCGCCGGAATTCTCGCAGCAGCAAGTCCCCCAGCGCCCAGAGATCGATGGCTTGTGCAGCCGGCTGCATGCCGCGATCGTCTCGATGTGCACGAGACGTTCGTCAGGAGCCCGCAAGCTGCCGCTGGCGCATCGGTGCCTGGAGCGGCTCGACATCGGCATCCGCATGTACGCCGAGCCGGGCACCGAGCAGACCCTTGAGTTCATCACCCGAGATCACCTCGCGCTCCAGCAAGCGCTGCGCCAAGGCATCGAGTTGTGCCCGGTTGGCCTTGAGCAGCCGCTGGCAGCTTGCCTGGGCTCGCTCGAGCAGCAGGCGAGCCTCCTGCAGAACGGCAGCCTGGATGTCGGGTCCGAGCAGCTCCTTGGGTACGCCGGCCACGCTCAACAGGCCGAACACCTCGGAGAATCCGAGCGAGCCGACCATGTTGATGGCGAGCTCCGAGGCGCGTTTGAGATCATCGGACGCACCGGTGGAGACGCTGTCGAACACCAGCAGCTCCGCTTCGCGTCCCGCCAACATCATCGCCAACCGGCTCGTGAGTTCGGATTGCTTGTAGAGCGGATCCTCGGTGTCGCGGGTGATGTAGGTGACGCCCAGAGCCCGACCGCGCGGCTCGATCGTCACCCGCTCGACGATGCCCGCCTTGAGCCAATGTCCCACCAAGGCGTGGCCCGACTCGTGGTAGGCAAGCCGGTCCCTCAAGTCCTGCGTGAACAGGTCCTTGACCGCGGAGACTTCGCCGCCCAGCTGATAGGTCTCGATCGCGCGCAGAAAGTGTTCGGTGGTCACGACCGGCGCGCGGGCCTCTGCCGCCGTGGACGCGGCCTTGTTGACCGTGTTGGCGATGTCGGCCGGCGACATGCCGGCCGTCATGCGGGCGAGCATTGCCGAGTCGGCGCAGCCATCATGCGCGAGCTTGCCGATGTACAAGTCGAAGAGCTTCTGGCGCTCCGGCAAGGTGGGAAGCGACAAACGGACCAGCATGTCGAACCGGCCCGGCCGGCGCATGGCCTCGTCGATGTTGTCCTCGTGATTGGTGGCCGCGACCACGACCACGTTGTCGAGTGCCGAGAACCCGTCCATCTCCACCAGCACGCGATTGATGATCCGATTGAGCTCCGATTCGGCGCCGCCCATATCTCCGCCGCGGCTACGTTTGCCGATGCCGTCGACCTCATCGATGAACAGCACGCACGGGGCGTTCTTGCGCGCGAGCTTGAACAGCGCCTTGACCTTGTTCACGCCGGCGCCGTAGAACGACGCCGTGAAGTACGAGCCGTCGACCGAGATGAAGTTGGCTTTGCTTTCTCCCGCGAGCGCCTTGGCGAGCAGCGTCTTGCCGGTGCCGGGAGGACCGACCAGCAATACGCCCCGAGGAGCCACCGCGCCGAGATTCGCGTAATGCGCGGGGTCCTGCATGAACGCTTTGACACGATTCAGCGCAGCCTTTGCTTCCTCCTGACCGATGGCGTCCGCGAATTGGGTTTCCGGACGAACGGCAAGCCGCGAAGCCGCACCGCCCATGCCGGTCTGCAGCCTGACGCTCACGAAGACGGCACCCACCAGGGCGCCCGCCAGCAGTACGGGCGACAGCAGGTTCGTCAGCAGGTCCAATAGGCGGCGACTCCCGGTTCGGGGGTCGACGTCGACCCGTACGAGGGAGAACCCCGCCTGAGCGCTCCGGTCGCCGAGCGCATCGAGTACGGTACCGGCGCAGCCCAGCGCCGTGCAGCCCGGCACTATCGTGCTGCCTTTCTCGCCGCTTTTCAGCGTGTAGAGCACGAGGCCCGGTTCGGCGCGATCGAGCCCGACTGCCGACAGACTGCCGTCGTTCAACGCCTTGCGGAATTCCGCGACATTTCTTTGATGCGCGAGCCAGCCGTCCGGGGCCTTCTCGAATTGCAGGGCCTCCGGGCTCTTGCGGGCATTGCTTTCGTTGGACGCCTCACTCGAGAGCCAGATGACGCCGAGGAGCAGAGATACCGCGAAGAGGAGCGCAATCGACAGTCGATAGTGGCAGCGCGCGCGCTGCAGGAGTTTTTTGAGCATCCCTCTGTATACGGCAAGACCGCAGTCGAGCTTCGGCACCATTTCACATATTTACAAAACCGTCCTGCGATGCGGACAAACTTCGCAAACCTGCCGACGGCAGGCCGATTGCCGCCGGGATCTGCGACGCAAGTCACGCCGCAAGGCGGCGGTGACCGTCGTATGGACGTTCCTTCAGTTTCGGGTTCCGAAGTCGACATCCTTCGGCGTATCGCGCGGGCGACAAAAACCGGAGCTTATATCGTGAGTACGCTGCTGAGACTCGACTTCGTTCGAGCGGATCTTCACGCCCAGCTCGATGCCTGTACCGATGACGATCTGGATGAGCTCGAATTCGGCGTGATCGGCTTCGATGACGAGAATACCGTTCGACGGTACAACGTCTTCGAGTCTCAGATGGCCGGCCTGTCGCGCGACCGCGTCATCGATATGCCGCTGTTCACCGGGGTGGCGCCGTGCATGAACAACTTCCTCGTTGCGCAGCGTTTCGAGGATGCCGCCGCCGACGGCAGCACGCTCGACGACGTGATCGACTATGTGTTTACGCTGCGCATGCGCCCGGT
>Ga0302319_10011152_pt1 | contig 17075 bp, 17 predicted proteins | sample Bog_T0_2_FD_203319 | JGI IMG/M metagenome (GOLD analysis project Ga0302319, IMG submission 203319) | Peat permafrost microbial communities from Stordalen Mire near Abisko, Sweden - Bog_T0_2 | ecosystem: Environmental > Terrestrial > Soil > Wetlands > Peat | place: Sweden: Abisko, Stordalen Mire...
CGGCACCATCCGCATCCGCAGCGCCCAAGGCACGGACAAGTCGGGAACGGTAGTCGTCCTCTTCCTTCCCCTAGCCGAAGCCACCCAGCCCGAATCCCTCGCAACAACGATCTAGCTTGCGATTGCTCTTGCCCTGTCGTTGCCCTTGCCTTTCATCCTGGTCGTTGCCCTTGTCTTTCTTCTAGTCGTTGCCCTTGCCTTTCTTCTGGTCGTTGCCGTTGCCTTTCTTTCTGTCATTCCCTCTGGGAATCTGCTGTTCGTGCCTGCCCATGAACTCGCACAAAAAAACGGACGCCCCGCAGGGAGCGTCCGTCTGGTTCTTGCCGTACTCCATCCGATCATCAACGCTACGGAAGAGCAGGAAGTACGCTCGTTCCTTCCACGCGGACGGCATCCAGATAGCTAGGACTAATCCCCAGCTCATGCAGAATAGTGGGAGCTACTTGCGCGGTGCCAACGCTCGTGCGAACCGTCTTCTCCTCGAACCACGGATTCGACAGCAGCAGCATCACGTTCGTGTCATCATGCGCGAATCCACCATGCTCTGCCAGCTTTTTCGTGCTGCCCGAGTACGTCACGCCCACGTTCGGCGTCACGATGATGTCCGGCGTACGAGGATCCTTGGTTGGGCTGTTATAGTTCAGCGCCAGCGACGGCCCATAGTAAATCTGTCCCAGCGCAATCCCGGACGGTCCCGCATTTTCCTCGAGAATCTTCACGCTGGCGGCTGTCTCCGAAGACTTCTTTAGCCAGATCAACGACACATCATCCTCCGTCGGCCCGATGCCCGTCGGATTGTTCGTCGACTCCGAGTACGGAATGTACCCGGCATTCGAAAGCAGCGTCACCGGCGACGTTCCGTTGATCAGCTGCGAAACATAACGGCTCGAATCGATAGGCGATTGTCCATGCTTCGCCGTGATAACGATCAGAGTCGATTCGTACAGACCCCTGTCCTTCAACTCCTGCACAAACGCCCCGATCGACGCATCCACAAACTTGATCTCGCCCAGCAGCGCCTCGGTCGGAGTTCCCGCTGCATCCAGGTAGCCGCCCTTGGTTCCATCGCTCTTCTCAACGAGCTTCTGGCCAACGCTTACAGCTTGGAAGTTCATCCCGAAGATGTTTGGAACCCTTGTCTCTTTCGTTCCCAGGTGGTTCTTTCCTTCAATCTCGTGCAGGATCGCGTTCACCTTCAACGTGTCATAGCACTGGATATTCTGGAAGCTGTTGGTCCAGGCCGTAAGGTCTGATCCAGGATCCAGAATGTGCCCGCACGATACGCCGGTCGGCGTCGTCACCCCTGGCAGAGCGATCACGTTCGAGTTAATCTCCGGAGAGTAAAAGTCGTCCAGCGCAACCGGCCCAAGCCCGGAAGCAACTGAAGCATACGCGGGGTGCTTATCCGACCACGCGGTGTATCCCCCCGCCTGATGGATCACGCTGAAGATGCTGTTGGCGCGAACGAAATCCCACGGAAACACCGGGTTGCATCCGTTGTTCGGATCACGCACCAGCTTCTGCGGGTCAATCGAGTTCAGGCCGCCATCGGTCAGCGAAGCACCCGGCGCTCCGCCATTCAACTTCGTCTGGTCGATGTCGATGCCTTCCTCATACTCCGTCGTGGTACCTGTCGGCGCTGCATACGCCACGCAGGGGCCGGCTGCCAGCCCATTGCCCGTCGTCTTCGCAGGAGCGTCATAGTTCCGGGAGTACGCGACGTCGTAGTACACGCCTGTCAGCGCCGGACTTCCACCCGTGATGATCGCCGTCAGTCCCGGAAATGAATCGGACGGCTTCGACGTGCTGGCCGCCACATAGTTGATACCTGTCTTGCGTAGCTGTGCAAGCGCTGGACAATAAGGATCTCCCGAGTTCACCGTGCTGATGCCATTCGCGCAGTTCGTAAGATCCACTGCATGCATGCCATCGATACTCACCAGCAGTACCCGCGTAATCTTGCTGGGGTTAGAAGAATTTTCTTGCGCGATCGCCGAAACTGCGGTGCACGCTGCCGCGACGGTTAGAATAGCCACCAACTTTTTCATTGAAACCTCCGGTCTGAAAGTTAGCGCCGCACACGCGCTCCCTTCATCGCAGCGGTATGAAAATCAGATGACGTCCTTGTCAGATTTCGAGCGTTTTGCGTTCACGTGCGTCGTGCTCTTCCAACCAAAACCGACAGTCAATTTTGAGTGAAATCCAGCCCACGGATACAGCTCCACACACCCCAAATTGCCCGCGCCAACGCTCCGCAGAATCAGCACCTTACGGCTTTCATTCGCGGCTCCAACAACTTACGCGTGCCACCCGGCGTCTAATCGATGATATGAAAATTCTTGTGGTCGCAGCGGCGTGTGTCCTCGCGGCATCTCTCACCCCGGCGCTCCACGCTGGCGACGCCGCGCGCTTCGATCTCGTCGGCCCAAAAATCGACATCCGCGTCACCCGCGGCAACACCAGCCTCCCCATCGCCGAAGTCCCCAGCCTCCAGCCCGGCGACAAGCTCTGGATCAAGGCCGATCTCCCCAACACCCAGTCCAACCACCTGCTCCTCGTCGTAGCCTTCCTGCGCGGCACCACCAACCTCCCGCCCGACAACTGGTTCACCGAGATCGACACCTGGGAGAAGAAGACCATCGAAGGCGCCAGCGTCATCGTTCCCCAAGGCGCAGAAGAAGCCGTAATGTTCGTAGTGCCGGAAGTAGGCGGTGACTTCAAAACCCTCCGTTCAGCGGTCAAAGGCCGTCCCGGCCTCTTCATCCGCGCCGACGCCGACCTCAACCAGGCATCCTTCGAGCAGCAGCGCATCGAGCGCTACCTCGCCGCCATGAAGTCCGTCCCGCAAGATGACCCCAAGGCCATCCAGGAGCGCTCCGCCAAGCTAGCCGCCACGCTAGCCCTCAAGCCCAACGCCGACTGCTTCAAGCAGCCCGTCGAGCAGCAAGTCGTCTGTCTCACTCAGGCCAGCGCTCCCGTCCTCCTCGACGACGGCCACGGCGCCGGCATCGCCGAAGCTCTCTCCAGCGGCCCCACCTCTGACTTCATCAACGCCGCCTCCTACACCAGTCCCGCGGGCGGAGGCCTCTACTCTGCCTACGTCGGCGCCATCGTAGACGCCATCCACATCATCAGCATGCTCCGCACCGCGCAGTTTCAATACATTCCCGGCCTCAGCTTCCCCGATGGCCCCACGCTCAACCTCCGCCTCAACGCACCCCCCTCGTTCCACAAGCCCGACTCCGTCATCGTCATCGGCCTCCCCGCCATCCAGAAGGCGGTTCTGCCCCCGCTCCGCCCCCACGACCCCAACCAGGTAGCCTGCCTCCTGCAGCCAAAGATGGTGCTCTCCTTGGAAGGCGCTCCGCTAGTCTTCGCCACCAGCTTCGCCCACGACCTCGTCCTTCACCTCAACCGCACCGGAGCCGTCACTGACCTACCCCTGACCGCCGAAGCGGCCGAGGGAGGTCTCATGGTCACCAAGGAAAAGAAGCGCGAGCCCCTCCGCCCCAACGAGCCCCTCAAAGCCGCGCCCACCGCCTCCAAGAACCAGCCGAAGATCGGCACCGCCACAGACCTCACCGTCACCGGCACCATCCGCGGCTACTGGGGCTTCGACGCCTTCGAAGGCCCCACGCTCACTGTCCAGCAGGTCGCTGGCAAAGACTGGAAGATCATCGGCAACACCCAACTCCTCGCCGGCCAGGACAACAAGCTAACCCTCACCGGCAACGCCACCGGCTGCATCGAGCACCTCGCCCTCTCCAGCGAAAAATCCAAGGACGTAGACGTATCCTTCAAGCCCGACGCCGACAAAGACAAGAAGAACACCCTCCTCCTCGACGCCTCGCTAAAAACGGTCCCCCCCGGCGGCTACACGCTATCCATCCAGCAATACGGCGACGCCAACCGCGACAAGGTCCCCCTCACCGCCTACACCGCCGGCATCACGGTAGGAGACTTCAAGATCCACACCGGCGACAACATTGCCACCCTCAACGGCGAAGGCCTGAAGAACGTAGCCTCCGTCGAAGTCGACAAGCAGACCTTCACGCCAGCCGCCGACAGCAACGACGAGATCCTCCACCTCGAGTCCAAAACCGGCGTCTCTCCCAAGGACGGCTCCGAAGCCACCGTGAAGCTAAAGGACGGCCGCAACATGACCGCCAAAATCTCCACCTCGGCCGCGCGCCCAAGCCTCAAGCTCGTCTACAGCAAGTCCACGCCTGCCGAGCAGGCCGGGACCCTCGCCGTCACCCTCACCAACAAATCCGACATCCCCCTCAACGGCACGCTAACCTTCGTAGTCCAGACCAAAGACGCCTTCCCGCGCGACGAATCCATCGAAGTTGCCACCGCCAACAACGCCGTCCACACCAAGCTCTCGCTCGCCGACAACAGCCTCGTCCTCCAGGACGAACACACCGCCGTAGCCCACCTCGACCCACTCAAAGCCTTCGGTCAATCCGCCTTTGGCCGCCTCGCCATCCGCCCCGTAGAGGCCGACGGCACCACCGGCGACTGGGTCGGCCTGGGCACCCTCGTCCGCACACCCAAAATCTCCGCCATCCATTGCACCGACGCCGCAGCCCCCACCTGCACCCTCAACGGCGACGACCTTTTCCTAGCCCAATCCTTCGCAGCCGCCAAGGACTTCGCAAAGCCCACCGACGTCCCCACAGGCTTCGCTGAAAGCACCTTCAACGTTCCCACCCCGACCGACGGCACCACCTTATACCTGAAACTCCGCGACGACCCCACCAACACCGCCACGGTGACCCTCGCCACACCACTGCCGAAGCCGGAAGCCGCCAAGCCCGCACCAGCCGCGGCCGTAACGTCCAGGCCAACGCCGCCATTGGCGCCTTCCGCGGCTCAATCGACGCCCCCTTCGCCTACCACTCCCCAATAGCGCACCAGGCGTTTTGCAAGGAACGCCGTATACTGAAACGCATTAAGGTCGGTATGGAAAGCCCAATAGTGATTGCAAAGGGCCCGCCGCAAATAATCAAAGAACGGTACTATCGGCCCGAATTAGATGCCCTTAGGTTCTTCGCATTTCTCTGCGTGTTCTACCTTCACACCGATGGGTATTTCAAAATCGACCCCACCCAGCATCTGTGGTGTTGGCGGTCAAGGGTTATCGGAGCTTACGGTGTTCCGGTCTTCTTTTTGCTCAGTGCCTATCTAGTAACCGACTTACTGTTTCGGGAGAGGGAGCGTACCGGCCGCATACACATCCCTTCCTTCTACATGCGCCGCATTCTCCGTATCTGGCCGCTGTACTTCTCCATGTTCATCGGGCTTGCATTGCTCAATCGCTTCATCCCTGGGGTGGGAACTGATAATCCTAAGGCATGGCTCGCGTTTACCTTCTTGTGGGGTAACTGGTATGTCATCCATCATGGTTGGATAGCCAGCCCAGTCGATCCGCTGTGGAGCATCTCGATCGAAGAACAGTTCTATCTCATCATCCCAATCCTCGCAGCGCGCGGTGGCCGTCGTGCTGTGATATTCGCCAGTTGGATCCTCTTGGCGTGCTCATACTTGACTGTGCTTTACTACGCCATTCATCCACCTGCAATTAACGCTTGGCTAAATAGCCTGGTTCAATTTCAATTCTTTTGCACGGGAACCTTGCTTGCCCTGGCGCTGCGCGGAGGAACGTTGCGGCTCGCAGTTCCGCTTCGTGTGGCAGGTTTTCTCTCTGGCATCGCCTGTTGGCTCGCGGCCGTGTCGATTGGGACTCTCGTAAACTACCCCGTGGCTACGCGGTTCGTTGCTTCTTGGCTGCTTGTCCTGATCGGAACGATCGTAGTGTTTTTGTGCACACTTGGCACACCCTCTCGCCTTGTGCCGTCGTGGCTCTCCTACTTCGGAAAGATTTCCTACGGGCTTTATATTTTTCACTCGCTGGTTTTATTTCTACTGTTCAAGAAAATCGGCATCGGGACAATCGGCAATTTCTCGATCCCCCTGCTGCTTAGGAACCATCTCCTGGCAAGCATCGTTCGGGGTCTCGAAATCGTGCTGGCACTTGGTATCGACTTGCTCCTAGCGCATTTCTCCTTCGTTTATTTCGAAGGCTATTTCCTCGGTCTGAAAAGGGGCTTCACTTTCGTAGCGAGTCGCGATTGACCAGAAAGCGCCGTGTTGCCCGGGTAGTTCACCCCACCGATAACCGCTATAACCTGGCTTGCCGACAACTGCTCTCCCGTTCAACCTGGTCAATAATTCCTCATCCCAGGTGCCCGTTCTTAGGCTGTCAGCGTAGTCCGCCAATCCACGCATTGACCATCCTCGACGCCGCCACGCGGTACACTCATCTCACCATGCCCAAGGCAGCCATAGCGAATCTCGTACCCCAGCCCATCCGAAGCCTGTCTCTATCCTCTATCCCCTATCCCCTATCCCCTGATCTATGCCCACGGTAGCCATCATCTCCAAGCCGCAGAAGCCAGAGCTCGAGATCATCCTCACGGAACTCCTCGACTGGCTTACCCGCCACGGCTTCACCCCCATCCTTGAACCCGACAGCGCCGCCTATCTCGGCCTCTCCGATCAGGCCATCGAACGCTGCGACATAGCCGACCACGAGCCCGCACTGGTCATCTCTCTCGGCGGCGACGGAACGCTGCTCTCCGCCGCGCGAGCCTTTTCCCTCACCACAACACCCATCCTCGCCGTCAATCTAGGCTCCCTCGGCTTCCTCACCGAAGTTCCACTAGCTGAACTCTACGAAACTCTCGACGCCTGGATAGCCGGCACCGCGGTCGTCGATACGCGCAGCTTCATGCACGCCCGACTCTTTCGCGACGACAAGCTCCTCCGCGAGTGGGACGCTCTCAACGACGTCGTCCTCTCCAAAGGAGCCATCGCCCGCATGGGAGACTTCGCCATCGAGATGGACGGCCAGTTCGTAGCCCGCTTCCGTGCCGACGGCGTCATCGTCTCCACCCCCACCGGCTCCACCGCCTACACGCTAGCCGCCAACGGCCCGATCCTGATGCCGACCGTAGATGCGATGGTCCTCACCGCCATCTGTCCACATCTGCTTACCATCCGCCCCATCGTCTTCCCCGGCGACAGCGAAGTAGCGGTAGTCGTCGACGTCGTCCCCCACGAGACCTACCTGACAGTCGATGGCCAGGAAGCAGTCGAACTAGTCCTCAACGATCGCATCCTCTGCCGCAAATCCAGCCGCAACGTACACCTGCTCCGCCTACACCCCAACGGCTTCTTCAACGTCCTCCGCAGCAAACTAAAATGGGGCGAACGCTAGCAGCATCTCGCCATCGCTCTTGCTATTGCCTTTGTCGTTGCTCTTGCTTTTGCTTTTCTGGCTGTCATCCCGCAGGGATCTACTTCTTCTTTTGCAGTTGCAGTTGCGTTTGCAATCCACCACACCCGCCCAAACTCTCGTCATCCTGGAGCGAAGCGAAGGACCCCTGTATTGGGTTTTGCCTTTGCCGTTGCCGTTGCTTTTCTTTCTGTCATTCCCCTTGGGAATCTGCTTCTTCTCTAACCAAGGAGTCGCCCATGCACACCCAACAAAAACTCCTCATCCCCGGTCAGCCCGTCCCCGAGCTACCAGTAGCCGACGTCGAACGCGCCCAACACCACTACCGCGACATCTTCGGCTTCGAGATAGCCTGGCTCACCCCCGGCAACGAAATCGGCGCAGTGACGAACGGCACGGCAATCATCTTCCTCCGCAGAAGGAAAGTTCCGTTCGAGCCAGCCGTCCACTGGGTCTACGTCGAAGACATCGAAGCCTCCTACCACGACCTGCAATCCACCGGCGCCCACATCGCCGAGTCCCTCGAACTAAAACCCTGGGGCATCCGCCAGTTCACCGTCCACGATCTCGACGGCAACATTTTCTACTTCCATCACGGCTAACCAGCCGTACGGTATTCGCCCCCGCGCAGCCGGTGTCAAGTTCGCTTGACACCAATGTCAAGCGAACTTGACACCGAGACAAGCTTCCTTTACATTTGCACCCTTTCCGGTGCAACTATTGGCGAACATCCCCCATGAAAATCGTGCTGAACACGTCGATTTGTAGCCCGAAACAGGGCTAAGTCATACCTAAAACAAACGGGAAATGACCTGATTCGCCACCAGGGCGGCAACATAGGCGACCGTCGTCATGTAGCAGAATTGCAACGCCGGCAGCTTCCAGCTGTTGGTCTCCCGCCGCACGATGATCAACGTAGAAGTGCACTGCATGGCGAAGGCGAAAAACACCACCAGCGCAATCGCCCCGCCGAGCGTAATATCATGCCTGAGAGCAACTTGCAGCCCCAGCGAGTGCGTCGCCGGGTCCATCCCGTACAGCGTTCCAAGCGTTCCAACGATCACTTCGCGAGCCACAATGGAGCTCAGCAAACCGATCCCAATCTTCCAATTGAACCCCAGAGGCCGAATTACGGGCTCGATAAAGTGCCCTAAGTGCCCGATAACGCTGGTACTTAGCGCCGAAAACTGCCCCCCATGAATCGGCAGCACACTCAACACCCACACCAGGAACGTCACCGCCAGAATGATCGTTCCAGCCTTCTTCAGGAACAACTTCCCACGGTCGTAAAGTCTTAATCCTAAAGAGGTTACCGTAGGCCACCGATATTGCGGCAGCTCCAGAATGAACGGAGCATGTGAGGCCTTCATGACAGAAGAATTCAGCAATTTAGCCGTGATCAGCGCGGCCAGAAAACCAATGACATAAAGCCCCAGCATCACCAAAGCGCGGAGCCCGAGCAAGCCAGCCAAAAACTTGTGATTCGGGATAAACGCCGCAATAATCAACGTATAAATAGGCAATCGCGCCGAGCAAGTCATAAACGGCGCGACCAAAATCGTAGCAATCCGCTCGCGCTTATTCTCGATCGTCCGAGTTGCCATAATGGCCGGCACAGCGCACGCATACGCTGATAACAAAGGAATAAACGCCTTACCATTCAAACCAATCGAACGCATCAGCCGGTCGGCAATCAGTGCTGCACGAGCCAAATATCCAGAATCTTCAAGGACGCCGATAAACAAAAATAGCAGCAAAATCTGCGGCAAAAACACCAAAACAGACTGCACGCCATTCCACAAACCATCGCGTAGCAACGCCCGCAGCCAGTTATCCGGCAACAGCAAAGCCGCCTTCGCGCCAGCGCTGGTCAGCATCGCTCCCATGCCGTCGCTGAGCGGCTGACCGAGTGAAAATACCACCTGAAACACTGCAATTACAACCGCAAGAAAGAACAGCGGCCCGAACACGCGATGCAACAAGACGCTGTCCAGCCGGCGGGTCCACAGCGAAGCAGCAGGCGATTGATACTTCGTTCGGGCCGTAACCTGCGTCGCCCAACTGCGGCATGACGCGGCGCTTTGCAGCACAGGCAGCTGGACAGGCCGCAACCCGTCGCCCAGTTTGCTGTCGGCGCGCAGTAGAAAGTCAGGAATAGCCTCGAGTCCCTTGCCATGCGCCGCGCTGATGAGCGCCACGGGATGGCCCAATTCGCGGGCTAAAGCGAGCGTATCGATCTTGCCGCCGCGCGCTTCGAGCTGGTCGGACATATTCAACAGGACCAGCGTAGGAAGGCCAATCGAAAATACGGGAGCTGCCAACATGAGTTGCCGATTCAAATGCGTTGCATCCAACACCAGCAAAACGCAGTCAGGCTTCGGAACGCCGCGCATTTTGCCGGTTAGCACCTCAACGGCAACGCGAGCATCTTCAGAATAGGTCGCGAGACTGTAAATTCCGGGAAGGTCGATGAGCGTGAGGTCGTTGCGCCCGATACTCTTCATCTTTCCCGAGTGATGTTCCACTGTCACGCCAGGATAATTCGCCACTTTCTGACGCATACCGGTCAAGCGATTGAATAGAGTGGACTTGCCACAATTGGGCGGACCAATGAGGGCGACCGTTCGCATGCGCGGCTTAGCTCCCGGCGCTGCCGGAATTTGTTCCTCGATGGGCTCGACGACAGCTGTGACGTGGCAGCTCATGCAGCCTCGATTGTCTCAGGTGGAAGATTTTCCGCTGTGTCTGAAATCACGCGAAGAAAGATGTGCTGTGCCGTTTCATTTCGGAGGCCAACTTCAACGCCATCAATACGATAGACGCGAGGGTCGCCGGCGGGCGCTCGGCGCAGAATTTCGACGCTGGTCCCGGGAAGGAACCCAAGATGGGCAAGGTAATCGCTCACCTCGTCCGGCAGATCGACGCGTTCCACCACGCCTGCACTGCCTACTTTCGCGTCACTCAGAGCCAGAACGTCCATCGAGCCACATATCCGACCAAGTTGGTCCTCTTTACTATACTTCATCGAGAGGATCTTTGCCGGACTTTATGGTTCCCGCTCAAGTACGGACGCAAGAAGATTTTGGGGGAAGTTATGGTGCGCCCGGAAGGAGTCGAACCTCCGACCTACTGGTTCGTAGCCAGGCGCTCTATCCAGCTGAGCTACGGGCGCACATTGCAAGGTTGCAACTTACTAAGAATAACCGATGGACGCGAAGCGAGCAACCTTGAAGTTGCTATGTCGTTGCGGGTCCGGCTACCGCGGGTTCCGGCTGTGGTGGGAGCAGGGACACACGATCCAGTACATCCAGGCCGGAGCGCCGCAAGAGTTGGTGCACGATGGGCTCGGTGAGACGCGTGGCGTCGTATTCCACGCGCACGGTTTTCGTCGTCTCGTTGATCTGGACGTGCCGAATTCCGTACACCTTGCGAACCTGAGCGAGGGCCATCATGGCAGCCTCTGCGGGCGCTGCGCCGTACTGATACATCACGTCAAGCTGTGTCATAGTCCTGATTTTACAGCGTGAAGTCTGGGTTAGGAATTGAGCTTCTGGATGTATTTGAGGAAGCCTGGGCTCATGAAATCCTGCGGGCCGATCAGCTTGCGGCGGATGATGCCGCGCTTGTCGATGATGTAGGTTTCAGGGAACTTGAAGCTGCCGTAGAGCTTGTTGGAGGTCTGGTTTTCGTCGTAGACGGAGAGCAGAGTCAGGTGTTGCTGGGTGACGTAGTGCTGGTACTTGGCGCGGTCCTCGTTACTGTCGATCGCGACGACTTGGACGTCCGGCATTTGGTTTTGGAAAGCTTGTAGGCTGGGCATTTCCTCGACGCAGGGGGCGCACCAGCTGGCCCAAAAGTTGAGGACAACTACTTTGCCTTGAAGACTTTGCAGGTCGACGGCGTGCTGGCCGTCGTTGATGGAAAAGACAGGGGCTTTGAGGCCGATCTGATCGGAGAGGGTGCCTCGATCGCAGCCGGTGGCCAAGGTGCAGGTTAGGAAGATCAGGAGCCCTGCACGTGTGATTTGCCGCATAAAGTCATTATCCTAGCGTTCATTCCTATAATACGAAGTTGTGAACGACACGCCTAGTTTGACTGATTTAGCGGTAGATATGCGGCTTTCCGTGATTGTGCCGGCTCGGAATGAGGAGCGGAATCTGGCTAAGTGCTTGCAATCATTGATTTTGCAGGATGATGAGGACTTCCGGCTGGGGCTGGACTGGGAGTTGATTGTTGTGGATGATGGGTCGGTGGACCGGACTCGAGCGGTTGCGGAGGGGTTTGATGGGGTCAGAGTTTTGGAGGCTCCGGCGCTGGATTTAAGCGCTGAAACCCGCGTGTTTACTGGGAAAACGAATGCTTGTTGGATTGGGGCTGGGGCGGCTCGAGGGGCGTATTTGCTGTTTACGGATGCGGATACGGTGCATGAGTCTGGGGATCTGGAGAGGGCTTTGAGCGAGATTCAGCGGCGAAATGTGGGGCTTTTGTCGTATTCGCCGCGGCAGATTGTGTCTGGATTCTGGCAGCGGGCGTTGATGCCGCTGGTGTACTCGGAGCTTGCCAGCGTGTATAAGATGGCCGATGTAAATGATACAAACAAAGGACTTGCGGCGGCTAACGGACAGTTTCTGATGGTCGAGAGGGAGGCCTATTTTGCGGTGGATGGGCATCGGGGGGTGGGGAGATCGGTGCTGGAGGACGTGGATCTGGCGTTTGCGGTGAAGCGGGCTGGGAAGGGCATCTGGTTTCGTTACGCTCCGGACGCGGTGAGTACCCGTATGTACTTTGGATTCAATGACATGGTGGAGGGGTGGACTAAGAATCTGGCGCTGCTGTTTCCTCATGCTTTGACGCTAGCGGCTTGGCGGTTGTTGGATATTGGGCTATTGCTGCTTCCTATCTTGTTGATTCCATTGTCCTATCTGACGATGTGGCAGAAGGGCGTGATTTTGGCGGTGTGGGCTCGGACGCTGCTGCGGTACTATACCCGGGTGCGGCGATCGAACTTTAGTGCTTTAGATTGTGCTACTTCCGTGTTTTCGTTGCCGTTGTTTATTGGGTTGCTGGTGTGGAGTTGGGTGCTGCATCGGGTGCTGCATCGCGTCGACTGGAAGGGGCGGGAGTATCGAACTTAGCGCGAAATCGGTTGCGTTTATGTATGACTTAGCCCTGTTTCGGGTGACATTTAGGCGTTCTCAGCGTGATTTCGCGGAACGACGATGCACCATAAATGGTGCAAACCTGGGGGAAATGTAAAGGTCGCTTGACAGCAGTGTAAAGGTCACTTGACAGGCATGACAAGGTCGCTTGACAGGGTCCTTTCGACACGGGCAACGGCCCCCGCAAAGAAGAAGCAGATCCCTACGGGATGACAGCCAGAAAGGCAACGGCAAAGGCAAAGGCAACGACAGTGGGTGGTGGCTGCTGGGCCATTACTTTCCCACCCATCCGCAAAAGGCGTGTATGGATGGGGCACCCGGAGGAAGGACGGCATGGGCAAGAGTGGAGAAGCAGATTCCCAGAGGGAATGACAGAAAGAAAAGCAAGGGCAAACGCAATTGCCGATACAGAGGTCTCTCCACTGCGCTGCGCTCCGGTCGAGATGACGAAGGTTAGTCGCATCCGGAAGGTGGGCGTAGCATCCAAACAAATGGTTTTACCTGGTCGAAAAAATCTATGATCCTACTCACACGCAAAGCTGACTTCTCTGCCGCCCACTTCTACTGGAACCCCGCTTGGAGCGAGGAGGAGAATGTGCGGGTGTTTGGCAAGTGCGCTAATCGCCAGGGGCATGGGCATAACTACACGCTCGAGGTGACGGTGGCGGGGGAGATCGATCCGGTGTCGGGGTTTGTCGTGGACCTGAAGAAGCTCAAGGACATTATTGAGCGCGAGGTGGTGTCGGTGTATGACCATCGGCATTTGAATTTCGAGGTGCCGGAGTTTGAGCATGTGATTCCGACGACGGAGAATATGGCGGTGGCGATCTGGCGGCGGCTGGAAGGAAAGATTGAGCACGCGAAGCTGCATCGGGTGCGGGTGTATGAGATGCCAGATATGTTTGCGGACTTTTATGGTGAGGGCGCATGAGCCGGGTGATCGCACACTTCAGACGGAGGTATCACTTCAGCGCGGCGCATCGTTTGCATGTGGATACGTTGAGCGAGGAGGAGAATCGCGCGACGTTTGGGAAGTGCAATAACCCGTTTGGGCATGGGCATAACTATGTGGTGGAAGTGACGGTGTCGGGGCCGGTGGATGCTGCTACAGGGATGGTCGTGAACTTATCGGATCTGGATTTGTTTGCGCAGCGTGAGGTGTTGGATTTGTTTGACCACGCGAATCTCAACATGCTGGAGGCGTTTCGGGATCGGGTGACTACGACAGAGAATGTATGTGTGGAGATGTGGAGTATCTTCTCTCGGTTCGCAGCGTCGAAGGAGTATCCGCAGGTTCGGCTGGAGCGGATTGGTATTGAAGAGACTGGGAACAATTCGTTTGAGTATTTTGGCGAGGGAGCGCGAGTGCTTCGGTAGGATTTGCGACCTGCAGGTCTCTCCGCTGCGTCTCGCATGAAGCCCTCGAGACTTCGGTCGAGATGACCGTTCCTGGTTGTGGAGTAGATAGAAGAAAGGCTGGACGAGATGGCTGGCAAGTTTGAACTTGACGAAGTGGTGATGAACGGTAAGGCTGGAAACGGTAATGGCAACGGGCATTCCGCGTTGTCGCACGCGGACGCTGCGACGACGCTGCAGGACGCGAACGTGCAACAGATCTATGCCGAGCTGTTGAAGCGGATTGGTGAAGATCCTACGCGCAATGGGTTGAAGGAGACGCCGAAGCGGATGGAGAAGTCCATGGCGTTTCTGACGAAGGGCTATCAGGAGACGGTGGCGAGCGTGCTGCATGACGCGCTTTTCGAAGTGGACTATGACGAGATGGTGATTGTACGGGACATTGAGTTTTATTCAATGTGTGAGCATCATCTGCTGCCGTTCTTTGGCAAGGCTCATATTGCGTATGTCCCGAATGGGAAGGTGGTGGGGTTGAGCAAGCTGCCTCGGATTGTGGAGGTATTTGCTCGGCGGCTCCAGGTGCAGGAGCGGTTGACGCAGCAGATTGCTGAGGCGATTGAGGAGGCGATTGCGCCGCAGGGTGTGGGCGTGGTGATTGAGGCTCAGCACCTTTGCATGATGATGCGCGGTGTGGAGAAGCAGAGTTCGCTGACGGTGACCAGTTCGCTGCGTGGGGTGTTTAAGACGCAGTTGCAGACGCGGAGTGAGTTTATGTCGTTGGTGCGGGCGGAGCGGACGAGCAGCTTCTAGTTGGGAGGGACAGAAGAAGCAGATTCCCAGAGGGAATGACAGAAAGAAAGGCAAGGGCAAGAGCAAAGGCAAAGGCAACCACAAAGACAACCGCAGAGGTAGGCGCACACATCTTTGCGATGGCGAAGTGAGCGACAATAGCAGTTGCATGGATGGGCTGACGTTGTCATGAATGGACTTTTGGTACTCGATAAACCTGCGGGGATGACCTCGCATGATGTGGTGGCGATTGTGCGGCGCGCTACCGGAGAACGGTCGGTGGGGCACCTGGGGACGCTGGATCCGATGGCTACGGGGGTTCTGCCGCTGCTGCTGGGGAAATATACTCGGCTGGCGCAGTTTTTTGGGGCGGCGGAGAAGTCGTACATCGGGACGATACGGTTTGGGTTCGCTACGGATACGTTTGACGCTGAGGGGGAGCCGGCGGGCGAGGCTGTCGCGCTGGGGCTTGGGTTGGAAGAGCTTCGGGAGTTGGCGAAGCATTTTCATGGCGAGATGGACCAGATGCCTCCTGTGTTTAGCGCGAAGAAGATTGGTGGGGTTCCGGCGCACAAGCTTGCTCGCGCGGGGAAGGAAGTTCCGGTGAAGGCCGCTCGGATTACGATTCAGCGGTTTGAGCTGAGGTGGCTGGAGGGTGATACGGCTGCGTTTGGGATGATGGTTTCGGCGGGTGGGTATGTGCGGTCGGTGGCGCATGAACTGGGGCAGATGGCGGGATGTGGGGCGCACTTGTCGTCGCTGCGCAGGTCGCAGGCGGGGGTGTTTACGCTGGCTGAGGCGATCACGGTCGAGGAGTTGAAGGCAATGACGGTGGCGGAGATAGAGGAGCGGATGCCTCATCCGCGGACGCTGCTGGTGGAGATGCCGTCGGTGATGGTGGATGAGCAGACGGCGGGGCGGATTCGGAATGGGATGCAGGTGAATGTGCCGGAGTATTCGGGGGCGGCGATGATGAAGGTGTTTAGCGGGCCGCGGGAGTTGCTGTGCGTCGCGAAGAGGGTCGCGGGGACGCTGGTGCAGCCTGTGGTGGTGATGGGGTAGTCGCTGTTCCTTTCCACTCACGTCGCAAAGCGCTCGCCATGAATGGGGCACCCGGCAAGCGAAGCGGCAACCGAAAAAGAAGAAGCAGATTCTCAGAGGGAATGACAGAAAGAAAAGCAACGGCAAGTGCAAAAGCAACAGCAACTGCAAGTGCAAAAGCAACAGCAACGGCAAGTGCAAAAGCAACAGCAACTGCAGGTGTGACGGTTTTTAAGTTGAGCTATTTTTTGAGGAGGGGCTTTAGGAGGGCTTCTACGTTGCGGGCTACTTGTTGGTTGCCTTGGGCGGTGGCGTGGGTGGCGTCTTCTTGCATGTCGCCGGGGACGCCGTAGACGTCCTTGAGGAGGAAGGGGATGAATCGGACGTGGTATTGCTTTGCTAGCGCCGGGTACATTGCGTCGAATTTCTTGATGTAGTCGGGGCCGTAGCTTGGGGGGAGGGTGATGCCGGCGAGGGCTGTGGTGATGTTGCTGGCTTGGAGTTGGGCGAGGATGCTGGAGAGGTTCGCCTTGGTCTGGTCGAGGGGTAGGCCTCGGAGGCCGTCGTTGCCGCCGAATTCTACTACTACGATTTGCGGGTGGCGGGCGAGGACGCGAGCGATGCGGTCGAGGCCGTCCTTGGTGGTGTTGCCGCTGATGCCGGCGTTGATTACGCGGTAGTGGTAGCCTTCGGCGTCGAGGTTGCGCTGGAGGTCGTCGGGGTAGGACTGGCCGAGGTCGGTGCCGTAGCCCGCGGTGAGCGAGTCGCCGAAACAGAGGAGGATGGGGCGGGGATCGGCGGACGATGTGCTTGGCGCGGGGTGCGGGGCTGGGGCTGATGAGACAGGCGTGCTCGCGGAGGCTGCGGTGTCTGTGATGGGTTCAGAGGGCTTGCAGCCGGTGAGCGCGAGGCTGGCGGCGAGAGAGGTCAGGGCGACAAATGCGATAACGGATAAACTAGGGGATACGCGCGCTTGGTTCACAGACTTATTTTAGTTCGTGCTCTGCGGATTGAGTTGGTGCGCGTGTTGTTGTGCCGATTGTGGTGCGTGCGAAATTTTGGATCGAGGTGGGCGGACTTTGAATACTCCTGCGGTGGTGGATGCTGGGATGATTGTGGTGAGCGAACTGCGGAAGTCGCTGCGGACCGGTGGGACTACGGTGGACATTCTGCGGGGGATTGATTTCTCGGTGCGGCGTGGGGAGTTTGTGGCGATCATGGGGGCGTCGGGGTCGGGGAAGTCTACGCTGCTGGGGTTATTGGCGGGGTTGGATAATCCTACGTCGGGTAGTGTTGCGCTGAATGGGACCGTGATCAGCAACCTTGCGGAAGATAAGCTGGCGCAGTTGCGGGGGAAGACGATTGGGTTTGTGTTTCAGAGCTACCAGCTGATTCCTACTCTGACGGCGCTGGAGAATGTGTTGCTGCCT
>Ga0302319_10011153_pt1 | contig 17073 bp, 14 predicted proteins | sample Bog_T0_2_FD_203319 | JGI IMG/M metagenome (GOLD analysis project Ga0302319, IMG submission 203319) | Peat permafrost microbial communities from Stordalen Mire near Abisko, Sweden - Bog_T0_2 | ecosystem: Environmental > Terrestrial > Soil > Wetlands > Peat | place: Sweden: Abisko, Stordalen Mire...
GCCGAAGAACATCAGCCGCGCATTGACGCGCACAAAGGGCCAGCACGCGCCCGTGTGCGTCTTGCAGGCCTCCGGCCCGCCGCTCCAAGCCGCATCAATCACCGCCCAGCGCAGAAAATGCCAGAGGACGACGCCGACAAGCAGCGTGACGACGAGACTGACCGCGGCATTGACCGGAGAGCCGACCAGCGCGACGACCCGTTCTGCGATGGGAGTTGAATCTTCTGCGGGCTTCGGTCCGGCGTCGATTTCTAAGGTCATGACGATGGAAACCCACGTCGCGCCAGGAGTCGATTGTAGGCATTAATGACGGCCGACACCGGTAAGCTGATACAAAGGAAAACCACGACGAGGACGAGCAGCGTCTCGACGGCGTTGCCGGTGTTGTTGGCGCTGGTCTTGATGACGGCTGTCAGCTCGGTGTAACCGATCAGCACGCCGAGCGTCGTGTCTTTGGTGAGATCGAGATAGATCGAGGTGATCAGCGGCGTGATGACGCGCATCGCCTGCGGCAGAACGATGAGCTGCAGGATGCGGCCGCGACCGAGGCCGATCGCGCGGCCGGCCTCCCATTGCCCCTTGCTGACCGATTGCAGCCCGGAGCGCACGATCTCGGCGACGCTGGCGGCATAGTAGAACGCGAGCCCGGCCAGCATCGCCGCGAATTCCGGCGTAAGCCAGATCCCGCCGCCGATGTTGAAGCCCCGCAAGCGCGGCAGGTCTGGCGACAGGCTTACGTCGCCCCAGACCAACCCAAACGCAGCAGCGCCGACGGCGAGCGCCGCGACGAGGAGCCATATCCAGCCGGGGAGCGGTCGCTGCAACTGCCAGCGCGCGAAGCGCACGCCCGCCGCCAGCGTCGCCAGGAAAACGAGCAGCGGCCAGATTTCGCCGCGCTCGACCGTGACCCAGGGCAGATAGACGCCGCGCACGCACAGGTAAGTGAAGGGCGCCGGATTGAGCGCCTGCCGCACTGAGGGCAGCGCATGGGTCGAGGCGATCCAGAAGAACAATTGCAGCGTCAGCGGCGTGTTGCGGATGATCTCGACGTAGGACTCGACGAGCCGTGCGAGCAAGGCGTTGCCGGCGACGCGCAGGAGTCCGAGCGCGAGGCCGAGCGCCGTCGCCAGCGCACATCCCGCGACGGCGAGCTTCAATGTGTTGAGCACGCCGACGAGGATGGCGCGGCTGTAGGAATCGCCGGCGCGGTAGACGATCAGCGACTCGGAGATGTCGAAGTTGGCGGGCGCGCTGAGATAAGCGAGGTTCGGCTGCATGCCGACGCGCCGCATGCTGCCGACGACATTGGCCATCAACAGAGCGAGCACGGCGGCGAGAACCGCCAGCGCCAGCGCCTGAGCCATGGCGTAGTCGCCCCACCAGCGCCGAAACGCGCCGAGGCGAGTTTCGACAGGCGGCGAAAGGGCGGCTGCGTCAGACATGCGTGAACGCAGACCAAGTCGCAGCGTCAGCGGAACGGCGGCGAGTACAGCAAGCCGCCTTGCGTCCAGATGCGGTTGTAACCGCGCTCGAAGCCGATCTTCGTGCTCTTGCCGAGATTGCGCTCGAAGATCTCGCCGTAGTTGCCAACCTTCTTGATCACGTTATAGGCGAATTTCGGGTCGAGGCCGGTGGCCTCGCCGAGCGAAGGATCGACGCCGAGGAAACGCTTGATGAGCGGATCGTCGCTCTTCAGGAACGTGTCGACGTTCTGGCTGTTGATTCCCAGTTCCTCGGCCTGAAGAGTCGCATTGACCGTCCAGGTGACGATTTCCAACCAACGATCGTCGCCGCCGAGCACGGCGGGCGCCAACGGCTCCTTGGACAGCCGCTCGGGCAACAGAACGTAATCGTCGGGATTGGGGAAGGCGGCGCGGCGCAGCGCGAGATCGGAACTGTCTTGCGTCAGCGCATCGACGCGGCCCGAGACGAGCGCCTGGCCGAAAGTGTCGCCGTCCTCGATGACCACCGCCTTGTAGGTCTTGTTGTTCTTCTTGAAGAAGTCGGCGATGTTGAGTTCACCGGTTGTGCCGCTCTGGACGCCGACCGTCGCGCCGTCGAGGTCGGACCCCTTGGTCACGCCGAGCGACTTCTTCACCAGAATGCCCTGGCCGTCATAGAAGATGACGGGGCCGAAGTGGAAGTTCAGCTTGAACGAGCGAACGATGGTTTGCGTGACGCCCGACAGCAATACGTCGAACTGCCCGGCCTGCAAGGCCGGCAGGCGCTGTTGCGGCGAGGTGTTGGTGAACTGCGCCTTGTCGGGATCGTTGAACACGGCGACGGCGAGGGCGCGGCCGAAATCGATGAAGAACCCCTGCCATTTGCCGTTGGCGTCGGGCGCGAAGAAACCCGGCTGCGTGCCGACGCCGACGCGAATGAGCCCGCGCTCCTTGATCTTGTCGAGCGTGGCGCCGGCGTTGGCGGGAACGACGGCGCTCAGGCCGATGGCGAGCGCCGTCACGGCGAGGGTCGCGCGCAGGCCCCGCCGCGCGAGAAACGATTCAGTCATGAGTGCCCCTTGATTTCAGCGCGTTTTGCGCGTTTTTCGGCGCAGAGCGCAGTCCTGTTTGATTGGCGCCCCGCGTCAATGGACGGACATTATCAAAAGTCGACAAAACCAGTCAAGATATTAATCGCGTGGCTTGGCGAATGCGACCTTATCGCTTCAGGCGGCGCGCAAGGCCTGTTCGAGATCGCCAATCAGGTCGACGGCGTCCTCCAGGCCGACCGACAGCCGGACCAGTTGCGGCGTGATGCCGACGGCCCGGCGTTGCGGCTCAGGTATGGAGGCGTGGCTCATCGTCCACGGATGGCTGACGAGGCTTTCGACGCCGCCGAGCGATTCCGCAAGCGCGAAATAGCGGAAGCTTTCGAGCACGCGCACCGTCTGCTCCTGGCTTCCGTCAACGAAGAACGACACCATGCCGCCGCCGCCGTTCATCTGCCGCGCCGCGAGATTGTGCTGCGGATGACTGCGCAAGCCCGGATAGTTGACGCGCGCCACGCCCTTGTGGGCTTCGAGGAATTCGGCGACCGCCTGCGCGTTTTCGAGATGGCGGGCGACGCGCAGCGGCAGGGTCTTGAGCCCACGATGGGCAAGGAAACTGCTGAACGGATCGAGCACGCCCCCGGTCGCGTTCTGCAGGAATTTGAGCCTCTCCACGAGATCCGCGTCGTCGCGTACCACGGCTGCGCCGCCGATGATGTCGGAATGGCCGCTGATATATTTGGTCACGGAATGGACGACGATGTCGAAACCGAACTCCAACGGGCGCTGCACGACGGGAGAAGCGAAGGTGTTGTCGGCGACCGTGATGAGACTTCTGCGCCGGCCGATCTCGGCGACGGCGGCGAGATCGGCGACGCCGAGCAGCGGATTGCCGGGGCTCTCGATCCAGATCAGCCCGGTTTTCGGATTGATCGCGCGTTCGACCGCAGCGGCGTCGCTGGCGTCGACGTGGGTGATCGTCAGCCCCGCGGAACGCTCGCGCACGCGATGAAACAACCGCCACGAGCCGCCGTAGAGATCGTTCGACGCCACGACATGGGCGCCGTGATCGAGCAGTTCGAGCACGGCGGATTGGGCGGCGAGGCCCGAGGCGAAGACGAAGCCGGCCGCTCCGCCTTCGAGTTCGGCGAGCGCGGCTTCGAACGCCGCGCGCGTCGGATTGCCTGAGCGCGAGTATTCCCAGCCGGTGTTCACGCCGGGCGACGACTGAACGAAGGTCGAGCTGGCGTAGATCGGCGTGTTCACGGCGCCGGTCGCGGGATCGGGGCGCTGGCGCCCGTGGATCGCCCGCGTCTGCAGGCCCGGCTTGTCGGCCGAGTCGTTGGAGGCCATGTCTATTCCTTCCGGCGGCGGAGATAGTTGAGGAGATCGATGCGCGTGATGAGACCGAGGAAATGCGGGCCGTCGACCACGACGGCGACATAGCCGCGCTCGAAGATCGACAGCAAGGCGCCGATGGGCTGGCCGACTTCGATGGTCTCGATATTCGCCGCCATCGCGTCGCTGACGAGGTTCTCGAACGCGAGGCCTTTCTCCAGCACGGCGATCAGGAGATCGGACTCGTCAATCAAGCCGGCGACATGGTCGCCTTCCAGCACCGGCAATTGCGAAACGTCGTAGAGCTTCATGCGCGCATAGGCGACCTGCAACGTATCGCTTGGGCCGATGGTCACGGCCGCGCCCTGATCGTAGCGCCGGCCGATGATGTCCCTGAGATCGCCGGTTCGCTCGGTCTCGATGAAACCCTGGTCGCGCATCCAGTCGTCGCTGAACATCTTGGACAGATATTTGTTGCCGCTGTCGGCGGCGATGACGACGATGCGCTTGGGGCTTGTTTGCTCGCGCGCGTATTTGAGCGCCGCAGCCAACGAACAGCCCGTCGACGAGCCTACCAGCAGGCCCTCGCTCTTCAGCAGCGCGCGGGCGGCGGCGAAGGACTCGGCGTCGGTGATGGAATAGGCGGCCGTCACGCGCGACAGGTCGGCGATGTCGGGCACGAAATCCTCGCCGATGCCCTCCACCAACCAGCTTCCCGGCGGCGCGGGCGTGCGCTTCTCCACCACATCCTTGAGGATGGAGCCGGCGGGGTCGGCGAGCACGAACTCCGTCTCGGGCGAACGCTCGGCGAAGAAGCGGCTCATGCCGGTCAGCGTGCCGGCCGAGCCGACGCCGCAGACGATGGCGTCGACCTTGCCGTCGAGCTGCGCGTAGATCTCCGGCGCGGTGCCGGTCTGGTGCGCCAGCGGATTGGCGGGATTGCCGAACTGGTTGATGAAGATCGCGCCGGGCGTCTCCTCGGCGATGCGGCGCGCCTTGTCCTGATAATATTCGGGATGGCCCTTGCCGACGTCGGAGCGCGTCAGCACGACCTCGACGCCCATCGCGCGCAGATGCGAGATCTTCTCGCGGCTCATCTTGTCGGGAATGACGAGCACGAGCTTGTAGCCCTTGGCGACGGCGACCAGCGCGAGCCCCAACCCGGTGTTGCCGGCGGTCGCTTCGACGATGACGCCGCCGGGCTTCAGTCGGCCCTCGCGCTCGGCGGCCTCGACCATCGCCAGCGCCGGACGGTCCTTGATCGAACCGCCGGGATTGGCGCTCTCGATCTTGAGGAAAATTGTCGAGGATCCAGCGTCGAGCTTGGTGAGTTCGACCAGCGGCGTGTTGCCGATCAATGGCAGCAGGCCGCGTGTCGGGCGTGGCGGAGCGGCAAGCGACGACGGCGTGACGAGCAAGGTCATGGTCAGCTCCCTGCAGCGGGACAAAGGAATTCAGGGCGCCGATCCAGCTCTGGGCGGAAGCGGCGTCAACTTACCGTGGCCGGAGTCCGCCGCGTCCCCGCCGCCCACAGGCTCATTGATGTAAGAACGGCGGCGGTCCAGAAAGCAGTCGTCGCGTAGGCGACGAAGTTGCGCGGGTGAGCGCCGAGGCAAAGCTTCTTGGCCAGCTCGCAAATGTCATTGTCGCGCACCAGGCAGACTCCCGCCTCGGTCCACGACAGATAGCCGTTGTCGACGACGATCACGAAGGTTTGGCGCCACCAAAGAAGCGTCGCGGCGACGGCGAGTGTGGATAGCGCGAGCAGACTGCCTCGGACGAGCGCGATCATGTCGGCAATCCCAGGCTGGCGAGGATTTCCCGCCGCAGCGACACAAGCTCGGGATCGTCGCGATGGCGCGGATAGGGTGCGGCCACGACGAACTCTCTTTGAATCCGCGCCGGCCGCTCGCTCAGGACGACGACGCGCGAGCTGAGGAGCACGGCCTCCTCGACGTCGTGGGTGACCAGGATCGCGGTAAAACCCTTCGCGCGCCAGAGCGACAACAGTTCGCCTTGCAGCGTGAGGCGCGTCAGCGAGTCCAGCTTGCCGAGCGGCTCATCGAGCAGCAGCAGTGCGGGGTCGTTGACGAGGGCGCGGGCGAGTGCGGCGCGCTGCGCCATGCCGCCGGAAAGCTGATGCGGATAGGCGCGCGCGAAGGCCGTGAGACCGACCAGTTCCAGCGCCTCGTCGACCCGGCCTCGCTCGCGCTCGAGGACGCCGCGCGCCGCGAGACCCGTGGCGGCGTTTCGCCAAACAGTGGCCCAGGGAAACAGCGTCGGGTCCTGGAACACCAGTATGCGGGAGGGGTCCGGCGCCTCGATGACGCGCCCGTCCGCGCTGATCTCGCCCTGCGTCGGCGTTTCGAGCCCGGCGACGAGACGCAGGAGCGTCGATTTTCCGCAGCCGGAAGGGCCGAGCAGCGCGACGAACTCTCCCGCCGCCACGTGCAGGTCAATGTCCTGGAGAACCGGCAAGGGCGAGCCGCGCAGGTTGAAAGCGTGGCTCACCTTATCGAGCGCAATGGCGAGACTGCGAGCGGGCGCCCGCGCGAGGACAGCGGACATCAGATGAAGCCCTTCTGCCAGCCGAGTAGCCGGTCGCGCACAACGAACAGCAGCTTGACCAACCCGGCGCAGATAAAGGCCATGATGACGATGGTCGCGTAGACGTTGGCGTAGCCGGAATAATTGGTCTGGAACTGGATGTACCAGCCGAGTCCGTATTTGGCGCCGAGCATCTCGGCCACGACCAAAACCGCCACCGAGTAGTAGAGGCCCATGAACAGCCCGACGAACGTGTGCGGAAGGGCGCTGGGGATGGCGATGCGGGAAATGAGATACCACGACGTGGCGCCAAGGTTCCTGCCGACATCGTAATATGCGCGGTCGACGGCGGCGACTCCGGAGGAGGTGAGGATCGTGATCGGTATGCCCGAGGCGAGCGCGACGATGAACACGCTGGCGTCGAATGTCGTTGGAAAGAAGAAGAACGTGACGGGGATCCAGGCGGTCGCCGGCACGGGGCCGATAAGCTTCAGGATCGGCATGCCCCAATAGGCGAACGGTTTAGACCAACCGAGCGCGACGCCGGCGACATAGCCGATGACCGCGCCAAGGCCGAAGCCCAGAGCCCAAAGCCGCGCCGAATAGGCGATGCAATAGAGCAGGCGGTCGCCGTCGGTGACATAGACGTGCAACAGGCCGGTCGGGGCGGAGAAGAACGGCTTGGGAAGCCAGCCGGTCTTGGCGGTCGTGAACTCCCACAGCGCAAGCCAGACGCCGACAGCAATAAACCACGGCCCATAGTAGTCGAGCGTCTCACGCACGCGGCCGCTGCGCGGCGCGGCGAACGCAAGGGTGAGGAAACCGACGGCGCCAAAGCCGGTGAGCCCCGCAAACAGGTCGTCGCTGCCGAAGGCGACGACGTTCGGCAGCGCCCTGGTGACAGCCGCCGTCGCGGCCCACGCCGCCGCCGCGGCCAGGCCCGCCGTCCAGATCGGCCGACCAAACGCTCGCGCCCGCGAGGGCGCGACCGGCGCGAGAAGTTCCGTGGCCTGGCTCATGGCGTTCAGGCCAAGATGTTGACGGTGACGCGCTCGGCGAGCGCCTTGGGATCGGTCTCCGCGTCCAGCACTTTGACGAGCTTGAGGTCCTCGGCGGCCCAGCGGATTTGGTCAACCAGCGGCTGCCCGACCGGGTGATTGTGGTACACCAGTTTGCCGAGAATCTCGGTCAGGTCCGCGACGGTGAGCCCCGCGGGTTTCAGATTGTCGGCGTACCATTGCGCCACTTCGTCGGGGTGCGCGGCGGTGTACTCGTGAACCTCGATGTTGCCTTCGGCGAGGCGGCGGAGGGCGTCCTTGTTCGCCTTCAGGAAATTGCCGTTTGCGCCGAGCACGCAGCAGGTCTTGCCCTCGTAGTAGCCGGACTGGGTGTCGGCGAGATGAACGAGGTTGTGCTTCTTCTCGATCGACCAGGCCCAGGGGTCGATGTGGATGCCCGCGTCGGCTTCGCCGCGCGCCACCACATCGCCGACGAGATCGAACGGAACCGTCTTCCAGTTGACGTCGGTGTTGGGGTCGAGGCCGGCCTTGGCGAGCGAGACCTGCAACACCGTTTGCGGCGACGCGCCCATGACGAAGGTCGCAATGGTCTTGCCCTTGAGGCCCTTGAGATCGTTCACGCCGGACTTTTCCGAGGCGAACAGACGGCCGCAGCCGCCGTGCGAGCCCACAAACAGCTTGACGTCGAAGCCCTGCTCAAGCGGCTTCAACCAGTCGCCGACCAGACCGGCGGCGGCGTCCGCCTTGGACGTTGCGATGGCCTGGATCACGGTTTGGCCGTTGGACGTGAAGGGATAGAGTTCGATATCGAGATTGTGCTTGGCGTAGATTCCCTTGGCGACGCCGAAACCGAGCGGCGAATGGCAGGCCGCGATATCGCCCCAGCCAAGACGGATCTTCGTCGCCGGCGCGGCGATCGCGGGCGCGAACACCTTGCCGCCGAGCGCGCTCGCGGACGCGACGGCGCCCGCTGCACCGACGGCCTTCAACACATTGCGGCGAGAAAAGCTTGCGGAAATCGGCGTTGTCATCTTGCATTCCCCTTTGATTGAGGCGCCGCTCACTCGGCGGCGCGCGGCAGCTCTTGCGAGATCCCGCCCGCGGAGTCGAGCGCCTGAGCGAGATCGCCGATGATGTCCTCGGGATGTTCAAGCCCGACCGAGAGTTGCACGTAGCCGGGGGTCACGCCGGCGGCGAGCTGCTCCTGCGACGACAATTGCTGATGCGTCGTCGAGGCCGGATGAATGGCGAGCGAACGCGAGTCGCCAATGTTAGCGACATGATAGAACAGCTTCAACGCGTCGATGAATCTCCTGCCCGCCTCCAGTCCGCCCTTCAGTTCGAAGCCGACCAGCGAACCATAGCCGCCCTTCAGATACGCGTCAGCGCGCCGACGAGGTTCGCCCGTCTGCAGCCCCGGGAAGATGACTTGACTGACGTCCGAACGGTCTTTGAGGAAATTGGCGACCGCAACCGCGTTCTCGTTGTGCTGGCGCAGCCGGAACGGCAGCGACTCGATGCCTTGCAGGAACAGGAAAGCGTTGAACGGCGCGATCGCCGCGTCGAGATCGCGCAGCAGCTTTACGCGCGCCCGCAGAATATAGGCGATGGGGCCGAGCGGCTTGGCCGCCTCCGTCCAGATCGCGCCGTGATACGCGCCGTCCGGCTGGGTCAGCAGCGGGAAGCGGTCAGCGTGCAGCTCCCAAGGAAAGTTGCCGCCATCGATCACCAGACCGCCGATGGAGGCGCCGTGGCCGCCGAGATATTTGGTCGCCGAATAGACGACGACGGCCGCGCCATGTTCGAAGGGCCGCGCGATCAGCGGCGTCGCGGTGTTGTCGGCGATCAGTGGCACGCCTACCGAGCGGCCGATGTCGGCGACCTCCTTGATCGGGAACACGTTGAGTTTGGGATTGGGCAGTACTTCCGCATAATAGGCGCGTGTTTTTGCGTCCGTGGCGCGGCGGAAGTTTTCGGGGTCGGAGGGATCGACGAAACGGACCTCGATTCCGAACTGCTTGAGCGTCTGCGAGAACAGCGTCACCGTGCCGCCGTAGAGGTCGGTGGAGGAAACGATATTGTCGCCAGATTGCGCGAGATTGAGCACCGAATAGGCGGAGGCCGTCTGGCCCGACGCGACCGCCAGCGCGCCGACGCCGCCTTCGAGCTGCGCGACGCGCTGCTCCAGTGCGTCCTGAGTCGGATTCTGCACACGCGTGTAGATGTTGCCGATCTCTTCGAGCGCAAACAGCCGCGCCGCATGCGCCGTGTCCTGGAACTGATACGACGTCGTCTGGTAGATCGGCACCGCGACCGCTCCGCTGACGGGGTCGGCGCGATACGGGCCGCCGTGCAGCGCGAGAGTGTCGAAATGCAGGCTGGTCGTCGTCATGAGAGGTCCGTTCGTCTCTGGAGTTCAGTAGGCGGATGCGAATTCCGGCCGCGGCTTGTTGGCGTCGAGGAGATCGGCGTGATGGCGCTGCGCGACATCGGGATGCGAGCGCAACCGGCTCTTCAGCGCATTGCGGCCAACCTCGTTGAACAGTGGATTGAGCGGGTCCTGCGTGAGGCCGCGCGCCTCAGCGGCCAGATTCGGCGGCAAATGCAACGTCGGGACGCGCGCGTCAAAATGGGCGCCGAGAAAGAAGGCGACCGACAGCCGGTCGCCGCCCGCCGGCGGCGATACGACGCGATGCACGTTGGCGCGCAGATAGCCGCTGGAAGCGATCTCCAGGATCTCGCCAATATTGACGACGAACGTGCCCGCGACCGGCGGGGCATCGATCCAACCATCTTCGCCCGCGACTTGCAGGCCGGCGACCTTGTCCTGCAACAGTATCGTGACAAAGCCGCCGTCCTTGTGGGCGCCGACGCCTTGATCGGCCTCCCCGGCGGCGCGGCCGGGGTAGCGGATGATCTTGGTCAACTGGTTGGGCCATGGCGAATAGATCGGCGCAAAAACGTCTTCCGGCTGCTCGAGCGCGACAGCGAAGGCTTTGAGGACGCGGACTCCAAGGTTGGTCACCGCCTCCTGATAGGCCAGTAGCGTCGCTCGCAGTTCGGGCAGCGCCGAAGGCCATTGGTTCGGACCCTGCAGCCGCCGCCACGGTTTGCTTGGATCGTTCGGCAGGGGCGGCAACTCCGGCCCGAAGTCGACCTGCTCGCGCCAGTCCGGCTGCCCCCGCGTGTGCTCGCGCCCGGCCTGATTGTAACCACGGAAATGCGGCGAATTGACCATCTCGATTGCGAGCTTGTCCTTCTCCGGCAGTGCGAAGAAGCGACGGGCGAGCGCGAGCGTCACAGAGACCAAACCAGGGTCTATGCCGTGCCCGGTCAGATAGAAGAAGCCGACCTCGCGCGCCACGCGGCGAAGCTGTTGGGCGAAAGCCTCTCGGCTTTCGCCGCCCGCGTCGAAACGGGAGATGTCAAGCGTCGGCAATTCGGCGGGGACGGGTCGCGGCGACATAGACGCTCCAAGGCTGTCCGGTTGCGTAAAACATCGCACGATCGTGAACTGTCGTCAATAAGCTCTATAAAATTAGTGTAGCAATAGCGGAGTGACGAGATTGAACGCGAACTCGTATTGCCGACAAATTGACCTCGCGTAGCGACACTACGCCGCGGTCAGTCGACCACTTCGTTGGTCTTTTTCTCATTCGGGGGCGACCCGTTTGATCGGCAGCAATCGGCGTCTTGGCAGCTGCGAAGGCAGACGGCGTCGACATTGTGGCCGTCGCCGCTACAGTTCGGAGGCAGGAGCGGTCTACGCAAGCCCTGTAATGCATCCGGCTTTCCGGCCTGCGGCCACGCGCCGCTGGAGGCCGGCGCAGGCGAACGCCGCCTGCCAGAGATTTGCGGTCCCTGGTGCGACTCGGCGCCATGTGCGGATCTTCGCGACTGGCGACGACGTTTGCGGGGAGACGAAAGGGCGCCGTCGGCGTGGGCGCGAAACGCACAAGGCGCATTGCATCGCCGCCCGGGCGTGCAGGATCGTCCTTGGCGACAAGCCGCGCCCCGCCGAGATGTCGGGATCAAGCACCTAGGCCGTTTCGTCGAACGGCATGATCTTGGGGGCATCCGTCGCGCGCAGGCAATCGTCGCTCGCTGCTGTCGTCTGCTGGAGAGCGCATCCGGATGTTTGTGCGCTCGGCGGACGACGGGGAGAATACAAGAAGAAGGTTCCCTAAGTCGCGTCAACCTCCCACATCAAATCGACGCATGCCCACACTTGACGCACGTAGACGTCTTATCTATAAATTTAATCAAGTTTATGGAACACGACGATGCCCTACGCGCTTTCCATCCTCGACAAGAGCCCGATCCCATCCGGCGCGACGGCGGCGGAGGCGCTCGCACATACGGTCAAGCTCGCCCGGCGCGCCGACGATCTCGGCTACAAACGCTTCTGGGTCGCCGAGCATCACGCGACGACCTTTCTCGCCAGCTCCGCGCCAGAGATTGTGAGCGCTTATCTGCTCGCCGTCACCCGGCGCATCCGGATCGGAACCGGCGGCGTGATGCTGCAGCACTACAGCCCGTTCAAGGTTGCGGAATCCTTCCGCGTGCTGGAGAACCTCGCGCCCGGCCGCGTCGATCTCGGCGTCGGCAAGGCGCCGGGCGGCCTGCCCTATGCGACGCAGGCTCTGCAGGCCTTCCATGACAAAGCGGTAAAGCCCGATTTCGAGACCGCGCTCGAACAACTCGACGGCTTTCTCAAAGGTCCGCTGCCGCCGCCGCATCCCTTGTCCAAGGCGCAGCCCAAGCCGGATATCGTGAGCCTTCCCGACCGCATCCTGCTCGGCGCCAGCCCCGAGAGCGCCGCGCTCGCGGCCCGGCTCGACTGGGACTTCTGCTACGCCGGCCATTTCAACGGCGATCCCGGCCAGATCGAGCGCACCTTCGCGGCCTATGCGCCCGCCTCCGGGCGCCGGCCGCAGCTCGCGCTTTTCGCCGTCGCCGCGCCGACGCGCGAGCGCGCGGCGGAACTCGCGGGCGAGATCAAGCTGTTCACGCTGCATCTGCCCGGCGGCCAGCGTGTCAATCTGCCGACGCGCGAGGCGGTCGAGGCCTACGTCGCCGAGGCCGGGGCGCGCGAATATTCCGTCGAAGAGAAACGGCCGCAGGTTCTCGCCGACACGCCCGAGCGCGTCCACGAACAACTCGCCGCGCTCGCCGCGCGCTTCGGCGTCGAGGAGTTCGTCATCGACAACCCCGTCCCTGATTTCGCCGATCGTCTCGCCTCCATCGAACTGCTGGGGCAGGCGACGCTCGCGCGCGCGGCATGAGGAAAGCGCCATGACCGACCCATCCGTCAAGTTCGGCATCATGCTGCACGGCGCCGGCGGCCACATGAATTCGTGGAAGCACCCGAGCGGGCCGGCCGACGCCAGCGTCAACCTGCAATTCTATATCGACACCGCGCGGAAGGCCGAGGCGGCGGGGATCGCCTTCGCCTTCGTCGCCGACGGCCTCTACATCAACGAAAAGACCATCCCGCATTTCCTCAACCGCTTCGAGCCGCTGACGATCCTCTCCGCGCTGGCGACGCAGACGAGCAAGATCGGTCTCGCCGGCACGGTCTCGACCTCCTATTCCGATCCGTTCACGGTCGCGCGCCAGTTCGCCTCGCTCGATCTCATCTCCAAGGGACGCGCCGGCTGGAACGTGGTGACGACGCCGCTCGAAGGTTCGGCGCTCAACTACAGCCGTCCGCATCCCGAACACGCTTTGCGCTACGAGATCGCCGACGAATATCTCGAAGTCACGCAGGGTCTCTGGGACAGTTGGGACGAGGACGCGATCGCGCGCAATCGCGAGACCGGCCAGTTCTTCAAACGCGAGAAGCTGCACACGCTCAACCACAAGGGCCGCTTCTTCCAGGTCGCGGGGCCGCTCAATATCGGGCGTTCGCCGCAGGGCCAGCCGGTGATCTTCCAGGCCGGCTCGTCTGACGCGGGGATCAAGCTCGCCGGCAAATACGCCGACGCGGTGTTCACGCACTCGCCCAGCCTGGAAGAGACGCGCGCGTTCACCAACCAGGTCAAGGCAGCGGCGGTGGCGCATGGCCGCGCGCGCGACGATGTGAAGATCTTTCCCGGCATCGCGCCCATCGTCGGCGCGACGGCGGCGGAGGCGGAGGCTAAATACCAGCGCATCCGTGATCTGCTCAGCCTCGATGAGGCGCTGGCCTATCTCGGCCGCTTCTTCGATCATCACGACTTCTCGCAATATGACGTCGACGCGCCGTTCCCCGAACTCGGCGATATCGGCAAGAACGCGTTTCGCTCCACCACGGATCGCATCAAGGCCATCGCCAAGGAGAAGAAACAGACTTTGCGCGAGGCGGCGCTGTCGGTGGCGACGCCGCGCGAGGGCTTCATCGGCACGGGAAGCGAGATCGCGGAAAAGATCATCCACTGGATCGATGAAGGCGCGGCCGACGGTTTCATTCTCGGCTTCTCCGTCGTCGCCGAGGGCCTAGACGATTTTGTGCGGCTAGTGATCCCCGAGTTGGAGACGCGCGGCCGCTATCGGCGCGATCTTCCCGGCCTCACCCTGCGCGATCATCTGGGGCTGCCGCGCAAGCCGAGCCGCTACGCCGCGCCCGCGTCGGCCAAACAGGAACGCGCGTGAACGTCCGCGCCAGCCCCGTTCCCGCAGGCGTCGATCCGCAGATCGCCGCCAGCCTCGACAAGTTCGTCGCCATCCGGCGCGATCTGCATCGCCACCCCGAGCTTTCATGGCAGGAAAAGCGCACCTCGGAGCGCGTCGCGCGGTTGCTCGGGGAATGGGGCTACGAGGTGACGACGGGCGTCGGCGGCCCCGGGGTCGTCGCGACCTTGCGCCGAGGTCGCGGGCGGGCGCTCGCCCTCCGCGCCGACATGGACGCGCTGCCGATCCGCGAGGCGACCGGCCTGTCTTACGCCAGCGAACGCGACGGCGTCATGCATGCTTGCGGCCACGACGGTCACACCTCCATCCTGCTCGCCGCGGCCGAACGTCTGGCGCGCTCCGGCGAGTTCAACGGAACGCTGCATCTCGTCTTCCAACCCGCGGAAGAGATCGGCGCCGGCGCCAAGGCCATGCTGGCGGGTGGCCTGTTCGAGCGTTTCGAGACCGATGCGATCTTCGGGCTGCACAACTGGCCCGGCGTTCCTGAGGGTCGCTTCGGCTTCGTCACCGGCCCCGCGATGGCCGGCGTCGACGCCGCAACCGTGCGCATCCGCGGGCGAGGCGGCCACGGCGCGGCGCCGCAGGAGACTGTCGATCCCGTCCTCGCGGCGGCGCATGTCGTCACCGCCCTGCAGAGCATCGTCGCCCGCAACGTCGATCCGCTCGACGCCGGCGTCGTTACCGTCGCCTCAATCCACGGCGGCGAGGCGGCCAATGTGATCCCGGAATGGGTCGATCTCAAGCTCACCACGCGCTCGTTCAGGCCGGAGATCCGGCGGCTGCTGCAACAGCGCGTTCCCGCGCTGATCCGCGCCCAGGCCGAGAGTTTCGGCGCCGCGGCCGACGTCGATTATGGGCTCGGCTTTCCGCCCGTCGTCAACCAACCGGCCGAGACCGAGTTCGCCGCCGCCGTCGCGCGCGACGCTTTCGGCGCCGCCGCCATCATCGAGGACTTCCGTCCGCGCATGGCGAGCGAGGATTTCGCCTATCTGCTCGAGCAGAAAGCGGGCTGCTTCGTGTTCGTCGGCGCCGGCGACCGGCCGACGCTGCACAGCGCAGCTTACGACTTCAACGACGACATCCTGGGCGTCGCCGCGACCTTCTGGCTGCGGCTCGCCGAGCGCTTTCTTTCCTGAGCCGCCGAGCCTCGCATGTCCGACGAAGTCGTCTTCTCGTCCCCGCTCGATTCCCGCGCCCGCCCGCTGATCGAGGATCTGCATCGCGAGTACGACGCCCGATATGGCGATCTGTTCGACCGCCAGGGCGCCGTCGTCGAAATGAACCGCTACCCGCCCGAGGCCTTCGCGCCACCGACGGGAAATTTCCTGTTGCTGATCCGCGATGGCGAGACGGTCGCCGGCGGCGCGTTCAAACGCTACGACGACGAGACCGCCGAACTGAAGCGCGTCTGGACGCGGCGCGACCTCAGGCGCCAGGGGCTGTCGAAGCGATTGCTGGTCGCGCTCGAAGCCCAGGTCGTCGCGCAGGGCTACAGCCGCATCTATCTGACGACCGGCTTCCGCCAACCGGAAGCGAAGAACCTCTATCTCACGAACGGATATACGGCTCTGTTCGACGTCGACGGCGATCTGGCGGCGATCCGGCATCTTCCGTTCGAGAAGCGGCTGGCGGCGCGGGTCGAATTCGATCTGGCTGCAGAATGAGCGGAGGCGCGACGAGATGAGCATCAGCGACGCAGCGGCGCCCCCGTTTGGCGCGCGCCCACTGGCGCAAAGTCACGGCGATTTCAAGATTGTTCCGGCGCGCCATCCGTGGCGTCACGTCGGCACGGCGGTAGCGCTCGTCGTCATTCTCGCCGTCGTCAGTTCGGTGGCCAGCAATCCGCGCTGGGGCTGGAGCGTCTTCGCGCAATGGTTCTTCTCCGAGCCCGTGCTGGCGGGGCTCGGGCGCACGTTGCTGTTGACCGCGCTCGGCGCCGGCATCGGCTTCGCACTCGGCGGCCTCATCGCGCTTGCGCGGGTCTCGACGTCGCCGCTGCTGTCAGGTCTCGCCTGGACCTACATCTGGCTGTTTCGCTCGATCCCGCTCATCGTTCTGCTGTTGATCCTCAACAATCTCGGCTATCTCTACGAGACGATCTGGCTCGGCGTGCCGTGCACGGACATCACGTTCTTCTCGTTCAACACGACGCGGCTCATCACGCCGTTCGACGCGGCCGTCCTCGGCCTCGCGCTCAATCAGGCCGCCTTCGCCGCCGAGATCGTGCGCGGCGGCATCCTTTCCGTCGATCAGGGCCAGCACGAGGCGGCGGCGGCGCTCGGCCTGCCGCGCGGCCGTCAGATCTTCCGCATCGTGCTGCCGCAGGCGATGCGCACCATCCTGCCGACCGCCTTCAACGACCTGATCGGCATGGCGAAGGGCACGTCCAACGTCTACATCGTCGCGATCCCCGAGCTGTTCTACACCGTGCAGGTCATCTTCCACCGCAACCTGGAGGTGATCCCGCTGCTGATGGTGGCGACGGTCTGGTATCTCGCCATCCTCACGGTTTTGTCTGCGGTGCAGTTCCAGGTCGAGCGTCGTTTCGCGCGCGGCGCGTTGCGCAATCCGCCGCGCGCGCTGTTCGCCAACAGGAAGCCCCCGGCGGCGGCGGCGACGCGCAAGAGCTGGACGCAGGAGCGGGCGCGCGGCGCCCATGTCGTCCTCGCCAACGTCTCGAAGAGTTTTGGTGCGCTCAAGGTCCTCGACAATGTCTCGCTGGAGATCCCCGCCGGTTCGGTGACGGTCATCCTCGGTCAGTCGGGCTCCGGCAAATCGACGCTGCTGCGCACGATCAACCATCTGGAGAGCGTCGACCAGGGTTTTGTCGCGATTGACGGCGAATTCGTCGGCTACCGGCGGCAGGGCGACCGGCTCTATGAGTTGAAGGAGCGCGACATCCTCGCTCAGCGCACTCATGTCGGGATGGTGTTCCAGAACTTCAACCTGTTCCCACATCTCACCGCGGCGCAGAACGTCGCCGAGGCGCCGCTCGCGCACGGCGTC
>Ga0302319_10011160_pt1 | contig 17067 bp, 11 predicted proteins | sample Bog_T0_2_FD_203319 | JGI IMG/M metagenome (GOLD analysis project Ga0302319, IMG submission 203319) | Peat permafrost microbial communities from Stordalen Mire near Abisko, Sweden - Bog_T0_2 | ecosystem: Environmental > Terrestrial > Soil > Wetlands > Peat | place: Sweden: Abisko, Stordalen Mire...
CTGGAGGGGGCCGACCTGGTCATCGACAACTCGGGGGACCAGGGCCACCTGTCCGAGGAGGTCGACCGGGTCTGGGGGCTTCTGGTCGCCCTCCGGGACGGCACGCCGCTCCCGTAGGGGGAGGGGGCCGGGCCGGGGCGGCCCGGGTGGGCCTCCAGGAGGCAGTGATACACCCGACCGGTACCATCGGACCATGTCCGAATTCGAGGTGGTCTCGCCCTTCCGGCCGGCCGGAGACCAGCCCCAGGCCATCGCCGGCCTGGTCGAGGGGCTCCAGCGCGGGGACCGCTACCAGACCCTCCTCGGCATCACCGGTTCGGGCAAGACGGCCACCATCGCCTGGACCATCGAGGCGGTCCAGCGGCCCACGCTGATCATCGAGCCCAACAAGTCCCTGGCCGCGCAGCTGGCCGCCGAGCTGAAGGAGTTCTTCCCCCACAACCGGGTCGAGTACTTCGTCTCCTACTACGACTACTACCAGCCCGAGGCCTACGTCCCGTCGTCGGACACCTACATCGAGAAGGACTCGTCCATCAACGACGAGATCGACCGCTTGCGGCACGCCTGCACCTCGGCGCTGCTGCTGCGGCCCGACACCATCGTGGTGGCCTCGGTGTCGTGCATCTACGGGCTGGGCTCGCCTGACGAGTACCGCGACCGGATCGTGGCCCTCCGGCCCGGTGAGGTCCACGACCAGCGGGCGCTGCTCCGCCGCCTGGTCGAGCTGCAGTACTCGCGCAACGACGCCACCCTGAGCCGGGGCCAGTTCCGGGCCCGGGGGGACACGGTGGAGATCCATGCCGCCTACGAGTCCCGGGCGGTGCGCATCGAGTTCTTCGGTGACACGGTGGAGCGGATCCGTTCCTTCGACGTCACCACCGGCGAGATCGGCGACGACCTCGAGGAGCTGGTGGTCTTCGCCAACACCCACTACGGGACCGGTGACGAGCGGATGCGCAAGGCGGTGGAGGGCATCGAGGCCGAGCTGCGGGTCCGCCTGGGCGAGCTGGACCGGGCCGGCAAGCTGCTCGAGTCCCAGCGGCTGCGGATGCGGACCGAGTACGACCTCGAGATGCTGGCCGAGACCGGGGTGTGCAGCGGCGTCGAGAACTACAGCCGCCACCTCGACGGGAGGCAGGCGGGCGAGGCGCCGTTCACCCTGCTCGACTTCTTCCCCAAGGACTACCTGGTGGTCCTGGACGAGAGCCATGTGGCCGTGCCCCAGCTCCGGGGCCAGTACGCCGGCGACCGGTCACGCAAGGAGACCCTGGTCGACCACGGCTTCCGGCTGCCCTCGGCCCTCGACAACCGTCCACTCCGGTTCGAGGAGTTCATCGAGCGCACCGGCCAGGTCATCCTGCTGTCGGCGACCCCCGGGCCGTGGGAGCTCGAACACAGCGCCAACGTGGTCGAGCAGGTGATCCGCCCGACCGGCCTGGTCGACCCGGAGGTGGACATCCGTCCCACCACCGGTCAGATCGACGACCTCCGCCAGCGCATCGACGCCACCGTGGCCAACGGCTGCCGGGTGCTGGTGACCACCCTCACGAAGAAGATGGCCGAGGATCTCACCGACTACCTCGCCGAGCAGGGCGTGCGGGTCCAGTACCTCCACTCCGACGTAGACACCATGGCCCGCATCGAGATCCTGCGCGACCTCCGCCTGGGGGTGTTCGACGTCCTGGTGGGCATCAACCTCCTCCGCGAGGGACTGGATCTCCCCGAGGTGGCCCTGGTGGCCATCCTCGACGCCGACAAGGAGGGCTTCCTGCGCTCGGCCTCGTCCCTCATCCAGACCATGGGCCGGGCGGCGAGGAACGTCAACGGCCGGGTGGTCATGTACGCCGACACGGTCACCGACTCCATGACCAGGGCCATCGGGGAGACCCAGCGGCGCCGGGCCCGCCAGATCGCCTACAACGAGGAGCACGGGATCGACCCCCGGACCATCACCAAGTCGGTCACCGACATCCTCGAGCGGGTGCGGGCCGACACCGGTGGCTCGGCCGCCATCACCTCGGGGGCCAACAACACCCGGAGCCAGCGGGGCCGCCGCAGCTCGGTCGACCCCCGGGCCGCCGCCGCCGAGATGGCCCGGGCCCTCGGTCCCGACGCCGACGAGCTGTCCAGCCTCATCCACCGGCTCGACGCCGAGATGAACCGGGCCGCCGAGGAGCTCCGCTTCGAGGAGGCCGCCCTCCTGCGCGACGAGGTGGCCGAGCTGCGGGCGCTCCTGGTCCTGGACCCCGTGGACGGCTCGCCGGTGCTGGCCGGCGACACCGCCGACGTCGTGACCCCGGAGGGGTCCTGACCCCCGTGACCCCGAGGGGTCCTGACGGGCGGGAACGGTCCCCGGCACCGGTATCCTCACCCAATGGCTGATCGACTGGTGGTGCGCGGCGCGCGCGAGCACAACCTGCAGGACGTCTCCCTCGACCTGCCACGCGACCGGCTGATCGTCTTTACCGGGCTGTCCGGCTCCGGCAAGTCGTCGTTGGCCTTCGACACCATCTACGCCGAGGGCCAACGCCGTTACGTGGAGTCGCTGTCGGCCTACGCCCGACAGTTCCTGGGCCAGATGGACAAGCCCGACGTCGACTTCATCGAGGGCCTGTCGCCGGCCATCTCCATCGACCAGAAGTCGGCATCACGCAACCCGCGCTCGACGGTGGGCACGGTCACCGAGGTCTACGACTACCTCCGGCTGCTCTACGCCCGCATCGGAAAGCCGCACTGCCCCACGTGCGGCCGGCCCGTGGCCCGTCAGAGCCCCCAGCAGATCGTCGACCGGATCCTGGCCCTCGAGGAGGGCACCCGCTTCCTGGTCCTGGCCCCGGTGGTCCGCGGCCGCAAGGGGGAGTACAGCGCCCTCCTCGACGACCTCTCCAAGCAGGGGTTCGCCCGGGTGCGGGTGGACGGGGCCACCGTCGAGCTGGCCGACCGCGACCAGGTCGAGCTGGCCCGCTACGAGCAGCACACCATCGAGGTGGTGGTCGACCGGCTGGTCCGCCGGGACGACATCCGCCGCCGCCTGACCGAGTCGCTCGAGACCGCCCTCTCGCTGGCCGAGGGCGTGGCCGAGGTGGTCGTCGTGGGCGCCGACGGGACCGAGGAGGAGGCCATCACCTTCAGCCAGCACCTGGCCTGCACCTACGACGGCCTCAGCTTCGAGGACCCCTCGCCCCGGAACTTCTCGTTCAACTCGCCCTACGGGGCCTGCACCGCCTGCACCGGCCTCGGGACCCGGTTCGAGGTCGACCCCGAGCTGGTGGTGCCCGACCCGTCCACGTCGCTCGCCGACGGAGCGCTGGCGCCCTGGTCGGGGGCCCGGAGCGAGTACTTCTCGCGCCTGGTCTCGGCCGTCGCCGAGCTGGGCGGCTTCTCGCTCGACACGCCGTGGGAGGAGCTGAAGAAGTCCGAGCAGAAGCTGGTCCTCTACGGGGCGGGCTCGCGCCAGGTCCACCTCAAGTACCGCAACCGCTACGGCCGCCAACGGTCCTTCCACACCCAGTACGAGGGCATCGTCCCCTGGCTCCAGCGCCGGCACTCCGAGGCCGAGTCCGACTTCCTCCGCGACAACCTGGAGGGCTACCTGCGCGAGGTGCCCTGCCCCGAGTGCGGCGGTGCCCGGCTGCGGCCCCAGTCCCTGGCCGTCACCGTCGGGGGGTACTCCATCTTCGCCCTCTGCTCGCTCTCCATCGGCAAGGCCGTGGAGGTGGTGGCCTCGCTGGACCTGTCCGACCGCGACCACCTGATCGCCGACCGGGTCTTCCGCGAGGTGCGCGAGCGGATGCAGTTCCTGTTGGACGTGGGGCTCGACTACCTCACGCTGGCCCGTTCGGCGGCCACCCTGTCGGGGGGCGAGGCCCAGCGCATCCGGCTGGCCAGTCAGATCGGCAGCGGCCTGGTCGGTGTCCTCTACGTACTCGACGAGCCCTCCATCGGCCTGCACCAGCGGGACAACCAACGGCTCATCGGCACCCTGCAGCGCCTACGCGACCTGGGCAACACGGTCATCGTCGTCGAGCACGACGAGGAGACCATCCGGATCGCCGACCACGTGGTCGACGTGGGCCCCGGAGCGGGGGAGCACGGCGGCCGCATCGTCCACTCCGGGCCGGTCACCGGCCCCGGCGGCCTGGTGGAGAACGCCGACTCGCTGACCGGGCAGTACCTGTCGGGGGCCCGCTCCATTCCGGTGCCGGCGCTGCGCCGCCCGGGTAGCGGCGAGGCACTGACCGTGGTCGGCGCCCGTGAGCACAACCTCCACAACGTGGATGCCGAGTTCCCGCTGGGCAAGCTGGTGGCCGTCACCGGGGTGTCCGGCTCGGGCAAGTCGACCCTGGTCAACGACATCCTGCTGCGCTCGCTGGCCAAGCAGGTGCACCGGGCCAAGACCCTGCCCGGCCTCCACCGGAGCATCACCGGTGTCTCCCACGTGGACAAGGTGGTCGAGGTCGACCAGGCGCCCATCGGCCGGACCCCGAGATCCAACCCCGCCACCTACACCGGGGTGTTCGACCACATCCGCCGGCTGTTCAGCCAGACCCAGGAGGCGAAGGTCCGGGGCTACCAGCCGGGCCGCTTCTCCTTCAACGTGAAGGGCGGGCGGTGCGAGGCCTGCTCCGGCGACGGCACCATCCGCATCGAAATGCACTTCCTGCCCGACATCTACGTGCCGTGCGAGGTGTGCCACGGGGCCCGGTACAACCGGGACACACTCGAGGTCACCTTCCGGGGCAAGACCATCGCCGACGTGCTGGACCTGTCGTGCGAGGAGGCGCTGGGGTTCTTCGCCCATCAGCCGCCCATCGCCCGCCACCTGCAGACCCTGGTCGACGTGGGCCTGGGCTACATCCGGCTGGGCCAGCCCGCGCCCACCCTCTCGGGAGGCGAGGCCCAGCGGGTGAAACTGGCCTCCGAGCTCAGCCGCCGGTCGACCGGCCACACGCTCTACGTCCTCGACGAACCCACCACCGGCCTGCACTTCGATGACGTCCGCAAGCTGCTCGACGTGCTCAACCGGCTGGTCGACCAGGGCAACACGGTGATCGTGATCGAGCACAACCTCGACGTCATCAAGACGGCCGACTGGATCATCGACCTCGGCCCCGAGGGCGGCGACCGGGGCGGGACCATCGTGGCCGTGGGGACACCCGAGGAGGTGGCGGCCGTGCCCACCAGCTACACCGGCCAGGTCCTGGCGCCGTTGCTCACCGGATCGGGCGCCACCCTGCCCGCCGGTCCGGGCACCGCACCGGTCGCCGGCACCCGTCGGCGCAAGGCGGCGGCCGCGACGGCCCCGGCCGACGGAGCCCCGGGCACCGGAAAGGCCCGGGCCGGTCGGGCTGGCGCTACGGGAACGTCCACCAAGGCGAAGAAGGCCACCACCCCGAAGAAGGCGGCCGCAGCGTCCACGGCCACCACGCCATCTGCCAACGGTGCCACGGCGGAGGGCGGAGCCGGGACGGTCACGAAGGCCGGGAGGATGAAGAGGGCCGGCACCGTGAAGAAGGCCGGATCGGTCACGAAGGCCGGGACCGTGAAGAAGGGCGGGACCGTGAAGAAGGCCGGGACCGGCAAAGCCAACGGCACCGGCAAGGCCAACGGCACCGGCAAGGCCAACGGCACGGTCAAGGCCAGCGCCAACGGCAGCGGCAGCGGCAAGGCACATGGCATCCCGAAGCCCTCACCTCGCCGAGTGGCCGCCGCCACCTCCTCGTAGGTCGCCCGGCGATATCCGGCCCAGGGCCGACAACCGCCGCAGGGCGGCCGGTCCAGGCTCAGACCGTGGCGAGCATCCGCTCCAGCGCCACCCGGGCCCAGGTGGCCGTGTCCTGGTCGACCACGATCCGGTTGCGGACCTCACCGGCCACCAGGCCCTCGAGCACCCAGGCCAGGTGGGGGGCGTCGATGCGGAACATGGTCGAGCACGGGCAGACCAGCGGGTCCAACGAGACCACCGTCTTGTCGGGATTCTCGTCGTCCAACCGCTTGACCAGGTGGATCTCCGTGCCGACCCCGATGACCGCACCGGCCGGGGCGTCGGCTACCGCCTTGATGATGAAGTCGGTGGACCCCATCTGGTCGGCGGCTTCGACGACGTCGTGGGAGCACTCGGGGTGCACCACCACGATGCCGTCGGGATGTTCGTCCCGGAAGGCGTCGATGTGGGCCGGCCGGAAGCGCTGGTGGACCGAGCAGTGCCCCTTCCACAGCAGGAGCGTGGACGACTTCATGGTCATGTCGTCGAGCCCACCGCGGTCCAGCCGCGGGTTCCACACCGCCATGTCGCCGGCCTCGTAGCCCAGCTGGAACCCGGTGTTGCGACCGAGGTGCTGGTCGGGGAAGAACAGCACCTGGTCACCGCGGGAGGTCCCGTCCGGTCCACGTCCGAGCGCCCAGGTCAGCACGGCCTGGGCGTTCGACGAGGTGCACACCGATCCGCCGTTGCGGCCGACGAAGGCCTTGAGGGCCGCCGAGGAGTTCATGTAGGTGATGGGGATCACCCGCCGGATGTCGGTGACCGAGGCCAGGGCGTCCCAGGCCTCCTCGACCGAGTCGATGTCGGCCATGTCGGCCATGGAGCAGCCGGCGTTGAGGTCGGGCAGGATCACCTGCTGGGCCGGGGCGGTCAGCACGTCGGCCGACTCGGCCATGAAGTGGACGCCGCAGAACACCACGAACTCCGCCTCGGCCTGGTCGGCGGCGATCCGGGAGAGCCCGAAGGAGTCACCCCGGGCATCGGCCCAGGCCATCACCTCGTCGCGCTGGTAGTGGTGCCCGAGGATGATGAGGCGCGAGCCCAGATCCGCCTTGGCCGCGGCGATCCACGCATCGAGTTGGTCGGGAGTGGCCGTCGTGTAGCGGTCGGGGAGCGCTGTCTGTAGCCGGAGCATGTCGTATGACCCCCTTGATGAGGCGCTCCGGTGTACGGCCGGCGGGGACAGCCTGGTCGCCCGTCCGCGGGGATGTCGGCCCCGGAGTGCAGATGTCGCCGGAAACCAGGCCGGCGTTGGTTCCAGTGTAGGCGGCGTGCCGGCCGTCGGTGCGGTGACCCGGTCGGGGCGCCGGGCGCGGCACACTGGTGACGTGGTCACACGTCCCCCCGCAGGCACGATTCCCGACGGCCCGGGTTCGTACCAGTTCGTGGACCGGGACGGCCGGGTCATCTACGTGGGCAAGGCCAAGTCCCTGCGTCAGCGCCTCAACTCCTATTTCCAGGACCCGGTGGGCCTGGCGCCCCGGACCGCCCAGATGGTGGCCCAGGCCGACCACGTCGAGTGGATGGTGGTGGACACCGAGGCCGAGGCCCTCCTCCTCGAGCACAACCTCATCAAGCAGTACCAGCCCCGCTACAACGTCCGGCTCAAGGACGACAAGAGCTACCCCTGGCTGGCCATCACCATGTCCGACGAGTGGCCCCGGCCGGCGGTGGTGCGGGGCCGCAAGCGCGCCGGGGTCAGGTACTTCGGCCCCTATCCCAACACCGGGGCCATCCGGGAGACCCTCGACCTGCTCCTGCGCTCGTTTCCGGTGCGGACCTGCTCGGACACCAAGTTCCGGCGTCATCAGCGCCTGGGCAAGCCCTGCCTCCTCTACCACATCGAGCGGTGCTCGGGACCCTGCGTGGGTCTGGTCGACCACGACGAGTACGACCGCCTGGTGGCCGATCTCATCGCCTTCCTCAGCGGGGAGACCGGCCCGCTGGAGAAGGGTCTCGAGGCCTCCATGCAGGAGGCGGCCCGGGGCCTCGAATTCGAGCGGGCCTCGGTCCTGAGGGACAAGCTCGAGGCGGTGCGGGCGGCCGATGCCGTGCGCCAGATGGAACTGGACCGACCCGAGGACCTCGACGTGCTGGGCCTGGCCGAGGACGAGCTGGAGGCGGCCGTGCAGGTCTTCCACGTCCGGTCGGGCAAGGTGGTGGGCCGGTCGGCCCTGTTCGTCGACAAGGTCGAGGACCTCACTCCGGGCCAGCTGATCGAACGCATCCTGGTCGACGTGTACGCCGATGCCGCCTCGGGGGTGCCCAGGCAGGTGCTGGTGCCGACCATGCCGGCCGACGCCGAGGCGGTGGGCCAGTACCTCGAGGACCGACGGGGTGGACCGGTGGTGGTGCGGGTCCCCGTCCGCGGCCCCAAGCGGGCCCTGTTGGAGACGGTGGAGCACAATGCCCGCGAGGCGTTCGTGCGCCACCGGCTCCACCGCACCTCGGACCACAACAGCCGGGCCCGGGCCCTGGAGGCGCTCCAGCGTGAGCTGGGGCTCCCCGACGCCCCCCTGCGGATCGAGTGCTACGACATGAGCCACCTGCAGGGGACCGACTACGTGGGCTCCATGGTGGTCTTCGAGGACGGGCTCCCGAAGAAGAGCGATTACCGCCACTTCAGGGTGGCGACCGTCCCCGGCAACGACGACTACGCCGCCATGGAAGAAGTGCTGACCCGCCGGCTGACGGCTCTGCTGGCCGAGGAGGCCAGCCCGGCCGGCAGCGGGGACGGGGACGGGGACACTGCCGGACCCGCAACCGGGGACGGGGCTGACGGCGGGACCGTGCCGGCCCGGCCGGCGCGGCCGGCCCGGCGGCGGTTCGCCTATCCCCCCCAGCTGATCCTGCTCGACGGGGGGCTCGGGCAGCTCAACGTGGGGGTGAAGGTCCTGGCCGATCTCGGGCTCACCGACCGGATCCCGCTGGCGTCCCTGGCCAAGAGCTTCGAGGAGATCTACCGGCCGGGGAGCTCGGAGCCGATCCGCCTGTCCCGCCAGTCCGACGGCCTGTACCTCCTCCAGCGCCTGCGGGACGAGGCCCACCGCTTCGCCATCTCCTACCACCGGACCCTGCGGGGCAAGCGCATGACGGTGGGGGCGCTGGACGGGGTGCCCGGCCTCGGCCCCAAGCGCCGGACCAGGCTGATCGAGCAGTTCGGGGGGCTGGCCGGCCTGAGGAATGCGTCGGTCGAGGAGCTGACGGGCGTATCGTGGCTACCGGCCCCGGTGGGCGTCGCCGTCTTCGATCGGCTGCACACCCCGATGGCCGCCGGTGGGCCCGATCGGAACGGAAAGGTGGGCCGATGAGCGAGTACCTGGTGGTGACCGGAATGTCGGGAGCCGGACGGTCGACGGCCGGGGCCACGCTCGAGGACCTGGGCTGGTTCGTCATCGACAACATGCCCTCGGCGCTCATCTCCAAGGTGTCCGAGCTGGTCACCGGGTCCGGCTCGGAGATGGCCCGGGTGGCTTTCGTGGTGGGCCGGGGCGGTGGCGACCTGGACGAGGTGCTGCCGGCCGTCGACGCCCTGGAGGCGGGGCGCAACCGCGTCCGCATCCTGTTCCTCGACGCCGCCGACGACGTCCTGATCCGACGGTTCGAGGGCACGCGGCGGCGCCATCCCCAGGCCGCCCGGGGGGTGATCGACTCCATCACGGACGAGCGGCAGCTCCTGAGCGGCCTGCGCGACCGCGCCGACCTGGTCATCGACACCGGGGACCTCAACACCAACCAGCTGCGCACCCGGCTGATGGAGGTCTTCGGCGGTGACGAGCCGGGCAGCACCATGCAGACCTCCATCCTGTCCTTCGGGTTCAAGCACGGGGTCCCGCTCGACGTCGACCTCATGTTCGACTGCCGCTTCCTGCCCAACCCGTACTGGGACGAGGAGCTGCGGTCCCACAGCGGCCTCGACCCCCAGGTCCGGGCGTTCGTGCTCGACCGTCCCGAGACCTCGGAGTTCCTCGACAAGCTGGACGACCTGCTGTCCATGCTCATCCCCGCCTACATCAAGGAGGGGAAGTCCTACCTGACCGTGGCCATGGGCTGCACCGGGGGGCGCCACCGCTCGGTGGTGCTGGCCGAGGAGCTGGCCCGCCGCCTGGGCGACCACGGCATGCCGACCACCGTCTTCCACCGGGACGTCGACCGGTGAGCGGGACCACAGCGCCCGGCGGCTCGTCGCCGCGGGTGGTGGCCATCGGTGGCGGCCACGGGCTCGCTGCGACCCTGCGCGCCGCCCGGACCTACGCCGGACAGCTCACGGCGGTGGTGTCGGTGGCCGACGACGGGGGCTCGTCGGGACGGATCCGCGAGCTCCTCCACATCATCCCGCCCGGCGACCTGCGGATGTGCCTGGTGGCCATGGCCGAGCCCGGGTCGGCGCTGGCCGAGGCGTTCGAGTACCGCTTCACCGAGGAGGAGCTGCACGGCCACGCGCTGGGCAACCTGGTATTGGCCGGCCTCATCGACAGTGCGGGCGACCCCGTGGTGGCGCTGGACGAGGCGTGCCGGCTCCTCGGAGCGTGCGGGCGGGTGCTGCCGGCCACCACCGAGCTGGTGGTGCTGAAGGCCGAGTCCGAGCGCGGCCAGGTGGCCGGCCAGGTGGCCGTCATGGGCACCGACAACATCCGGACGGTGTCCCTGGTCCCGTCGGACCCCAAGGCGCCGGCGGCCGCCATCGCCGCCCTGGAGGAGGCCGACCAGATCGTGCTCGGCCCCGGCTCCCTGTTCACCAGCGTCCTGGCCGCCGTGGCCGTGCCCGACATCCGTGAGGCCGTCGAGCGCTCCGCCGCCCGCAAGGTCTACGTGTGCAACCTCCGGCCCCAGGTGCCCGAAACCGAGTCGTTCGACGTCGGCCGCCACGTCCAGGCCCTGGTGGCACACGGTATCCACGTCGACGTCGTGGTGTGCGACACGTCAGGCCTGGCCCTCGGTGACCCGGGGGTTCCGGTGGTGGACGTGCCCCTGGGACGGGCCGGGGGCCTGGCCCACGATCCCCCCAAACTGGCGTCAGCCCTCTCCGATCTGCTCGGATGATGCCCAGCACGACCGAATTGGCCTAGCGTGGTTGTGCTCCGTCGGCCAGAGGAAGCGTCGGCGGGGCCAGGCACCCGCGGGTGTACAGGGACTCCGACGATGACCGAAGATCAGGGACGAGGACGAGGGCGATGACAGTACGGGTCGGCATCAATGGCTTCGGGCGCATCGGGCGCAACTTCCTGCGGGCGGCCCGGTCCAGTGGTGCCGATGTCGACATCGTGGCCATCAACGACCTGACCTCGGCGGAGACGCTGGCCCACCTCCTCCGGTACGACTCCACCCACGGCCGCTTCGACGGCGAGGTCCGTGTGGCCGATGCGTCACTGGTCCTCGACACCGGTCCGGTGGAGGTGCTGGCCGAGCGGGACCCGAAGGCGCTCCCCTGGGATCGGCTCGGCGTCGAGGTGGTCATCGAGTCGACCGGGCTGTTCACCTCCCGGGAGACGGCGTCGGCCCATCTCGAGGCGGGGGCGTCCCGGGTGATCGTGTCGGCCCCGGCCACCGGCGTCGACGCCACCTTCGTGATCGGGGTGAACGACGACACCTTCGACCCGGCCAAGGACTTCGTGGTCTCGAACGCATCGTGCACCACCAACTGCTTCGTCCCCATGGTCAAGGTGCTGGACGACGCCTTCGGGGTCGAGAGCGGGCTCATGACCACCATCCACGCCATGACCAACGACCAGAACCTGCTGGACCTGCCCCACCGCGACCTGCGCCGGGCCCGGTCGGCACCGGTCAACATCATCCCGGCGTCCTCGGGGGCGGCCCGGGCCACCGGCATGGTGCTCCAGTCCATGCAGGGCAGGCTGGACGGCTTCGCCTTCCGGGTGCCGGTGGCCGACGGGTCCATCACCGACTTCACGGCGGTGGTCCCGGGCGAGGTCACCGTCGAGCAGGTCAACGCGGCCTTCGCCGCCGCCGCCTCGTCGGGCCCGCTGTCCCGGGTGCTGGTCTACACCGAGGACCCCATCGTGTCCTCGGACATCGTGGGCAGCCCGGCCTCGTGCACGTTCGACGCCGGGCTGACCATGGTGATGCCGTCGGCGTCGGGGATCACGCTGGTCAAGGTGGAGGGCTGGTACGACAACGAGTGGGGCTACGCCAACCGGCTGGTCGACCTCTCGCTGCTGGTAGGCAGCGCGGGTTCGTGAGCAGCGCCGGTTCGTGAGCAGTGCGGGTTCGTGCGAGGGACGGACGTGACGACGGATCGAACGAGGGGAGCAGGGTCATGAGGGGAGCAGGGTCATGAGGGGAGCAGGGTCATGAGGGGCGAGTCGGACAATCCGTTGCTGCGGGGGCTGCCGCTGCTGGAGGACCTGCCCGACCTCGACGGAGCCAGCGTGCTGGTGCGGGTGGACTTCAACGTGCCCCTCCGTCCCTGCGTCGACGCCCCGTCCACGGTGACCGACGACTTCCGCATCCGCGCCGCGCTGCCCACCCTCGAGTACCTGGCCGAACGGGGGGCCCGGGTCACCGCCTGCACCCACCTGGGGCGGCCCGAGGGCGCACCCGACCTCCGCTTCGACCTGTCGCCGGTGCGCGACGAGCTGGCCCAGCTGGCCCCGTTCGTCCAACTGCTCGAGAACCTGCGGTTCGATCCGGGCGAGGAGGCCAACGATCCGGCCTTCGTGGACAAGCTGATCAACGGGCACGACGCCTACGTCAACGACGCCTTCGGCGTCTCCCACCGGCGCCACGCGTCGGTGGTCGGTCCCCCCACCCGCCTGCCCAGTGCCGCCGGCCTGCTCCTCCAACGGGAGATCGAAGCCCTGGGCGTTCTCCTCGGATCCCCCCAGCGCCCCTTCGTGGCCGTGGTGGGGGGGGCCAAGGTGGCGGACAAGCTCGGGGTGCTCCAGTCGCTGCTCAGCCGGGTCGACACGCTGGTGGTGGGGGGTGGGATGGCCTTCACCTTCCTGGCCGCGGCCGGCCACGACGTGGGTGGCTCCATGGTCGACGTGGAGCGCATTCCCGAGTGCGCCGCACTGCTGGCCTCGGGCAAGCGGATCCTGCTGCCCACCGACATCGTGGCCCTCGAGCCCGGCGCCTCCTTCGGCTGCGACTGCAGCAGCGGCGAGGTCCGGACCGTCGGTGCCGACGTGCCCGACGGCTGGTGCGGGCTCGACATCGGGCCGGCCACCGTCGAGGCCTACTCCGCCGAGATCAAAGGGGCCGGCACCGTGCTGTGGAACGGGCCGATGGGCGTGTTCGAGGACGCCCGCTTCGCCCAGGGCACGGCCGGGGTGGCCCGGGCCATGGCCTCCTGTCCGGGCTACACGGTGGTCGGCGGTGGCGACAGCGCCGCCGCCGTCGACGAGTTGGCCCTGGAGGACCAGATCAGCTTCATCTCCACCGGGGGCGGCGCCTCGCTCGAGCTCCTGGAGTACGGCGACCTCCCGGGACTGGCCGCGCTGCGCGGGGCCAGCAATGCGCCGGCGCCGGACCGGGGCCGGCGGGCTCGTCACACCTGATGGCGGGCGGTACCCGACGGCGTCCGCTGATCAGCGGCAACTGGAAGATGAACCTCGACCACCTGGAGGCCCTGCACGCCGTCCGTGACCTGGGCCTGCGGCTCCAGCCGGCCGACGTGGGCCCACTGGACGTGTCGGTGCACCCCCCGTTCACCGACATCCGCACCGTCCAGTCGGTCATCGAGCCCGAGGCCATCCCCGTGGCCCTGGGGGCCCAGAATTGTGCGGTCCAGGACGCCGGGGCCTTCACCGGTGAGGTCAGTGCGGTCATGCTGGCCAAGCTGCACGTGGAGTACGTCATCGTGGGCCACTCGGAGCGGCGCACCCTCTTCGGCGAGACCGACGAGGTGGTCCAGGCCAAGCTGCGGGCGGTGGTGCGCAACGGCATGACGCCGGTGTGCTGCGTGGGGGAGACCGAGGACGAGCGCGACGGGGGGGTGACCAAGGACCGGCTGGCCGCCCAGGTGGAGTCAGCGGTGGCGGCGCTGCCGGCCGAGGTGGTGGGTGGCCTGGTCGTGGCCTACGAGCCGCTCTGGGCCATCGGGACCGGTCAGGCCGCCACGCCCGACGATGCCCAGGACGCCTGCCGCTGGATCCGGGAGGTGGTGGGGCGGGCCACAGGTCCCGAGGTGGCCGAGTCCCTGCGGATCCAGTACGGCGGCTCGGTGACCGAGGAGAACACGGCCGGGTTCCTGGCCTGCCCGGACGTCGACGGCGCCCTGGTGGGCGGGGCCAGCCTGGATGCAGCCGCCTTCGTGGGGATCATCCGGGCCGCGGCCCAGGCCGTGCGCTGAGTTTGGTAGCGTAGCTCCCGGTCCCAAGCAGCCAAAGGAGTCCCGCGTGCTGACCGCAATCATCGTCGTACTGCAGATCCTGGCCAGCTTGGCGCTGATCTTCCTCATCCTGATGCACAGCGGCAAGGGTGGCGGGCTGTCCGACATGTTCGGTGGCTCGGTGGGCTCGGCGGCGGCCGGCTCGACCGTGGTGGAGAAGAACCTCGACCGGATCACCGTCACCGTCGCGGTGATCTTCGCCTTCACCAACCTCATCCTCATCCTGCGTCTGCAGTGACCGAGCCCGGCGCCGGGTCCGACTCGCGCCGGCCCCGGATCGCCTCCCTCTGGGAGCAGCACCGCGCCCGCTGGACCCTGCCCCTGGTCATCATCGTCATCATCGGCCTGGTGGCGGTGGTCGACCACCTGGGGTCCCACCGCATCAGCCAGGTCGACCAGCTGTCCACGTCACAACTGGTCAATGCCACCGGGGGAGCGGCGACCGTCGAGCTGGACCGGCCCTGGTCCGGATTCAACCCCAACACGCCGGCCGGCGCCGCCTCCAGCACCCCGACGCTGCTCTCCTCGGTCCTGCCCAGTGCCTACGTCGTCAACTCCAAGCTGGTCCCCGAGGTCAACAGCGACCTGCTGCTCAGCGTGGAGGCCACATCGACCGACCCCCTCACCATCCAATACGTGATCAACCCCAAGGCCGTGTGGTCCGACGGGGTGCCGGTGTCGGCCGACGACTTCATCAGCGCTTGGCACTCCCAGCAGGGGGACGGTGTGGACATCGACGGCCAGCCCGACCAGGTGGCCTCGACGCTCGGCTATCAGGACATCGCCTCGATCACCCCCAGTCACGCTGGCAAGACCGTCACCGTGGTGTTCTCCCGGCCGTACACCGACTGGCGCGACCTCTTCGACCACATGGTCCCGGCCCACATCGCCCGCCGGGTGGGGTGGAACCAGGGGTTCGCCACCTTCAACGCCGCCGACGACCTGTCGGCGGGCCCGTACCTGCTCCGGTCGGTCACCGACGGACGGGCCGTCCTGGTCCGGAACCCCCGATGGTGGGGCACGCCGGCCGTCCTCGACCGGGTCGACGTGGACGTGGCCCCCGACCCGCAGGCCTGGACCACGGCGTTGGCCCAGAACAACCAGACGGTGGTACAGCCCGAGCGCTTCGACATGAACGCGCTCAACGCGGTGACGTCCCTGCCCAACACCCAGAGCGAGCTGAAGCCCTCACCGGTCTTCTACGACCTCGAGTTCAACGTCACCGCGGCACCGACCAACCGGGCCGCCATCCGCCAGGCGGTGGCCCACACCATCGACCGGACACAGCTGCTGGACAGGATCTTCGGTGCCATCGACCCCGACCTGGTGGTCGACCAGGACCATCTGGCCACACCGGACGAGACGGCCTACTCCGCATCGTCGGCGGCCGGCGAGTACACCACCCCCGATCCCGACTCCGCCGACAGCCTGCTGCGCAGTGAGGGGTATCACAAGGACAGTGGGGGACAGTACGTGGATGCCACCGGCAAGCCACTGAGCCTGCGGATGGCCGTGGAGACCGGTGACCCGTGGATCGAGTCGGTGGCCACGCAGATCACCGCCCAGCTGCGTGACGCCGGAATCACCGTGGTCGCCGTCCCGGTGGCGGGCACCTCGGGGCTGACCCAGGAGGTGGTGACCGGCACCTACAACATGGCGCTGGTGACACGCACGGCCGGGCCGTATCAGACCGAGACCACCGGCTGGTACTCCACCACCGTGGGGGGCACCGGCTCCGCCGACCAGCAGGACTGGAGCCAGTTCGAGGACCCCGATGTGGACCAGCTCTACAACCAGGCCTCCCAGGCGCTCGACCCGGTGGTGGGCCAGGCCATCTACAACCAGATCGACGACCAGCTGTGGGACCAGATGGTGGCCCTCCCGCTCTTCGATGAGCCCGGGTTGATGGCCAACGGGGTCCAGATCACCGGGATGGCGTACAACCCTTCGCCGGACGGCATCCTGTGGAACGTGGCCCTGTGGAATCTCCTGAAGCCCGGTCCGACCACCAAGGGGCAGACCGCCGGGAACTGAGCCCGGCGGGAGCGCCGGGTGAGCGGCGAGAGCCGGGTGTCGATTTTTGCCGGAGCGGACCGGGGACGGTCGGCCCATGGGTTGGGGCGCGCTACCATGCCAGACGCCCCGATCGCGATATCGGAGCCACTTCGTCGGAGTGGCGGAATAGGCAGACGCGCTAGCTTGAGGGGCTAGTGCCCGCAAGGGCGTGGGGGTTCAAGTCCCCCCTCCGACACCACCAGAACCCGCCTCCTTCATGCCAACCTCCTGGTAGCGGACGTGCAGCGGAGGCGCTCCGTGCACCTTTACATCTACATCGAGGTGATCGGGCAACACGGAGATCTCCTCCACGAATTCGTCGATCAGGACCCGCCGCTCGAGCTCGGTGGCGGCCTTCCCCGTGCGATCGACATCGAGGGTAGGCAGTATGGCCACGATGTCGTCGAATTGATCTGCGACCTATGCACCCACGGACAGCATGAGAACTGTCCACATAAGTTAGGCACCGGACGCAAGTTCCGGAAGTGGAGTGAAGAGCTTGTATTTCTTTGCCTCTGTCCGTGTCATTCGTCGTGCCCGCTGGGTGGTCAGAAGTCGGTGGCTCCGGACCTATGGGCATACGACTGCATCTGTGGAAGTGCGACGACACTTGAGAGACGCAGGCGAGAGCACCCACGTCCCTGAACACCGCCAAGGCTCCGAGCCCTCGGACTCGCCTCGTACCGGCGGTCTGGGACACCCAGCAAGGGTGAGGAGTAGGGTGCCATCAGCGAGGTGACCATGATCAGCACGATCTCTGGAAGCAATGGTTTGGCCGTACTCATCGTGCTCGCCGTGGTGGCGACCGTCTGGGTCCTCCTGACAGTCAGAAGCTCTCGGCCAAAGAGTCGCTGACTGTCCCACCCAACCGGCGATCAGGGTCAGTCGCCAGTTGTCT
>Ga0302319_10011161_pt1 | contig 17065 bp, 19 predicted proteins | sample Bog_T0_2_FD_203319 | JGI IMG/M metagenome (GOLD analysis project Ga0302319, IMG submission 203319) | Peat permafrost microbial communities from Stordalen Mire near Abisko, Sweden - Bog_T0_2 | ecosystem: Environmental > Terrestrial > Soil > Wetlands > Peat | place: Sweden: Abisko, Stordalen Mire...
GCCGCGTTACTTAACCGATCCGATCTTGCTCGGGAAACGCCCCCCTCCAAAACAAAAAGCGATGTCCGGCCAACCGGAACACCGCTTTTCGTCTACATCAATCGCCCGTTTCGTAACAGCCTGGAAATCCCGGCCCTCTCAAGTTCTAGCAACGCAGCGGGTGTTCCAACAACTTTCCCGAGCGGTAGTAGCCTCACTTTCGGGCTCCCGTCCCCGTGGTGGCCTTCACGGTTTTCGCCGTAACCTTCGCTGCCGGTGCGGTCGCGGACGCGTCCTGAACGGTCTGAGGGGCTGCGCTGACGGCTGTAGCGGCTTCCTTGGCCGCTTTCTTGCGGGCTGCGGCTGCCAACAGACCGGCGCGAATCCGATCCTTGGCTTTCTGCGACATCGGCTTGCGCGGACCAAAACCACCGGCTGCCTTCTCTCCGGGGGCGGCTCGCCGTTTTTGTTTGCTCCAAACATTGAGTGAATCTCACTCAAGCGTGGAAAACTCTGTGGATTTGTAACCATAGTAATGATTACCAAAAACAATGAATCAGAGAACTGGGCCGCGTTAAGTGCAATTTCAGAGAACTGGGCCGCGCTGTCTTGTTTTGGCCTGGTAACTGTTACCAACCGCACCATCAATGATGGTTACGGTACCCAATGGGGTCTAGATAGCAATTAGGTGACTTCTTTGCGTGGTATTGGGGTCTTACGCTCGGCCAATCCGCGTGCGTACTCTTGGCTTGGGAGAAGAGTGAATTGACCGACCAACCTCAAAAGTCTTGCAGGAATGTTACCAGGGAAGCGGGCAACCGTTCTGAGAACCAGCCCTTTGGAGCTTCTACAGGAGGACACCAACCTCCTAGAAAGACAGGAAAAATGGCACATTTCAGACTCACAAAACCAGGCACTATTGCCCACGTGGAGGCTTGCATTGTTGAAGCTCTCCGTGAAAATGATGGTGGATATTTAACCACCACTCAACTCTGTTTACATCACCAACTGGTGAGACATTTTCATGGAATGCGAACCCTTGATCTCGGTCAGGTCGCTCGCGTCTGTAAAAAGATGGTCGCTGATGGCCGCCTTGAATCGCAATTTCATGGAGTCGGAAACCGTACTGGAAGCATGTACCGGATTGTTGCTTCTGCCTGACGATAACCCAACCCGAGACGAAGCGGTTTCTCCGCCACTAACCCAACGATAGGAGATGTCATGAAACAGGATCTGCAAGCTGTCAAGGTTTCTCAAGCCACATTTGAGACCACGAAACAATTACCATCACTTCAAACCACCGCCACTCTCTATCTTGTCGACGGCCAGGAAGTCATGATCCTGGAGGCAGCGGAAGATAGTTCCTGGAAAGTCTTCACTCCGGCTCTTGACCAGAACGACTGTGCCGCAGACAAGCAATCGCGTCTGGAGTCTCGGTACACCTTGACGGAGATCGTGGAAGCCTGCGAGGAAGTCGCGCAGGGCGTTGTCGTTGATCTCTAGACAGCAGTATCAGACGCTCACGATGACGCTGGAAGAACAAATCGAAGCACACCTAGGATGCATGCGCCTGAGGAAACTTGCCGGGTCAAATGCTTGCGAACTTGAGATTGATACGGCTCTAGGTCGCCTGCACTCCCGCCGCAGACAGACGACACCCACAGAGGGGGCTGGAGCGATCTGGCCCCGCAGCGGAAATCAGGAGCAACACAGTTATGAAGAACAAAAATAAATCATGGTCGGAAGTGGTCGAAATGACTTTGGCCGAAATGAGTATCACTTTTTGGTTTGTCGAACAATGCAAGGGAGACACCATGTTTCATGCGGAGTGTTTCCTGGATGAATGCCGGAAGCGGACCACGGTTCCGCTGTCCAAGGTTCCGCTGGATCGCGTAAGGCGGGCATTGGAATTGGTCGCGTATGGAAGCGTCGTGGAGTGGGACGAGTTGCCTGATAAGGAGCAGGTAGAGATCGAGGTCGCGGCAACGTGGCTGCGGAATGCTGTGACCGATGCTCCGGTTCATGCGGTCGTCAATTGAAAACATCAACCGTGGGGCCGCTTCGGTTGCCCCGCAACAGATTCGATTCACTGGAGGCAATACATGAAACTCAAAGTGACCCATAAGGGTGGCAGGTCCGAAGTTATAACCCTGTCTCCCGGAGCGGTAATCGTAGATCCAGACCACAAGTACCAGAACCGCATCACGGACCCCAAGTCTGGAATGGAGTACTTCTTCAACCTTGACGGAACTTACGACGGTTGGCAGACGGGTTGCAGCCGTGAAGAAGCAGAGGGCATCATCAAGATACTTGAAGCGGCAGCCAAGAAGCAGGCGAACTAATCCACCGAGACCGCGCCCACCCGGTCCCTAAACCTTATCCGTACTTACTCAACCTATGCAGTATTTAGACGTCCATGACTGAGCCATTCGTAGATACAGATACGGCCGCTGCACACCTTGCCATCTCCCCACGTCGCTTGCTCGATCTTGTGCGCGGCGGCGACCTCCCTGCCCACCCGTTGGCACAGGGCCGTCGTCGCCACGTATGGCGGTTCAAGTTGTCTGAGTTGGAGCGCGCCCTTTGCGACAGAGAAGCTAGCGCCACTGCACACATAGAGGGTAGAACGTACCGTGGTCGGCAGTCCCAGCGGGCCGAGAACGGACAATGAGTGGCGAGGTTTCAGACAGGCAGTTTGCGAAGGGAAGCGCGGGCCGCAGGTCCAACGTGGGTTCTGCGATATAACGCAACCCGGCCGGCCGACGGCAAGCGCGTCGAGCGCACCATCGCCATCGGGCTTGTGCGCAAATTCCCCAGTGAGTCCAGTGCATGGGCTGAGGTGAACCGGCTTGACCTCCACACGAAGATCAACAAGGCAGGATTCAAGAGTCCAAAAGTCACGTTCCGCATGCTTGCCGAGCAGTTCATCGAGCAGGAACTTGGCGAGCAGAAGCACCTGCTGAAACCTCGCTCCCACACGACAGTCGTCACTTACAAGATGTACCTGAGGCGGTATATTCGTCCGAAGTGGGATGGCTTCATCGCCACAAAGATCTCGCACCATGCGATTCAAGACTGGCTTCAGGAACTCAAGCGCGACCACAGCCTGGCGAACCGGACGGTCAATCATCTGAAGGGCCTGATGGCGCTGATCTACAAATTCGGTGCGTGGCGCGAGCTTATTCCCGACACATGCAATCCGGCCCGGAAAGTGAAGTGCGTAACCACGTCCGAGTACGAGCCAAAGGTGATCAGCCCTGAAGAGGCTCACAAGGTCTGGAGCCGGCTCGCACAGCCTGAGAATACCCTTGTGCTGCTTGTTGCAGTGACCGGCCTGAGGATCAGCGAGGCTCTCGGATTGAAGTGGTCCGACATCGACCCCAAGGCCGAGCTGATTCACGTGCGGCGAAGCTGGACCATGGACCGGGAAGGCAAGCCAAAGAGCCGGGCAAGCAGGGCAGCCGTGCCGTGTGTCGAGATGCTCGCAAAGCATCTGGAAGAGTGGCGCAGTGAGTCCCCATATGCCGGCGATGACGACTGGGTTTTCCCGTCCGTTCGAAACAAGGGAAAGACCCCACGCAGCGGTAGCATTCTGGTGACCGACTACCTCAAGAAAGCGGCCTACGAGGCAGGTGTGTTGAAGCAGGGAGAGAAGGTGCAGTTCGGGATGCACAATCTCCGGCACTCGCTTGCCACGTATCTCATCGCAGTCGGTCGCGACGTAAAAACTGTTCAAACCATTTTGCGTCACGCAAACCCGATGACCACGCTTCAGCTTTACGCCCACGGGCGAAGCCAGGACCGCTCAGACGCGCAGGGGGAAATGCTCACAGCGTTTTTCGCGCCGCCGACGAAGCCGCCTACGGATGTGGTGCAGTAGCAATCACGGGTGAGTTGCGGGTGAGCGTTTTTAGGGTGGAAAGCTATGAGCTTCCTAAAACATTCATTCTAATGAGGAAATATGGTGGCGGGAGGCAGGATCGAACTGCCGACCTACGGGTTATGAATCCGTCGCTCTAACCATCTGAGCTACCCCGCCGGAAAGAGGGCAAAAAGGCACAATAACGCACGCAATTGCCACATTTCAATGATACGGGCGCGCGTAGAACAGGTCAAACGTTTCAGCCCGTTCCTGAGCGGCAATCTTCCGATCTCTCCATCGAAAACTCTGCCGCCTAAATCAGTAAGCCGGCCTATCCTGCGACAATTCATGCGGTGTCTTTGTCTGCTCCCGGAGATAGTCCATGCCCGCATTGCTTCAAATTGATTCCAGTCCTCGCGCCGCATCGGTTTCAAGCCGCCTTGCCGCCGCCTTCGTCGAAAAATGGAAGCGGCAAAACCCCGGCGGCACCGTCTTCCAACACAACACTTCGCTCGAGTGCTTCCCGTACCTCGATGAGAACGCCATCGACGCGTTCTTCACGCCGGCCGAGGAGCGCACCGCCGCGCAGAAGTCGGCCCTCGCCTTCTCCGATCAACTGGTGGACGAGTTGCTCGCCGCCGACGTGGTGGTGTTGGGCGCGCCCATGTGGAACCTTTCCATTCCCGCCTCGCTCAAAGCGTGGATCGACCTGATCGTGCGCGAAGGGCGCACCTTTGCCTTCACCTCGCAGGGCGTGGCCCCGCTCGTTCCGCCGGGCAAACGGGTTTACGTTTTTTCTGCGCGCGGCGGCGCGTATCCCGCGGGCACACCCTTTCATGATTTCGATCAGCAGGAACCGTATTTGCGCCGCATTCTGGGCGTGATCGGCCTCTCGCGGATCGAGTTCATTTATGCAGAGAATCAGAGCGACGGCCCAGAAGCCGCGGTGCAAGGCGTGGCCCGCGCAGAAAACACGTTGGCCGCACTCGCCTTCTGACTGTTGCCGCCCCGCGCCCATGTACACTCGACTGCATGAGTTCCCTCCGCATCGCAGCCGTCATTCCTGCGCGGCTACAGTCCACGCGCATGGCGCGCAAGGTGCTGCGCCCCATCGCCGGCCGGCCCATGGTGGAGTGGGTGTGGCGCGCCGCCAGCGCCAGCGGCCTCATGGATCCCGTGGTTGTCGCCACCGACGCCGAAGAGGTGGCGGATGTGTGCCGCGCGCGCTCCATTCCTGTGCTGATGACCTCGCCCGCATGCCCCAGCGGCAGCGACCGGGTGAGGGAGGTTTCTCGCGAGATCGACGCCGATATCTACGTCAACATTCAGGGAGACGAACCCACTCTCACGGCAGATTTTTTCCCGCCGCTGCTCGATCTCTTTGACCGGCCCGAGGTAGAAGTCAGCACCCTCTCCGTGTGCTGCCCGCCCGAGGAGTTCACCAATCCCAACGCTGTCAAAGTAGTCACGGCTCTCGACTGCCGCGCTCTCTACTTCTCTCGCGCGACGATTCCCTTCGATCGCGATCGGGTTGGGTTCACCGGCTATCGCAAGCACCTTGGTATCTACGCTTATCGCAAAGCCGCGCTGGAGCGTTTCGCCGCGCTGCCGCCCTCGCCGTTGGAAGGGCTGGAGCGCCTGGAGCAGTTGCGGCTTCTCGAAAACGGCATCGCGATCTACGTCGCCGACGCCCCGCGCGACACCATCGGCGTCGACACGGAAGAAGATTTAGCGCGCGCCGAAGCTCTGCTAAAGAAATAAGTCGAAATCCCATGATTCCGAAGGGACCTTCGCCTTCATCGTATTTGCGGAATCGGCGGTCGTAGCGATGGATCTTCCCGATCCAACGCCAGCAGCCACACGCGCACGCTCGCGCGAAGATCTTCGACGTCAATCCCTCCGAAAGCAGCAGGGAACGCGTCAAGCCGCCGAAGTGCCGCGCGCAGCAGCGATGCGGAGCCAGCGAAATTCTTGCGCTGAAGATGATGAAAGGCTGCGGTAATTTGAATTAGCGCCTGTAGGAACGTTTTCTCCGGCTCTGCGCACGTCAGCCAGACGCCTTCCCAATGCTCATGCGCGAGAAAAAATTCCCCGCTCCTGTAGCATTGCAGCCCTTCCGCCAGCGCTCCGCAACTCCAGTCCAGTGTCATCGTTCACCATTATCGCGGAGCAACTGAGCTGGCAGCGCCGAAGCTCGATTCCTTCTGGTATCGCCGAGCTTTCCGGTTCCGGCCGCTCGCAGTTCAATTCTTGCCTACCACCAGAATCTGGAACGAATGCGGGATCATAGGCGGACGAGGCCCGCGCATGAATGCTGGCGGGCCGCCCGCGGCCGGAGGACCACCCGCACTTGGCGGGCCGCCTGAAGGTTGCGTTGCGCCGGTCGGCGCGGCGGGCTGGGCCGGCGTGGGTCCATACTCGGCCGTGATCAGAAAAAGATCGCCCGTCTTGGTATCGAGCGTGATGGTCTTGGCGCGTTGTGGTGTAAACACTGTCTGCTCCACGGCAAAGTCAGTCTGCGAGTTCTCCTTGATCACTGTCAGCGTGCCATCGCCCTGCGAGCTGAACACTTCCATGGTGTCGGGATTGAACGTCACTCCGTCGCACCCCACGCCGGTCGGCAGGTCGGTGAGGATGTGCCCATCGGCTGCCGACAAAATGATCATGTTGCTTTTGTCGCGGCAGGCGGCAAACAGGATTCCATTTTTCGCATCGAGCGCCAGGCCCGCGCATCCGCTGCCTTTGCTCGAGAGGTCGTAGCGGCCCACCATCTTCATCGCGTCCGCATCGATCACTGCGATCGCGGCCTTATCCACAATGTCGACGTAGATTTTGCCGTGGCCGTCCGTCGCGGCCTGCTCCGGCGCGCCGCCGATGTCGATGGTGCCAAGAATAGAACCGTCTTTGTCGTCGAGCACCGTGATATTAGGCGCCGAGTGGCTGAGGATGTAGAAGCGGTGATTGTAGGTGTCGTTCAGGTAACCGTCGGGATTGCCTTGCACATCGATGTTCTTGATGATCGCGAAGGTCTTCGCGTCAAACATCGCCACCGGCTTTGAGGTCGCGAACCCATGCCCCGTGGCCGTGTCCACCGCCGCGCCGTGCGCACTCGTGCTCGGGATGTCGCCCACCTGGGCCAGTGTATCCAGGTTGAAGACGCCAATATGCCCGGCAGGGCCGGAGCGCGCCACATACAGATTGCGGCCGTCGGGATCGGCGGTCACGTAGTCGAATCCACCGTCGCCGCCGACGAGTTGAATCTTCTGCACCTGGTAGGGGCCGTTGGCCTGTGCGCCGGCCAAGACGGAAACTATGAAAACTGCCGCAACGGCAATAATCTTGCGTGACACGATGAAACCTCCGTTGATGAGCCCGGCTTGGCGCCCGATCATAGGAGCATTTCGAGGCCAGACGAAGCGCGATTTCTATCTGCAAAACGAGAATACATGGTGAGATCCACCCATTGTGTCAATGCCAGATGCAATCGATACGGCGGGGCCTTTATTCCATGGCTCTGCCGCGCTCGCGGCTCCCAGCGAAAACAGAATTGCGCGCAAGAATCGGAGTGCGCGCGGAACGGCGATCGGCGACTATCATTCCCATGAGCACTATTTCGCAAATCGCAATCGAATCGGCAACCGTTTCCAGCATGCCCAGGACGCCCAGGATTGAAATGCCGCAGCCCGCAATGCCCCTCGTCAACGAGTCTCGAGATGCGCGGTCTGATATCGCGTGGGCGGACTCCGCGTGGAAGCAACTCGTTACCCGCGACCCGCAGGCGCGCTTCTTCTATGGCGTCGCAACCACCGGCGTTTTTTGCCGGCCAACCTGCGCGAGCCGCCGCCCCCTGCGAGCCAATGTGCGCTTCTTCCGCACCGCGGCCGAAGCGCTGACTGCCGGATTTCGCGCCTGCAAGCGCTGCCGCCCCACGATCGCATCGACGATTGCATCGAGCAGCCTTTTGGACGAAGTTCGTCGCCACATCGAACGCAACCTCGACCGGCGCGTGCGTCTTGAGGAGTTAGGCCGCGTAGCCAGTCTGAGTCCCTTCACCGTGCAGCGGCTCTTCAAGCGCGAAATGGGCGTGAGCCCGCTTGGGTATCAGCGCGCTCTGCGCGCCAACGGCCTGCGCAAAGCCCTCAAGAAAGGAAGCTCTGTGACCAACGCGATTTATGACGCAGGATTTGGTTCGTCGAGCCGCGCCTGGGAAGGCGCGCAACTGGGCATGACGCCGTCGCGATTTGCGAAAGGCGGCAAAGGCGAGCGCATTGGGTATTGCGCCGCCCACTCGCCGTTTGGATGGATGATTGTGGGCGCCACGGAACGCGGTCTTTGCTGGCTCGCGCTGGCCAACAGCAAAGCGGAAGCCGAGGCGACCCTGCGCACGGAATTCCCCGAGGCCGCGCTGCGTCGCGATCCCTCAATCGCGCGTTGGGTTGACGCGGCGCTTGCGAACGTCCGCGAAGGCGACGACTTGGTCCGAAAGGCTGCCGCACCACAAGTTCCGGTATTGGATCTACGCGGCACCGTCTTCCAGCTTCGCGTGTGGAATGCGCTGCGGCAGATTCCGCGCGGACAGACGCGAACTTATTCTCAGTTAGCACGCGAGATGGGCATTCCAAAATCGACCCGCGCCGTGGCGCGGGCCTGCGCTTTGAATCGCGTCTCCGTGCTGGTGCCATGCCATCGCGTAGTGGGCGCCGACGGCTCGCTCACCGGCTACCGGTGGGGCGTGGAGCGGAAAGCGAAACTATTAGCTGCGGAGAGAAGCTAGCCGCCGATTCTTAGAAACGCAGGAAAAACCGCCGTCCCAGCGCGCTACTTTCTCTTGTCTGCAATCGCCAGCAGCGTTTGAAACTGCGGCGCCTCCGCATCCTTGTCCACTACTGCGGTTTCCACATCCACAAAGCCAGCGTTCTCAAGCATCGCTTCGAGTTCCGCCTCGCTGAAGCCCAGCCACTCGTCGGCGTACATCTCGCGCGCCTCTTCAAAGCGATGCTTGAGCAGGTCGAGCACCACCACGCGGCCGCTGTCGCCAAGAATCCGTGCCGCCTCGCCCAGCGCGCGCTCCGGATGCAGCGCGTGATGCAGCGACTGCGAAAAGAAAACGAGATCCACCTCGCCCGTGCCGATAGGGACTTCTTCCATATCACCGAGCCGGTACTCCACATTTTTCACGCCGTGGCGCGTCGCCTGTTCGCGGCCCACCTCGATCATGCGTGCCGAACTGTCGACTGCGATGACGCGCACGGCCCTCTCAGAAAGCAAGAGCGCGAAGCTCCCCTCGCCGGCGCCCAGATCGGCAATCGTGAGCGGCGGCATCAACCGCAGCAGCGCCTCGGCCATGCTCTTCCACGATTTGCCCGGCACGTAGTCCTTGCCCAGCCGGCCGGCTACGCTGTCGAAAAACGCGCGCATCTTGTCCTGGCGCTTCTTGAGCACGCGGCGCATGGCGGCTTGGTCGGCAGCCGCTTCTGCAATCTCTTTGCCGGCTTGGGAAAGAAGGCGATCCAGTATCGCGTCGTCCTCTGTTGCACCGGCTGCGGAGAGCCGATAAAAGTGACTCTTGCCCGTGCGGCGGTCCTCGACGAGTTCAGCCTGCCGAAGCTGCGAAAGATGCGTGGAGATGGTGCTCTGGCCCATGGCGAGGATTTCCTGTAGCTCGGCAACGGACAGTTCTTCACCCCTTAAAAGCAATAAGATACGCAGCCGGTTGGGATCGGCGACGACTTTGAGCGTTTTGATGATTGACGGCATAGCTGAATTCTGTTACATATCAACATATCACGATACGACGATAAAAGGAGAAGAGAATGGCAACCGCAACCCTCGAAAGCACGAAAACCGGCACGCCGGGCCCCGACTTTAAAGTGGCTGACCTCGGCCTGGCCGATTGGGGCCGCAAAGAAATCGTCATCGCCGAGCAGGAGATGCCGGGCCTGATGGCAATTCGCAATAAATATGCGGCGGAAAAGCCGTTGGCCGGAGTGCGCATCACCGGCTCGCTGCACATGACCATTCAGACCGCGGTGCTTATCGAAACACTGGTGAGTCTCGGTGCGGAAGTGCGCTGGGCCAGTTGCAACATCTTCTCCACGCAGGATCACGCCGCAGCCGCGATTGCCGCTGTCGGCGTTCCCGTCTTCGCCTGGAAGGGCGAATCGCTCGAAGACTACTGGGAGTGCACGTATCGCGCGCTCACGCACAAGGGCGGCCTCGGCCCGCAGCTCATCGTGGACGACGGCGGCGACGCGACGCTCCTCATCCACAAAGGCTATGAGCTTGAGAACGGCGATCGCTGGGTCGACACCGCGAGCAGCAATCATGAGGAGCAGGTGATCAAGGACCTGCTCAAGAAAGTCTTCGCCGAAGACGCGAAGCATTGGCATAAAGTCGTCGCCGACTGGCGCGGCGTTTCGGAAGAAACCACCACGGGCGTGCACCGGCTCTACAAGATGATGGAGACGGGCAAGCTGCTGGTTCCGGCCATCAACGTGAACGACTCCGTTACCAAATCGAAGTTCGACAATCTCTACGGCTGCCGCGAGTCGCTTGCCGATGGCATCAAGCGCGCCACCGACGTGATGGTGGCGGGCAAGGTCGCGGTCATCTGCGGCTACGGCGACGTGGGCAAGGGCTCCTCTCATTCGTTGCGCGGCATGGGTGCGCGCGTGGTGGTCACGGAGATCGACCCCATCAACGCGCTGCAAGCGGCGATGGAAGGCTTCGAGGTTACGACGCTCGAAGACACGCTGGGCCGCGGCGACATCTACGTTACCTGCACCGGCAACACCGACATCATCACCTTCGAGCACATGCAGAAGATGAAGGACCAGGCCATTGTCTGCAACATCGGCCACTTCGACAACGAGATTCAGATCGACCGGCTGAACGAGGCACCCGGCGTCGTGCGGCTCAACATCAAGCCGCAAGTCGACAAGTACACGTTCCCTGACGGCCACAGCATCTTCATCCTCGCCGAAGGCCGCCTCGTGAACCTGGGCTGCGCCACCGGCCATCCCAGCTTCGTGATGTCGAACAGCTTCGCCAACCAGACGCTCGCGCAACTCGACCTGTGGAAGAACCGCGACAGCTACAAGCCGCAAGTCTACGTGCTGCCCAAGAAGCTGGACGAAGAGGTGGCGCGCTTGCACCTCGAGAAGATCGGCGTCAAGCTGACCAAGCTCAGCCAAAAGCAGGCCGACTACATCGGCGTGCCGGTTGAAGGGCCGTACAAGGCCGACCACTACAGGTACTGAAAGGCAGGGAGCAAGGGAGCGACGCAGCTCACCCAGTTTTCTTGCTCCCTTGCTCACTTGCTCCCTCGCTCCCTAAACGTTATGTCTTCGCCACTCACATTTTCGTTCGAGCTCTTCCCTCCGCGCACGCCGGAGGCGCAAGCCAAGCTGCCGGCCGTGATCGGCCAGCTTGCGGCGCTCGGCCCCAATTTCTTTTCCGTAACGCACGGCGCGGGCGGGTCCGATCAAGAAGGCACCTACGAAACTCTGCTGACCGTGGTGGAGCACTCCGGCGTGGAGACCGCGCCGCATCTTACCTGCGTGGGCTCTACGCGCGCCCACGTTGCGGCGCAGCTCGAGAGATACCGCGAAGCGGGCGTCAAGCGTATCGTAGCCCTGCGCGGCGATCTGCCGGCCACGGCGCTCAGTCCCGCAGCGCCCGGCGAATTCCACTACGCCAACGAGCTGGTCAGCTTCATCCGCGCGGAGCACGGCGATGCCTTCAAGATCGAGGTCGCCGCTTACCCCGAGATGCATCCCCAGGCCGCGAGTCCCACTGAGGACTTCGAGCACTTCCGCCGCAAAGTAGAAGCCGGGGCTGACGCCGCGCTCACCCAGCTCTTCTACAACGCCGACGCTTATTTCTACTTTCTGGAACGCTGCTCCAAAGCCAATATAAAAATTCCCATCGTGCCCGGCGTCATGCCCATCACGAGCTACACAAACACCATGCGCTTCTGCAATGGCTGCGGCGCCGATCTTCCAAGATGGGTGCGCCTGCGCCTGGAAGAGCTGGACGGCGACAAAACGGCGCTGGTCGACTTCGGCATCGGCGTAGTCACGCGCCTTTGCGAGACGCTGCTCGGTGGCGGCGCGCCGGGGCTGCACTTCTACACCATCAATCAGGCCGGGCCCGCGCTGCGCCTCTGGAAGAATCTGGGACTGGAGCAGCGAGTCGGCGGGGCAACGAGTTAGTCAATTCCGGCTGGGAGTTAGCCAGTTCCGGCCGTAATTTGCACTGTTTTGTGTGCATTAACAGCGTTGGGCGCCTCGGCTTCAGACCCCGTTTTATCGCAGTAAATCATTTACAATCAACGGTTTAATTAGAAACATCCCGGTACCGTACCGGGGTATGGGTGGTAGCGTTTTTATTTATTTAATTTCAGGCGACGCCGAGGGGCCACAATCTGTTGTGGTTCTGTCCGCAGATGCGTTCGGGGCCACAAGATGCAGGGGTGGGGTGTCAAGAAAATTAACGTGATTGATTTTCTGGTTAACGCCGGCTCTGACTCCGAGGAATCGCGGACCGGGGACCGTGAATGGCTGGCCGCGCGCAGGAGGGAAGGAGTGGAAGAGGGGGGTGGGGGTGGTGGCACGAATCCGGATGTGGCGGCTGGAGATTGCATGGAATGATCGTGCAGCAAAGCGGGGAAATTATCTGCAAAGGTGGTGGGGATTTTTGAGGCAGTGGATTCAAGGGTTTTGTGGCGGGTGGAAAAAGCGAAGGAATTGACACTATGATCATGGATGCGCGCGTGTCGCGGTCGAGCTCCCTAAACAGCTACGGTCAAAGGCCTTTCTTGAGGGGATAGCTAGCGCATATGGCAAGTGAGCACGCCAGCTTTCGAAATGCCCAAGGCAGTTGAGCGCCAGGCGAAGGGCCTTTCACGGATCGTGCCCGGCACGAGGGCAGGAATTGAGGCGACTCGAATGGATAAGGATGCGAACCGGGCGGGCGGGCCGGAGCAAAAGCCACCACTGCGCACAATCATCACGATCCTCTTCGTGATAGTTTTCTCTCTCCTGGTTTTGCTCCTCGGAGTGAGCATGGTGCATCACCGTTTCTTTCAAGGTGGACGGGAGCACCGGAACGGGTCGGTTGGGCAGTAGCAGGTAGCGAATAGCCAATAGCCAATCGATGCTGCCGTCCGTGGACTGCACCCTCGGAGCCTTCGCCGCAAGCTGTTAGCCTTTGCGTAGGAGACGGAAACAGGATGAATCGCCATTGGTTATCGCTGGTTGCGCAGTACAGCAGTGTTGTGGGATTTATGATCGGGCTGCCCATGATGGCGGGCGCCTATTACGAATCCTGGAGGGTGCGGCAGGAGGCGCGCCGCGAGCGCCAGGGAAGGCTGCACAGCCGCAACTGTCTGGAGTTCGTCACCGGCGACGGAACCTGCATCAACCTGGTGCCTCTGGAAACTCTGCACTCGCTGCCGCGCGAGGGCGACGTGCTGATGCTGCCCGGCGACGGCGTCCGCGAGGGCGGAAAGTTTCTTCCCGGCGCCTACCTGGTGGAATCGGTCGAGCACATTTACACGCCGGTAGAGTACAAAGGCGCGCGTCCCTGCGAGGCGCGGCTCACCAAGGCCGTGGCGCATGTGACGTCGCTGAACCCGTTGATGACGGAGTGATCGCTTATGGATGCTTGCGCCCGTTGGCGCGATGCCACAACCGCCAGAACGCGTTATGCAGCAGCCGCGTTTGCTTGGCCTTGAGCGCGTGGTACGAGCGCTCGACGTAGATGTCGAACTCCGGCGGCCAGCCGATCATCGATCGCCGTTCGCTGTAGTCGTCCTCAGCCCACTTGAGCAACATGGCCTTGTAGCCCACCACGTGGGTCACAAAGTCGAGCAGGCACTGCGGCATTTCTTCCTCGACGATGAGGTGCGCGTTCTCGATGATGATCTTCTCGCGCACGTTGTTCAGCGGCATGAAGATCGACTTCATCCACAGCACCCACTCTTTCAGGTCCTCGTCGCGAATGGGGTGGCACTGGGTTTTGCCCTGCTTGGCGAGCAATGCCTTGTAGGCAATGTTGCCCGCCACGGTGGCCACGTAGAGCGGGCCGTAGAACTCGTTCAGGCGCTGATTCACCAGGCGCAGCCGGTCGGCGCGCCGCGCCATCACGCGGTTCGACCAGAACGTGACCAGGTAGCCGGCAAATGTTAGAACGATGGTTAAGACGACCGCGTTTTGCAGAGAACCCGGCACGAAATCAGGCATTGCAGAGCCAACCCTTCGCGGAAAAGTATACCCGTGCGGAACCGAGCCGGACTGTGACGGCGGGAATACAACACTCGGGCAGTTCCGATTTGCGAACGGTGAATCAGATTTGGCAGCGAGCCCTGCGGGGGTCAGGAGACCCCCGCTACAGCCGGTCAGGAGACCGGCGCTACATTACCGCGCGTGATGGACGGGAACAACCTTGGCCGGCGCCGGAACCACCTTGATCTCAAAAATCCTGGGCCAAAGTTTTCCGGTGACGAAGAGCCGGTCGTGCGCCGCGTCGTAGGCGATGCCGTTCAATACCGCTTCCTGGTCGGTGACCTCGCCGGGCCGAAGCAGGCCGGCCAGATTGATCCAGCCCAGCACGCGGCCCGTCTCGGGCGAGATGCGCACGATGCGGTCGGTGTGCCACACATTGGCGTAGATCTGACCGTGAATGTATTCGAGTTCGTTGAGTTGGTCGATCGGTTTGCCGTGATCGCTCACGTAAATGTGCCGCACCTCGCTGAATGTGGCGGGATCGAAGAAGCGAATCTCCGCCGTGCCGTCCGAGAGAATCAGGTTTTTGCTGTCGGCGGTGAGCCCCCAGCCGTCGCAGTCGTAGCGGAGCGTGCGCAGGAGGCGAAAGCTGAAGCGGTCGTAGACGAAGGCAACGTGCGATTGCCAGGTGAGCTGAACTAACGTGCTGCCCCACGCGGCAAGGCCCTCGGCAAAATATTGCTGCGGCACTGCGGCCGATTGCAGCGCGCGTCCGGTCGCGAGATCTTCCATGCGCAGCGAGGAGCGCCCGTTCAGGCCGGTGCTCTCGTAGAGATGCCCGTCGATGTAGATCAGGCCCTGGGTGTAGGCGCGGGGATCGTGGGGATAAGTGTGAACGATGCGATACGAATCGTCGGCGCGGACGGACGCGACGGCGAGCATGAGGAAGACGAAAGTGTGGAGGAGGGAAGAGAGGCGCATCGGTCCTGTTGTAGTGTAGCCGTAGGAACTGCGCGTGGTGTTTCGGTCGGAGAGAATCACGGAATAATTCTTACGCCCCCTGCGGGGGCTGAATTTGCTGAACGCAACCGCTTCCCCAGGCTGACGCCTGGGGCTACCGTATGACGCCCCCTTCGGGGGCTCCGCACAAGGCTCGGCATAATCTTCGAAATTTGTGATGCACTAATTGGCCGGTCCGGCGTCGACGGCCACGGTCGCTAGCACCGCCGGGTTACTGGTGAGTTGGCTATCGATGAGCAGAACGGTGCGCACTTCGCTGCCGGTCAGAGTCATGGGAGAAGACGGGTACTCCGGCGTGATGACGCCTGTGGGAGTAACGACCATGGTCACGGTCTGCGATTGAAAGCTGATGTAGCCGGCAGTGCCGCCCACGGGCAAATTGGTGACGATAGGAATGCTGTTGGCCAGGGTGGCTCCAGCCGGCACCATGTACACGTCCACGGCGCCCGTCTTGGCGGCCTGGTTGAGAAACCGGAAAGCCGAGTGGCCCTGCGCGGCCACAGTCTGCTGATCCTCGAGAATCGTGACCACGTATCCGCTGGGCGCGACGCCGTTGTCGGTGAGAAATACCGAGTGCTGATGGCCCGCCAGCAGAGTGCCGCTGGTGCTCACAAGCGTCTTGCCCCCGGTGGCGGCAGTGACGTCGATGGGCGCGGCGATGTTGGCCGCCACAGTGCCATAAGGAGTGATCGTCCCCTGGCCGAGGTTCGCTGCCAGGAGGTCGCCTTCGACCGTCACGTTGACAGCAGGAGCGATGGTTGAAGCGTCAATGACGCGCACCAGGCTGGGTTGCGTGGTTGTGGCCACGTTCTGGCAGGCAGAGAGCGCCAGGGCTACAGCCAGCAAAGCTGCTGCCACGACCGAGAGCCGGGGCAGAGCCTGCGGCCGTGAACCTTTCATCAATCCTTGCATTCGGTTTTCGATCCGGCCCATCAGGATGGTGGTCTTCATCTGCTTCGCTCGGGAACACTTTCCCATGGTACAGCCAGGGATCGAAATGAGTTTACGAGTTTGTCGTTGCGAGGAGAGGAGCTTCCCACCCTTTCCACAAACTACGCGGAAAGGATGGGGCAACCGGCGAACCTACTCTCCGCTGTGGAAGCGGCCGAAGGCGCGGGCACAAAAGAGAGACATGAGAAGAATTCCCGCGCCGAGCGCAACAACCTGCCAGACACGGCGCAGGCTGAAGTCGCCTACGCAAACCACGAGCTGGTAACCGACAACAAGATTGAACAATCCCCACCAAACATTCACGGTCGGCGAGGACAGCCCTTTTCCCGGAGGTTTCGCGAAAGGGCTCTGGAAAGATCGTCCTGAGATGCCGTTCAGCAGATGGGGCAGGGAGTTGGCGAGGAACGCTCCGCCGAAGAAATAGGACAGATAGTCGTACCAATGCATCGTGGCTCCGTTCAACGAGCAACATGGTAGCAGACGCTAATTCGCGCCCAGCTAATTTGCTCCCAGGTAGATAAACCGCGCCAGAAATAACGCGGCCATCAGGTAGAGCAGCCAGTCCTGGCGGCGGGCCTTGCCGGCAAACAGGTGCAGGACGGCCCAGGCGATGATGCCGAAGCCCAATCCGTTGGCAATCGAGTAGGTAAACGGGATGAGCACCAGGGTGAGAAATGCGGGTACCGCGACGATGGGGTCGCGCCATTCAATCTCAGTGATGGCGGCCAGCATCAACGATCCAACAAGAATGAGCGCCGGAGCGGTGGCAGCCTCGGGCACGATGCCGATGAACGGCGCGGCCACCATGGCGCACAGAAACAGCAGCCCGGTGACGATGGCGGTGACGCCCGAGCGTCCGCCCGCAGCCACGCCGGCGGTCGACTCCACATAGCTGGTCACGGTGGAGGTTCCGACCAGCGAGCCGAAGATCGAGGACGTAGCGTCGGCGAAGAGGATGCGATTGAGGCGGGGAATGGAGTGATCTGGAGCAATGAGCCCGGCGCGCTTGGTGACCGCGACGAGAGTG
>Ga0302319_10011162_pt1 | contig 17064 bp, 18 predicted proteins | sample Bog_T0_2_FD_203319 | JGI IMG/M metagenome (GOLD analysis project Ga0302319, IMG submission 203319) | Peat permafrost microbial communities from Stordalen Mire near Abisko, Sweden - Bog_T0_2 | ecosystem: Environmental > Terrestrial > Soil > Wetlands > Peat | place: Sweden: Abisko, Stordalen Mire...
GCGCCGGGCGCAGCTGGCCGCTGCGGGCCAGCGCGTTGCCGCGGTTGTACTGCGACTGCGGATCGGCGAGCGGTGCCAGCTGTTTCGCCGCTTCCGCATACTGTTTGGCCTGGATCTCGGCAAAACCCCGCAACCGTGGATCCTCGAAGAGTTTTGCCGCGGTGGCTGCGTGCCCGGACTCGAGCGCCCGCTCCGCCTGCTGATCCGGGCGCAGCCACAGATCGGACCATGTCGCCGCCGCGGCGCCGGCGGCGATCAGCAACGCCAGCAGTCCCAGAGCCAGGCGGGTCATACCCAACCCCGCCGCGCCAGCAGCACCGCGAGCAGCAGCAGCGGCGGCACCAGCCAGAAGCCGTCGTTGCGCCACACGTCGATCCGGATTTCGTTGTCGGCCCGCGCTTCGCCGCGGGAATCGGTTCCGGACGCCTGCAGGTGCGCGATCAACTGCGGCAGTTCATTCAAGCTCCAGAGGCGGCCGCCGCCGATGCTTGCGAGTCGCTGCAGGGAATCGCCCGTGCCGCCGCCGATGCCGACGACCTGCACATCGAAATTTCCGGCGTGCAGGCGCTGCGCCGCCCACATCGCCTGGGCCGCGTCGGAAAAACCGTCCGTCAGCACCACCACTTGTCCGTGGCGGGCGGCCGCGGCCTGCAGCAGCTCTCCCGCCTGATCGATTCCCGGCGCGAGAGCATCACCCGCCTCCGGCATGATGCCCGGCGCGAGCGGCGGCAGCAGCGTGCGTAACGTCGCGACGTCGCCGGTGAGCGGCACGACGACGTGCGCTTCGCCGGCGAAGACGACGAGGGCCACGCGTGCGTCGCGGGCGGCGCCCAACAGATCGTCGATGGCATAGCGTGCGCGCGTCACGCGGTCCGGGGTCACGTCGGTCGAACTCATGGAGGGCGACAGGTCGAGCAGCACCACCCAGTTGTCCGGCGAGCGGAACGCCGGGCTTTGCACCCGCTGCCACGCCGGCCCCGCGAGCGCGAGCGCGGCGCCGGTCCAGGCGAGGCCGATCAGCCACCACGGCGAAAGGAAGCGGCCGCTGTCCGGCAATTTGAGTGCGCCGAGCAGTTCGGCATCGATGACCTGCAGCCAGTTGCCGGCGGTGCGCTGGCGCCACACGAACCAGCCAAGCAGCGCGAGCAGCGGCGGCAGCGAGAGCAGCCACGCCGGATGCAGGAAATGAAAGCCGGCGAAATCGTTCAGCCCCATGCACGTGCACCCGCCCAGGCCGCCGGCACGCTCAGCAGCAGCGCCGCGGCTAGCGGCAGAAAAAACCATTCGTCGGCGGGCCGCAGCCACTGCGCCCGCGCCGCGGCCGGCTCGAGTTCGTCGATCTGCCGGTACACGGCCTGCAGCGCGTCGGCATCGGCGGCGCGGAAATAACGGCCGCCGGTGGTCTTGGCGATGGCCTTCAGCGTTTCTTCATCGAGATCGTTGTTGCCCGCGCCGCCGAAAAATCCGTCGCCGCCGATCGCGCCGACGCCGATGGTGTAGATGCGCAATCCAGACTGCGCCGCGAAGCGCGCCGCCTGCAACGGCTGCATCACGCCCGCATTGCTCTCACCGTCGGTCAGCAGGATCAACACCGTTCGATGGGCCGCATCACGTTCATCCTGCGGTGTGGCGGTGGAGCGCTCGGCGCGCAGCCGCTTGATCGCCATGCCGATGGCATCACCGATCGCGGTCTCCGTGCCCGCCACCCCCACCACGGCCTCGTCGAGAAAGTGATGTACCGTGGTGAGATCCGGCGTCAGCGGCGCCTGCAGATAGGGCTGAGTGCCGAACAGGATCAGGCCCACTTGATCACCACGGCGGCCGTCGATGAACTGCCCGGCGACCTGCTGCACGACCTGCAGGCGGCTGGCGCCGTTCGCCATGTCCTGCGTCGCCATGGATCCGGACACGTCCACGGCAAGCAAGATGCGCCGCCCCGAAGTGGGTGCGGGCAGCGGTTCGCCGAGCCACTGCGGGCGCACGGCGGCACCGACCAGGAGAAGCCAGATCAGCGCAAAGACGATGCGCCGCCACCGGCCGCTCGCGAGCGCCGCGGCGGCCGGCGCGGCGACGCTGGCCATGAACGGCAGAAACACCGCCGTGCCTCCCGGCTGAGCCGCACGCCGCACTCGGTAATGAAGCCATGGCAGCGGCAGCAGGAGCAGCATCCATGGCCACGCAAAGCGGATCACGCCCGGCTCCCGTGCCGGCGGTTGAACCAGGGCGCGCGGCCAGTCCCGCCGCGCGCCCGGCGCCGTCTTCCCGCCTGGCGCAGAAAACGCTCGGCGCCCCGGAACCAGGCCTCGCGGGTCGCGTCCGCGCTCGCCGGCGGATCATCCTCGCGCGCGCCGCCGCCGAAGCAGGCCGCGAGCAGGGAGCGCCCCCAGACATCGGCCGCCGCCGGCGCGCCGGTCTCGCCACAATGCGCACCGACGAAGGCCAGCCAAGCGTCGCCGGTGAGCCGCGCCGTGGCATCGGCGCCGAATACCGCGAGCGCATATCGGCGCAACAAATTCTCGAGGGCGCGCGCCATGCTGGTCGCATCGACCGATTGCGCACGAATCATTTGCAGTTCAGCGAGCGCGGCGCGGCGCAGCCGGCGGTGCGGGTTACGCCACCAGAGGACGAGAAAGCCAGCCAGCGTCACCAAGATGGCGGCCGACACCCACCATCCCGGCGCCGGCGGCCACCAGCCCGGTGGGGCGGGTGCATGCTCGGGCGCGAGCTGCGCCAGCCACTCGGTACTCATGCCGCAATCGACGGCTCTCGCGATTGCAGCGGCACCTGCAACGCGTCCAACACCGTCTGGCCCGTATCGAGCCGCGTCAGCGGCATGCGCAGCCGCTGCGCGAGTGATTCCAGCCGCGCTTCGCGGGCCGTCCACGCGGCGAGCCAGCGGCTGCGCACATCGGCGCCGTCGATGGTCCAGGACCTGTTGCCCATCGCGGCCCGAAACCAGCCGTTGGGCAGACCGCGTTGTTCGAGTGCATCCGTGATCCAGAAGAGACGGCAATCGCCATGCGCCGCGAGGACGGACCAGTCAGTGTCCGCCTCCGGTGTCGCCTCGGCGAAATCGCTGAGCGCCATCACCAGACTCCCGGGCCTCACCAGCGGTGCGAGACTCGCGAGCGCATCGCGCAGGCTTCCCGCAGCGGCGGGTGCCGGCGCCTGCGGCTGGAGAGCGAGCAGCGTGTTCAGAATCGGCAGGACGCCCTGTTCGCGCGCGCGCGGCGGCAGGCAGCGCAGATCCGTGCCGTCCGTGATGATCGCGCCGACGCGGTCGCCGTCGGTCACCGCGATCCAGGCGAGGAGCGCGGCTGCACGCACCGCCAGCATGGACTTCAGCTGCCGGCGGCTGCCGAAGAACATGGCGGGACGCAGATCGACCAGCAGCCACACCGGCCGCTCGCGCTCCTCGCGGAACAGCTTGGTGTGCGGCCGGCCGCGGCGCGCCGTGACGCGCCAATCGATGCGCCGCGTGTCGTCGCCGGCGACGTACGCGCGCACTTCCTCGAACTCGAGGCCGCGCCCGCGCTGCGCACCGTGGTGGCTGCCGAGGAGCGAGGAGCGCGCTCTGCCGGGCGCCTCGAGACGCGCATTGCGCGCGTCGCCGCGCAAAGAGAGAAGTTCCGCCAGATCGGGCAGCTTCACGGTGCCGGGACCCGGCGCAGCAGCTCATCGACGCAGGTCTGCGCCGTCACACCACGCGCCTGGGCGCCAAAATCGAGCAGCAGCCGATGGCGCAGGGCGTCCGGCGCGATGCGCTGCACATCTTCCGGCGTGACGAAGTCGCGGCCGCCGAGCCAGGCGATGGCGCGCGCGCCGCGTTCCATGGCGATGGCCGCGCGCGGACTCACGCCCCAGCGCAGCCAGGACTTCAACTGGGCGCTGTACGGTTCCGGGCGGCGCGTCGCATCGACGATGGCCGCGATGTACTCGGCCACCGGGTCGGTGAGGGTCAAGCCCAGCACCTCGCGCCGCGCGACGAAGATCAAGTCCTGAGCGAGCCGCTGCTCCGGGGGCGGCAGCTCACGCTGCGCCACCGCTTCGTTGCGCGCGAGGGTCATGATTTTCAGCGTCGTCGCACGGTCCGGATAATCGATCGACACGTGCAGCATGAACCGATCGATCTGCGCCTCCGGCAGCGGGTAGGTACCCTCCTGTTCGATGGGATTTTGTGTCGCCATCACCATGAACAGGCGCGGCAACACGTAGGTTGCCTGGCCGACGCTGATCTGCCGTTCCGCCATGGCCTCGAGCAAGGCCGATTGCACCTTCGCCGGCGCGCGGTTGATCTCGTCGGCAAGGATCAGATTATGGAAAAGCGGGCCCCGCTGGAAGCGGAACGTACCCTCCTCGGGACGATAGATTTCGGAACCGGTGAGGTCGGCCGGCAGCATGTCTGGCGTGAATTGCACGCGCTGCACGTCACCCTCGACGGCGTGCGCCAGCGCCTTGATGGCACGGGTCTTGGCGAGTCCCGGCGGCCCCTCGACCAAAAGATGGCCGTCGGCCAGCAGAGCCACCAAAAGCCTTTCGACCAGCACCTCCTGGCCGATGATCTGGCTGCTCAAGTAGCCGTGCAATCGCTGGAACGCGGCGCGCGGAGCGGTCCGGGAACGCTCGATCACGCCGGTCGCTGCGACCGCAAGACTATTGACGCTTGCATCGGTCATTGAATGACTCCGGAGGGTACATGCCATCGCGTTGGCGGCCATCATTCTGCCAGTGCGGTCGCGATTGAGGAATAGCGAGCCGGCGCCCGTCGCAACCGTTCGACCGCACCCGCTCAGGGCGAGTTCAAATGCAGATAGTCCGGATCGAAGAGGGCGAGCTGTTCGAGGGCCGCCAGGTCGTGGATCGTGAGTCTCCCTGCTTCGAACGAGACCAGGTGCCGCCGCCGCAGGGCCTGCAAGGTGCGGTTCGCGTGCACCGCCGACAACCCGAGCGCTTCCCCGAGTTCCAGCTGCGTGAGCGGCAGGGCAAATGAGCAGTCACCCTGCAGCAGCCCCGCGGCACGAAAGCGGTACAGGAGTTCACAGAACAACGAACCCATCCGTTCCAGCGCATCGCGCTGTCCGAGGTTCAGTATCCACTCGCGCAGGACCGCCTCCTCCACCAGCGTCGACCACCAAAGCGCCCGGGTGAGCTTCGGATACCGGTCTGTCAGGGACTGGACCATGTCCGGCGCGATGATGGCGAGTCGCGAGGCAGCCAGCGCGCCGATGGAGTGATCCATCCGGCCCAGGATGAAACCGCGCAAATCGCACAAATCGCCAGGAACGAAAAACGACACGATTTGCCGGCGACCATCCTCGAGCGCCTTGTAGCGGCACGCGAATCCGTCGAGCAGCAGACACACCGACGCCGGTTTCTGCCCCTGCACGATGATGTCCTCGCGCGGCGCGAGCGACCGCACGACCCCGCACGATTCATCCACCGCATGCCGCTCGTCATCCGACAGCGTCGTAAAATTTGCCAGTTTTTTCAGCAGTGGATTGACCATGCGGCGATGCAGACGCTTGCGCGCCGGCGGCGGATTTCATGCCGGGCGCGGATTGAACATAACACGGCAGGCGGCCGCGCGCAGCCCGCTGCTGCGGAATGAATGCCGGGGCTCCCTCCAAGCCGGGTCCCACGCGAGATTCAGCCCCGCGCCTACGGCGGGTGTCGCTGCGCACGGACCGCCGCCGGCCGCCGGACGCGCTACCGTGGACCATGGAAACTCACCTGGATGGGCCACCCATGAAGCGACGCGGCCGGTTGATGTCGATCCTTTTCGCGACTGTCGCGGTGGTGGCCGCGGTGCCGGTCGTCGCCGCCATTCATGGGCCTGAGCCGCATCGCCATGCCACGCGGCCGGTGATTCACGCCGGCAAGGCGTATGTGGTTGCCGCAGGCGGTGATCTACTGGCTGCGGACGTCGAGTCCGACGGCCGCATCGGCCTGTTTCGGACTGTGGCGAGCCTGCCGGGTCACGCCGGCGCGCCAGTGGGCGCCGTCGCCTTCGGCGCGGATGGCTTGCTCGAGATCGCGATCGATGCCGTTACGAGTTATGCCTGGGACCCGGCAACCGGGCAACTCTGGTGCCGCAGCAGGATCATCGAGCCGGCCGCTACGCCAACCGGCCCGCACCCCGGGGTGACCCGGGCGGTGCTGGCACTCTGGCCATGATGGAGGCCCGAGCGTAGCCGTCCGAGCGCCCCAGCGGCCGCCCCAGCCTTTGGTAAAAGAATCTGACGCCCACGATTCCCCTATTCGCTGCGCGCGAAAATCCGCCGCGCCCGTTTCCATTGACTCATGAGCGTGATGGCGCATACGAACCGATCGTCGTTGGCCGAACGACGGCTGTTGCGAATGACAAACAATTTCTCGAGGGTCTTTCGTTCGCTCAGCACGATGAGCATGAAAACCTGCGCTTGGGGTATGCGGCTCATCCGAAAAACGCCTCGCACTGGCCATTGATGCGATACAACGCGCAAATATTGCCGAACCCGGCCCAGGGGTGGTGTAAGTATCAAACGCAGCTTGATGTAGGATCCTGCCCACTGCTGCCGCGCGCGCCGGCGTGGTAGCGTTGCAAAGGTACGTATGATGGCGCGAGACCACCCGGAGTCGAACATGCTCATCACCGGTATCGACTGGCAATCCAGGCGTTGGTTCGTCCTCGTCGCGGGAATGTTGCTGGTCACGGGCGTGGTACGGGCGGACAATTTCGGGTCCGTTACCTACGACCCCGAACACGATGCGCTGGTGGTCAGCATGATCTACCGCGGCACCAACGCGAACCATACATTTTCACTGCAATGGGGTGAGTGCAAGCAGTTGAACCCGGGCGACGTGCCTGAAATCTCCGCCGAGGTGCTCGACAGCCAGTACGAGGATCCTGCTCAAGACCCCTACACCGTCACCGTAACCTTTCCGCTCGCCGATCTCACTTGTCAGCGTCCGGCGAACGTCACGCTGCGCACCGCGCCCCGGTTCTACCGGACGCTCTACATACCGGCCGTGCCGCCTGCCCATCGATAGCGACGCGCTGCGGTAGCGACGCGCTGCGGTAACGACGCGCTGCGGTAACGACGCGCTGCGGTAGCGTAGAATGAGCGCGGAGTCTTGCCATGACCAGCATCACGCGCGCGTTCAACATTGCCGATTTGCGCCTGCTCGCGAAACGGCGCCTGCCCCGCATGGTGTTCGACTACATCGACGGGGGCGCGGAGGACGAGGTCACACTGCGCGGCAACGCCGACCGCTTTCGCGACTACCAGCTTACCTGGAGCGCACTGCAGGACATTTCGCGGATCTCGACGGCGACCACGGTGATGGGGTCGCCGTCGGCGCTCCCGTTGATCCTCTGTCCGACGGCGGCGCAAAGAATGTTCCACCCGCGCGCCGGGGAGCGTGCCGCGGCTCAGGCCGCCGGCGCGGCCGGCCTCATATATTGCCTGTCGGCTCTCGGGACCACCTCGATCGAGGACGTGCGCGCAGCCACGGCAGGCCCGAAGTGGTTCCAGGTCTACGTGTGGAAGGATCGCGGTTTGGTGCAGGAGATGCTGGAGCGCGCCAAGGCCGCGGGGTTCACCGGCGTGATTCTCACCGTGGACGTGCCGGTGTCGGGCAACCGGGAACGCGACCGCTACAACGACTTCACCGTGCCGCCGCGGATCACCGCGCGCACCGCCTTGCAGGGCCTCGCCTGCCCGGGATACCTCGCAAAGCTCTGGACCTCGCCGACCGTACGCCCGGAGAACATCGCGCACAAGCTGCCGAAATTCGGCGGCGGGATGATGCAGTTTCTCGACGGCCAGATCGACCATACCCTGACCTGGAAGGACGTCGACTGGATGCTCGGCGCATGGGGCGGCGCATTTGCCGTGAAGGGAATCGCGACGGCCGCTGACGCCGAACGCTGCGTAGCCATGGGTGCGACCGGCGTGTGGGTGTCGAACCATGGCGGTAGGCAGCTCGACACCTCGCCACCCACCATCGACACCCTCGAGGCAATCGTGCAGACGGTCGGAGACCGCGCCGACGTCATTTTGGACGGCGGTATCCGCCGCGGCGGCGACATCATCAAGGCATTGGCGCTCGGCGCCAAGGCCGTCGGCATCGGCCGGCCGTATCTCTACGGCCTCGCCGCGGGCGGCGAGGCCGGCGTCACACACGCGATCAACATTCTCGCCAGCGAATTGCGCCGCGGCCTCGCATTGGTCGGATGCACCGACGTGCGCAAGCTGTCGCGCTCGCTCGTCATTGCCCCTTCGGAACGTCGTTGAGCGCAAGCACCGCACGGCCGCTGTAGAGAGCCGGAAAGTCCCGCTTGAACGCCTCTACCTTCGGCATGTCCCAGTAGGCGATATACGGTGCGTTCGGATGGTGCACGAGGTAATCCTGGTGATAGTCCTCGGCCGGATAAAAGCCTGAGAACGCGTCGACCCGCGTCACGATGGGGCGCCCAAAAACGTGAGCCCGGTCGAGCTGGGCGATGTAAGCCGTTGCGACGCGCTGTTGCGCCGGCGTGGTGTAGAAAATATCGGAGCGATACTGGGTCCCCGTGTCCGGACCTTGCCGGTTCAGCTGGGTCGGATCGAACACCACGGAAAAAGCGATCTGCAGGAGCTTGCCGTAGGAAACCTGCGACGGGTCGAAGATGATCTGCACCGACTCGGCGTGCCCGGTCGTGCCCGAACTCACTGTTTCGTATTGCGCCGTCGCCGCCGCGCCGCCGGCGTAGCCGGCCACCACCTTCTGCACGCCGCGGACGTGTTCGAACACGCCCTGGACGCCCCAGAAACAGCCGCCCGACAGCACCGCAGTCTCGGTGGCCGGGGACCCTGCCGCGGGCCGAGCCGGGTCATCGATTGGCGCCGGGACGAGCACCGTCGACTCGGCGCCGCGCGCCTGCCACATGACGATGGCGCCGAGGGCGAGCGCACCCGCAAATGCCAGCTGCGGGGGAAAGCGTGTTAGGGTCAATTTCATTGCGTATCTCCTGCGGACCTGTGTTGATTCGTGCGGGCTTCCTGTCCGGATTCAAGCCTCCCGGATGCATCTCGATGAGAAGACCGGCCGGGCGCGGCAAAAATTGCGGGTTCGTCGCGGCGCCGCCTGAGGCTCCGCCCCCACGGCGGCGGCGGTCCCGTGGCGCCCTTGGGTCGCCGCAGGCATCATGGTGACCTCAGCCGCATGAGGTGAACATGGACGGGGACGAGGAGCCCGATCGGGAGCTGACGCGGCTGGGGGCGTTCGCCGACCGCAGTTTTCTACGGATCGAGATCATCGCATACATGCTGCTGGGCGTGTTGCTCACGGTGGCGGTGGTGCTCGGCATCATCGGCGCGGCGGGCAAGCTCTATGCCGTGATGCAGCTGCGCGGCGACGCGGACGCACTTGTGGTTGCCATCGACCGGCTGCTCTTCGTACTGATGGTCGTCGAGGTCCTCCACACGGTACGGGTGTCCTTCCGGGCCGGCACGCTCGTCAGCGAGCCGTTCCTCGTGGTCGGCCTGATCGCCTCGATCCGCCGTGTGCTGGTGATCACGCTCGAGTCCTCTCGTGCCAACCAGCCAGGGCACTGGACGGCCGAATCGGCAGCCGTGCTGCATGCCACAATGCTGGAGCTCGGCGTGCTCGGCGGCCTGATTCTCATCATGGTCATGTCAATTTACCTTCTGCGTCGGAGTACGCACCGCCACACAAGCTCCGAGCCGGTCAGAGCACCAGCATAGCGACGAGGAATCATGCATCAACAGTTCGACGAAACCACGGATCCGTCCTTCGGCACGCGGCACGTGCCGCTGATTCGCGCCGCCATGCAGGCGCGGGGCATCGACGTCTGGCTCGTGCCGCATGCCGATGAATACCAGAACGAGTATCTGCCCGAGGCCAATGAACGGCTGGCTTGGGCGACGGGCTTCACCGGTTCCGCGGGCGCCGCGGTGATCCTGCCCGACGAGGCGGCGCTCTTCGTCGACGGGCGCTACACGCTGCAGGCCGCCGAACAGGTCGACCCCGCGGTGTTTCGGGTTCTGCATCTCGTCGATCATGGGGTCGCGGCCTATCTCTCGGAAAAAGCGGGTGCGGGACGCATCGTCGGCTACGATCCGCGGCTGCACAGCCCGGCGGAGATCGAACAGCTCGAGGCATCCGTGCAAAAGGCCGGCGGCACGCTGCGGCCGAGCGAGTCGAATCCACTCGATGCGGCGTGGGGCGCGGCGCGCCCGCCACAGCCCGCGGCACCCATCGTGCCGCACCCGCTGGAATTCGCCGGAGAGACCAGCGCGGCCAAGCGTGCGCGCGTCGGAAGAACCCTTGCGGAGGCGCCGGCCGCCGCGGCGCTGCTCACCGCGCCCGCCTCCATCGCATGGCTCTTCAACATTCGCGGCGGCGACGTCCGCTGTTCGCCGCTGCCGTTGGGGCGGGCGATTGCGTATCGCGACGGCGGCGCGCGCCTGTTCATCGCATCGGAGAAGGTGACACCGGGCCTCGCCGCATGGCTCGGCGACGCGGTGCAGATGGAGACGCCTGCGGCGCTGCCGGCAGCGCTTGCGGCGCTGCGTGGCGAACGTGTGCTGATCGATCCCGTGCAGTCCTCTGGCTGGGATTTCGGCTTGCTGCACGAAGCCGGTGTCGAGGCGGTGCGCCGCGAGGACCCCTGTGCGCTGCCTCGCGCATGCAAGAATGCGGTCGAGCTGGCCGGCGCACGCACCGCACATCTGCGCGACGGCGCCGCCCTCGCCTGTTTTCTGCATTGGCTGGAAGTCGAGGGGCCGCGCCACAGCCTCGATGAGATCGACATCGTGCGGCGACTCGAAGCGTTTCGCGACGCCACGGGCGCGCTCAAGGACATCTCGTTCAACACCATCGCAGGGTGCGGCCCCAACGGCGCGCTGCCGCACTACCGTCCGACTCGGCGCCTCGCGCGGCGCGTCGCGGGCGACACGCTGCTGCTCGTCGACTCCGGCGCCCAGTATCTCGACGGCACCACCGACGTCACGCGCACGGTGGCGATTGGCCGGCCCAGCGCAGAAATGCGGGAACGATTCACGCTCGTGCTGGCCGGACACCTTGCTCTCGCCCGGGCGCGTTTTCCGGCGGGGACCACCGGCTCGGCGCTCGACGCGCTCGCGCGCATGCCGCTCTGGACGGGTGGCCTCGACTACGATCATGGCACCGGGCACGGCGTCGGCTCGTATCTCGGCGTCCACGAAGGACCCCAGCGCATCGGCAAGCCCCATAGCGCCGTTCCGCTCCGCCCCGGCATGATCGTTTCAAACGAACCCGGCTATTACAAGGCCGGCGCCTATGGCATCCGCATCGAGAACCTGCAGTTCGTCACCGAACCCGAACAAGTGGCGGGTGGCGAGCGCCCGATGCTCGGCTTCGAAACCCTGACTTACGCGCCGATCGATCGGCGGCTCGTGGTGCGCGAACTGCTATCGAAAGCGGACCAGACTCAGCTCGACGCGTACCACGCCCGCACGCAGGCGCTGCTTGCGCCCCGCGTACCGGCGGCGGTTGGCGCGTGGCTGGCCGCGGCATGCGCCCCGATCTGATGCACTAAACCCACGTCCTCGCGTTAGAATTGGCGCGGATCTTTTCCGGTACGCACCGAACGGGTCGGGCGGCCGCAATCAGGCCAGCGCGGGGCACTATGCAGGACGAAGCGGCAATCATCATCAACGGCGCCCGCCTAACCGAGGCCGAGTCGATGACCGTGCGCGTGGCGATCGACACGCTGGCGAATGTGCTCGCCGAAGGATTGGAAGGGGACAACGAGGGCGCCGCGCTCGCCGAGCGTTACATGGACTCGCTCAGCCGGATCCAGGCGCTGCTCGAGAGCCGCGAACCGCGCAAGCAGTAGCAGCGCCGGCTTGCCGGAGCGACGCTCAGTCATCGCGCCGTTTCCTCAGCGCCGGTTCGTCGTTCCGCCGTTTCCTCGACGGTGGGTTCCACGGGAAGCGGCTCGACGTCGTGAAACTTCGCGTAGTCGAATCGCATGACTCCGTCCGTACCCACCTCCAGGATGTCGCGAAATGTTTGATTCCAGCGGATCGACCCGCTTGGATACTCGGCGCGCGCCATCAGCACCTGACCCGTCGTTTCGTCCGTACCGCTGACATTGAGCAGGAACACGGTATCGTTCGCCAGCAGCGATGCCGCAGTCTCCGTCCACAGCGGACTCGTGCGGTCGATGACGTGCATGAGATTCCAGCCGAGAACGAACATGGGGTGCTGCGACCGCTGCAGCGGCAGGTCGGTGATGCGGCGGATGCGGTAGCCTTCCACGGTCACCTCGTTGCGCATCATGCGCAGCTGCGCCGTGGCCTCCTGCACGATGTTCTGGCGGGCATTCGCGGCGCGGAACATGAGCGTGGTGCGGCCGTCGATCGGCCGCACCACGCCATGGCGCGCGAACAGAAAGCGCGCCTTCGGCCGGGAAAATCGCGCGAACATCAAGCCGGTGATGAGCGCCAGGAGCAACAGGCCTGTGAAGATTTCGATCATCGCGACCACGTGCCCGTAGAGCGTCTGCGGGTGCATGTCCCCATAGCCCACCGTGGCGAGGGTCTCGACGCTGAAAAAGAACGCGCCCGGAAAACCGGGCGGATTCAGGTTCGCGATGCAGCCGGGCACCAGATGGTAGAGCCAGCCGAAAAGCAGGTCGAAAACAAGGAAGAACGCCACGATCGTGGCGAAGAGTTGCGGCCAGCGCACCGTCATGAAATGGTGATAGAGATCCTGGAAGACCGCGCGTTCGATGCCCTGTGTGATCACTTCGCGCGTACCGACCCGGACGCGGCGCAATCCGACTGGGCGGCGCGCGCCGGCGCCCGGCTGGTGGCGCGACGGCTGCGTGGGGTGGGCTTCTGAGGAAGTCATGGGTCGGTGGTGGCGCGGCGCGTCCTCATGCCGCCTGCTGAACCGCGGTCACTCGGGTGCGTTCCCGGCGGGCTTGCGCGCATCGGCAAGCGACTGGCGCCGAAATTTACCCTGAAATTCGAGCATCCACCCGGGATACTCGGCCGGCAGATTGCTCGCCTCGCCGATCCGGCGCAGGTCCGCCGCGCTCAACACCACGTCGACGGCCGCGAGATTGTCGGCCAATTGCTCCGCACGTTTCGCCCCGATGATGACGCTCGTGACCTCGGGCTGGTATAGCAGCCACGCGAGCGCGACCCGTGCGATCGAGATGCCCTGCGCGTCGGCGATGGCACGCATGACCTCGATGCATTCGGCCGCGCGCTGCTGGTTGACCGGCGGAAAGTCGAACGCCGTGCGCCGGCCGTCCTTCGCCTCGCGCTCCTGGCTGTACTTGCCGCTGAGCAAGCCGCCGGCAAGCGGACTCCAGACGAGCAGGCCGAGACCTTCGCTGCGCAGCATCGGAATGATCTCGCGCTCCAAATCCCTTCCCGCAACACTGTAGTACGCCTGCAGCGATTCGAAACGCGCCAGACCGCAGCGTTCCGCCACGCCGAGCGCCTTCTCGATCTGCCACGCAGCCCAGTTGGAGACGCCGACATAGCGCACGTGACCATGTCGCACGAGCTGGTCGAGCGCCCGCACCGTCTCTTCGATCGGTGTCGCCGGATCGAAGCCGTGTATTTGATACAAATCGATATGCTCGAACTGCAGGCGCTTCAGGCTCGCCTTGACGCCGTCGAGAACGTGGTGCCGCGTGGCTCCGCGCGCGTTCGGTCCCGGCCCCATTTCGCCGAACACCTTGGTGGCGACGATCACGTTATCGCGGGGTACCTTCAGGTTTTTGAGCGACTGACCCGTGATCCTCTCCGATTCCCCGGCGGAGTAGACGTCCGCGGTGTCGATGAAGTTGACGCCCGCGTCGAGCGCCTGGCCGATCAGCCGCTCGGCGTCCGGCTGCGCGAGCGCGCCCAGCGCACGCCACATCCCTTCGCCGCCACCGAAGGTCATCGTACCGAGGCAGAGCTCGGAGACAAAAAGGCCGGTCCGACCGAGTGGAACTTGACGCATCTGCAAAAAACCCCATGAGCTCCGGAACACCCATTATATATGTCGTGCACGCGTGCGGCACTGCATCGGATGAGCGCGGCGCGCGGCGCGGCTTTCGGGCGCATAATCACCACCTTGACGCGCTCACATTGAAACGCGTGGGAATCAAGGTCCGCACCATCTCCCTGGCCGACTTGCGTCGGTACGCACTTGCCCGTTCGCTGTTCCGGCCCACTGCGCTCGAATCGGCGATTGCGGCGCTTGGCTTCGTACAGGCGGACCCGATTCGCGCGCCGGCCAGGGCGCAGGATCTGATCCTGCGGCAGCGCGTTCTCGACTACCGGGCCGGTGACCTCGATTCGCGCTACGCGCAGCTCCCCATCGACGAGGAGTACTTCGTCAACTACGGCTTTCTGCCGTCCGATCATCTCGCGCTGTTTCACCCGCGGCCGAATCTGTTCAAATGGAATGCGGCCGCACGCCGGCGTGCGGCGAGCATTCTCGACTTCATCCGCGAGCGGGGCGAGGTGCACCCGCGGACCGTGGCGGCGGCATTCATGCACGGGCGCGTGACCAATTACTGGGGGGGGTCATCGAATGCCACCACGCATTTGCTCGATCGCCTGCATTATTTGGGTCACCTGCGCGTCGCCAGGCGCGACAAGGGCATCCGCATCTACACCTTCAGGCCGGTGGCACCCGGCCTGCAGCGCGATTTGAGCGCGGTGCAGCAAGCAGACGCCTTGGTTGCGCTCGTCGTCCAACTCCATGCGCCACTGCCAGGTGCAAGCCTCACCCAGTTGGTGTACCACCTCAAGCGGGCGGTCCCGCAGCTGGCGGCCGAACTTGAGCGCGCGTTGGGGCGTGCGAAAGCGGTGCTGCCCCACGCCGTGATCGGGAAGATCAGCTGGTATTGGCCGGCGGACGAGAAGCCGACCGCATACGACGGCGCCGACCGGGACGTGCGACTCCTCGCGCCGTTTGATCCCGTCGTTTGGGATCGACGGCGCTTCGAACTTTTTTGGGGGTGGAGCTATCGATTCGAGGCCTATACGCCGGAGGCGAAGCGGCGCCTGGGCTATTACGCGCTGCCACTCCTCTGGGGCGAAGAGGTGCTCGGATGGGCCAACGTCAAGGCCGTAGCTGGCGCCCCGCTCGAGGCGGTGGTCGGCTACGCGGCGGGCAAACCGCCCCGTGGCAAAGCCTTCGCGGGTGGACTTGCCATCGAGCTCGACCGACTCGAATCTTTTCTCCGCTCCCGCGGCGACGCTGCGGTGCGCGCGCCGTCCGAGCGTGCTTAACCGCCTGCCGCGCGCTATCGTGTCCCTGGAGTCCGGTTCGGATTGCTTCGTGTGACGGAGATGCTGAATGTATGTGAATGCCATCGGCACGGCGCTGCCCGAGCGACGTTATACGAAACGCGACTGCTGGGATGCATTCACCGCGTCGGACTGGTTCGGCCGCTTGGACACGCGCGCGCACGCGGTGACGAAGGCGGTGTTGTCGCGCGACAATGGCATCGAGGCGCGCTGGCTCGCGATCGACTCGCTCGCCGACGTGTTCAGCATCGACCCCGACACGCTGCACCGGCGATTCGCCACCCATGCACCGCGGCTCGCCGCGGCGGCCGGCGCCGCCGCATTGCGCCGCGCGGACTTGCAGCCGCAGGCGATCGATGCCGTGGTCGTTTCGACGTGCACGGGTTATTTGTGCCCCGGTTTGAGCGGATATGTTGCCGAACGGCTGGGGCTGCGGCCCGCGGTCCTCGGCTTCGACCTCGTCGGCCAGGGCTGCGCCGGCGCCCTGCCCAACTGGCAGCTCGCAAATGCACTGCTTGGTTCGCAGCAAGGTGAGCATGTGCTCTCGATCTGTGTCGAAGTGTGCAGCGCCGCCATGTATCTCGACAACGATCCGGGAGTCCTGGTGAGCGCCTGCTTGTTCGGCGACGGCGCCGGCGCCGCCGTGCTGTCACGCCGGCCACCGGCCGGACGTCGGCCGGTGGCGTGGCGCGAGACCGTCTCGCTCAGCAATCCCGCGGCCCGCGAAGCATTGCGCTTCGAGCACCGCGGCGGTTTGTTGCGCAACATACTCACCCGTGCCGTTCCCCGGCTCGCCGCGGAGCACGTCGACACCATTCTCGCGAGCGCGCTCGAGCGCGCCGGCATCGAGCGCCGGCAGATCGCTGGTTGGATCATGCATGCCGGCGGCCGCGACGTGCTCCTCGCCCTGCAGGCGCGGTTGGATCTGCCGACGGCTGCGTTGCGCTACAGCCGCGACGCGCTCAATCAATTCGGCAACCTGAGCAGCGCCTTCGTCTACTTCGTGCTCGACGCTGCGCTCGTTGATGAAGCACCCGGGGGATGGTGGTGGATGTGTGCCTTCGGTGCCGGTTTCACCTGCCACGGGGCTTTGCTGGAGGTCGGCGGATGACGCACGACGCGGCGCGCTCGATCATCCCGGAACTGCTCGACGAGTTGCCGCCGGGCGATCCCCGGGCACGGCGCTCGCGGCGGGATCTGCAACGGGTGCATCGGGCCATGGGCTCCGTGCTGATCCTGCGGCGGGCGATTGCGCGGTTGCGGCTCGCCAAGCCGCCGCGTCGCATTCTCGAACTCGGCGCGGGGGATGGCACTCTGCTGCTGCGGCTGGCGCATGCGCTCGAGCCGCCCTGGCGCGGGGTCGAACTGGCGCTGCTCGACAGGCACGATCTGCTCACGCCCGCGACGCGCGACGCCTATCGGCACCTCGATTGGACGGCGACAGCGGTATGCACCGATGTCTTCGAATGGGCTGCGGCACCGGCATGCGACCAGTATGACCTGTGCGTCGCAAACCTGTTTCTGCATCACTTCGAAGAGTCTGCATTGGCGGTGCTGCTGACGGCGGCGGCGGCACGCTGCAACGCCTTCGTCGCCTGCGAGCCGCGCCGGGACGCCATGGCGCGGGTCGGCAGCCGCCTGGTCGGTCTGATCGGCGGCAATGCGGTGACCCGTGAGGATGCGGTGAAGAGTGTTGCCGCCGGTTTCTCGGCGCGCGAACTCACCGCCGCCTGGCCGAGCGACGGCGGCAGCGGGTGGGTGGTCGACGAATTTC
>Ga0302319_10011165_pt1 | contig 17063 bp, 13 predicted proteins | sample Bog_T0_2_FD_203319 | JGI IMG/M metagenome (GOLD analysis project Ga0302319, IMG submission 203319) | Peat permafrost microbial communities from Stordalen Mire near Abisko, Sweden - Bog_T0_2 | ecosystem: Environmental > Terrestrial > Soil > Wetlands > Peat | place: Sweden: Abisko, Stordalen Mire...
ACGCCGAGATGGTGATTCAAGGGCTGCCCATTCAAATGCAGGCGGCGCGCCCCGGAGAGTAGGGTGCCGGCGGTGTTGCTCGCAAACCCGGGCTCGCAAAGAGCCGGGCGCTCCTCGGTGCAGGGCGAGCACAGACCGCAACTCGGTACGAACGCCGTCACGACATGATCGCCCACACGCAAGTCCGTGACGCCCGCACCGAGTTCCTCAATGACGCCCGCGCCCTCATGGCCCAACACCATCGGTACGGGTCGCGGACGGTTGCCGTCGATGACCGACAAATCCGAATGACAGAGACCCGCCGCGCGCATGCGGATCAACACCTCGTCCGGTCCCGGCGCGTCCAGATCGGCCTCGACGATTTCGAGCGGCCGCGAAGACGCATACGGCGCGGGAAGTCCCGAAGTTCTCAACACCGCAGCGCGCGTTCTCATGGCGCGTAGTGTACGCGCGTGCCACCCGTGGCTGCAGCACGGGGCACGCACGCTCTTCCGACGTCCGAAATGCGGGCACACGACGCGGAGCACCGGCTGAATGTTTGCCGCGGAGTGGCCGAATATTGGCCGAGCGCACCGATTCATGATGCGTACGCCGGATCCGTTCGTATACTCGGGCGAACCTCACACAGGAGACGGAGATGCGCGCATCGAATCCCCAGCCCGCCATGTCCCGGCGACGAGCGCTCGGCGCAGCGGTGGCTGCCGTCGGAGTCGGAGTGATCGGCACGGCGGCCGCCGCGGCGACCGCGACGAGCAAACGCAGGCCGCGCGAACCCGTGCGCTTCCTCGACCCCATCTGGAACCGCGAGGCGAACGCACGCCTCGAAGCGGATACGAACGGCTCGCAGGTTTTCGGCCGGTGCAGCGGCATCGTCTGCGGGGTCCGGCCCGCGGAAGCGGTGCGGCCGCTGTTCCGCTTCGAAGTGTTCAGCACGATCCGCGTGCTGCGCCAGTCCGACGGGAGCTATCAACGCATGACCAAGGAGACGATCCTCTACGCCGATCCCACGACCGGTGCGATGCTCGACGAATGGGACAACCCGTACATGGGGGAACGCGTCAGGGTCGTCGATGTCGCGAACGATCCCTATAACTGGGTCATTGCCTCGACCGTGCAGCCGCCTGCGATGCCTGGCATCGTGACGACGGGTCAGGCCGTGCCGGGCGGCAAGCCCTATCTGCTCGATTGGACCGACTTCGATGAGGACACGATCATCATGACGCGCGACGGCCATGCGTATTACCCGAATCGACTCGAACCCGCGACCTGGCCGCGCGAGTCCGCCGGGAGCATGATTCAAGCCTCCGAACTGTTTCGCTATTTCATCAGCCGTGCAGATCTCGAGGATCCGGGCAAGACGCACGTGCCGGCAAACGGGAGTTGGGTGCGAATTCAGCCGTGGCTCCCTTGGATGCTCATGGGTCAGGCACCGGGCCACGTGCTCTACGACGGCGTGTTTCGCACCTATCGCGACACCAAATCCTTTCCGGCGCCCGTTCTGGAGCGCATACGCGAGCGCTATCCGCAGTACATGACGGCGCCGACGAGTTGGTACGGACCGAACTACTCGAGCCTCGAACACTACGCGCGCGAGCAGAAACCGGCTCCGGCCCAGCCGCCGGCGGCAGCACCTTCGCCGCCGTCGACCCCGGTGCGGTGACGGAGCCACCGAAGGCGGCCGGCATCGAGCCCTTGTCAGGCTTTGCCGAGCTTTTCCAGGATCGCAATGCTGGCGTTTTCCGCCGCCTCGCATGCGCCTTCGATGCCTGCGTGAATGCGGCAGTTGTGTTCACCGGCGAAATACAGCGCACCCACGGGCTGGCCCACCAGGTCCGCGAAGCGCGCGATGTCACCCGGCGCGAAATACGCGACGTGGCCTTTCGAGAACGGGTAGGTCGACCAGTTATGGATGTACTCCACCTCGAGCTGGCCCTTTGCGGCCGGACGCAGCCTGACTATTTCATCGACAGCCATGCGCCCCAAGGCCGTGGGCGTCAGGCGGTTCAAGGCATCCAGCGCGCGCCCATGGCAGAGCGCCACCAAAATGCCGCGCGAATCCACTCGCGAGGGAATATGCGCGATGAACTGCACGGCACTATCGGTACACATGCTGCCCGGCAGACCATCATCCTCCCAGAACGGCTTGCGGAATTTGAAGAAAATCTGCAACGTTTGGTTGTAGCGTTGCGACCTCCAGGCCTCCCGCTGCAAATCCGGGACGGCTCCCGTGATGTGCAAGTCCTTCATGACCGAGAGCGGTATCGTCGCGATGCAGGTGCGCGCCTGGTAGACGCTACCATCCTTGCACGTCACCGTGACCGACTCCGGCTCCGCCTGGATCGCGACAACGATCTTGTTGAGCGCGACGGGACGGGTCAGCGACGCCGCCATTGCGTCGGTGAGCGCGCTCGTGCCGTCGCGAAAAATGCTGTACGGCCCGTTCTTTGCTTCCCACGAATAATAGTAATTCTTGCGCAGGAAATCGAGCGCGTTGGCGTCGTCGAGGTCCCGAGCCGCCACGGTGACGTCCATGAGCCGCAAGGCTTCCGGCGAGGCGCCTCCCAGGGTTGCGTACTGCCGGATCGAGAGCCGGTCGATGTGCGCATTCTCAGGCTTCCGCCAGTCGCTCAAGCCGACGAGCGGATTGTTCTTGAGCAGATAATGCGGGACCAGCGCCGTCGGCGTGAGCGCTTTCTCGGCGGCATCGAGCCGGTTCATCGGCGATTCCGCCCAGTCCTTGGTCGGCGCCGCGCCGTCGATGCTGACCGCAAGCGGCGGCATGCGGGTTTCGGCCATCGAACCCTTCGGAGGGTCCATGAGTTCGACACCCAAGTCCGCCGCGTTACCGCGAACGCGCCCGTATCCATAGCCGATTTGCTGCGCGCCGAGTTCCGGGCTGCCCGTCACGTTGCGCGCGGTCCAGCAGCGGCCGCCGACGCGGGGGCTGCCTTCGAGTACGAGCACCGACAAACCCTGTTGCTGCAGAAGGCGCGCGGCATGGAGTCCCGAGATGCCCGCGCCGAGGATCAATGTGTCGACGCGAGTCGGCAGAGTCGACGACGCTTGCGCCCACGCTGGTAGAGCTGCTGCCGCCAGCGACGCGGCGCCCCCCCGCAGAACGGTGCGCCGAGAGATTTCAGTGCGCTTCATGATTCTCGGGGAGTGTAACAAACCGGCGGACGGCGCGAGGCGCTTCGGCGCCACTCCCGCATAGCGGGTGCCAGCGCCGGCTGATAGTCGGCAGGTCGGTTGGCGGCGCTCGGGCGCACCGCCACGGCCGGGCGGGTGGCTTTGGCAGGCGGGATCGGCGGCCACGTGGCGCGATATTTTGGCCGCTATCCGGTCAGGCGAAGCGACACTGCGATCACGAGCCTCTAAGATGGGGCATCTCAAAAAAAACGAGGTCGCGATGCAGCCGGATTACTTTTCCCGCTATGAGCAAGTCCACATGCAGCGCGACGAGAACGGCATTCTCGAGGTGCGCTTGCACACCCGCGGTGGCCCCTGCCTGTTCGGGCCGCGGACCCATCAGCACATGGTCGACGCGTTCTACGACATCAGCCGCGATCCCGACACGCGGATCATGATTCTGACCGGAACCGGCGACAGCTGGATAGCCGCCTTCGACGAGTCCCAGGCGACCCCAAAGGACGATTTCACCGTCCCCAAGAACTGGGACCGAGTGTACTGGGAGGGCAAGAAGGTCCTGCAGAATCTGCTCGATATCGACGTGCCCGTGATTGCGGCCGTCAACGGTCCCGCGTTCGTCCACAGCGAGTACATCCTGACCTGCGACATCGTGCTGGCGTCCGAGACGGCGGTATTCCAGGATCTGCCGCATCTCGCTTTCGGGCTCACACCGGGCGACGGCGTGCATGTGTTATGGCCGCACGTCCTGGGACCGGTCCGGGGCCGCTACTTCCTGGCCACGCAGCAAAAGATTCCCGCGCCGGAGGCGCTCCGGCTGGGCGTGGTCAACGAGGTACTCGAGCCCGGGGCGCTCATGCCGCGCGCCTACGCGCTCGCCAGGCAGCTCGCCGCGCTGCCCACCCTGACGCTGCGCTACATGCGTGTCGCGACTGCGCAGCGCCTCAAGGAGCTCGTGGTGCGGGAAGTGAGCCATGGGCTCGCACTGCAGGGACTCAGCGGCGCGGCGCTCGGCAACCCGGGCCCGCAGCCGCTGCCGCAGGATATCCGCAAGTAAGGTATGGCTTCGCACGACAACCTGAGTTCCCTGAAGCGCGGATTGCGCGCCCTGTCGTTGCTGAACCTGCGGGAAGTCGTCACCGCCACCGAACTCGCGGCGGAACTGCGCCTGCCGCGGACCACGGCGCGCCGCGTTCTCGATACCTTGGTGGAAGAGGGCTATGCGGAAAAGATCACCCGCGAATACAAGTACCGGCTGACGCCCATGGTGAACGTGCTGTCGAGCGGCTTCTCCGATGAGAGCTGGATCGCCCATGTGGCAGAGCCCTTGCTGGCGCGAAAAACCATCGAGATTGGGTGGCCGCTCGTCGTGGCGACGCCGAGCGGCGACCAGATGATGGTGCGCGTCTCCACGGACCGGCTGACGCCTCTGGCGCTCGATCACTTCGGCGTGGGCTTCAAGACACCCATGCTGCATGGCACGAGCGGCCACGTCATGCTGGCATTCATGTCACAGCAGCATCGCGAGGCCACTCTGCAGGTGATTCGCTCCTCGACGGACCCGAAGCAGGCGCTCGCGCGCGAAGACGCACGCATCCGTTCGATCGTCAACTTGGTCCGTGCGCAGGGATTTGCCCACATCATCTACAAGGAATATCCGGAAGCATCCGTCGGCGTGCCGATATTCCTGAACGGCGTTGCGCGCGCCTGTTTGCTCATGGGCTACGTCAAGGCGGCCCTCAAGCCGGCGCAGATCGTCGATGCCTATGTGCCGCAGCTGAAGAGCCTGTCGGAGGCCATCACGGCCGGCGTTTCGGAGATGCGGATTCGCCGCCGCGAGACCCAGCGCGCCATCAACAAGAAGCGCCAGGAAGAGCGCGACGCCGGTTGAGGCGGGCGGCGCGCCATGACCCGCCGCTGTCAATCGGCGCAGGGGTCAACCCGCCGAAGGCGTCAACCGGCGAAGGTCGCGAGCCCCGCGAGGGCGGCGGCTTCGTCATTATCGGGCGCGTCGCCGGCGGCGGCGATCGCGCCGAGCAGCCGGCCGCCGGGATCGCGAATCAGCACGGCCCCCGGGATCGGCAGCACCTGTCCCTGCAACGTCGCCGCGAGCGTCGCGCCGAGCAGCGTGTTGCCGCTCATGAACTCACCCACGGCGCGCGAGGATATGCCGAAGCTGAGCGCGCCGCGGCCTTTTGCGGCCGCGATATCGACACCCGAATGCCCGGAACCGTCTTCACGGGCCGCAGCGCGCACATGCCCGCCGGCGTCGAGTACCACGACCGCGAGCGGCGCCAGCGATCTCGCCCGCGCGTCGGCGAAAGCGGCTTCGATGGCCCGCAGCGCCTGTGACAATTTCAGTTCTTCCATTGCGGTTTCCTCCTGTAAACGACTCCGCGCCAAGGCCTGGACGCCGGGGATGCTCGGGCGCAGACCTCTCAGCGCTTGCGTGCGCCGCGAATGCCGCTGACCTGATACACCTCTTCGAGATAGGCGCCGGGTTGGGAGACCACGAACACGTCGGCGGCGTCGAAGCCGGCCGCGACGCAATCCTCGGGGAACTTCAAGGTGCCGCTGGCACGCTCGTAAGGCTCGTTGTTGTGCCGCGTGGTCCAGGCCATCATGAAGGCTTCGAATGGCTCGTCCGGCCAGCGCAGCAGATCGTGATGGGCCATCACGCCGCCCGGGCGCAGCAAGCGGTGGCACTCGCGGAACAGGGCGAGAATTGCCGGGCGCGGCATCTCATGCAGCAGCAAAGTGGACGTTATCAGGTCGAAGCTGGCGTCCGGGTAGTTCGTGTGCGTCGCGTCTTGTTGCGAAAAATGCACGGCATATCCCAGCGCGGACGCGCGGGCCGAGGCGTAGCGGAGCATGGGCGCCCCGAGGTCGACGCCATGAATCTCCGCGTCCGGAAACGCATCGGCGAGCGGCAGCGTCGCGTGACCGGCCCCACAGCCGAAATCGAGGATGCGCCGCGGCTCAAATCCGGGGAACTGATGCCGCACGGCCGCCGCCGTCGCCACGCCCAGTTCGTCGTTCAGGGGTCCCAAACCGCCGAACGCGAACAGATGCACGCCGCGGTCGTAGAGCGCGCCGGCGAACACGTCGTCCGCCGTGATTTCGGTATGAAAACCGCCGGGCATGACATGAATGTCCACCGCCGCCGTGTAGTTCGGCAGCGGCAACGACGGATCGAGTACGAGCGATCCTTTGCGGGCGCCGTCGGTCGATGCCTTCTCGATGAGCGCGGGAAGCTGCCGCTCGACCGCCTCGCCGACGGTGTCCCAGAGCAATTCCTGGGTGCTCCTGACCAGCAGGCTGTAGCCCATGTAGAGCGGGGAATCCTCCATGATCGTCCGCACGCGCTCGACGCTCGACGGCGGTGCGCCGTGCCGCTCGGCATGGCGCGGCGCCAGCACGTCGCGATAGTGGTTGCGCAATTGCGGATAGATCTCGGCCATCGTGAATTCGCGCAGACTCGCTATGAACGCGTCGCGCGCCCGCTCATCATGCGTCTCGTCGATCAGCATCGGGTGTTTCAATTGGGGCATGGGTGCTCCGGGCCGTTTCGCGGTTACAGAGGGCGCGCAGTCATTCGTTCGGCTGGTCCGCCGTGGCTGCGCGGATTCGCGGGGCGTCAGGTTCGAGCAGCACGCGCGTGATGCGCTCGATCAAGGAGCGCCGCGCGGCGGCGCGCGCCGCTTCGACTGTCTCGTTCGGCGCATAGGATTCGACCGAGGCCGGCACCGGCGGCTGGCCGGCCGCTGCCAGCTGTTCGTGCGTGTCCAGCCGCTCGCGCAGCGCCGATACTTCGGATGCGAGCGCGAGAATCATCATGACGGCGCGGTCCGCGTCGGCGGCGGACAGGTATTTCGGCCGGGGTGGGCCGTTCGCAAAGCGCCGCCTCTTGGTCCCGGAAGCCACGAGTCAAAATCCGAGCGCGCCGGGATTCATCAGGCGCGCGGGATCCACGGCCCGTTTGATGTCCTGTAGCAGCCGCAGCGCCGCCGGTTGACGGTGCTGCAGAAAAGGATACGCCTTGCCGATCTGGAGGTGGGCGCAGCCAAGCTCGGCGAACAGCTCGATGAGACCGCTGCGCAGCGCGGCAACGGCCTGGGCGGCCTGCGGGTTTGGATCGAACAGCGGGAGTTTCGCGAGATGCTGCGGCTGGATCATGCGCTCATGATACGCCGTACGCCGGTCGGGCCAATAAAACAGCGGTTCGATCAACGTCGTCCGCGTCGCAACCGCGAACACGAGGTAGCCCCATTCGATTCCATGGGTCTTCAACTGCTCCTCGCGGGCGGCAAAATAGTTCTCGAGAGCACGGACCACCTCCAGCGCGCGCGAATGCGGCGTGAGGGCGTGCGTCGGTACCCAACGTTCGCCGCGATCGCCCAGAATGTCATTCGGGTAGGTGAACGGCAGGCTGCGAATCGCGCGCGGCACGGTGGCCTCGAGCTCGACACCGTTCGCGGCGGCGATGGCACGCACGGCATCGGCGCGGGCGTCGGCCCCGGCCGCGCTCGAATCATCGACGACGACGTTCATGACGTACGTTTCTCCGCCCAAGGATCGCCGCCCCTTCCAGGCCATGCGTGCCGCGGCGCCGATTCCGGCGAGCATTGACGACTCCTTTTGCGCGACCGCCTTCAAATAGCCGAGATCCTTGGCGAAATTTTGTTCGTGGATGCGCCGGGATTGCACATACGGATCGGTGCCGAAACACTCCGCCGCGACGCCCGAACGCGAGATCTCCGCCAAGGCGCCGAGCAAATGCTCCGCCGTGGCGTAACTATACGACAGATACCGGCTCTCGCGCGGGAAGCGCATCAATTGCAGCGTGGCGCGCGCCTTGATCCCGAGCGAGCCGGAATCCCCGAGGAACAGTCCCGTCAAATCCGGTCCATAGGTGCGGAAGAAGGGCGAAGGCCGCACGTCACCGGAAGCCGAACCCGTCGAGAGCAGCGAGCCGTCGGCGAGCACGACATCGAGCGACAGGACGGTCTCGGAGCTCGTGCCGTATTGAGTGGAACCGAGGAACACGCTGCCTTGGGACAAGGCACCGCCGACCGTCGACAGATAGCCCGACATGGGACCGAAGTACGGTGTTCGCAGTCCGCGCGGCTCGAGCGCCGCGTAGAGTTCGCGCCAGCTGCAGCCGGTCTCGACCGTCACATACATGTCGATTTCGTTGATCTCGACAATGCGGGTGAGGCGCGAGATGTCGAGGATGACCGAGCCGGCGGCCTGCGGGAGATAGCCCGCGGAGTAGGACAGGCCGCCGCCGCGCGCGATGACCGAGTGTCCCATCGAGGTGCAGACGCGCACGACCGATTTCAATGCTTCGACGGAAGCGGGGGCTACGACGCAGTCAGCACGGGCTCCGGACGAATACACGTCACTGGAATAAAAATCCCGGTCTTCCGGTGAAGTCTTGATGTCGGCGGCCGCCACGTGCTCGAGCAGGGCATTCAGCAACGCCGTTGCGGTGGCATCCTGACTGGCGGTGGTATTCATGGTCCGCGAGGACGGTAGTGGATACCGCTTAGCCCGTAAAGACACATGACCGATATTCGGCCGACGGGCGATCAAGGTCGAAATGAGCGGGTCCGTGCGGGTCCATTGGCCCGCGCCGGACTCAATGGGCGGCCCGATCCCCCTGCGTTTCCAGATAGCCGATGATGGCCTGCCGATCCGCCGCTTCGGGAATGCCCGCGAACGCCATCGCCGTGCCGGGAGCGACGGCATTCGGATTCGCCATCCAGGCATCGAGACGGGCGGTGTCCCAGACGAAATTCTGCGACTTGAGCGCCGGCGAATACTTGTATCCCTCGAGACTCGCCACCTGACGGCCGAGGATGCCATGGAGGTTCGGACCGATCTTCGCCGATGGGGTCGCGGTAACATCGTGACAGGACGCGCAGCGCAGAAACAGGATCTTGCCGCGCAAGGGATTTTGCGCCGCTGGCGCGTCGCCGGCCGCCGCCGCGGCAGGCGGACGAGCGGCAGTGAGCAGAAAACCTGCGACCGTGAGCAAGACCGCAACGAGCAGCGATTTCAATGCCGGCACTCCCGAGAATCGATGACGGTGTTTCGACGAACCGACAGACTGACGGATATCGCCGGCGGGCGCCATCGAACCGCCCGCTTTTCCCGAATAGCGGATGGCGCAGGCCCGCTGCTGCCATTGCCCGCATACCGGCAAGCGGCATCGAAGCCGCTTCCCATCGCAGTCCTCGTCGCTGATTGTGAGCGGCGATCATTCGCAGGATGGGGAGAAGTACATGACGATCGAGAGGCAGCCCTTGACCCGCCGCGAGGCGCTTGGCCGTGGCGTGGCCGCGCTGGGCGCCGCCCTGGCGACTGCGCCGGCGCTGGCCGTGGCGACACCGGCCAAGGATCACACCAAGCAGCCGCGGCGTGAACTCCCGCGCTTCGACGATCCGGTTTGGAACCGCGAACAATCCGCCCGGCTCGAGGCGCATACGGATGGCCGCCAGGTTTATGGACGGGCGACGGGGGCCGTCAATGGGGTACGGCCCGGCGAAGCGGTCCGGCATTTGCTCGATTTCGAAGTTTTCAGCACCACGCGTGTCGTTCGACGCCCCGATGGCAACTACGACCGCATGTCGAAGGAAGTCGTATTCTACACGGCGCCCGACACCGGCGAGATTCTCGACGAATGGGACAACCCCTACACGAACGAACGCGTGAAAGTCGTGGATATCGCCAACGATCCTTACAACTGGGTGATCCGCGACTATCAAGCACCGCCGGCACTTCCCGGCACCGATACTCACGACATGCCCGAGCCCGAGCACAAGAAGCCCTTTCTGATGAAATGGACCGACTTCAGCGAGAGTACCGTCGTCGTGCAGACGGGCGGCAGCGCCTGGTATCCGAACCGTCTGGATCCGGCCAAATGGCCGCGTGAATCCGCGGGTTCGATGGTGCAGGCGTCGGAATTCTTCCGCTACTTCATCGATCGGGCGGACTTGGAAGACCCGGCACAGACGCACCTGAAGCACAACGGGGTGTGGATCCGCATCACGCCGTGGTTGCCGTGGATGCTATTGGGACAGATGCCGGGACATATTCTCTACAACGGCATGTTCACCTCCGGTGATTCGCTCGATTATGTCCCTCCGGCGGTGCTCGATCGGGTGCGGAAGCGCTATCCGCAGTACATGACGGCACCGACGCACTGGTACGGGCCGAGCCTGTCGAGCATCGAGCATTACGCGTTGGAGCAGCAGCCTGCGCCCGCGAAATGATGCCGGATACCGGACAGCACCGATTTAGCTTTCACCGGGCCGGACCGTGCTCTATTGTTGGCGCTTGCTGGCTGCGAGGGGGGTGCGATCATTCCTAAGGTGACCAAATGAGCTACAGACTGGGCGTCGATGTCGGCGGTACTTTCACGGACCTCTTTCTCGTCGACGAAAGCTCGGGCCGGGTCTACACGGCCAAGGTACCGAGTACGCCGGCTGACCAGTCCATCGGCGTGCTGAAGGGCATCGAGCGAGTCTGCATGAAAGCCGGCATCGAGCCGCGGTCGATCGACCACGTCATGCACGGCACGACCGTCGCGACCAACACCGTGCTCACGGGCACCGGCGCGCGTTGCGGACTCGTAACGACCAAGGGCTATCGCCAGGTGCTGCAGATCGCGCGTTCCTTCGTGCCCGGCGGCCTCGGCGGCTGGGTCATCTACAACAAATCGCTGCCGATGGCGCCGCTCGCTTGCACGGTGGAGGCCCATGAACGAGTGAGCGCCCGCGGCGACGTCGTGCTCGCCCTCGACGAAGAGCTGCTGAGGGTCGAATTGCGGTCCCTCAAGTCCAAGTCGATCGAAGCGTTGACGGTGTCGCTGATCAACTCCTTTGCGAATGCCGCGCACGAACGGCGAATTCGCGAGATTGCCTACGAGGAGCTGCCCGGCATCCCCGTTTCGTTGTCCTCGGACGTCGTTCCCGAGATGCAGGAATACGAGCGCACCGTCACCACGGTTGCGAATTCCTACGTGCGGCCCAAGGTTTCCAAATACATCGAGAACCTGCGCGGCAAGATCCAACAGGCCGCCCGGGACGTGAAACTGCATATTCTGCGCTCCGACGGCGGCCTCGCGGGCACCGAAGCGGCGGTGGAATATCCGGTCAATCTACTCATGTCCGGTCCCGCCGGCGGGGTCACCGGAGCGCTGTGGGTGGCGGTGCAGGCGGGATTTCCGAATCTGCTGACCGTGGACGTCGGCGGCACGTCGACGGATGTCGCGCTGATTCAGAATGGCGAGCCGCGGCTGCGCCGCGAGACCACCATCGGTGACGTCACCGTGCGTGCGTCCTCGGTCGATATCCGCACGGTCGGCGCGGGCGGCGGCTCGATTGCCCACGTACCCGAATTGACGAAGGCACTGCGCGTGGGGCCGCAATCCGCGGGCGCCGATCCGGGTCCCGCGGCCTACGGCAGGGGGGGCGTGGAACCCACCGTCACCGATGCGAATGTCGTGCTCGGCTACCTGCCCGGTCAACAGAAGCTCGGCGGCGACATGAGCTTGAACCGCGAACTCGCGGTGAAGGCGGTGGAGAAGATCGCGAGTTCCCTCCAGCTCTCGCTCGAGGATGCCGCGCGCGGGATCTACGACATCGTGAATGAAAACATGGTCGGGGCACTGCGTCTCGTCTCGGTGGAACAAGGTTATGATCCGCGCGATTACGCCCTCATCGCCTTCGGCGGCGCCGGCCCGCTGCATGCCAATGCGCTGTCGCGGCTGTTGGGCTCATGGCCGGCCATCATACCGCCCGGACCGGGCGTGCTCTGCGCCCTCGGCGATGCCACCACGTCGGTGCGCGATGAGCGTTCACGCACTTACGTGAAGAAATTCTCCGACACCAATGCCAAGGAACTCGGGGTCATCCTGTCGGAACTCGCGGACGCAGCCATCCGCTCCCTCGAAAAGGAGGGCGTGCGTCGCAGCGAGATCACCACGAGCTACCAGGTCGACTTGCGCTACCACGGTCAAGGCCTTCGCCTCACCATCCCGATCGCGCTCGCGGATCTCAAGGCGCACGGTCTCAAGGCCATTTCGGCGGGCTTCGACGCAGAACATAAGCGCTTGTTCACCTTTGCACTCCCGCTCGAACACGAACTCGTGACGCTGCGCGCCGCGGTCCAAGGCCGCGGGATCACCGTGAAGCGCGCCGCCATCGCCAAAGGCACGGCGAATGCCAAGGCCGCCGTCGTGGGCACGCAGCGCACCTACATGGACGGGAAGCGCGTCACGGCGCTCATCTACGATCGATCCAAATTCAAGGCCGGCAACATCATCCAAGGGCCGGCCATCATCATGGAGATGGATTCGACCACGGTGGTGCTGCCCAAACACCAGGGCCGCGTCGACGCGCTCGGCAACGTGCTGATCTACCCCGACGGTTTCAAGGTGCCGAGGGCACCCGCCAAGACCGCCGTCAAAGAGACGGCGCAGCGCGCCGTCAAAAAGACGGCCAAGACCGCCGTCAAAAAGACGGCGCAGCGCGCCGTCAAGCCCAGAACCTCGAAATCACCGTTGTAACGGAGCGCCACGATGTCCGCGAAAATCATTCAGCGCAACACCGCGCGCCTCAAAAAGGTCAAAGTCGACACGGTCACGATCGACATCATCGAAAGCGCCCTCAGAAACACGCGTTTTGAAATGGATACGGTTCTGTTCCGGACTGCGATGTCGCCCGGCATCCGCGAGCAGCACGACGAGTTTCCGCTGATCGCGAACGTCGATGGGAAAATGGTGGTGGGTCAGTTCGGCTCGTTCATCTGGGGGTTCATGCAGGGCTACGACGGCACGATCGAGGAGGGGGATATCTTCCTGACGAATGATCCGTATTCGGTGCGTGGCGCGATCAGCCATGCGAATGACTGGCTGATGCTGATGCCGATCTACCGCAATGGCCGTCATATCGCATGGGCCGCGATGTTCGGCCACATGACGGACGTTGGCGGGAAGGTGCCGGGCTCCCTGCCGACCGATGCGCGCACGATCTACGAAGAGGGCGTGACGACGCCGCCGGTGAAGATCTTCAAGAAGAATGTGCTCAACGAGGACGTCCTCAAGATCCTGCTGCACAACTGCCGGCTGCCGCACTGGAATCTTTCGGATTTCAACGCGATCACGGCGGCGCTGCGCACGGCGGCGACCCGCTGCATCGCGTTGAGCGAGCGCTTCGGCGACGATGTGTTCTATTCCGCGATGGACGAGATGCTCGCGCGCAACAAGCGCGCGATGCGCCAGCTCATCTCGCGTACGGTCCCCGAGAAGAAGCAGTATTTCGAGGATTATCTCTGCGACGACGGTCTCAACATGGGGCCTTACAAGATCGCCTGCACGATGTGGCGCGAGGGTGAGAAGTGCATTTTCGACTTCACGGGAACGGATCCCCAGTCGATTTCCTCGATCAATTTCCTGTTGAACGAGGAAATGTTCAAGATGTTCGCCGGCGTCTATATGATCATGGTGTTCGATCCCCAGATCCTGTTCAACGACGGCTTCTACGACCTGATGGAAGTGCGTATTCCGGCGGGCAGCCTCCTGAAGCCTCTGAAGCCCGCGGCGCTGTCATGCCGAACCCACGCGCTCGGACGCATATTCGATGTGCTCGGCGGCCTGTTGGGCCAGGGGAATCCGCAGTTCATGTGTGCGGCGGGGTTCTCGGATTCGCCGCACTTCATGTATTCGGGCTACGACAAGAACGGCGACTGGTATCAGCTCTACCAGATCACTTTCGGCGGCATCCCGGGCAAGCCCTTCGGCGATGGTCCCGACGGGCATTCCCTTTGGCCTTCCTTCACCAATGTGCCGAACGAGTTCCTCGAGAGCTATTTTCCGCTGCGCATCGACATCTACGAGACCATTCCCGATACCGGGGGACCTGGAAAGAACCGCGGCGGCAATGGGCTGCGCATCGGTTATCGGTTCCTCGAGACGGGCGAAATTTCCATCCACGACGACCGGTGGCTCACGTACCCCTGGGGCGTGAACGGTGGTCTGCCGGGTGCGCGCAGCCGCAAATTGCTGATGCGTTCGGACGGAACACAGGAATTGCTGCATTCGAAACTCGACCACGTCAAGGTTCAGCCCGGCGATTTGTTGCTGTCGGATACCTGGGGCGGCGGAGGTTGGGGGGATCCCTTGGAACGTGACCCGGAGCTGGTGCGATTCGACGTGGAGGCGGGACTGGTCACGGTGGACGGCGCGAAGCGCTACGGCGTCGTGCTCGATGCCACGGGTGCGGTCGATGCGGACGCCACGACGACGCTGCGCACGAGCCTCGCAAAGGAGCGGGGTCAGGTCAAGCTCTTCGACCGAGGGTTCGAGTCCATGGACGAACTCAAGGGCCGCTGCCTGACTGAAACCGGGCTCGAGCCGCCGGTGGCACCGCAATTCACGAAGTGGGCGTTGAAGGCGGTTGGCGCGGACCGCTGACAGGTTTGACCGGGGCCAACACCCGCGCAGAGGCTTCCTTCCGCATTGGGTGCTCGGTGCGGCTCAGGTGCTGACCAGGTGCGGTTTCGCCTCGATCGCCATGCCGGGCGCGAGGTCGCGCTGATAGCGCCAGGCCGGAATCAGGCTGGAGAGATATACGAGCCCGTTGATCCCCACATAGGTGATCGCGATGGCGATGACGGCGGAGTGGGGCTGGACGGTGGCGATACCGCCCGTGCTTTCGATGAAGCCGCCGGCACTCAACATCAGCCCGACGACCAGTGCGCCGAGTGCAAAAGCCACTTTTTCGCTCGCGAGCCAGATACCGCTGTAAAGGCCTTCCCGATTGACGCCGGTCGCCGCCGAATCCGCCACGATGGCATCGGCTAGCATCGACAGCGTCGCGCTCAACAATGCACCGGCCGCAATGCCCGCCTGCAGCCCCAAGGGAATCAGCAGCCAGGTCGGCTCGTTGTCCATGGCCAGCCACAGCAGCAGATTCAAGCACCATCCCAGCACCCCGATGGTATAGACACCGGATCGCGGCCAGCGCCGGCTCAAGAATACCCACAACGGCTGGCAGACGATCTGGCCGATCGTGGCGACGAGAACGACCAGCCCCATTGCGCTCAGCGGTTGATGGACGACATAAATGCAGAAGTAGGCAAACGAGCCATAGCCCAATCCCTCGCCGAGCTTTTGCAGGAACCCCACCAGCAGCAGCTTGCAATAGGGCTTGTTGCGCCAGACGATCTTGAAGCTGAACAGCATGCCGACCGGCTGATCGTCGGCGTCGACGTGGCGGGCGCCGGCCGTGGCAAAAACCGTGAACAGCATCGTGGCGAGACAAATCGTTCCTAGAATCGATGCCATGACGTGATAACCGGCGATACCGCCACCGGCCCATTGCGCAATGCCCCCGGCATAGGCGCCGACCGTGAGCCCCACGGCCATGAAGGCGACCCGGACACTCATGAGACGGCTTCGCTCCTCCGCGGTGGCGGTCATTTCCGACGCCATCGTCAGATAGGGCACCGAGAAGATCGCATAGGCGGAGAACGCCACGGTTACCATGACACACATGTACACGGCGCGTGCCGTGACGGCGGCGAAAGCCGGCGGATGAAACAACAGGACGAAGCTTGCGCTCGTCAGCAGCGCGCCGACGAGCATCGGCGGCCGTCGCCGTCCCCACCGCGTGCGCAAGCGGTCGGACAGGCTCCCGACGAAGGGATCGAACAGGATCATCGCAATCTTCGGAACGAACACGACGATTCCGGCGAGCGCCGCGGGGATCGCCAGATAATTCGTCATGAAAACCATGAGCAACAGGGCCGGCGCATCGCGGAAGATGCGTTCGCCGATCATGCCGACCCCATAACCTCCATAGAGCCAGAAGGAAATGCCACTCTTGGGGGCTGAAGACACGCTGTCATTCATCGGCGGCAAACGTCCTCCTGGCAACGGGCGTTCCGAGGTTCATCGGGCCTGCGGTTGATACTAGGCTGGACACCGCGCCGCACGCAATTGCCAGAGTCCGCCGCTCCGGATTGCGGGCAGCCGGCGCGTTCAGCCGGGTTGCCCGCCGTGCAACATGGGTGCCTCGGCCGCGACGGGCTCGAAATTGCGATACCTGCCGAGCAGCAGCATCGCGAGCGCCGGCAACAGAAACAAAGCGGCGGCGAGGTGCAGCGACTCCGAATAGGCATGCGTGCGATCGAAGTTCGCGCCGAATACCACCGGACCCACGCCGGCCCCCAGCGCATAGCAGCTGTAGAGCACACCGTAAATGCCGCCGTAGCTCTTCATGCCGAAATATCGCGCGACGATGAAGGCGAGCAAATCATACTCCGCGCCGGCCGCAAGTCCGATCAGACCGATCGACAGCATGGCCGTACGATAGTCGAGCCCCGGCCCGGCGAGGATCAGGCACGCCGCGGCCGGCGCGCCCAACAGCACCGCCGCGACGGCGGGAGCCCAGAACCGATCGATGAGCCAGCCGCCGAGAACGCGGCCGACGATGACCGACAGGCCGATCAACGACGTCAAGCGGACGATGTCCCGATGCTCGAATGAGGCGAGCCGGAGTATGTTTTCCATGTTCGGAATCAGGCCGCCGACCGCGAAGGAGAGCGCAATGAAGCAGGCCGCCAGCAGCCAGAAGCGCCATTCGCGGAAAGTTTCGTGCAAGGTGAGCCCGGGCGTGCGCGCGGTTCGTAATTGCGAGGCCGCGCGACGCTGCTTCGGATCGATGAGTCCCTGGCCGGGATCCCGAAAGCAGAGCAGCCCGATCGGCAGGGAGATCAACAACGGCAGCGCCCCGATGGCCACATAGGCGCCGCGCCAGCCGAACTCGTCGATGAACCAGGCCGCCAGAGGTTTGATCAGGTAACCAAACAAGCCGGTACCCAGCAACGAGAAGCCGAGGGCCAATCCC
>Ga0302319_10011167_pt1 | contig 17062 bp, 16 predicted proteins | sample Bog_T0_2_FD_203319 | JGI IMG/M metagenome (GOLD analysis project Ga0302319, IMG submission 203319) | Peat permafrost microbial communities from Stordalen Mire near Abisko, Sweden - Bog_T0_2 | ecosystem: Environmental > Terrestrial > Soil > Wetlands > Peat | place: Sweden: Abisko, Stordalen Mire...
CAAGTCGCCCCGGCGACTCGCCTGCCGTCGCCGAAACGGCCGCCGAGCCGCCGGCGCTACTCCTTTAGCCAGACGTATTTGCAGGGGTGATGATCCAGCGGGTTTGGGTACCAGCCGTGGACGGACGGCTGGATCAGGAAGACGTGGGTGTAGTGGTAGATGGGGATGATGGGGGCCGCGTCGAGCAGCAGCGTCTCGGCCCGGCGATAGAGCGCGTTGCGCTCGGCCCGGTCGGCCGTGCGGTCCGCGGCAAAGAGCAGCGAATCGTAGTCGGAGCTGGACCAGCCGGTCTCGTTGTTGCCGTTGTCGCCGCGCCAGAGATCGAGGAAGGAACTGGGGTCGGCATAGTCCGCGATCCAATCGGATTTCAGGATCTGGTAGTCCCCGGAGTCGCGCTCGGCCAGGACGATCTTGGCCTCCTGGTTGACCAGCTGGACCTCGATTCCCAGCTCCCTCCGCCACATCTCCTGGATTGCCTCGGCGATCAGGCGGTGGCTCTCCGAGTTATTGTAGAGCAGTTCGAACGTCGGCAGGCCCGCGCCCCCGGGATGGCCGGCGGCCGCGAGCAGTCGCCTCGCCTCGGCGTAGTCGGTGGTGAATCCTGGCGGCGGCACGTAATCCGCGATTCCCGGCGGAGTGAATGCGCCGGCCGGCTGCTGTCCGCCGCGCAGGATCCGTTCGGCGATCGCCCGGCGGTCCACCGCCAGCGCCAGCGCCCGGCGAATGCGGGCGTCATCGAGGTAGGGGCGGCGGACGTTGAGCCGGTAGAAATAGGTGCCAAGGTAGGGGTCGATCCGCAGGAACTGCGGCGCGTCGCGCCGGTATTCGTCGACCTTGGTGGCGGGCAGGGCGTCGGTGAGGTGCAGTTGGCCGGCCCGAAACGCGCGTTCCTCCGCCTCCAGGCTGTCGATGGGGTAGAAGTGGATCGCCGCCAGGCGCACGGTGGCGGCATCCCAGTAGGTCGGGGACTTTTCCACGACGATCGCTTCGTCCGGCTTCCAGGACTTGAGGACGAAGGGGCCATTTCCGACCAGGTTGCCGGGACGCGCCCAGGGATTGTCCCGCGAGCCGACCGGCCCGCGGGCGGCGATGCTGCGGAGATTCACCGGGAGCCACGCCATGTGGGTGAGCAGGGACAGGAAATAGGGCGTGGGATGATCCAGGGTCACCCGCAGGGTGTGCGCATCCACCGCGGTGGCGCCGACCTGCGAGAAATCCCGGGCCAGGCCCTGGTTGAAGGCCTCGGCCCCCTGCAGGACGTAGAACATGCTGGCGTAGCCGGCGCCCAGCGACGGGGTGAGGATGCGCCGCCAGGAGTCCACAAAGTCCTGGGCGGTCACCGGGTCGCCGTTGGACCAGCGCGCCTCCGGGCGCAGGAAGAAGGTGTAGGTCAGGCGGTCGGGCGAAACGTCCCAGCGCGTTGCGACCCCGGGGACGGGGTGCAAGTCGCGCGGATCCTCGGCCACCAGCCCCTCGAAGAGCTCGGTGAGGATCGCCTGCTCGGCGATGCCGGTGGCGAGCTGGGGGTCGAGTCCGGTGACCTCATAGCCGATGCCGCGGTGCAGGACCTGCTCGCGGTCGCCGCGCTCGACGGCGGTCTCGCGCCCGCCGCAGCCGGCCAGCAGGGCCGAGAGCAGGGCCAGCCACAAGCGCGGTTTCGTCTTCAAGATCTCTCGATCAGGGCGACGGCGTGGGCGGCGATCGCGACACCGCGGCCGAGCTCGCCGACGCCCTCATGGGTGGTCGCCTTGATCCCGATGGCCTCGACGGGGAGGCCGGTGGACCGTGCCAGCGCGGCCTTCATGGCCGCGAGTTGGGGCTGGATCTTCGGCCGCTCGGCGATGACGGTGGCATCGAGGTTCACGGGCAGGAAGCCCCGCTGCTTCAATTCAGCCGTGACCTGGCGCAGCAGGACCTGCGAATCGATATTCTTCCACGCCGGGTCGGTGTTGGGGAAAAAGTGCCCGATGTCCGGCAGGCCGGCGGCGCCCAGCAGGGCGTCGCAGACGGCGTGGGTGAGGCAGTCGGCGTCGCTATGGCCTTCCAGCCCGAAATCCACGTCGAAGCGCACCCCGCCGAGCACGAGCGGCCGGCCCGCCACGATGCGGTGGATGTCGTAGCCATGACCGATGCGGACGGAAACACTCATGGGGTGGTTCTCATGGATCAGGGAGGTTTGCTCAATGTAAAAGCGGCGCGGCGCTTTTTGCTTTCCACTTTCGGGATTCCGCATTCCGCTTTTCCCCGCCATGCCCTGCGACCTGATTGTAGCCCTCGACTATCCGACGCGCGCCGCCGCGGCGCCCCTGCTGCGCCAGCTCCGCGGCTCGCTGCGGTGGGTGAAGATCGGCCTGCAGCTTTTCACCGCGGAGGGACCCGACGTCGTGCGTGCGGTCGCCGACGAGGGCTTCAACGTTTTTCTCGACCTCAAGCTGCACGACATTCCCAACACCGTGGCCCGGGCGGTCGAGTCGCTGGCCGCGCTGCCGATCGGGATGCTCACGCTGCATGCCGCCGGCGGCCGCGAGATGATGGCGGCGGCGCGGACCGCCCAGGCGGCGACGCGTCCGGAATTGCTGCTGCTCGGAGTGACCGTGCTTACTTCGCTGGACGCGGCCGCGCTGGCCGAGATCGGCGTCCCCGGGACGCCGGAGGCGCAGGTCGCCCGGCTGGCCGGACTCGCGGCCGAAGCCGGGCTGCGGGGGCTGGTCTGCTCGCCCCTGGAGGCGGCGGCCCTCCGCGCCCAAGTTCCCGCCGGAATGCAGCTGGTCACCCCGGGAATCCGGCCGGCCGGCGAGGAAGGAGGCGATGACCAGAAGCGGGTCCTTACCCCGGCCGCGGCCGCGCGGGCCGGAGCCAATTACATCGTGGTTGGGCGCCCGATCCTGCAGGCCAAGGACCCGGCCGCCGCGGCCCGGGCCATCCGGGCTGAACTCGCATGAGCCGCACCGCCGCCATCTTCCTCGCGGCCGGCAGCGGCCGGCGGATGCAGGGGGCGGTGGGCGACAAGGTGCTGGCGCGGCTGGCCGGCCGCCCGGTGTTTTCGCACTCGGCGGCGGCGTTCGTCACCAGCGGCGTGGCCGATCTTTATGTCGTGGTTTACCGCGACCGGCGGCAGATGCTCGAGCTTTCCGCCCATGCGCCGACCCCCTTCATTCTGGTACCCGGCGGGGCCGAGCGCCAGGACTCGGTGGTCCAGGCCCTCCACGCGCTACCCGACGACATCGCCTACGTATTCATCCACGACTGCGCCCGGCCCCTGATCCTCCCGGAGCAGCTGCGGGCCCTGCACCAGATGGTCCGCCGGGAGGGGGCGGCCGTGCTGGCGCACCGGGTGACCGATACCATCAAGGAGCGGCAAAGCCGGAGCCTGGCCCGGGGCGGCACCGGCGGCATGCCGAAGGCCCGGCTTCGCACGATCGAGCGGGCCCGCCTTTGGGCGATGGAGACTCCGCAGGCGTTTGCCCGCGACCTGATCGATCGCGGCTACGCCCGCGTCCAGAAGCAACGCCTGAAGGTCACCGACGACGCCGCGGCCGTCGAGCAGCTTGGGCGCTCGATCGCCCTCCTGGAGAACCCGCATCCCAATCCCAAGCTCACCGCACCCGCGGACCTGGCCTACCTTGAATTCCTGCTCAGCCAGCGGGCGCCTTGAGGGGATCGATCCCGCTGCGTGAATTCCGTCACCGTCGCATCCCCGGCCAAGCTGAACCTCTATCTCGCGGTCACGGGGCGGCGGGTGGACGGGTTTCACAACCTCGTGTCTCTGGTCGCCCAGGTGAAGTGGGGAGACGTGCTGAAAGTCGAATGGCGGAAGGCGAAAGGCGGAAGTTCGGAGGCGGGTGATGGGTTCAGTCTGGAGTGCTCGGATCCTGGGGTGCCGATGGATGGGAGTAATCTCGTGCTCCGGGCGGCCCGGGCGTTCCGCGCGGCCTCGGGCTGGCGGGAGGACGTCAGTTTCAGCCTGGAGAAGCGAATTCCCATGGGTGCGGGGCTGGGCGGCGGAAGCAGCAACGCCGTGGCGGCGCTCCGGGCGCTGAACCATCTGGCCGGTGGGCCGCTGGGGGACGGGGCCCTGGCCGGGCTGGCGGCGCAGTTGGGCTCGGACTGCGCGCTGTTCCTGCACGAGGGACCGGTGGCGATGCGCGGGCGCGGGGAAATCATCGAAGCATTGGGCCCGGTGGCGCGCCTGCGCGGCCGGAAGGTGCTGATCTTCAAACCCGGGTTCGGTATCGCGACGGCGGAGGCGTATCGCGCGCTGGCGCGCGGTAGCAATTATCTGCCGGCCGGCGAGGCGGAGGCGCGTCTCGCCGGGTGGCTCGGGGATCCGAATGCCCCGGCGGCGGAATTGCTTTTCAACAGTTTCGAGCGGGTGGCGTTTGCGAAGTACCTCGCCCTCCCGACGCTGCTCGATGATCTTCGCCGGCGTTTCGACCTCGCGCCCCTGATGACGGGCAGCGGCAGCGCCTGCTTCGCCTTTCCCCGGGAAGGGACCGGGGCGTTCAGCGATGCCGTGGCGGCGGCGATCCGGGAGGCCTGGGGGCCGTCGGCCTTCGTCGTGGAGACGGAAATCGCGTGAAGGGCCCGATTCGCGTCGCCGCGGTTAAATTCTTAGTAAAAAGGCAACATACGCATTGACCCCCGGCCGGTGGCAGGCGTTATCGTCAAGCGCCGCCGCGTCGCTCCACGGGGCGCGGTTCTCACTATGCCCTCGGAAAATCCTGCCAAGAAGGAAATCGTCGTGCAAGGCATCTCCGCCTCGCAGGGCATCGCCTTCGGCCAGATTTTCGTCTATCTGCAGAGCGACGTCGAGGTGCCCAGTTATCAGGTGGACGCGGAGAAGCGCCCCGCGGAGATCGCGCGGTTCGAGAAGGCCCTTGTCATCACCCGCCAGCAGATCGCGAAGATCCAGAGCGAGGTCGAGAAGACCCTGGGCGCGGACGAGGCGAGGATCTTCGATGCGCACCTCCTGGTCCTCGAGGACCAGGCGCTGATCGTCGAGACGATCCGCGATTTCGAGGCCACCAGCCACAATATCGAAACCTGCTTCAACCAGGTGGCCCAGAGATATATCCACGCCTTCTCCGAGATCGACGACGAGTACCTGCGCGAGCGCGCCGGCGACATCCGCGACGTCGCCCAGCGCGTGCTGCAGAATCTGCTGGGACAGGCTGAGAACAGCCTCAGCCGGCTGGCGGAAAAGCGCATCGTGGTCGCCAACGACATCTCGCCCTCGGACTCCGCGAGCATCAATCGCAGCGCGGCGCTCGCGATCGTCACCGACTGCGGCAGCAAGACCAGCCACGCGGTGATCGTGGCGCATTCGATGCGGGTGCCCGCCGTGGTCGGCGTGCGCGACCTGACCAAGCGGGTGGCCCCGGGCGACTGGGTCATCGTCGACGGCTACGACGGCGTGGTCATCGTGAACCCCTCGGAGACGACCCTGTTTCGCTACGGGAAGATCCAGGACCGGAAAAAGTCCTACGAGCAACGGCTCCTCGAGGCCAATCGCGAGCCGGCGGTGACCCTCGACGGGGCGAAGGTCGACCTGATGGCCAACATCGAGCGGGTCGACGAGATCGGGCTGCTGCGGGAGTATTCGGCGCAGGGCGTCGGACTGTTCCGCACCGAGTACCTGTATCTCAACTCGGCGCGCATCCCGACCGAGCAGGAGCAGTTTCTCGCCTACAAGGCGGTGGCGGAGGCGATGGCGCCGCACCCGGTCATCGTTCGGACGCTCGATATCGGCGGCGACAAGCCGATGACCAGCAATCCGGAGCTGTTCCTCAAGGAGGCGAATCCCTTCCTGGGGTGCCGCGGCGTGCGCTTCTGCCTCGATCACCCGGAGATCTTCAAGGACCAGCTGCGGGCGATCCTGCTGGCCAGCGCCTTTGGCAACGTCCAGATGATGTACCCGATGATCAGCGGCGCGGAAGAGCTGGCGCGCGCCAACCTCCTGTTGGCCGAGTGCAAGGCCGAGCTGAAGGTGCGCGGCCAGGCCTTCAACGAGAAGATGCCGGCGGGCGTGATGATCGAGATACCCAGCGCGGCTGAGGTCATCGATCTCCTCGCGCCGCAATGCGATTTTTTCAGCGTGGGCACCAACGATCTGATCCAATACCTGCTGGCCGTGGAGCGGGGCAACGACCGCGTGGCGCACCTGTACGAACCGACGCACCCGGCCGTCTTGCGCACCCTCAAACGGATCGTGGATGAAGCCCACCGGCGCGGCCGCACCGTCTCGGTGTGCGGCGAGATGGGCGGCGATCCGGTGTATGCCCCCCTGCTGCTCGGCCTGGGCATCGACGGCCTGAGCATGACCCCAACCTGGCTGCCCACCGCGAAATTCCTGGTGCGCGCCATGACGATGGCCGACGCCCGCGCGCTGGCGGCCGAGGCGCTGACCATGAGCTCACCGAAGGAGATCTACGCGAAATGCGACGCCTTCTATCGGGAGCGCGTGAAAGTGGAATAGTCCCGATTGTGGGATGAGTGGATCTCATTTCCGGACAATTCTGCCCGGGCCGCGGCCAATATACTTATATTAATACCTTGGAGGTAAACAGATTAGCATATATTCGCGCGTCTGGCACGCCCCATGCAAATTGCTCCTGACCGTTGGAACCCCATGAGCAAAACCCAGACAACGGCTGGCTTCGCGGTCATCGTCCGAATCACCGCGATCATCAGCCTCACGACGGTCGGCACGGCGGTTTACGAGATCCGGGCGAGCCGGCGCGCCGGTGCGGAACTGGCCACCGCCGCGCGCGACTTGACCAGATTGACCAGATCGAGTCGGCGGCGGTCAAATACCAGGAGGGTCTGGTGGATATTCTCTATACCGCCGATCAGCAGGGCGTGCCGGCCAACGACTCGGCGGTCAGGTCCCTGATGCAACAGGACCGGAACGAGATGATGGCCTCGGACCAGGCTGTGCTGGGTGACTCTGGCCTACGGCAGTTGAAGCAGTACAACCGGGCGCTGCCGGTCGCATGGGTGGTGAACCAGGTGGCGATGGACGTTGCCCTGACCCCCACGCCGCTTTCCGGCGCGCAGGCTGATCAATTGGGGCAGATTCTCGCCAACGCGAGCGCCACTTACCAGGGTGGTGGCGCAGCCAACGCGGCGACCGTCAACTGGCCCGCGGCGCTGGGACAGGCGCAGGGAATCCTGACGCCCACCCAATTTGCCGCCCTCCAGGCCCAGTACTACCAAAGCCAGCTCAATCCCCTGGTTGCTCAATTTCGCAATCAGGAGAAGGCTGCCCGCTAGCCGGTTGACTCCCGCAATCCACCCCGTAGATTCCCCGCCGTGTTTGGATTAGAGCCCCTGACTCCCGCACAGACTTTCCTGACTTTTGTCTGCGGTGTGCTCATTTGGCTCGCGGCGATCGCCTTGAATTTCGCGTCGTAGATCGGCGCCATCGCCATCCGGGCTGCGGCGTCACTGCGGGCAAACTGCAAAGATCCTGAGCATGATGAACCTGACGGACGGCACCGGGAAGACCTCCAGTGAATAAATTCCAACTCCGAGCCTCCGCGGCCGCGGTCCGCTTTTTGATCCTGGCGTCAATTTCCGGATGGCGCTGCCGTGCCGCCGAGCCGGCGGCACCCGCCGCCAATGACACCGCGGGCGGTCCGATCAAGCTGGCCCCGGTGTCCGTGGGCGGCGTGCCGGTCATGAGCTTCGGCTTCGGCGTGCAGATCGTTAAAAATGGCGTCACGAAGAAAGTGGTAAGCATGCTGGTGAGCGGCGTCGCCCACGGTTCCCAGGCCGAACAGCAGGGATTGGTGTATTACACCGAGATCCTCAGCATCGACGGGATCCCCGTGGAGAACTTCACCGCGAGCTTTGCCAGCGGCACCGAGCTCCATCAAAAGCTGATGAATCGCAAGGAAGGCGACCAGGTGACCCTGGAGATCGTCACGCCGGGCGCCCGGGCGCCGCGAACGATCATCCTGACCCAGATGCAAACCCCCGACTGGTTCAGCGACCACCTCAGGTGATCGGCGCGGTGGATTGACTTTGCTCGGACTCCCCGATCGGGCGCGGCTCAAGCAGTCCGAGGACCTGCTCCGCGCGCGCCACGACCAGGAATCCCGCAAGGAAATCAAGGCAGGTCCGCAGCATAACCGGGCCGCCGGAGAGGAACGCATGCCAGCCGAGGAGGCTGGTGTTGCTGAAAAACCGCAGCGCATCGATCGCGCTGAGCAGGCTGTAAAAGAGGAGGATGAAGCCGTTCAATTTCACCAGGGCGACGACCAGGGGCCGGAAGCCGGAGTTCTCCCCACGCGGGCGCAGGCTCGCGATGATGCCATCCGCCTGGGCCATGAGCACCAGACCGACCAGCACCCGCAGGACCGAATGCAGGGTCTCCGCCCAGAAAGCCCGCGCGGCCGCGCCATGCGCCCCGGGGTCGCCATAGACGGTCACGTAGTGGACGTAATAGGGGCGGAGGTAAGTCGCGTAAAAGACCCCGTAATACACCATGACCGCCCCGTAGAAGCGCGTCAGCGCCACGACCAACGATTTGCCCCGATCCATGGCTGGAGACTAGGGCCAACGGGCGGCCCAGGGCAAGGCTTCGCGATTTGAATATAAAGTTTGACCTGGCTCGATACTCTGCACTACAGAGGACTCTATGATACCAGAACCGATTCAGCCCATTTCTCAGGAAGAAGCCGCCTCGACCCTGGATGAGATTGATCGCATCGGCCGTCAGATGCGCCGGGCCGTCGCCGCTGGATGCGCGGCCCCCATGCTCATCCTTTGGGGCTCGATATGGATCGTGGGTTTTACGGCCGAGCAGTTTTTTCCCTACGCCGACCGGTATTGGCTGGTGCTTGATCTCGTCGGACTGGCGGTCTCATGCTTTCTGGGCGCCTGGTCCCGGAAGAGCCCCGTCAAGGGCCCCGGTCGAGGCCGCATCGGCCTTTCGTGGCTCATCCTCTTTGGATTCGCGATCCTCTGGTCTTTGCTTTGGTATCCGACTGGTCTGGTTTATGGGGCGAGGTGGGTGGCTTATGGCCCTCTCCTCGAGCGCAAGATGGCGGTGTTCTGGGTGACAGTCTGCATGTTCGCCTACATGATCATGGGCCTGTGGCTTGACCGCTTCCTGCTCTGGCTGGGAGCGGCGGTCACCGTCGCGACCCTGATCGGCTTTGCCTTGGCCCCGCATTTCCTGTTTCTCTGGATCGCGGTATCCGGCGGCGGAGCGCTGGTGACCGTGGGCGCCGTGATCCGGAAGTCCTGGAGATAAGCGATGGCCGAGATCGACCGCATCATCCACGCCCCGGCGCGGCTGCGCATCATGTCGGCGCTGATGGCCCTGCAGCCGGGGACGCAGCTCGATTTCCGCACGCTGGGCAGAACCCTCGGGCTGACCGACGGCAACCTGGGAGCGCATCTCCAGACGCTGGAGGAAGCCCGTTATATCAAGGTCGAGAAGAGCTTCGTCGAGCGCAAGCCGCGCACCGACGTGGCGATCACCAGCCGGGGCCGGACCCGCTTCGAGGAGCACGTCGAGGCGCTGCGGGAGATCTGCCGGGTCCCGAACTCTCCGAATTTATGAAAATCACCGCTCTCAACCTCGTCCTTGCGCTCCTCGCGATAGCGGGTGTCAGCGCGGCAATTTATGAGTATCAAGTCGCGCACACGGTCGCGGTCGCCTTGGCGGAGGCGCAAAGCGCCAGCGCCCGGCTCCGCCAGCCGGCGGCCCGGTCCGACGCGCGCCCCGCGAAGCCGCCGGCGAATTCCCCCATGGCCGCCGGGCCCCCGGCCAAGGCTCCTTCAGCCGCCGGAGAAAGTTCCAGCCCACTGGCCGGCTTTTTGAAGATGCTGGCCAATCCGCGATTCCAGCGCATGACGGAGCTCCAGGCCAAGATCCGGCTCGACGCCCAATACGGGGGACTGTTCAAGGCGCTGAACCTGTCGCCGGATCAATTGGCGCAATTCAAAAGCTTGCTGGTGGAAAAGCAGATGGTGGCGTTCGACAGCATGTCGGCGGCGCAGGAGCAGGGCATCGATCTGAAGTCGGATCCCAAGGGCTTCTTCATGGCGGTGGCCGACGGCCAGAAGGCGGTCGAGACCCAGATCTCGGACCTGCTGGGGACCGACAACTACAGCCAGTTCCAGCAGTACCAAGGGACGATTCCGGCCCGCAACACCGCGAATCTGCTGCAGCAGTCGCTCAGCTACACCTCGACCCCATTGACGCCGGAGCAGTCCTCCGGGCTTGTTCAGATCCTGACGCAATATGGCACGCCGCCCTTGCCTCCGGGCAATCCCTTCGCCGTGCTCAACAGCGATCTCGGTGTCATCAAGCTCAGCGACCAGGCGGTCGCCCAGGCCCAGGGCTTGCTGTCGCAACCCCAGCTCCAGGCCCTCCAGGCCGATATCCGGCAGCAGCAGCTGTTGTTTCAGGCGCGCCGGCAAGCGGGGCCGTAAGTGAAGCGCAGGCGTCGCGCCTGCGCTACTTTTCGGGAGTCGGTCAAACGTCCCGATTTTGGGATGAATAAGTATCGATTCCGGGCGCCTGCCTAAGACGAACCTCGGTCGACGGATTCACAAACCATTACTAATAAACATTAAATGGGATGGCTCTGCACTGGCACAGCCCATGCAATCATGGAAGGATCAATCCAGCCCCGATTGCTTTAGCACCTTCATCCCATGCTCGCCGACCTGAAGTACGCCATCCGTCAGATGGGCAAGAGCCCTGGCTTTTTTCTTGTCGCGATCTTGACGCTTGCGCTCGGGATCGGAGCCAACACTGCCATATTCAGCCTCGTCGACTCCGCCCTGCTCAAGCGGCTGCCGGCGAAGGATCCAGACCGGTTGGTCCTGCTGTCCTGGAATTCCAATGTGTGGCCGCCCCATCTCAACCAGACCGGCGGAGAGGCGCGTTTTTCGTTTTCCTATCCCGCCTTTGAGCAATTCAAGAAGGCGACTTCGGCGCTTTCCGACGTTTTCGCTTTCGTCCCCCTCGGGTTTATCCCGCAGAACACCACGGTCTCAATCGACGGCGAGCCGACGATTGCGAACGGCCTGATGGTGAGCGGCGACTATTTTTCGGGCCTGGGCGTCAGTCCGCTCCAGGGCCGGGCGATTGCCGATGCGGATGAAGACGCGGGTGCGCCACGTGTCGCGGTCATCAGCTACAGCTATTGGACGCGTCAATTTAACCGCGATCCTTCGGCGGTGGGCCGAACGGTGACCCTCAACGACACTCCCTTCACTATTGTGGGCATCGCCCCGGCGGGATTTCACGGAATTTTTCCGCATGCCGGAATCGATCCTGACGTCTGGATGGCCTTTGCGGACCGGCCCAACCTGCGACCCTGGAGCATATTGCCCAATGGCAAGTCCGTCTACACGGCTGAAAATTGGGCCTGCTTGAGTATTGCCGGGCGGCTACGCGCCGGGGTGAGTCCAGCCGAGGCGGAGGCGAGTCTCGACGTCTTGTTTCGAAACTTTCTCACCAGGGATTGGAAGCCCTCGACTCCGGCCGCGGTTCCCCATCTCAAGTTGGTCCGGGCCGGTCGCGGCATGGCCGGCATGGCCGATCGCACACTTCCCGTGCTGGCCATCCTGATGTCGGCGGTGGGACTCCTGCTCCTCGTGGCTTGCGGCAATCTCGCCCTCCTGCTCCTGGCCCGCTCGGGCGAGCGGCAACGGGAGATGAACATCCGGTTGGCTCTCGGAGCGCCGCGGTGGCGCATCGTTCGGCAACTGATGACCGAGAGCCTCCTGCTCGCCGCGATCGGTGGCGCCGCGGGATTGGTTGTCGGCAAGATCGGCATGCAAGCCTTGACGGGAATGCTCTCCGACGGCCGCGGCCCGCTGGCCTTCGATGTGGGGATCGACCGAACCACCCTGCTGTTCACGAGTGGTATTACGCTCGGCACCGGGATATTATTCGGCCTGGCACCGGCCTTCGGGGCCGCGCGGCTCGACCTGACCTCGGCGGTGAAACAAGCGGCGGGAAGCGCCCCGGCCGGATCGAGCGGCCGATTCCTGGGCAAGGCGGTCGTCATCTCCCAAGTGGCAGCCTCGCTGGTGCTGGTGGTGGCCGGCGGCCTGTTCGTTCGCACGCTTCAGGAGATGGGCGGGCGGGATCTGGGATTCAACCGGACCCACGTGCTCGTCTTCGGGCTGGATCCCACCCGGCAGGGATACCAGGGCGCGCGATTGGCCAATTTCTACGGGCAGTTGCAGCACGCCATCCAGACTCTGCCCGGAGTTCGGGCCGCGACCCTGTTTGGCATTCTCCCGTTCGATGGTTCGAATAACTCCAATTTTTCCATCGAAGGATCGAGCCGCAAGGTACCCAACACCATTGTTCGCTGGGGAACGGTCGGCCCGTCTTTTTGCGCCACGCTCCAAATCCCGCTTTTGATGGGTCGGGATCTTCACGAAAGCGACATGGCCGGCACCAGAAGGGTCGTGATCGTCAATGAGATGTTCGTCCAGCGGTTCCTGGGCGACGTGAACCCAATCGGGCAGCATCTCCTCGGTTTCGGCCGTACTCCTTACGAGATCATCGGCGTCGTCCGGGATGTGGAACTGATGGACCTGTACGCCGAACCGATGCCAAAGGCATTCTTCCCCTACACCCAGGCCGGAGGAGGCCTGAGTGCGATGTACTATCAGGTGCGAAGCCAGGGCGAGCCCCTGCTGCTGGTATCTGAGGTGCGAGACGCCGTTCGCCGCATTGATCCCAATTTGCCGCTTTTGGAAGTATCGACGCTCTCGAACCTGGCGGATCTGGCTTTGATGCGGGAACGCATCCTCGCATTCCTGTCGAGTTTCTTTGGCATTTCAGCCCTGGCCCTCGCCTGCATTGGTCTCTATGGAATGATGGCGTACACCGTGGTGCGGAGAACCCGGGAGATCGGAATCCGCATGGCCCTGGGCGCAAATCGTGGGGCAGTTCTGAGGATGGTTCTGGCGCAGGGCCTCCAGCTGACCTTGGCTGGAATCATCGTGGGACTCGGAGCCAGCCTGTGCGTCAGCCGCGCCATTCGCGGCCTGCTTTACGGCATCGGCGCCAGCGATCCCGCCACGTTTGCCTTTGCGATCCTGACCATGACGGGAGTGACCCTCTTCGCGTGCTGGATTCCGGCGCGGCGCGCCACCAAAGTCGACCCGATCCTGGCGCTTCGCGCCGAATAGCCCCGGCGGAGGCGCGCTATCTTTGGGTGAGCAGCCTGCGGCGTTTGATGGAGGGACTCGGCGTCTACGTTGGGGAGGCGAGCGTCATCTATACCTACTTCTTCGGCTTGGTGCCGCTGGCGAGGAGGGTCTCGAAGTAGGGCTCGGTGGTCTCTTTCGCGACGGGGGCGACCTCGACGTGGTGGAAGCCGGCTTTTTTGAGGAAGCCGTGCAGGGCGCTTTCCTTGAAGCCCAGCCAAACGTCGGCGTAGAGCTGCCGCGCCCTTTCGAAGGTGTGCTCGTTGAGGTCGAGGATCAGGATCTGGCCGTCGGGGCGAAGGATGCGGAAGGCCTCGTCCACCGCGGCCTGGGGGTGGCGCGCATGGTGCAGGGCCTGGCTGAGGATGGCCAGGTCCACCGAGCGGTCGGGCAACGGCACCTGCTCGATATCGCCGAGCTTGTAGGCGAGGTTGGCCAGGCCGTTTTTCCTGGCCAGCTCGGTGCCCACCTCGACCATGCGCGGCGAATTGTCGATGCACCAGACCTGCTTGGCCCGGCGCGCCATGAGCTGCGAGATCAGGCCCTCGCCCGCCCCGAGGTCGGCGATGGTGATGGCCGGGGTGAGGTGCAGCGCGAGGTGGCCGATCGCCTCCCAGGAGCGGCCCGGGCAGTAGTTCTTGCCCAGCCGGCCCGCGATCAGGTTGAAGTACTGTTCGGAGACCCGCCGGCGTTTCTCGATGATCCGCTCGAGGCTCTCGCGGTCCCCGGCGAGGAGGCCGGATTCCGCCATCGACTCGGTCGCCGCCTTGAGCAGCGCCAGGTGGCGGGGCGGAAGGCTGGTGCGCAGGGAGTAGAACGCCTTCTTGCCCTCGCGCCGGTCCGAGACCAGCCCGGCCTGGCGGAGCAGCGCCAGCTGGGACGAAATGCGCGACTGCCCCATGCCGAGGACCTCCTGCAATTCGGCGACCGACAGTTCCTCCCGCATCACGAGCGCCAGGAGGCGGAGGCGGGTGGGATCGGAAAAGGTCTTGAGGATCTCCCAGGAGGCGTTCACGGGGCGAGCCTACGAATGAACGCTCAGTGCCTAAGAATCAACGGCGATATGAGTTCCCAGGCCCCGAGCGCGCAGATCAGGCTCCCGGAGACGCGGTCGATGGCCCTCAGGGTGCGGGCTTCCAGCTTGCCGCCGACGCGGGCGGCGATGAGCCGGTAGACAAACCACCAGGCCGCGGACCCGACAAAAACCCCGGCCGCCACCCAGGCGGCGTCCAGGCCGGGCGAGCCCTCGCCCAGGTCGAGGGCGGCAAAGACCGCCAGCAGGGAAAGGACGACGGTGACATTCGCCAGCATCAGGCCCATCGTGGAGAAGAAGATGCCGACGAGATTGCCGGGCGAGCCGGAACTGCGCTTCGCGGTCGCCGGGCGGGAAACCAGGATCATGACGCCCAGGCCGATGATCAGCAGCCCGCCCACCACCTTGAGAAAGGTGTGGTGCACGACCAGTTGGTGGGTGACCGCCCGGAGGCCGAGCGCGGCGAGCAGGCCGTACAGGGCGTCGGCCGTGGCGGCGCCCAGGACGCTGGCCAGTCCGACCAGCCGGCGCTCGGTCAGGACCCGGTTGAAGCACAGGACCGCGACCGGCCCCAGTGGCACCGCGATGACCAAGCCGGCCAGGACACCCTTGAGGAAATACTCCATCTCCTGGGCCGGTCCCGCGCGGAAAAATCGAGGGGGAGCTCAGACCCCGGCGGTGATGGCGGAGCGGTCGATGCTGACGATCGTGTAGCTCTCCTCGGCAGCGCCCGTCTTCACCTTGACGCTGTCGCCGACCTTCTTGGCGAGCAAGGCGGCCCCGAGGGGGGTCTGGTAGGAAATGATGTGATTGTCGGGATCGCTGTCCCAGGCCCCCAGGATGCTGTAGCGGGTGGTCGCCCCGGCCTGGTCGCGCACCTCGACGATGCTGCCGACCCCGACCTGGTCGATCGGGGCGTCCTTGAAGTCGGTGACCCGGGCGCGCGCGAGATCCCGTTCCAGCTGGGTCTTGTGCGCCATGAGGATGGACTGGTCTTGCTTGGCCATCTTGTACTCGGAGTTCTCGCGCAGATCGCCGTGCTCGCGGGCGGCGGCGATTGCCCGGGAGTTCTCCGGGATCTTCTTTGAGACGATCGTTTCGTATTCCTCGCGACGGCGGTCGTAGCTCGCCCGGGAGACGAGGAAGTTGACGTCCTTGCCCTCGACGTCGGTGGCGACCAGCGACTGGATGTTGGGGAAAATCTTGATGAAGCGGGCGAGCAGCGACTTCTTGGTCAGCTCCTCGAACCCCTGGTTGAGCAGGAGGGTGTTGGCCAGGTCGCGCGCCGTTTCCGGGTCGGCGGTGGCGAGCAGGTCGGCGATCAGGTCGGTGTCCTCGCTCAGGATGTCGGCCAGCGGAATGCGGCGGGCGTTTGCCGCCTGGAGCGCCTCGTAGTCGATGCCGAAGAAGATCGCGCTGAGCAGGCGGGGCGTGATCAGGTCGTTCAGGAGCTTGGCGAACTTCTTGGCATGGCGGTTCTTGACAATCCAGAGCAGCACCGGCGCGCGGAGATTCTGCTCGGTCTGCCAGCGCTTCAGGGTCGCGGCCAGGTCGTCCGAATAGCCGTTCTCGACCAGGAAATTAATGCACTCGGTCGTGAACTTGCCCTGCGAGACCTTGAGCAGGTTGAAGACGAGGTCGCGGCACTCGATCGGGTGGGTCGCCTTGACCAGCTCGAGGAAGCGGCTCTGGAACTGGACCGGGATTTTCTCGGCGATGGCCGGGAGGTCGCGGGCGTTGGCGACGAGGCTGGATTGCGACGGCTCGAGGGCGGCGGCGTCGACCCCGGCGAGCTTGGCCAGGTCGTCGCGCACGGCGGCCCCGTAGAGGCGCTCGGCGGCGTCGATCTGGTTGCTGTCGCGGACGGCATCGGTCAGGGACTTCAGCACGGCGGTGAGATCGGCCTTGCTGTCCTGCCGCCCGGCGTTGGCGACGAGTTCATCGGCCAGGGCGATGCGGCGGCGGGAGGAGCGGGTGCTGGTGAACTGCTCGAGGATCTCGTCCTCGGCCGAGATCGGGATCTCGCGCAGCACGTAGCACTCGGTCTTTTTCTCCGGGGATGAGATGCGCGGGTCCTTGGCGATGGCCTTCTTGGCGTTGGCCCACCACTTCTTGAATTTCTCCTCGCCCACCACCTGGGCCAGGGTCAGCTCCAGGTCGATGCCCGTGGTGGCATTGTTCGGATAGCCGAGCAGCGCCTGGGCAATCAGCTCGGCGGGATCCTCCGCGATCAGCTTGGCGATGACCGCCGGTTCCGTCTCCTTGCGCACCAGAAGATGCTTCTCGGGCAGGACTTCCATGGTCATGACGCAAAAGGCGGGGTCCATGCCGTGGGCCTTCTTGCCGCTGAAATCGATCATCAGGCGCTGGGCGCCCTCGTCATAGCTCTTGATCCGGCCGAAGCCCCAGCTGCGGTGGATGACGTACGAACCCGCCTCCATCGCTTCAAGTTTGGCTTTGGACGTCTTGAGCAACGGGTTTTTGGTAACGAGCGCGGAAACAGCGGCGGAATTCATGATTGCTTGTGAAGGAAGGGAAACCGGAGAGTAGAGCGTACAATGACTGCCCTTGTCAAACCGTGTGTGGCGGAGGGTCCGGCGGCCTGGACGGTGGCCGCCAAGCTGGTCGGGCGCTGGTTTTCCGACCGCGACCGCGTCGACCGGCTCCTGGAAGGACTGCCGGCGTCGTTCACCGGCGTCGAACGTGCCAGATGCCAATACCTTGTGCTGGGCGTGGTGCGCCACGCGGGGCGGCTCGAGGCGGCCATGGACCGCCTCGTCGCGCACCCGCCGCGGTTCATCACCCGGGCGGTGATCTTTGTCGCCGGGTTCGAGCTGA
>Ga0302319_10011169_pt1 | contig 17060 bp, 19 predicted proteins | sample Bog_T0_2_FD_203319 | JGI IMG/M metagenome (GOLD analysis project Ga0302319, IMG submission 203319) | Peat permafrost microbial communities from Stordalen Mire near Abisko, Sweden - Bog_T0_2 | ecosystem: Environmental > Terrestrial > Soil > Wetlands > Peat | place: Sweden: Abisko, Stordalen Mire...
CCCCCTCTGTCCCTCTGTCTAATGAATGACCTCTACGATGAGGCGGAGGAAAAGGTGGGAAATATCTATTGCGTCCTCTTCACCGTAGTGTAACTACTCGTCTTTTGCCGATCTTTCACCAGTCCCCCTCTCGTCGCTTGCTACTCCTTCTCCGACGCTACGCACTACCAATCGGTATGCATCTCATCACCAATGAGGCGGGCTATCTGTTGGGTGCGTTGCTTGTCTTCCACGGGGCTGGTCGCATCATGGAGGTGGGCGGGAAGCGGTCGTGGAACCATCTGGTGATATGGACTGGGATGACGTGTGGAGTGACAACAGCGTGGGCCATTTTGTTCCGTCACATTCTCCCTTGGGGATATCGAGACGTTAGCGTGGCAGCCAAGGCCTATCACCCCTATCAGCACTACTTTCAGCTGTACCTGGCCTGTCTCGTTATCTTCCAGTGTTACTACACCGTGAGCTCTCTCGTTGTGGACTGGTTTCAATTCCCCTCATCGCCGCCAGCCCGTCCCATCTCTACGCGCTGGCCTGGTGTCTGGTGGACCTTCACCCACATGGTTGTGGTGCCCATTGTTGTTTGTGGTATGGTGCTAGACCACGCCCTCAACTTGAAACCCGTGGCTGTCAGTGTGTTTGTTTCCATTCTGCTGCGCTATCAACTGTGGCTAGCCAAGGACAGTGCCATTAATCTCCTTGTGGCTGTGTCGACCGACGAGGACAACCCATCTGAGGAGGATGCCATGCCGGCTACCAACACCTGGTCCTTTCTGTGGTTTGTCCTGCATTTGGCACGCGTCCACTCCTTCGTTCAGCTTGCCCAATGGTGGATGGACTGTATGCCTCTTATGGGATTGCAATGGGCTGTCGTGATTCCCTGGTCTTTTGCCATGCCATCCTCTTGGACAGTACCTTGGTTTCGATGACCACCCCGGCGATCATTTTTTCCTCGATTAAATTTATTCGAGAATATTTTTTTTTCTAAGGTTATCCGGATTCGTTTACGATTTTTCGTCTTGCCCCGTTTTTCTTGTCCACGAATTTGCCGCTGGAGGGGGGTACCCTTTTATTGGTGCATTTGAGTTAGCTCCGCAGCGAGGTAGGAAACGTGAAACCATTGGGGGTCATGTTTTTGGTCCATCGGCCCATGGAGAGGTCGGGACCCCCCTCCGGACCCTCGAAGAAAAATCTTTTTTGTCGATTAAATAATTCGGAATTATTTTTCAGCGAATCATTTTTCAGCGAAAATAAAATACGATTTATTTAATCGGGGAAAAAACATTTTTGTTCGAGGGTCCGGAGGGGGTCCCGACCTCTCCATGGGCCGATGGACGAAAAACATAAACCCTCGTTATTGCATGTATCCAGTCTCGCTGCGGAGCTAACTCAAACACACCAATAAAAGGGTACCCCCCTCCAGCGGCAAATTCGTGGACAAGAAAAACGGGGCAAGGCGAAAAATCGTAGACGAATCCGGATAACCTTAGAAAAAAAAATAATCCCGAATAAAATTTAATCGGGGAAAAAACATTTTTGTTCGAGGGTCCGAAGGGGGGTCTGGACCTCTCCATGGGCTGATGGACGAAAAACATGACCCCTCGTCATTGCACGGATCCAGTCTCGTAGCGGAGCTAACTCAAAAACACCAATAAAATGGTACCCCTCTCCAGCGGCAAATTCGTGGACAAGAAAAACGGGGCAAGGCGAAAAATCGTAGACGAACTATTTTATTCGAAAATAAATTACCGCCCCGATGATCGGATGTGTGGAAGGTTACATTAACATCATTGTAAGATGATCGAAAAGGTCCAGGGCTCCATCAGACAATAAAAATAGTTCGTCTACGATTTTTGGCCTTGCCCCGTTTTTCTTGTCCACGAATTTGCCGCTGGAGAGGGGGTACCCTTTTATTGGTGTGTTTGAGTTAGCTCCGCTACGAGACTGGATACGTGCAATAACGAGGGGTTGGTTTTCGGTCCATCAGCCCATGGAGAGGTCGGACCCCCTCCAGACCCTCCGAAGAAAAAAGTTTTTTTTCGTGATTAAATTTTTCGACTTTTTGTTTTATTTCTTTTGCCTTATTGAGTCGCCCGGCCTCCCACCCACCCTCAAAGCTCCTCGTTTGCATAAGGCAAGGACGACGACGACGAAGAGAAAGACGATAGTTTGGGTTGACGCAACCTTTCCATGACTCGTTCGTCCACGGTCCAAGTGTACAGATCAAACCAAGCCCTGTCTGTCTCGGTGATGTTGTATGTGCTGTCCGAAGCGAGAGCATGATGGGTGAGCCAGTCGTAGCGAAATGCAATGACCACGACATTGAGAATAAAGGCCAGCAGGTTGACCCCAGCATCCTTGAAGGTAAGCTCCTGGGCCACGCATACAAAGCAGACGAGGATGCTGCTGTACACGGTCAAGAGTACGAGTTGTTGAGGAGGATCAATTTGAGTGGGCGTGTTGTTCAGCTTGAGGAGCATGACAAGGGCACCAGCCCAGACCATGAGCACGAAACACATGGTGGCCAACTGATGGATGAGCACGGCTGAACAGACGCAGACCGCTGCAATGGTTACATGCAACGCCACCATAAACTGTTTGATGGGTGGGTGTCGGTAGTGTCGACGGCACTGCACCATGATGCCGTAACAAGTGGCCATTCCAAAGAGGCCCACCAGTAGCACCACAAGACAGGCTGTTGCAAGGGCTCCATCGGGATTGATAAACTGTGGAACACTCACAGTGATCAGCAGAGTGGCGGTCCATGCCATGAATTCGTAGGTCATCACCCCAGACAGCACACGCACAATGGGAAGGGTCCGGCTTTCGGCATCAGATTCGATGAGGTGAGAATCAAGCAAGCTTGCACCATCCTGATGCGCCTCCTCCTCCTCCATGGTTCGAGGGGATGTGCGCGTGTTTTGTTGCAACTGAAAGAGTCGGCCCGACAGTAGCAAGTCTTCCATGCACAGAGAGAATCTTCACCCAGCAAATTTCTCCCCCTTTTTGCCTTCTTTAGGCCTCCAATAAAAAGGCGAATGTCAACGAGCCTCACTTGAGGGAAAAATTATCTGTCCTCTCATCTCTAGAGTACAATTACCCGCCCACCCACCAACCATGTCTGTCGCTGATAACAAGACCGCTTTGACTCCCGAGGAGAAGAAGGCCGAGTTGCAACGTCGTCAACAAGCACTGGAAGCTCGTCAAGCACAAGCCAAGAATGAGGCCAAGTCTCGTTTGGCCATGGCTCGCAAGATGAGTGCCGCCCGCTCCAAACCTGGTTGCATTACGTTGCCCGCCATTTTCATCAGTCGTCGCCCCCCTGGGTTTGTCTAGTTTTAAGGGTGTATGGTGTCTTGTGGTTACCCTTGACCTCCACCAAACAGCAAGAGTGCGGGCAAGGTTGCATCCGAGGGTCAGGGCGGAGCTGGTGACAAGAAGGACCCTCCCGAGGTGATTGACGTTATTGCCAGCGTTCGAGGACTGGCAGCGCACAAGGCCCCCGGTCTGGAGTACGAGGTGGTCAGTCCCACTTGCATCAAGATCCCCGCTCGCAACGCTGCCCGTTTGAAGGATGCGCGAGAGGTGTTGAAGAAGGCTGTGGGCAAGGATGCTGTGGCGCTGGCCGAGCAACAACTCAAGGAGGCGGGCGAGATTGTCACTTGGTTTCACATCGAGGATGGCAAGGCTGCGAGTCTCAAGACGTTTGATCGCCAGGCTGCCCAGGACCTGCTCCCTCTATTCACCGTCCAGTTGGCTGCTGTGGAGGCAGTCTACTCAGAGTTTATCAACAAGAATGGCATCCTCGTGAAGAAGACTGAGCTGCAGGTGAGATGCACTTTTTTGGTCCACCACCGCCGTCACACACTGAACCTTTCCTCTACCCTCTCTAGTGTGGGATGCCTGTGCCCCTGGAGTGCCCCTTCTCGCCCAAGGTGATGTTGGCAGAGATGATGGATCTGCATCAGTTGCCCGTGCAGCTTCCAGACGCCAACGAACCCTATCCTGGTGTGATGCTGGCCTACTTTAAGGACTACAATCGCACCCTCGAAGATGAGGACGAGGGCCGTGGCTGTGTGGTCAACAAGATGTTCAACAACGACGTGCGCACCGAGGACTACATCTACACCCCGCAGGACACCAAGATTGCTCCCACGCTCAAGATGACGTACCGCATGGGTCAGGACCAGGACAAGAGCAACCCTGCCTTTCCCGTGGACGGTCTCTTTGGCATCCAGGCCCGCTTCATCGAGGGAGGCCAGGTGAGATAGGGAGCGGTGTGGCTTGCTTTTCCCCTTCAATATCTTACCCCCTTGGTCCCTCGCAGAAAGACAAGACCAAGATCCTCTTGCGCACGGCCTTTGGCATCAACAACCCCAAGGAATTTGGTGCTGTCATGTCGGTTCACTCGATTCCCGCCATTGTTGCAGGCTCCATCAGCTCCAAGGACACGCAAGCCATGAACCCTGGCAGCGATCACCGCAAGGACTTTGGCACTGTGTGCTTCTACGGCAATGCAATCTACGCTGAGCTGCGCGAGTACCTGGAGGCCTACTGTCCCAAGGTCAGCCTGGCATGGGTGATGCGCAAGTTTCGCATCAAGGGCAACCCCAACGACGACAGCATTCGCTTTGAGTGCAACGACCCCGACTACGAGTGCGCGCTCAACAAGGCCAACACCGTGTACGACAAGTCGAACCGCAGCTACACTCTCAGGGCTGGCAAGGTGATCAACGTGGGCGAGTTCAACGGTGACATCAAGGACACCATGAAGCGTTCAGAGACTCCCTGTGAGTTCCGCGTGCTGCACTCTCAGTATCTCTCCAAGGAGGACAGCATCAAGTTTGCTGCCATGGATACTATCACTGCTGAGCGCTGCCTCAATGGAGCTGATGATGCCCCCATTCGTTTGGACCAGCCCCTCACCACTGTTGTGTACATGATTGCCACCATGTCAGAGGAGGAGAAGGTAACCCCCCACACCGCCACCACCCCTATCATTGTGTCTGACGGGCGGAGACACTAGGCTGCCAACGCCAAGGCTGAGGTCAAGTGGCTCGAACGTCGCAAGGCATCTTTGGCAACAGCAGCCGCAGCAGCAGCCTACCCACCTCACGTGGATGCCGACGGTGATCCCATGGGAGAGGCCATGGCAGACGACGAGGATGAGCCACAGACTCTTGTACCCCGTGTGGAGTTTGCAGACGAGCAGGACCCCGATCACGTCTACGCGTCCGATATCACGCAAGGCCAGGCTCAGGCTCAGGGTCACGATTCGATCCCTGATGACGAGCTGATGCAGGAGATGCTTCGCCAACAGATTCAAGAGGAGCTGGAGGCTGCTTCTGTCCCTCAAGGTGTCAAGCGCGCACCTCCTACGGTGAACGAGGCTGATCAGGAGGCCAGCGACGCCTACCACGATGGTCTGGAAGAGGAACCAGTGGCTGCAGTGTCCAAGAGGAAGACTGCCCCGTCGATGAGCAAGAGGCGTGTTGTCACGGGAGGAGCGCGCAAGGTCCCCAAGACGGAGCAGGGCAGTGATGAGTGACGCGTGGGATGCAGTGGGGATGCAGTGGGGATGCATCATGTGCAAAAAACAAGAACAAGAGAAAAAGAGAAATTCAAAAAACAAGCTTTATCAATGCTGCCGCAATGGCAAACTTTAAATGCATGCCCACGTGGCTTTAAAAATAGTCGTTGGGGGGTTGTGACAGATGTTGTGTTGTTTCGTCCACTTGTTTTGAGAGACCGGATGGTGCCTCTCTCAAAACATGTTGACAGATAACGCAACACCTTCCTCCCTCCCTCCCTCTCTCCCTCCCTCCCTCAGAGAAAACGAGTGTCTTTATTGTGAACTCTTGTGCGTGTGACGATGCGTATCTTTGTGGTGCCGGGAACAATGTCTTCCATCCCGTTGTCCAAGATGAAGTGTACTTTGCGCGTTCGGCGTATGCCCGATGTGCTGTGTTTACATTTCATCACTCGTCGTGCCTCGTCTCCCATGAGCACCCACGATCCCTGTTTCATATCAGCTGCTGTTCCCTTGTGTGATTCCCAGTGCCAGACGGGCTCGTCGTTGGTCCATACCGTCTCGTCTGCTGGTCTTGTGCCCTCTTCTCTTTGTGCAACTCTTCCATCACCACCTTCCTCCATTGAGTCCTGTCCTCAACTTCAGCCCGCGAGACTTTTGGGGGTTCCCTCTGAACATTGGATGGACGATTGATAGACATGGAGTGCAATTGGTTCCCACAAGGATGGGGTGTTATTGTTTGCGACTTGTGACATTCTTCTCTTTTCCATGGGCTCTCTGTGCTCGGTCGTCTCCCTCAGGCCTTGGTGGTGCCGTGACCAGATGTTGGAATAAACACGGGGTGCACTCCATGAGTCTGGTTGCTATTGGCTTGGGCTGCCATGAAGCGTTCCACAACGGGAGACTGCCCAGCGGTCGGCGGGCTGGGACTCCTGGATGGTTTCCACGCCTTGATCTCCTCCAGCGGTGAATCAGACGGGATCTCCTCAGCAGTGTCTGGACGATGCGCCATTGTGCGTCACAGGTCATGCACGACTCTGAATGGTGTCAAAGAGTGATCACTTCATTCATTGAAACTATTGATACGGTTCATCAACAATTTCCATCCCTCAAGAAATGGAACAGTGGTCCCAGCGGCCTTGATTGAGCCACCTGGTTCACCAATGCCATGGAGAAACAGCGTGGCACTGCATGGAATATGGTCCACGGATATCAGTCCGGCCACCTTAAGCAGCGCCTTGACGATATCGTACTTCTCATTGAGATAGAGTGTCTTTTCCTCTCGCATTTCCTGCAGTTTGTAGATGGCCTCGCTGAACCAGGCACGCACCGAGATGGCGAGCACAAGACGTTCAGAGTCGATAATGTCGGCACGCCAGACCACGGTGTAGGGAGCGTGGAGGTGGGCTGATCGAAGAGCGCTGTGTGTAAGGTTGATGAGCTCGGTGCCCTCAACAATGCTGACTTGAGGTGCAAGCCAGGCAGACTTGCGCACACGCTCAGCCGCAATCCCGCGATGGTTGAACAGCAACGATTGACCGCGTTCCGTGACAGTCTTAATGGTGATGACGCTTCCCACAACGAGGCGACTGAACACGGTCAACATGTCCTCTCCAAGGGCTGGCCTGACGTGGTCGTAGATGCCCGTGAAGAAAGCCTGGACACGTTCGTCGCCCTCTCCAAAACAGCGTACGTTGATGAGGGCCAGCAGATCGGGGTCCACAGTCTCGTAACGGTCAGTGGGAAGATTCATCAACCAGGCAGCCGATCCAATGTGAGTCACATCACGAAAGACGGTGACGTTGGGAAAGGGGTTCTCCACGTCGTCGCCAAACGAGTAGACGTGGACAGTGGCAAAACGCTTGGCCAACTCCTCCAGTTGCTTCTTCCAAAAGGTCCCAATGACGTAGAGACGACGACTCTTATCACCTGCGTCCACATCCAGTTCAATGGGTCGATTGTGAGGTCCCAGCGTCACGCACATCCCCAGTTTGTGCATGGCAATGGCGGCGGTGGCTACGCAATCGGGCATGGTCGACGCGGTCAACAGGTGATAGTTGCCCTTGCGAGTGCCGGGGAAGGCTTCGGTCATGAAGAGGGGTCGCATGGTGAGAGACCCTTTTGACACTGGGTGAAATCTGCGGGAAGAAAATCGGGAGGACCTCCCATTTCCAAAGCAAAGGGGAAAAAATTCTCTCGGCAACTGGCGAAAGGAATGAGGAGCGTCGTTCCCAGACTTGGACTCAGGCTTCCCCCAATGGTCTTTGTTCGTGGACTGGGGGATGGTGGTGGCCCCCTGAACCGTCTCGAATGGGCAGCGAAGCGAGACAAGGCCGAAGCGCTGTCGCGTTTGCTTTACATAACCGGTGGGGCTGCGGCTATTTTCTTGATTGGAGAAGGTCACCTTGATTATGCCGCGCTGGTTGGGTCCTGTGCTGTGGGGGCAGGGGATCTTTGTCATCTTACCTACGAACCCAATCGTTTCTCCATTGTGGTGGGTGCCGCTGGGATGGTCGTCATAGGTGTGGCGGGATTCTGGTTTCTGCGCCGTATGATGAAGCGCTGGGAAGATGAAGGAGCCTGTTTTACGAGCGAGGTGTCATTCTCGGTGAAGAAGGACTGACAGAGAATGAAAGATTCGAGTCAACCGCGATAGAGGGGCTAATCTAGTCCGAGAGGGAAGAAATGTCATCTGCACTGCCCCGTATCGACAATGTCATGTCCTTGGGAGTGTTTCCGTCCATGTCGCCTCAGAACTGGGCTCTGTTCCACGATGCACAAAAGTGGCTGTCCCGTGAGAGGCTGGCCCTGGGGGCGAACAAGCACATTGAACTGGCCAACCCCCGTCCCACGCTCAAGGGCATCACCTGTGATTTGCGCAAAGTGGTGGATCTGGACGAGGACGTGCGCCTGCTCTTTCAACGATACAATCCCCTCTGCGCTCCCATCAAGAGTGGCTACGACGACGCCATGAAAGGGAACACATTCACCGTTGCGCTGGCCACAGATGCCAAGCTAGCCACTGAGGAGGCAGGAACAGCACTGACGTCTCAAGGACTGGCTAGGCGAATTCTGGATGAACCAAAGGCTCTCATTTCTCTCATCTTGCTTGTCTGTGTCTGTGCAGCCTTCACTACTTCAGGTCAGTCATGGCTCAGCCTCGCACACGGTTTGTACGCTCTGTCGAACCTCGCACCCTTCCGCCAATGAGCCTGAGAGGCGAGGACTTTGACAACGGGATGATGAATGACAACGGTGGTGGTGGCGGAGAGTCTGACAATACACGAGAAACACCTTCGTGGCGAGCCGACAGATCTTTCATCAATCGCAGCGAGAAACCGTCCATCAGGGTCGTGGGGATGCCCGAGCGAGGGTCTCAGCGATCCTTTGTGGGCTCTGCTGCTGGTGGTGGATTTGCCAACAACGCTGGTGAGCAAGGATCCCGTGCTGCTGTGGGTGTGGTCAAGGTGGGCGAGGTGCTGTCGAAGAACTACGACTTGACCGTGGTGGACGCCGAGGATAGATCCAGTGTGCTGGCCACTATTCAATGCATTGTGACACTGGAGGAACGTGTACCCGAGCTGGAGATTACCGTGGGCCGTGAACCTGGTTACTACGCCATTTTGGTGCGGGGCTTTGATGAGTTTATCGATATTGTCAACTGGCACAACAAGGTGAGGCTGTGGGCGTGGGGCGTGCTTTCTGCCTTGTTTTAACCTGTCCCGCAAGGTCCGCATGAGCTCGGGCAACACCAAGATGCGGTTGGTGCACAACTTCCTTGGTGATCCAGGCACGGGTATCTTGACGGTGCGTGTGGGTATGCGTGAGACTGGAGCGGTCAACGAACCAGGCCTACCCTCGCTACCCCTTGCCATTGCCCCTATCACTACTGCAGCTGGAGCCTCGAGAAAGAGAGATCGATCCGACTCTGAGAAGCCCGACCATCCTGCTCCCAAGATTGACTACGAACTGGCCAAGAGTATCCTGGCTTCCCTCCGCGATCGCTGCAACATGGACGATGCTGAGCCTGGAGACGTCCACCGCCTCTTGAGCGTTTTGTACCATGCAACCATGCTGGATGCAGAGATACCCCTGTTGGAAGTTATGACCCCCGGGGGTGGACGGTGTTGTCCAAAGTCGTCTTACTCACCGTGCTCACCGTGATCACCGTGTTTGCCTCTAGGTTAGCCCGGTGCGTCGTGATGAATCGGGTTCCTACGTGATGACCTGCAGAGGGTTCATCAGCAAGGTGGACTTTGACCAGGTGTACGAGAAGATGGTAGCCAGCGCTGCCAATGACGATGCCCTGCGAACTCTCTTGAGTGTGGCGTACAATGTCAGCCAGGGCACGCTGGAGCTTTGCGTTCAAGGTGGTCGTCCAGCTGGACCGGGAAAACGACGCCGTGCAGGACAGGGTGACGTTAATGTGTGAAAATACAGGGGTTGCCGAGTTGTTGCCTAGTGTTTGCCCACTGTCGCCGAGTGTTGCTCAGTGTTGAACCTCTCCCGCAAAGAGGATGGAGACCTTGTTGACCAATCCCCTCCCGTACGACCAGTCCATTGGCCGAGATGACACCTTGAGCGTGCATACCACGGAGCCACGTTCCTCGTGGTGGATCATGGCTGGACTCATGGCCATTTTTGGTGTGCTGTGTGTTACCACGGGCATTCGATGCGTCAACAGCGCGAATTGTGTGATTGTCGACGAGGTCGTGGCCTGCGGAAGCAACTTGACTTGTGCGGTCTATCAGGCATGGATTCCCTTTCCATTCCCCGCCAAGTTTGAGATTCCTGAAGCTATCCGCGAGCAGATCCCCTCCCTTGGCACCTTGCTCAACAACAATGAGACCAGCGCCTTGGCCATTTCTGCTCTGGACACCTTGGTGGTGATGCACGTGCTACTGACCATCAATGTGAGCCTCATGGTGCGCCAGTACAGCATGATCCCTGTCATCTTTATGATGATCGCAGTGGTGGCCATGTACGTGCTTTTCTACGTGTCGCTCATCCTGGGTCGCTGGTACATTAGCATCCTGCCCATGATCTCGCTGGCCCTGTGGTGTATGAGTGTGGTGTACGGCCTGCGACGCTATTATCACAGACAACCCAGCAAGCCCCTTTTCTGGGTCTCCACGGGGAGTCTGGTCATCTTTGTGCTGGGTGTGCTGCTCTACATTTCCTTCAGTCCCATCCCCTACGACACGCTCCCAAGCAAAGATGCAGCCATCCTCAGTGCTCAGCTTGGGATGGCAGTCAGTTGCGTCATATTTGTCGTCACCGTGGCCTTCCACACACGCTGCGTCTCTTACACTGCGGTCATTGAGAGGTCCTTCACAACCATTTGAGGGAGGGGGAGGGAGAGGATAAACGTTGAAGATATTGCACCACATTCTCTGTGCCCAGGGGGGATGAAGGAGGATGACCCGAATCCATCGACATTGACCAACCGCAATCGTCCTTGCCGATTCTGGGGCTGTTGCCGAGGCAGCTGGTCCAAAGTGGGAGAACATGCGGCCAACCCTCTTCCACGCCTATCGCTGGATGACCTCAACGAACTGCGCTCTCCCATGGCCGTGGAAAAGAAGTTTGTCATTCAGTTTCAGGCCACACACAAGGACAACTACGGGGATACCCTCACCCAATCGCAGTTGGCTCCCCTCACTCGAAGTGTGTATGGTACCATGCGGTTTGCCTATCCACTGGTTCGCACCAGTCATCATGATGCCCGCCGCGGCCTGTACACTGTGTTAGCCATGGCGCTGCCTGACACTTACGAAGCATGGGCAGCTCAAGATCACTGGCCTCACATTGCTGCCACGTTGCTAGGGAACTACTGGACAATCACATTGGTGGCAGAGGTAGCACTCCTCTGTGAGACGGCAGAGAGTGGGCTTGACATACTTGGAAGAGCCACAAGGGCAAGGTCGGGATCGGAATAAAAGGGCAGAGGGTCAGGGGCCAGGATTGGAATAGAAGGAGGGGCGAGTGTACAAACAAACGCCATGTCCGGGGAAGATCTTGTCTGTCTAGCCATGTGTTTGGTGTGCTGTGCACCATGTCCTGAACCACAGCGTGATCCTGGCCCTGGCCCTGGCCCTGGGGAAAGGAGAGACGAGAAAGTGCGGGCTTTGGAACAACGTGTTGCTCTCCTTGAGGGCCTGCTTGTCAAGGGACAGCAGCAACATATGACGATGAATTATGCTCCACCTAGTGATGCCACGGTGGCGTTGATCAAACAAGAGGAATCACTGGAAAAGCTGCAATAAACCCCTAAGAGACGCCGTAGAGGATGTCAACGCCTAGTGTTCATCCCATTGTCACCAAGGGCAAGTGGACGGCCCCCACCGTGTTGCCCAGCTGGCATCAATGTGTGAGAGATCCCATGGCCGAGCCAGTCACGGGTCAACAGCTGCCCGCTCAAATCGATGTGCGGGACTACCCCTACGTGGAATATTGGAAGAATGTGGAGATGGAACACGAGCGAATGACGGCCCAAGCTGAACAAGACGCCATGGAAACCCAAGCACAGGAGGATTCCATGGGGGTGCCCCTGCCCGATAGACCTCCCGTGGTGGCCGTGAAACCCAAGGTCAATGTGCGAATCGTATTTGACGAGCAGACCAGCAAGATTGAAAAGGGTTTTGTTCCGCTGGGCATCATCAATCCCGACGGGACGCAGTTCAAGTTTGTCATGCCCCCTGGTCACATGGGCGATCAAATCAACAAGCGCGTCTTTGCCATCCCCTTCCCCATTCGCTCGGCGGCCTGGCAGCGTTACCACAAGATGTACGAGGTCTTCATCGGTCTCAGCAAGGTGTTGCCTGTCCCCCTTCACACGAGTCCTCTGGGACTGCTGATGACCCGTGAACCTGAACCAGCCCTACGTTGGAAGGACGCTGTTAGTACCCTCCACGGTCTCCACGTCCTTCGTCATGCCATGCACGAGATGGACACTGAGAACCAAGAGCATAAGACACGGTGGTGGTCCCCTCAAATCTTGTTTAGGCATTTGTTTAACCGGTACCCTCCTCCACCTAGATGCTGGGCCTTTTACAAAACCCTTGAGGGGCACGTGGCTGAACGTTTCTACAAGGAACTCGATCTGCTGGCCGAGGAGGAAAAGGCTGGAGGTGCTACCCGTGAGGTGGCTCAGCAGGTGGCTGTCAAGTTTGGGGATGCTGTGTCTCGCTTTGCCCTGGACATGGTGCACGCTGTGGAGTGGTGTTGCATGGACATTTTGCAGTTGCCCTACGAATGGCGCTACCTCTTCATGACCCCCAACGACTTGCCACCGGGGACCATTATGAACAAGGTGGCCTTTGACCAGATGCGCACCCAGACGATCCGCTACGTCACGGACAGAAACAAGGTGCCACCCCACGTCGTTTCCCTTGTTTTCCTTCCTTTTCACCAGTCCTTGTCCCCTCAAGATCTACTGTGGCCTCTACGCCGATAAGAAGGATGAGAAGACGGGGGTCACTCGTCGTGTGTACGTAGGAATCGATCCCAACTGCTGGTGTCCCATGGATTTGGACAAACCACCGCTGGCTGAACGCCCATACATGCTGGCCAAGTGGACCAAAGAATTGGACCCAGCGCTGGCTTCTTCCTGTCTGTTTGGCATCTACAAGGATTGGATCGACTTGCACACACTGCGGGAGTACATGAGAATGCTTGAGGTTGACTCGCGTCCTGAGACTGCGGCAAGGGTGGCTGCAGCCAATGCTCGTTCTGATCCAGAGGGCAAGGTCAAGACCGAAGCAACGGCCATGGACACGGAGACTGATGAGGTTGTGGGGCCAACCAGGATGGACGATGAAAACGAAGATCCGTTACTTGCGGCAATGAAGTGATTCTCTCACCGCCTCTTTTTCATTCGTCTTGATCCATGTCTTCACCGTCGTCGTCCTCTCCCTCTCCATCGTCGCCCTCGTCTTCGTTGAACACTTCCATGTCTTCCAAGTCGTCGTCGTCATCGTCGTCCAAGAAGCCCGAGGTGGGCATTGCATCGTCATTCACAATGGGAGTGGGTGCGTGTTCGTACCCAAGGCGGCTTCGGCTGTTGTCCCCGTCGTTGTTGTTCTCCTCCTCAAGCATCATCGAGGCGGACTCAAGTCCAGTGGATGCGTTCTGCAGCAAAATGGCCCGCGCGTTTTCATCGTACACCTCCGAGGCCAAGCGCGCTTTCTTCAGGGGAGGCGCCTTCTTCGAGGGCCTTGCTGTTGTCGAGGGGACCGCTGCAGCCGAGGAGGCCGAGGACGAGGTTGACGAGGAAAGCGAGGTGAATCCATCAGTGGTCGTAGTGTTGGTGGAGCTGACCAGAGGAGGAGCCCTGGCCCTCAATCCATTTGTCACCACCACAACACCGTCCACCACTGTGTACCCTGGGTCTCGTCGAACAAACTGATGCACAGCCGTCTGAGCCTGGAGCGCAACTGTCTGATCCTGATGCACAACTGTCTGCTGCTGCTGGTTGTCCGACAAGGACGGGGGCATCAAACTCTCCGTGGTGGGCAAGTTATCGTACTCGTTGACGGGGGTTCGCGTCGGAGCCTTCTTATGTTTCAGCAGGACCGAGGGATCCAACTTACCGTCTCGAACCATTTGTCGCAGCCTCTCTTCCTCCTGCTTGGCAGCACGGCGTTCCTTCTGCTGAACGTGGAAATTCATCGGGTCCTTGACGAGGACTCTGGTAGAATCCGGAGCTGGACGAGCCAGTGATCGTCTCATGCCGCTGACACGAGTCCTTCGCAGCACACCACTACTACCACCATCGTCGTCCGTAGTCAAAGCGTTGACCCCCAGGTTGGCAGCAATGGTGTTAAGCGATTTGCCCAGTTCTTGTGCTTGCTCGGCTGTAAAATAGTCCACACGCGAGGCCCTGCCGGTATTGGTCAGCGTGGTCATGACGGGAAGAGGTCCAATCCTGCCCTCCTTGATCCAGTCCTCAAGTTCCAACTCGTAGACTCGCTGCTTGGCCAGATTAATCTCGGTGAAGGGCCGCGCATTGCCTTTGCGAACGGAGTGATCATCCAGCTCGTCGATGAGGTCGTTGGGATAGCACATCTTGAGACATCGGGGCAGCAACCCAACGTGGCGAATCTCCTTGAACGTGTCGTTCTCCTCGTGGTAGTCCTCATTCTGCTGCAGGGCCCTCCTTACAGACTCACGAAGTGTGTTGGGAAACGATGGACTGTCGACGGGTTCGCCCTCGCAACCAGCTCGATAGTGGTGAATCGAATGGCCCCAGACGTTCAAGTCCTGCTGAATGCTTGTGGTGCTGTTCTGACGTTTCTCTCGCTGGGGTGCGTAGGACTCCTGACGTTTGTCTGGATGCAAGCGGGGGCCAGACATCATCTTCTGCGTCATGGGCGTCACGTAGGCCACGTTGGGAGCCGTGAAAGAGCTCACATACGAAAGATTAGCCACAAGCTCAGGGGTGAAGCGATACACGTCAAACAGACCAACGTAGGTTTGGTCCTTGGTTGGGTCCACTGGACTCTGCTTGCGCACCTCGTAGGCAGTGAGAATCTCCTGTGGTTGCCATTGGGAATAGATGCAGGCCTGGATCGCTTCCGTCAGCAGTTCATCGTGCAGCTTCTGGATGACTTCCGAGGCCACGCAAATCGTATTCTCCTTGTAGTTGCGCAGCACAATGGGCAGTGAAGTCGTGTCGGGTTCGCGGGTTAGCCCAGTGTACTGCAGAATGCCCGCTGGAGTCTGCGTGCTGAGATAAAAGTCCTCGCGAATCTGTTGCAGCTTCTTGACTCGAATGTAACCGGCCTTGTTGCCCGACAGTCCCTCAAGAACACTCTGCACCTCCTTGGCCTCTATCTTGACATCACAGCACTCGGCAATGTTGGCGTAGATGTCCTTCATCTGAGGGGCGCTCAGGCAGACGTAGTTAAAGTCGTAGTAGAATCCGCGCTCCCCGTGATCCTCGCGTCTCCACGACTTGGCCAGCAGGCGGTTCGTGTCCTCCCTGAAATATTCCTCAATGGTCTTGCCCCTCACGTAGGGGATCTTGGCCAGCGTCATGATGCCCTTGAGCACAGCACTTCGTAGCGGATTAAGAAAGACTTCCTCCGTCTGTGTCATGGTGAAAATGGTGATCTGAGGGGTGGCGTACAGGTAGAAACGCAGATCCATCAACTGGGTCAGCTCAAACTCCTTGCCTGCGTACTTGGCTCCCGGGTTATCGTACAAACAGATGAGCCCATTGAGGATCACGTAGATGGTAGCCACGCGACGCACCATGTCCACCTTGCGAGGGAGGGGCCAGAGTTAACCAAGGGGGAAGGGAGGGAGGGGGGAGCGGGGGTCGTACCTTGCGAATGGCATCCGTGTTAACACCCTGCTCCTTGAAATAGGCCAGCACACGGGTGTGGATGTGATCAAACACGTCCATGGAAGGACGAGGAAGAATCTGGCTGTCAATCAGCAGCAGTGTGATGGAAATGAGGGCCTGTTTGATGCGCCAGGCATGGATAGCGTCGACCTTGCGATTGCGATCGTCATCGTTGAGGTGTTCCTTGAGCGAGGCCATCTCAAAGAGGTCAGTAGGCGAGCCCGTCATGATAAAGTTGAAGAAACGCGAGGCAATGGCTTCATCACTGTGGCTGACCATCTTGTTGGTGCACACCCACATGGTGGCGTGGTACAGGGACTCGATCGTCTCTGAACGTCTCTCAGCACGTCCGTTGGCACCCTCAATGAGCACCAGCGTACGGTAGGTGGCCTTGTGTTCCGTGGTCATGGACTTGAGGCGTTCGGCTGCTCCCGACTTGTCTGCAGCAGCAGCCTTGCCATCAACCCAAATGGCAGGGGCCTCGTCCACACGGATAATGAGGCCCATGCTGTTCTCGTGAACGTACCAGGCCTTCTCCGAACACTCAAGCAACGGGGTGACCGTGCCGGGGATCAGCGTGTCGGACAGTGCTGAACCAAATAAATGCGACTTGCCTCCCTCTGCAGGTCCATGCACAATGGCGCTGGGATGCATCTTGACATCGATGGAGGCGTGACAATCGCTGGAGGAGAAGTGCACCAAGATCCAGCGATCGGCTCGGGATGCAAGGAACAAATCGTTCTTCAGCGTCAGGCCTGTGCGAATCATGTAATTGGCGAACCCGTCCAGTGGCCATGTCGAGGGTTCGGCATCGTATGGATCTGTGGTGTAATGCAAGAGGGGCACACCCACTTGACGCATGTCCGTGGCCATCCACGTGAGGATAGCATTCATCGAGGCATACAAATAGTTGCTGGGCCGCAGCGCATTGATCATATTGGTCATGCAGGCTTCTCGGTACTCTTTCAACTGGATGCAGTACGCCTGGTAGGCCTTGGGTTCCTTGAGGGCATTGTTGGGAGCGGTGAGCGTGGCCATCATCCTGGCATTGTTGAGCGTCACAATGCGAAGACCATCACGACGACTGATAATGTTGGGATCGTAGAACTTGGTCGGCAACACCTCGGGACGTCCCAGCCCAGGGATAATCATGACCTCTGCGTAGTCGGGTGCCATCTTGTTGGC
>Ga0302319_10011172_pt1 | contig 17058 bp, 11 predicted proteins | sample Bog_T0_2_FD_203319 | JGI IMG/M metagenome (GOLD analysis project Ga0302319, IMG submission 203319) | Peat permafrost microbial communities from Stordalen Mire near Abisko, Sweden - Bog_T0_2 | ecosystem: Environmental > Terrestrial > Soil > Wetlands > Peat | place: Sweden: Abisko, Stordalen Mire...
CAATCCAACGCAAGATCGGCGCGCCAGTCGATGTGGTGAGGATCGGGGTACGCGACCTGAGCAAGGAGCGGATCGCCGACCGCAGCCTGTTTACCGACGACCTTCAGTCGATTGTCGACGACCCGGAGATCGAGGTCATTCTCGAGCTGATCGGCGGGGTTGATCCCGCCGGCGACCTTGTTGAGAGGGCATTGCAGGGCGGCAAGCACGTGGTGACCGCCAACAAGGAGCTCATCGCCAAGAAAGGGGCACCCCTCATTCGCCTGGCTTCCGAACGGGGACTGGACCTGCATTTCGAGGCGGCCGCCGGTGGGGGCATTCCCCTTATCCAGCCCCTTCGCCACCAGCTCAGCGGGAACGATGTTATCGGGATGAAGGGCATTCTGAACGGCACCACCAACGTCATCCTGACCCGGATGACTCAGGAAGGCGTCTCCCTGGAAGCCGCCCTGCTGGAGGCGCAGGCCCTCGGCTACGCCGAAGCCGATCCCACAGCCGATGTGGACGGGCACGATGCCCAATACAAGCTCGCCATCCTCGCGAGCATCGCCTTCGGCAAGGAAGTCCGGCCTGAATCCGTATACCGCGAAGGGATTCGGCAACTGACGGCGATCGACATCGGATATGCAGACAAATTGGGCTACACGATCAAGCTCTTGGCGATAGTCGACGCCGTCGAAGGTGAGGGAGTCCTCGCACGGGTTCATCCCACTTTGATCCCCAAAACTCACCCGCTTGCGAGCGTGAACGACGTATACAACGCCCTTTGGGTCCGGGGCGACTTTGTTGGGGACTTGATGTTCAGTGGCCGAGGAGCCGGCGCGGAAGCGACCGGCTCAGCAGTCGTGGGTGACCTCATCGACATTTGTCGAAACATCCGGATTGGAGGCGCGGGCAACACCATGCCCTGGGAAACCACCGCCAACACGAGGCCCATCGAGGAGCTCAAGACCTCTTATTATGTGAGGCTGATCGTTCAGGATCGGCCAATGGTGCTCGGCGAGATCGCAACCCTCTTCGGACGGCGCAATGTGTCCCTCTCTGCGATGGAGATGAAGGTCATCGACACCAAGGGCAAGCGCGGCGAGATTGCTTTTCTAACCCACCTCTGCGTGGAGCGCGACTTTCGGCAAGCCATAAAGGACCTCAAGGATTCCGACGCCGTCATAAGCGTCGAGAACTGGATACGGGTTGAAGAGTAGTTTTACTGAACACCTGAGCACGTCATCCGTCGTTGCCGGTAGTCTCGACAGGATCAAGAGAGGAACGTTTCAATGAAGATCAAAAACATCATCGCCGTAGCGGCCGCACTGCTATTCACAGTCGGCGCATTTGCCCAAGGTCCGGCCCAGATGGGCCGCATGGGTGGACCTGGTGGCGGCCATGGCGGGCGGCACTTTGACCCCGCCAACATGGACAAGGAGATCCTTACCCAGATTAACCTTACTCCCGCTCAGTCGAAGCGGATCGACAATCTCAAATTGGCTCTTAAGCCTCAGTACGCTGCCCTCATGGCAGGCGGTGGCCGACCGGATAGGACCAAGATGATGGCCGTCCGCAAGGTGTACACCGACAAGCTCCAGAAGATTCTTTCCAAGGGCCAGTACGCCAAGTATCAGCAGCTCGTCGAAGAGCGTCGCGCCAAGATGCGCGCCGCGTGGGGCGGCGGTCACGGCGGCCCTGGCGGCGGTGGACCCGGCGGCGGCGGGATGGGCGGTCACTAATTTAACTGCGATCACCTTACATTGAAAGAGGGTCGAAGCCATGCTTCGGCCCTCTTCTTTTGTATCGGGTTCAACGCCTTACCCGGATGAGGCCATCCTTCACTTCCGTTAGCGTCTGCTTGATCCAGGCAATGTCGGACCGCATCTCAGCGAGGTCGTCTCGCGCATGGCTCTCATTTGCCTCTAGCCGACCAATGCGTTCCTCATGGCGTTCAATCGCCTCACCATGACTGTTGTGAGCTACCGCGAGCTTTACTAGGAGCACGAGTGCGGGAATCACCACCGCCCCCATCAGTCCCGCCGTCGCCCCTATCCACACCGCATCGAGCCTCACGGGTAACTGTTACGGATAGACGGCGCGCGCCCCGTCAGGGGCACGCGCCATCGCCGTCATTTACTTCTTCTGAATGTAGATGAATTGGGTTGTCGTCGTTTTCGGCGTGTTGGAGATCGCGATCATCGATCCATCGTCGAGGAGGAAGAACCCCGCGACATTCTCATAGCTTCCCTGCAATGAGCCGAGCTTCGCACTGACATCAACTGGCGCGGAGGTGAGACTCGGCCAATAGGCAAGGTCGCCGGTAATCGCCGGGCTTCCCGCGTAGATCTGCCCCGTGAACTGGGTCCCCGCATGATTGATCCCATAAGCGAACGTGCTGCTGCCTGCGCCGAGGGGCACCTCGTGGACGGCAAAGCCGTCCGAGCTCTGCCAATAGAGTCCATAGATGCCGTCTCCTCCTGCGATCACCCCGTTGTCGCTGATATGAAAGGCCTCCGGAAAGCCCTCGTTGGCGTTTAGTCCAGGCAAAGGCTTGAACGCGGTCAGGATCTTACTCGTGGTCGTATCTACGGACGCCTTCGGCCAGACGCCAGGCACCGGCATGCCACCGTCTCCGGCGCCAAGGATGTCGTTGCTGTTATCAACGGCAATGGCCCGCAGGTTCGTGGATCGGCCGTCCCCTGAAAGCGAATAGAGCGATCCGCTAATGTAGGCGATCGGCTGTTGGACCTGGCTGCTTGAGTAGGCGTAACCGACAATGGTATTCCCGTTGGCGCTGATCGCCTGGAAGGCCCCACCGTTGGGCCAACTGCCACTTGCCGTATAGGGCTTAAAGGCACCCGACGTGTCGATCCAGAAGCACGGCTGTACGAGGCCACTGGCGTCCTGGTAGCTGCCTACAACGACCGTTTGTCCAGAGTAGGTTGCGATGCCGTATGCGGCCGTGTGACTGCCGCCGGTGGGGGCGTCCAGAGGCTGTGGCGCCGCCGTGGGACTGGGCCAATAGTAGCCGGTCGTCTGGTTCGTCGAGTCAAGCGCCAAACCAACCATCTCGCCATCGCCGAGGGTTTGCTCCACGGTGACATTGCCGCCCTGGATCGCCACTGGCGCCTGGTAGCCCGGTGTGCTGACCGGGGGAACGGTCAGGAGCGAACTGATCGGAAACGATGTGACATTCTGAATCGTGGTGGGTGTTCCGCCGCCGGGAGGGGTCACCGACAGCGTGTCGTGGCCCGGATCAAAGACGTCCAAAAGCCCTTTGAGGCTTCCGCCCGTCAAAGTCAAATTAAAGCTTCCGGTCGCAAGGTTCAGATCGGCGGTTCCGGTTCCGGTCTCGGCCCCGAAGCCGGGGACGCTGCCAGATACCGTCGCATCGCCACTGATCGCGGCGGGAAAGCTTCCGGGCGTCACCGGAGTTCCGACGAGGTTCGTCATGGTCGTAGTGGTCGGCACCGATAGGCCAGAAAACGAGTAGGTGTAGGTCGAGGAAATCGTTCCCGCCGAGCCCACATTCCCGAGATCGTCGAGGCTAAGGTTCAGGTTCAGATTGACCTGGTCTTGAGGAAGGTCGAGAGTACCCACGAGGGTGTTTGCGCCCTTCGCGTCGGTAAATTGGATCGTGAAATCAGCGGTAAGCGGAATGGCTCCGCCGGTTATGCTGCCAGTGGCATGTAGAGTGAGCGGATTCGGCGAGTAGGTATATGCAGACCCAAGGGTCTCATTGCTCGTCGCGACGATCGTGCCCGCAGGATCCTTCCCTGCGATATCCGTGAAGAAACTGAGCGTCAACGTCTTTCCCGATACGGCCTTCATCACATAGAGGCCCATTCCTGGTACGGCGGCCAAGCCAGGCGTTGCTCGTTGAAGAGCACCCTTCTGGGTCGGCGAGGTTGCGCTAAGGATCGCGAATGGCACCGCAATTCCCGCCACTTCCGACTTGACGGATGCGACACCCACGGCCGTGCCAAGGTTGGCGACCGTAAGGATTTTGTTGTTGCTCAGGGGCGTGCTTCCGCCTCCTCCACCACCGCCACAACCCGCCATCATTGAGGCGGCGACAAGGGCGATCGCAGAAACTCGGCGTCGGTTCCAACCTCCGAGAAGGCCTGATAGAGGCGGTGGGCCGCCGACGGATGAGGCAGGCGAAGACAAAGAAGCTGGCAAGCGCCAGCCTGAAGCATGAGTTCGAATGTGCATAGGTTTCTCCGGGAGGCGCAGCGACGACTCCGTTTGTCATTTTTCAAAATGCACCGTCAGCAGATCGTCATCAAGGGCAAACGGGCGGCGTTACCTAATGGCGGCGCGGTCTTCCGGCTCGAAAAACAGCTCCGGTGGCGTAAAATCACAATGAGCAGCGCAGCTTTTCATGTTTTTTTCGGCCAACGCATCTCGCATCAGAATAAGACTGCTCGGTCAGAGTTCCATTCAGAACGCTGAGGCAGCGAACGCAACTATTCGCTCTAACCGCGTGCCCGCCCTGCTGGGTCTCTTACTCACGACGTCTGGGCCCCAGTCACGCGAGTATGCGGCCAGTCTTTTATGGCCTGACGCTGACACCGAGAAGGGTCGCCACAATTTGCGACAAACGTTGCTGTATCTCCGACAGGCTCTGGGGGAAGACGCCGAACTCCTCGACGCCAACCGGGCCACCATCGGCTTGAAACCCCATGAGATCATCGCCGATGTAGAAGCGTTGCTCGCAACCGAGCTCTACCTGGAATATGATTCGAAGCGGAACCTCTGCGAAAAGGCGGTTGAACTTTACCGCGGACCATTTCTGGCCGGATTGGATGAGGACTGGATTCGGGAAACTCGGGTTCGCTTGGCGACCACCTATGTTCGCGCACTCATCTACTTGGCAGATGCGGAGATGAACGCGAACCCTGCCAAGGCCCTTGAATACGCAGAAAGGGCAATCGCCGAAGAGCCCCTTCTCGATGGCGCCAGGGCACGTAAGGTGCGAGCCCTTGTGAGGCTGGGCGAGCGGGCAGCCAGCCAATTGGAATACGAAGCGTTTGCCGCGCTCCTCGATTACGAACTTGGCATGCAGCCGTCCGAGGCCGTTCGTGAAGCGCTCGACGACGTGAGTTCACCGTTGCCGGCCGCACCATTCCATCACGAGGCGGAATCGGGTCCCAGCGACATTGCCTTCGCCCTTGAATCTCTGAGCCGAGGAGATCGCCCCCACCTCGCGGTCAGTTTGGCGGTCGCCCTTACCCCCCATTGGATCGAGGCAGGCGCGCCCAGGCAGGGGATCACGCGACTCCAGGACGCGGTGGCCCGTAGCCGCGACCGGCTGTCAGAACTGGAACAACTTGAGGCGAATGTCTGCCTTGCCGAGTTGATTTCTGCGGCCGGCGATCTTGTGAAGGCAGGGGAGATTCTTGAGGGGTTGTCGGCCTCCGAGGAAATCGATGAAGTGCTCAAGGTGCGGTGCCTCCTCCTTGAAACCCGGCTGCATCTGGCAAGGATCGACGGTAAGCGCGCCTGCCAAAGTGCCCAAGCCGCGCTTGAGCGAGCGGCCCGGCTCCGAAACCCTTCGCTCATGCTGGATACTCTCAACAGCTTCTCCGCCGCTTCCCTCTACGAGGCGGACTTTGAAGGCGCCCTTGCGGCCATCGACCGAACCCTCAAAATGGCCGTTGACCTCGATGAAAAAATGGTGATTGGCATCGCACTCTATCGCAAAGCTGAAGTCCTGGAAGGACTGGATCGCCACAGCGAAGCGGAATCGGCGGTTCGGCAATCCCTGCATTGCACAGAGGGCATACGATCATCGAGAGCAGCCTTCAATCGCATGTCGGCGGGGCGGCTCTTGGAGAGTCTGGAGTTCCTTGAGGAGGCGGAAGCCATCTACCGTGGAGTGCTTGCCGAGTTCCAAGCATTCGAAAGTAAGTTTGGAGAGGTGGTCGCTTTGACATACCTCGGTGATTTACTTCATGCGACCGGCCGACCTCGCGAGGCCGTTGATCAACACCAAAGGGCCCTTGCCATTCGCCGACCACTGCACCAAACGTTAGGGGTGGCAACCTCGCTCAGGGGCCTTGGCAAAGCGCTAAACGACCTGAATGACCTAGACGAAGCCAGAGCGGCTCTGATCGAAAGCGCGCAGCTCTTCCTGCAAGAGGAAGCCCTTCCTGGCTACGCCAGCGTTCTTTTGGCAAGAGCCCATGTGGAGGTCAAAGCAGGTCGCTTGGCCCTCGCGCATCGGCTGGCCCGCCGGGCTCATCACCTGCTGGTCGGGATGCCTCGACACGAACGCAAGTCGATTGGCCGATGCGGTCCCGGTTTGGTGGACGAGGCGGATGCTTTGCTTCGGACGCAGCGCGAAGTCGATAGCGCCTAGTGCTTCGTCTCCCGTCCGTTTCCCTTCTTGGGGGCAGCTATCGCGCGACCCTTTTCAAGAACGCCACTTGCGTGGGCGAGAGCGCCTCTACCCCGTTCGTTTCCGTTCGGGTGGTCCCATCCAGGATGGCCGGTTGGCCCTCTTCGCCGGCCTCCGGAGTAAAGGTGGTTCCAAATAGGGAGGCTCCTCGCAGGTCGGCGCCACGCAAATCGGCGCCGAGGAAGCTTGCACCTTCGAGGTCGGCATCAAGAAGGACCGCGCCTCTCAGGTCGGCGCTCTCGAAGTGGGCGTTCGAAAGGTTGGCTCGGGTGAAGTTAGCATTGGCGAGGTGACTTCGGCGAAAGTCAGCGTTCCGCAAGAGAGCGCCAACCGCCTTGAGCCCGGTAAGGTCGCGGTCAGATGCCTGGAGGCTCAGAAGGTCCAGGCCGCCGAAATCCCGCGCCTCCAGCAGAGCGCGAGCCTTCTGCGGAGAGAGTTTGGAGGCAATGTAACGCTGCTCAAGCCACGGATCGGCGTCATTGTGATACCCCGCCTCCGCCTCCCAGTAACCGAGGCGGTCCTCGGCCAAGACCTCGATGCGCTCCAACCACTTGACGCTCTTGTAGAAGTACCGTCCCGGCACCACCACCCTTATGGGTCCGCCGTGGATGCTCTCCAGGGGCTCACTACCGGCTTCGAGGGCCAGGAGTGCTCCAAGTGCCAGGGCATCCCCAGTGGGCAGTGACGTGCTGTGGTTCCGCTCACTGCGCGCAGCGAAGGAGAGGTACTTCGCTTCGCTCTTCAGAACGGCGGTCTCCAACAGGGTAGCCAGTCGTATGCCGCCGAACGGCATCGCCAAATGTGACCATCGGGTGACGCAATGAACGTCGACGAGTTGGTGCGTTTGCGGCATGGCGCGAAGTTCCTCGAGGGTCCATATCTGGGGTTTCTCCACCTGGCCCGATATCGACACTGTCCAAGGGCGGTCGTCGGCCCGCGGCGACCGCTCACCAACGACAGGCCACTTGGTGGTGAGCGCCTGGTTGGGCGGGAGCGAAGACATCGGTGTATTTTGGCGGAAGTGGGCCTTCACGGTTTCCCAAGGCGTCAAAAAGATCGCTGCGCCCGGCAGCCCTTAGATGAGCGAAATCTGTGTGACGCTCCAATGTCAGGGTTCAGTAACGGGGGACGCGTCCCCCACCGTCGAGGAATTCCCCCCGATACAAGCAAGCCCCTAACCATATAGGACCAAGTGCCATTTCAGGCCTGAGGATTCAATAGGCACGTTACGTTTATTATCTTCATCGCGGTCAGCCATCGATTGGACTCCTTTGACCGCACTATCGGCGCATCCGCAAAACTATCTGACGCCCACCTTCAGGTAAAGTGCATTTGGAAAGGAGCGTTGCAGTCCGCGCATTCGTGAATTTGCGAGTGACGCTTAGCCGAGTTCTCGGGCGGGCCCGCTATTTGTCAAGAAGACCACTTATGCTCCAAAGAGGACCCGGGTGATGAGATTCTTTTTTGACAGGGCACTGGAAGGAGTTTACGATTCCATTGGAGGGATCGAGGCGTTCCGACGAATATCCAAGAGATTTCATCACAAAGTAGACCTGGACCCGAACCTCAGAGTGCTGTTCCCCAAGAACATGGCAGCCTTGGAGGAGCGAGTGGCGCTGTTCTTGATCGAACTGACGGGTGGGGGTGCCGTGTACACCGCCCTTCGAGGCAAAACGAGCCTAGTTTGTCGGCATGCCCACCTCGCCATCGGGTCAGCGGAGGCAGAATTGTGGCTCGGGCATATGAAAGCCTCACTGGAGGAGGAAGGCGTTAGCACCGCAGTCACCACAAGACTCATGGCCACGCTGGCCGAGCGCGCCGCGACATTGGCCGATCCACTCGTTCATCTCTATCGGATTCCGACACCAGCCTTACGAGCGAAGCTTGAAGAAGACCCGTCCCTTGCGCGATTGAACGACCATGGTCGGAATCTGATGTGCAAGGCTGCAATCGATTGGGATGTTCCCCGTCTGCGCCTGCTCCTGGATTTCGGCGCCGATGTCAACATGGAGGACGCCGGAGGGCACAATTCCCTCTATCGGGTTGCTAACGGTAGGGGTTACGAGGATCAGGGATGTATGGCGCTCGAACTCCTGATAGCCCACGGTGCCAACGTCAATCAAGTCACCGGCGTGGGCCGGATGACACCGCTCCACATGGCAGCGCGGCGAGGGATAGTTGCTATCGCCGCAGCTTTGCTTAACGCTGGAGCGAAGGTAGATGCTCAAGATTCAAAAGGAGAAACTCCGCTGCGACGGGCGGTCAACTGTGGAAAGGGTGAAGTCGTCCGGCTATTGATTTCCCACGGCGCGAATCCTCTAAGCCAAGATTGGTTCGGCCGCACCGTTCTTCAAGCCGCAAATGACGAACGAATGCGGGACCTCCTCAAGGACGGACACGTTGAGGCTGGGACGTGAGCCTATTCGCTTTTTGCCCTATTGGCCACCCGGATGGGCCGGAATGCGTACCCGCCACGGCCAGCTAGCGCGCCTACCCGTATTGACCCAATCTTTACTTGACCGATACCCTTGCCCAATGGCTTCTTGACCTCCTCCTGGATTATCTTATTCGAAGCCAAGGTGTACGCAATGTGAGCGAGCCGTGGCTGAGCGCTATAAACGATATGGCGCCCTCGATCAACGAGGATCGATAAGAGGGGGATTTTATCGATGAATGTGCCCATTTGGTTACCGACGCTTTTCGTCGTCGGCGTGGTCGTGATGCTCCTGTTTCTACGCTTTATGGAGTTCTGCGACAAGGTCTAAGTTCCAGGAGGGACTTCGAATGATCTACGTAACATGTATCGTCACCGCTTTTCTGTTTGGCTACCTATTCGTCGCCCTAACCAAGCCGGAGAAATTCTAGAGCTTACGGTTGCGGGCAACGCGCCTCAAACAACGACCCAATAGGACAAGGTCATGCAAATCTGGTTACTACCCATTTTGTTTCTCGTCGTTTCGACGCTGATCGCTTTCCCTTTGAGCAAGTATTTAGCTTGGATCATGAACGGAGAGTACAAGGCGCCACGCTTTCTCAAGTGGTTCGAAGATCGCCTCGATAGCGGTCCTCAAGACTGGAAGCAGTACACCGCTTCCCTGCTCATATTCAGCACTGTTCTCTTCGTGTTTGGCTACGTGGTGCTCTCCATCCAACCATGGACGCCGCTCAACCCCGATGGGAAAGGGATGCTGAACCCAAGCACCATCTTTCATTCGGCCATTTCGTTTATGACGAATACCGACCTGCAGCACTATTCGGGAGACCAACACTTTTCGACCTTTACCCAGCTCATTTTTGATGCTTCGAATTGGTTCTTGAGTGCCTCCATCGGGTTCTGCGCATTGGTTGCGATCATTCGTGCGCTGCGGAGCGATAGCCACCTCGGAAACTTCTTCGTGGATATGTGGCGAGTAGTCACCTACATGTTCATCCCCGTTTCGCTGGTGGTGAGCATCATCTATATCTCGCAGGGCAGCCCAATGACTCTGGACAGCTCCTACCATGTGCAGACCCTAGAGGCCGGCGCGATGGGACAAGACTCGACCGGAGCCAATAAGCCCCAGAACATCGTCACGGGTCCCGTTGCCGCGCTAGAAAGCATCAAGATGCTTGGCACCAACGGTGGCGGCTACTTTGGAATGAACTCGGCCCATCCGTACGAGAACCCGACCGACGTTTCTAACTTCTTCAACACGATCAGCATGATGATCTTTCCGTTTGCACTTGTGCTCATGTACGGAAGGATGCTCAAGCAGTGGAAGCATGGGCTTGTGCTGTTTGGGGTGATGTTCACGTTAATGGCAGGAACGGTGATCTGGGCCATATGCTTTGACACCCTCATGCCTAATCCGGGGCTTACCGCGCACCCGGTCGCTCGGACGTTTCAAACACCGAACCCAGATGCGCCTGGCGGCCTGACTGCCGTCACCCTGCCGGCCGTCGCCGGGCTCCCCGTGGATCAGCACCTCGGCAACCTGGAAGGTAAAGAGCTTCGCTTTGGCACGTCAGCAGGCGGTGCGTTCTCCGCGATCACCACCGACGTGACCTGCGGCGCCATCAACTCGGAAATGGACAGCTTGCATCCGTTGGCGGCCCTTGCCCCCATGGTTGGCATGTGGCTGAACTGCATCTACGGCGGCAAGGGAGTCGGCATGATCAACATGCTGCTCTTCGTGGTGGTCGGCATCTTCATCGCTGGCCAAATGGTTGGTCGCACCCCGGAATACCTGGGCAAGAAGATCGGGGCCAAGGAAATGAAGCTCGCGGTCATTGCCCTGCTGGTCCATCCATTGCTCATCCTGATGCCGACCGGCATCTTTGCCGCGACCAGTTGGGGACTGCAGGCGATCAGCAACTCAGGCCCGCACGGCCTCTCGCAGATCTTCTACCAATTCTCTTCGGCGTCGGCCAACAATGGTTCCGCTTTCGATGGTTTGGGAGTGACCTATGGGTTTGCCAACGCGACCAGCCCGTCACCGACCGCCATCCAGTGGGACATCGCCACCGGTCTCGTCATCCTCTTCAGTCGGTTCCTGCCGATCGTGGCGCCGATGGCGATGGCGGCATTCCTGGGCCAGAAGCAGACGAGTCCGACGAGTATCGGCACCCTCAAGACCGATACCACGACGTTCTCGTTCCTCTTGATGGCAACGATCCTCATCATCGGAGCGCTGCTCTTTCTGCCGATCGCCGTGCTTGGACCGGTGGCCGAACACCTTGGCCCGATTCCCTTTGGAGGTTGACCATGAAACACGCAAGTTCAACATCAACCCATCTTGGGACTCATCCTCGTTACCGGATTCAGTTTAAGGAGTATTGCAATGAGTAAGGCAGTGAATGTGCCCGCAGATCTTCATGTGGGCGTTGGTCAGCCGGGGCAGAACCCTCACAAAGGCGGCCGTGGAGCGATCGACTCCACCATGCTCGTGGGGGCGCTGAAGCAATCCATCGTGATGCTTCGCCCGGACATCCAGTGGAAGAACCCAGTCATGTTCGTCGTCGAGGTCGGGGCGTTCTTGACCCTTGGTTACGTTGTCCAGGACATCGTCACCAAGACGGTCACCCAGGTGCCCATCAGCTACTTCATCGCCCTGGACGCGTGGCTGTTCCTCACCGTCTTGTTCTCGAACTTTGCCACGGCGCTGGCCGAGGCAAGAGGCAAGGCTCAGGCCGAGTCGCTCCGTAAGGCGCGACAGGACACGTTGGCCTACCGGCTCACTGCGTCGAAGTCCATTGAGCAGGTCAGCTCAAGCGTTCTCAAGGTCGGCGACTTGGTGGTGGTCGAGGTTAACCAGACCATCCCCGGCGATGGCGAAGTCATCGAGGGGATCGCCGCGGTCGATGAGTCGGCGATCACCGGCGAATCGGCGCCGGTCATCCGGGAATCCGGCGGTGACCGGTCAGGCGTGACCGGCGGTACCAGGGTGCTGTCCGACCGCATCGTCGTACGCATCACCAGCGGCGCCGGCGACTCCTTCCTCGACCGGATGATCGCCCTCGTCGAGGGCGCAATCCGGCAGCGAACTCCCAATGAGATCGCCCTCACCATGGTGCTCTCTGCGTTCACCCTCATCTTCCTCATCGTGACAGTGCCGCTCTGGCCAATGGCCTGGAACGCGGAGCAATACATGATGAGCTACCTTGGGCTAAAGGTTCCCCTCAAGAGCCTCGGGACCGACATTCCCACCCTCATCGCCCTGCTCGTCTGCCTCATCCCCACCACCATTGGCGCGCTGCTGGCCGCCATCGGCATCGCCGGTATGGACCGCGCTATGCGGGCCAACGTGATGGCCAAGAGCGGCAAGGCAGTAGAACTGGCTGGCGATATCGACGTAATCCTTCTCGACAAAACGGGGACCATCACGATCGGCAACCGCCACGCGACCCAGTTCATCCCGGTTGGCAAGCATAAGGAGGCCGATGTGGCCAAGCTTGCCGCGCTCGCTTCGGCGGCCGACGAGACTCCCGAGGGCAAGAGCATTGTGCGGCTGTACGAGAGCGCCGGCAACTCCGGAGTTTCCCTTCCGGGAAGCGTCGAGGTGGTTCCCTTCACCGCCCAAACCCGCATGAGTGGCGTGGACTTCCCGGACGGTCGGAAACTGCGCAAGGGCGCCTCCGACGCGGTGGCCCAGTACGTCACCGAGGGCGGCGGCAAGGTTCCGCCGGAACTGCAGGGCATCGTCGATGGCATCGCCTCCAAGGGCGCGACCCCGCTCACCGTCGCCGATGGCACCGAGGTGGTCGGAGTGGTCGTTCTGGAGGACATCCTCAAGCCGGACCTGCGGCCACGCCTGCAGCGGCTTCGGCAGATGGGCTTGAAGACGATCATGATCACGGGTGACAACCCCCTTACCGCCAAGGCAATTGCCGAGAAGGCGGGAGTGGACGACTTTGTTGCCCAAGCCACACCAGAGACGAAGTTGGCCTACATTCGCAAGATGCAGGCCGGCGGCAGCCTCGTAGCGATGACGGGAGACGGCACCAACGATGCCCCTGCCCTTGCCCAAGCCGACGTGGCCCTCGCAATGAACGCGGGTACTCAAGCCGCCAAAGAGGCCGCCAATATGGTGGATCTCGACAGCGACCCCACCAAGCTCATCGAGGTGGTGGAAATCGGCAAGCAGTTGCTGATGACCAGAGGCTCGCTCACCACCTTCTCCATCGCCAACGACGTCGCGAAGTACTTCGCGATCATCCCCGCGCTCTTCGCGGGCACCTTGCCCTGGCTCAAGGCGGTGGATGTGATGAATCTGCACTCGCCGACATCCGCGATTCTTTCGGCGGTCATCTTCAACGCGATCATCATTCCTTTGCTTATCCCGGTGGCTCTCAAGGGAGTCAAATACAAGCCGCTGGGCGCCGACGCGCTCCTGCGTCAGAACCTTCTCGTCTGGGGCCTTGGCGGCGTACTGATTCCGTTCGCCGGCATCAAGCTCATCGACATGGTCATGGTGGCGTTCCACATGGTCTAGTCCGAAACGGACTCAACCAGAGGTCATAACAATGTCAAAACTGATTGTAAAGAGCCTTGTGCTTCTCTTCTTCGCGGTCGTGCTGTGCTGTGTCGTTTATCCGGCGGTCCTGCTGGGCATCGGCCAAACGTTCTTCCCATTTCAGGCGAATGGAAGCCTGGTGAAGGGCCCCGATGGCAAGGTGGTCGGCTCGCTCCTGATCGCGCAACCGTTCACCAAGGACGAGTATTTCCAGCCTCGTCCCTCGACCAACTCGTATGACGCGACCGCCGGCTCATCCTCGGCCCTCGCCCCTTCAAACTACGCCTTGAGAGACCGGGTGGCTCGGTCCATTGCGCCGGTCGCCAAGTATGCGGATGGGCCCAAGGCCGGTCAACCGGTAGCGCCGGATGTTGAGACCTGGTTCCAGAAAGACATGCTTGGAGGCCAGCCCCACATCGTCGCTCAGTGGGCCGACAACCACAACACCCTAGCCCAGAACTGGGATACCGCTGATCCCAAGAACGACGCCTACATTGTCGCTTGGCAGAACGCCAACCCCGCGATCGTGACCCAATGGATCAAGGACAACCCCGCAACGCCCAAGCCAGCGGGCAAGGACCTGGCGGTGGCGTTCTTCGAGCATTTCTCGAGCAAGTATCCCGGCCAGTTCCCATCCTCCATCACGGCGAAAGACAAGAACGGGAAGGACCAGACCATCATTGGTCCGGTCAAGACCGGGTCCGATATCCAGACCATCTTCTTCGAGTCCTGGCGCGAAGATCATCCCGACGTGAAGCTTCAGGATGTGCCAGGAGACATGGTCACCGCGTCCTGTTCCGGCCTCGATCCCGACATCACGCTGCAGAACGCCGAATTCCAACTTGACCGGGTCGCCGGCAAATGGGCGTCGGATACCAAGCGCGATGCGGCCGCCGTCAAGACGGAGATCCAGGCGATGCTCGACAAGGACGCCACCGCTCCCTTCGGCGGTCTGGCCGGCGAGAAGATCATCAACGTACTCCAGGTGAACCTCGAACTTCGCACGAAGTACGGCGCACCGCAGTAACCCTTCGAAACCCAGTTCCGCGTCCCGGGGCGGCGTCCAGCCGCCCCGGGGTAAGGCCTATCCGACATGACTGAGCACGCCAGGGTCCTCTTTATAGACCGCGAACCGATAAGGCATTCGATACGTGCGGCTCTGCTAAAACACGGTCATAAATACAACGAGGCCTTGACCAGCGCGGCGGCGGTTCTCGCCATAGGAGCCAATCAACCGGATGTCATTCTCCTCGCAATCGACCTGCCCGATGTCCATGGTCCGGAAGCGGTGGCACTGTTGCGACCCCTCACCGAAGCGCCGCTGATTGCTGCCATTGAGCGCAAACAGGAGCCTTACCGAAGAGAACTCCTGATGGCGGGGGCAGATGACGTGATCGCCAAGCCCTACCATGCCAAACATCTGATCGCCCTGATTCGGGTTGCGGTACGATACTCTCGGCTGGCGCCAGAGCCCGCCGACCGGGTTATCCAGACCGGCCCCTTGACGATCATGCTCGCCACGAACCGAGTCTATTGCGATGGTCTCGAAATTCACGTGACTCCAAAGGAACTCCAGCTCCTCATCACGCTCGCGCGCCACCAAGGTGCGGTTGTGCCTAACGACCAACTTCTCACCGAAGCGTGGGGCGCGACCGACAGCCGTGAGGCCCGTTACCTCAAGGCCTACATGAGCCAGCTTCGCCGCAAGCTGAAGCGGGACCGTTCTCGCGCCCCGTTCATTCTCACGGAGCCTGGAGTCGGTTACCGTCTCACCGCCTACCGTTAAAGATGGATCGACTCACCGTATTCGGGTTGTTTGCCGTGAGCGCCATGCTCATTACATACGCGCTGGAAGGCCGCGGACGAGGCTGGGTGCTGGCGTTTGCGGGCGCATGCGTGTTGGGTTCGGTCTATGGATTCCTGCAGGGTGCGTGGCCGTTTGGGTTGCTCGAAGGCATCTGGTCCCTAGTTGCGATGGCACGTTGGCGGGGCCTGCGGAAGGCCGACTAGACGCTCCGATACCGATTCACGGCGGCGCCCATGCCTGGTCCGTCTCCAAAGGCGAGGTCACGATACAAGCTGGGACACAGCGGGCTGGAGGCCTCAAGGGCGCGCCACTCCAACCACAAGGCGTCGTACTGCTTGATCGCTTCCCTGAGTTGATTGAGATCGGCCGGCATTCCCTGGTCATGTAAACGACCGTTCAACAAGATGGTCCAGCCCTCGGCAATGATCGCATACTTGATGCGCCCATACGTGCAGGAGATTCGCACGTAGGATTCAGTGGTCTGGTCGTTGAAGTGGATCTCATGCCCCAACTCCTCAATCCGCTTCCACATCGAGACCGCTTCACCCTTTTCGGCGATCGCCTGGCTCACAAGCCCCTTCTTGATGAAATCGCCAAGGTCAGGAGCGCTGAGGTAGTGGTCGCGCGCCCACCACTCGTAAACGTAGGCCCCAAGACAGGTGAGTTGGCCGCGCAGCACGGCCTTTTCGGAGAGGAGGCAGAGCTCGCGGAAGCGTCCTCGGTCTTTTCCTCTTAGGCCTATCGAATCCATGTACTCGTTGAAGATCTTGGGCTCATCCTGAGCCGGCTGCTCGGCAAAGCGACTAAGGATGAAGGCATTCAACGCGCACCAGAACTCATTGGGGATGAAGGGGCCTTCCCAGCCCCCGCCTCTCGACCAGGTCCAAACACCCTTAAAGACCTTGGTGCGTCTCAGGTCACGGAGGCCCTTGATCTCCCCCGGCTTCATGAGCCACGCATACTCCTCCCAACCGTCAAGCACACCTTGGCCAATGTAGTAGGGGTGGGCGCCCTTACCGTAAGCTTCTCGTTGGCACTGGACTTCGACGATCTGGGCATGATCGCCGATGCCGAGTGTTGGATTGAAGGGAGTGAGTTGGTGAAAATCACCCGCTTGGTGTTTGATGGAGAAGAAGAGTTGAGGGTGAGGCTCTACCGCTTGCGTAACCTTCAAATAGTAGTCGGGGTGAGTGTGGAGGAAGCCAAAATCCCATGTTCGGTAAACCATCCGCTTGCCCAATTCCTCGCAGATCACCGCCCGCAGCGTCTTGACGAGGGCGATGTGGCTTTGATCGGCGTGGGTGATCGCGGTGTTGCCGTGCATCACGGCTCCGTCTTTGACGCCGCTTGCCGTGTGATAGGGATAGGATTGAAGGTAGACCTCGCCGGTCCGAAAAATGATGCCGTCGAGAAGGGGAAATCGTGAGAACAGCTCGCGCATCTGGGCTTGCATGAGCTCCTGCGTCTTGGGGAAACGGATATCGATGCGGTTTTGGTCGTCACAAATCTGGTCATGGAAGTGGTCCACCAGGGCTTGGGGAAACACCATAAGGTCCGACATCGCCATCGCGAGCACTCCTGCTGCCTTGGTTGCCTTGATCGCTGCGTCAATCTCAGCGGCCCTTTGAATCGCCCACGTCCGCTCGGGCGAGCCCTCCGGAAGGAGCCCGGGAATCACTGAATCGTAAGTGGGAACGCCGGGAAATTGCCCGGGAACCACCATTGCGTCGTAGCCCCAGGATTTTAGGAAGGCCGGGTCCTGGAACCTTGACGCCACGTTCTTGGCGGAATCCGGCGAAGGAGCGGGATGGGCCGAGAGGCTCATCCTCGCCGGATTGCACAAGTCCATGAGCCACAAAGGTTCCGCATGA
>Ga0302319_10011181_pt1 | contig 17042 bp, 14 predicted proteins | sample Bog_T0_2_FD_203319 | JGI IMG/M metagenome (GOLD analysis project Ga0302319, IMG submission 203319) | Peat permafrost microbial communities from Stordalen Mire near Abisko, Sweden - Bog_T0_2 | ecosystem: Environmental > Terrestrial > Soil > Wetlands > Peat | place: Sweden: Abisko, Stordalen Mire...
GCCTCGGGATCGGCTGGTATGCGCTGAAGGGCAGCAGTCCGTTTGCGCCGGGCGTCCCGGCTTATAGGCTGACGCACAGGGTCGAGATCGATAAGAGCCATAGCCCGAGGTGACCTGCCGGCCGCCGGCTTGCTTCGCGCGGGTGGGCGGTGATGACGATGCTGGATCTTCCTCACATTGAACCGAGCCAAGGTCCACATAATCGTACCATACCGTTCAGTTTTGTTTACTTTCGCGATGGGATCGCCTAGATGGAGGCGCGAATAGAAGAAGCCGGCCGCAACGGGCTGAGCGGCCGCGAATATCGAGGTGCCCGTGAAGGTCAAGACGAAGCCCCTGGAAAACGGTCCGGCAGGCGGACGAATGGGGCGACCACCCAAGGACCTCGCGGCCCAGGTTGACGAGCGAATCCTCGACGCGGCCCGCAGGCTGTTTCTCGAACGAGGTCTTTCCGGTGTCAGTGTCGAAGAGATCGCCCGCGAGGCGCACGCGAGCAAGGGAACCATCTACGCGCGCTTCGCAACAAAGGAGGCGCTGTTCGCCGCGATTGCCATACGCAATGAGGCGAATGTGCGGGAAGGCTTCAAGCGCGGGCCGCCATCCGCAGGCACGATTGAGGAGCGGTTGTTCGAGGTCGCAACCGGAATTTTGAAGCACCTCCTGACCAGCGACAGCATCGACTTCATGCGGCTGGCGGTCTCCGAAGTGCGTCGCTTTCCGGATCTGGCGAAGGTGGGAAAGATGATGCGCGAGCGCGGTGCGCAATCCGTGGCGGCCGTGTTCAGGGAAGTCGTACAATCGAAGCAGTTCAAGGACTTTCCCGGCTTCGCTCCGGAACGGTTGGCGAAGACGACACAGTCATTTCTCGACCTGGTCGTTACCCCGCTGCTGATGCGCGCGGTATTCGGGGAGGACGTCAGGTCGCTGCGCGCGCAGATTCGAAGTCACGTCGAGAGCAGCGTTTCCTTCTTCCTGGACGCCTGCCGGCGCTGACAGACGCGCCCCCCGCGACCTATCGGCTTGGCGTTAGTTCGTCCTTGAGTAGGCCGATGATCCCGTCTGAGGCATCATCCTGACGGCGGCCGATACGCCTGCCCGACGGCACCGCTCCCGCAGTTCCGAGAACTACCGCAGCGCTGCGACCGGGCCACATCGACCGGTCAGGAGGAGAACGGCGCGGGCTTGACTGAACCGTTCGGTCCGATTATCTTTTATTAGTACCGTACCGTACGGTTCATTTATTGTCGTTATCCGGACTAACGATGCCGCTCGCGGGGAATGTCATAACAGTGCAACGGATCAGAAGCCCCGAAGGGCTCTCATGCGCCGCTTGGCTTGGGAGCATCCGGCTCTCCGCGAGCATCGTCGTGCCGGCCTTGCTGCTCGCGTCCTGCGCGCTTGGTCCCGACTACGTTCCGCCGGACGCCCCGGCGGTCGACCGATTTACCGGGGAGCGTCAAATCGGGCCGACGGTCAGCACGCAAGGCCCCGGCGGCAGCTCCCAGGCCTTCGTCCCCGGCACCGATATCTCGGGCTATTGGTGGGCGCTGTTCCACTCGAAGCGGCTCTCCGCGTTCGTCGAGGAGGCGGTCCGCAATCATCCGGACGTCGAAGCGGCGCAACTCGCTCTGCGCGCCGCCCGGGAGACCGCGCTCGCGCAGGAAGGCGTGCTGTTCCCGCAGGTCACGGGGACCGCATCGGCCGAGCGGGAGCAGGGTCCCGACTATAAGCTCTACAATGCCTCTGTGAGCGTGAGCTACGCTCTCGACGTCTGGGGCGGCACGCGCCGGCAGATCGAGGCGCTTCGGGCCCAGGCGGACTACCAGGCTTTTGTGCTCGAGGCGACGTATCTCGCGCTGACGGCGAACGTGGTGACGGCCGCGATCACCGACGCCTCGCTGCGCGATCAGATCTCCGCGACCGATGACATCATCAAGGCCGAGGCCGATCAGCTTTCGCGCATCCAGCACCAGTTCGAGATCGGCGCGGTATCGAGATCGGATGTGCTGTCGCAGGAGTCGACCCTGGCGCAGGCCAAGGCGACGCTGCCACCGCTGCAGAAGCAGTTGGCACAACAACGCGATCAGTTGATGGCCTATCTCGGCCGGCTGCCCGATGCGGACCGCGGCGAGCACGTCACGCTCGCGGAACTGCACCTGCCGGACCGTCTACCGGTATCGCTGCCATCGGCGCTGGTGCGGCAACGTCCGGACATCCGCCAGGCCGAAGCGACGCTTCACCAGGCGACCGCGACAGTCGGCGTCGGGGTCGCGAACCTGCTACCGCAGATCACGCTTTCGGGCGGCTATGGCGCAAGCGGTACCGGCAATCTGTTCTCGCCGGGAACGATAGTCTGGAACGCGACCTCCGAGGTCACCCAGAAGCTTATTGACGGCGGCACCCTCTATCACACGAAGGAAGCGGACGTCGCGACGTTCGAGCAGGACATCGCCACCTACAAGGGCACCGTGATCAAGGCCTTTCAGAACGTGGCGGATTCGCTGCGCGCCATCCAATACGACGCGGCGACGCTCAAGGCGCAGGCGGAAGCCGAGAAGGCAGCCTCCGATAGTCTTGCGATGGCGATCGAGCAGTTCAAGACCGGCGCGGTCCCGTATGCCAACGTGATCACTGCACAGCAATCCTATCTGAACGCGCGGATATCGCGCATCAGCGCGCAGGCGGCCCGCTTCAGCGACAGCGCCGCGCTGTTCCAGTCCCTCGGCGGCGGCTGGTGGAATCGAACGGACCTCAGGCCCGAGGCACTTCCCCGCAGCAATCCCGGCTATTTCGCCGGTCCCGAACGCAAATCCCAGGATGCGATGCGATGATGAAGCGGATGACAAGCATGCTAGCCGCGATGGCCGTTTTGTTCGGCGGCCTCTACGGCTTCCAGACCTTCAAGGATATGATGATCAGGAAGGCAATCGGCGGCCTGTCGAATCCGCCACAGACCGTGTCGACCGTGGTCGCCAGCAACGCGCCCTGGCAAACGACATTGACGGCCGTGGGCTCGTTGCGGGCCGTCAACGGCGCCGACCTCGCGCTGCAGGCCTCCGGCATCGTCCAGAGGATCACGTTCAACTCCGGAGACAGCGTGGCCGAGGGTCAGCCGCTGCTTCAGCTCAATGCGACAGACGATATCGCGAAACTGCAGTCGCTGCAGGCCACTGCAGAGAATTACGCCATCGTCGTCAAGCGCGACGAGGATCAGATCAAGTTCAACGCCGTCAGCCAGGCGACGCTCGATAGCGACCGCGCCAACCTGAAGAACGCCCGGGCGTTGATCGACCAGCAAAAGGCCATCGTGGAGCAGAAGACCCTGAGGGCGCCGTTCGCCGGCCGGCTCGGAATCCGCAGCGTCGATCTCGGCCAATATCTCAGTGCCGGCACGACCATCGTGACCCTACAGAGCCTGGATCCGATCTACATCGATTTCTACCTGCCGCAGCAGGCGTTGGCCTCGATCACCATCGGTCAAGACGTCGCGACAACGGTGGATGCCTTTCCGGACCAGCGCTTCACCGGCCAGATCACGGCCATCAACGCGAAGGTCGACACCGGCAGCCGCAATGTCCAGGTGCGCGCGACCATCCGCAACGAGACGGCGCGACTTCTGCCGGGCATGTTCGCCGCGGTAGAGATCGCAGTCGGCCACCCCGAACAGATCGTCAGCCTGCCGCTTACGGCCATCGTCAGCAATCCTTACGGCGACCTCGTCTACCTCGTCGACAATCTTCAGGGCGCCCAGGGCACCGCCCGACAGATGTTCGTCAAGACAAAGCCAGCGCAAGGCGACCACATCGCTGTGACGGAAGGCGTCACGCCGGGAGAGACGGTGGTGACCGCGGGCCAGATCAAGCTGCGCAACGGAAGCCCGGTCAAGGTCGACAACTCCCGCGTTCCGATCGCCGAAGCCGCGCCCAACATCGTCGACCGGTGAACCACGCCCGCAACGCGCCAGCAAAGGCAATACCATGCGTTTTACCGACATTTTCATCCGCCGGCCGGTGCTGGCTGTCGTCGTCAGCGCGCTGATCCTGGTTCTCGGCTTGCGCTCAATGACGACGCTCTCGATCCTGCAATATCCGCGGACCCAGAACGCCATCGTCACGGTCTCGACGGCTTATGCCGGCGCGGATTCGGACATCATCGCCGGCTTTATCACCACGCCGCTGGAAAACGCCATCGCCCAGGCCAACGGCATTGACTACATGACATCGAGCAGCATCACCGGAAACAGCACGATCACCGTAAATCTCCGGCTGAACTACGACTCCGGCAAGGCGATGACCGAGATCAACGCCAAGGTCAATTCCGTCCTCAATCAGCTTCCCAGCGGTTCGCAGCAGCCGACCCTGACGCTCAAGGTCGGCCAGACCATCGACGCGATGTACATCGGCTTCGCAAGCGACGTTCTGGCGCCCAACCAGATCACCGACTATCTCACGCGCGTGGTGCAGCCCAGGCTGCAGGCGGTGTCCGGCGTTCAGACGGCCGAACTGATCGGTGGCAAAAAGTTCGCGCTGCGCGCCTGGATGGACGCCGACAAGCTGGCCGCCTACGGTCTCACCGCGAGCGACGTGTCATCCGCGCTGACGGGAAACGATTACATCGCCGGCCTGGGATCCACCAGGGGCCGCCTGGTCCAGGTCGATCTCTCGGCATCGACCAACCTGCATTCGCTCGAGCAATACCGGAATCTCGTCGTCAAGCAGATCGACAGCGCGATCATCCGCCTGAAGGACGTCGCGAATGTAACGCTCGGCAATGACGATTACGATAGCGCGGCCAGGTTCAGCGGCAAGACCGCGGTCTATCTCGGCATCCAGGTCGCGCCGACCGCGAACCTGCTGGACGTCATCAAGGGAGTCAAGGCGTTGCTCCCGGACATCCAGGTGCAGCTACCGAACGGTATCGTCAGCGAGGTGCTCTACGACTCGACCGAGTTCGTGAATAGTTCGATCGACGAGGTCGTCCATTCGCTGCTGGAGGCCGTCGCGATCGTCACCGCCGTGGTGTTCCTGTTCCTGGCGTCATGGCGCTCGGTGCTGATCCCGGTCATCGCCATTCCGTTGTCGTTGGTCGGCACCTTCGGCCTCATGCTGCTGATGGGATTTTCGATCAATCTGCTGACACTGTTGGCGCTGGTACTCGCGATCGGCCTTGTCGTCGACGACGCCATCATCGTCGTCGAGAGCGTCCATCGCCTGATCGACGAGGGCCTGCCGCCGCTCGATGCGGCCATCCAATCCGCGCGCGCGCTCGGAAGCCCGATCATCGCAATGACGGCAGTTCTGATCGCCGTTTATGTCCCGGTTGGCTTCCAAGGCGGACTCACCGGCGCTTTGTTCACCGAATTCGCCTTCACGCTGGCAGGCGCGGTCGCCGTGTCGGCGGTGATCGCGTTGACCTTGTCGCCCATGACCTGCGCCTGGCTCTTACGCAAGACGGAGCGGGACGCCTCCGATTGGCAAGCGCGCCTGGTGCGCAGGATCGACTGCGTGCTCGCGAAACTGACCGGCGCCTATCGCCGCAGGCTCGAAGCCGTCCTTGCCATGAAGCCAGTCGTCGCTGTGTTCGCGCTGCTGCTGCTTGCAGCGATTCCCTGGCTTTACGCGACCTCGACGAGCGAACTCGCGCCCGACGAGGACCAGGGCCTGATTCTGGCGCTGACATATTCATCGCCGTCGGCGACGCTGGAGCAGCGTCAGTTCTACGGCCAACAAATCTACGATCTGGTCGCCAAGCGCCAAGAAACCGGGACCGTGTTCCAGATCGACACGCCGTCGCAGGCGATCGGCGGCTGGGTGCTCAAGCCCTGGGACAAGCGCAGCGCGACCACCAAGACGTTGCAGCCGGAGTTCCAGAATCTGCTCAATTCCGTCGCGGGCGCGCGCTCCGTCGCGTTCCAGCCGTCGCCTTTGCCGGGGAGCAACGGCCTGCCGATCCAGTTCGTGATCGGCACCACGGGCTCGTTCAACCAGCTTGACGAAGTCGCCGGGAATTTCATGACCCGCGCGCTCAAGACCGGTCAGTTCATCTTCCTCGACAGCGACCTGAAGATCGACAAGCCGCAGAGCATGGTCACCTTCGACCGCGACAAGGCCGGCGATCTGGGCCTGAAGATGAGCGATCTGGGCGGCGCACTCGCGACCATGCTGGGCGGCAACTACATCGACTATTTCAGCCTCGACGGCCGCTCCTACAAGGTCATCCCGCAGGTCCGACAGAACGACCGCCTCACCACCGAGCAACTGCTCGGCTACTACATCCGCACGAGCGACAACTCGATGGTGCCGCTTTCGACCGTCGCCCATCTCGACCATAAGACCGTTCCGGAGACGCTCAATCACTTCCAGGAAATCAACGCCGCAACCATCTCCGGCGTGGCGATGCCCGGGGTCGCGATGGGCGACGCGCTGGCAACGCTGAAGGATCTCGCGAAGTCGCTGCCGGCCGGCTACTCGGTCGATTTTGGCGGCGCTTCGCGACAGACCGAACAGGAGTCCGGCGGCTTCGTCGCGACGTTCCTGTTCGCCCTGATCATCGTCTTTCTGGCGCTCGCCGCGCTGTTCAACAGTTTCGTCGATCCGATCATCATCCTGGTGTCGGTGCCGATGTCGCTCGCCGGCGCGCTGATCTTCATCAGCCTCGGCATCGGGGGCGCGAGCATCAACATCTACACCCAGGTCGGTCTGGTCACCCTGATGGGCCTGGTCAGCAAGCACGGCATTCTGATGGTCGAGGTCGCCAATGAATTGCGTGCCGCCGGCAAGAGCCGCAGCGAGGCGATCATCGAAGCCGCGACCATCCGGCTGCGGCCGATCCTGATGACGACCGCGGCCATGGTGCTGGGCGTGCTGCCACTGATCACGGCGAGCGGCGCCGGCGCGGTCTCGCGCTACAACATGGGACTCGTCATCGCGACGGGTCTTTCGATCGGCACCCTTTTCACGCTATTCGTCGTGCCCGTCGCCTATGCCCTCATTGCCCACCGCGGAGCCCCGGAAACGGCGTCGCGGATATGAAGGCCGCCGACAAAAGCGCTCATCGGCATCTCACGGGCAACACACGGTGTCGTAACTTCAAAAGCACCACGGCCGCCAGAATTTCACATGATTGCCTCTCCGGCGCCGCGCCGGAAACAAGCTGAAACAGTCAGGTTCTCAAGTCGCGTTTGATCAAACCGCAAGGAACAGTCGAATGAGTTTCATTTCGTGCCGGCCTGCATCGTTTCTGGCAACCGCCTTGCTGTGTCTGGCGGCGTTGAGCAGCCGATGCCTGGCGGGAGGACATGGCGGCGGTGGTGGCCCCATGATTGGAGGGGCTGCGCAGGTGAGCGACCACTCCTCGACGGGAGCCGAGCCTGACCATTCGAGCACCAGCACGGCAGCCAACACCACGGCAACCGGGATGCCCGCGCAGAATGCAGCCAAAACGGCCGCCGCTCAGCCTGCCGCGGCCAAGAAGATCACCATTCAGAAATTGATTCAGGCGGATCGCGCCGTCCATATGCGCAGCATGAACTGATAGCTGCGACTCAAAACCCAACCTCGTCATCCCCGCGAAAGCGTCGCGAAAGCGAGGATCGAGTACGCCGCGGCCTCGCGATTCAATCGCTGCCGTCTCTCGAATACTGGATCCCCGCAGTCGCGACGCGTTCGCGGGGATGACCATTGGAGCGGAAGCATATTCGGGCATCATCGCTTCTCCCCGCAGTCCCGACTGGCGTACCGCAGCGATCGGCTACGCCGCGCCCTGAAGGCTCAGCACGCCGCGGCGGATCTGGTCTTCCTCGATCGATTCGAACAGCGCCTTGAAATTGCCCTCGCCGAAACCGTCATCGCCCTTGCGCTGGATGAACTCGAAGAAGATCGGGCCGATCGCGTTGGCGGAGAAGATCTGCAGCAGGATCTTGGTCTGACCGCCATCGACCACGCCCTCGCCATCGATCAGAATGCCGTCGCGCCGCAGCCGCGCGAGGTCTTCGCCATGCGCCGGCAGCCTGGCATCGATCTTTTCGAAATAGGTCTCGGGGGGCGCCGGCATGAAGGGCAGGCCGTTGCCGCGCAGGGTCTCGACGGCGCGATAGATGTCCTTGGCGCCGCAGGCGATGTGCTGGATGCCCTCGCCGCGATAAAGATTGAGATATTCCTCGATCTGGCCGGATGCGCCGGCATCCTCGTTGATCGGAATCCGGATCTTGCCATCCGGGCTGGTCAAGGCCCGCGAGAACAGGCCGGAGGCGCGGCCCTCGATATCGAAAAACCGGATCTGCCGGAAGTTGAACAGCTTTTCGTAGAAGCCGGTCCACACATCCATGCGGCCGCGATGCACATTGTGGGTGAGATGATCGATATAGAACAGCCCGACCCCCTCGGGACGCGCCGCGCTGTCGCCGAGCCATTCGAACTCGGCATCATAGGCCGAACCCTTGGCGCCATAGCGATCGACGAAGTACAACAGGCTGCCGCCAATGCCCTTGATCGCGGGAACATCGAGCGCCTGCTGGGCGGGGGACAGGCCGGCGGGTTCAGCGCCGAGCGCGAGCGCGCGTTGATAGGCCCTTTCGGCGTCCACCACCCGGAACGCCATGGATGGCGCGCAGGGCCCGTGAGCGGCGACAAAATCGCAAGCATGGGTACCGGGCTGCTCGTTGACGAGATAGTTGATGTCGCCCTGGCGATAGACCGTGATCTTCTTCTGCCGGTGGCGCGCAACCGGCGCATAGCCCATCAGCTTGAACAGGGCGTGCAGTTGCTCGGGCTCCGGATGGGCATATTCGACGAATTCGAAACCGTCGGTGCCCATCGGATTGTCGGCGCTGATGACAGCGGCTGGCGCCTCGTGCGGAAACGGACCCATGGCCGACCTCTTCTGCTGAATTGATCCAGAACAATTCTCGCTTGCCAGACGCACAATGTGTGTGCAAATGAAGGGCTTAACCGCTAAATGACGCATGATCCGTGCATGAATTGGTCATTTGACGCATGATATCGGTCGACGCCTTTGATCTCCGGATCCTCAGCGCCCTGCAGCAGGATGGCCGACTCACCAACCAGCAATTGGCCGAAATCGCCGGCCTTTCGGCGTCGCAATGCTCGCGGCGGCGGATGCGGCTGGAGCAGGACAAGGTGATCGCGGGCTACCACGCCGAGCTGGCCGGCGCAGCGCTGGGCTTCCAGGTCATCGCCTTCATTCACATCACGCTGGCCACCCATTCCCCCGACAATGCCGAGCGCTTCCGCGCGCTGGTCAATCGGACGGCCGAGATCCAGGAGGCCTATTCGCTGACCGGCGACGCCGATTATTTGTTGAAGGCCGTGCTGCGCGACCTCAAGGGCCTCTCTGACATCGTCAACCATGTGCTGTTGCCGCACCAAAGCGTCGCCCATGTCCGCTCATCGATCGTGCTCGACCGGCTGAAGGAAAGCGCCAGGCTGCCGCTGTAGCGGAGGCGGCCTGGCGGTTATCGAGGGAAATTCGCCATTCGCCGATCACGAAAGATGTGGCATTTCCCTCGCGACCGATCATGAGATGATAGGCCAGCCGATGGCGCTGCAACTGCGGCCGAACTGTGAGTATTGCGACAAGGATCTGCCGCCACAGGCGTTGGAGGCGCGGATCTTCAGCTATGAATGCACGTTCTGCGCCGACTGCGTCGAGACCCGGCTGCACAATGTCTGCCCGAACTGCGGCGGCGGTTTTGCACCGCGACCGATCCGGCCAGCGCGGGAATGGCGCCTGGGGATTTCGGTTGCACACCAGCCACCGAGTGAAAAACGCATGCATCTTGAATACAGTCCCGACGACGTCGCCGCGCATTCGGCTCGCATCCGCGGGATTGCGCCCGAGGAGCGCTGAACTTCACAGTAACCGTCGATTCTATTCGATTTAATCAAGCGCTGCTCCGCGAGCTCCCCTCCACCAAAGCGAAGCTCTTGCTTCGCTTTGGTGGAGGGGGTTGGTCGAGGGCCGGTCCTAATCTCTGGATGCGTTTAGGCGAGGCCTCAAATATACTTTAACATGCTGTATCCGGAAGCTCGCTTTAGAAGATCAATCGCACATGCACACAATGTACTTCGTAATCGGCGCTTCAGGTTCGGGAAAAACCTCGGCCGTTCGTGGACTGGAACGAGCGAACCATGCTGGGTTAAAGACGTTTTTCATCGACAGCATCGGCGTACCTTCCGAGCAAGAAAGGATAGAACGATGGGGCAGCGGCGAAGGGTGGCAGCGAGCCATGACAATCGAATGGGTAAGAAAGATGAGATCCGAACTCGCAAAATCGAACGTTGTTCTGGACGGCAGCACCCGTCCGTCGTTCATCGCTGAGGCATGCAAAATCCATGATGTTAAGACCTATAAAGTGATTCTGATCCACTGCTCGGACGATGTTCGAAGGGACAGACTGTTGCAGAGAGGTCAGCCCGAACTCGCCAACGCTCAAATGATGGAGTGGGCAAGATATCTGATCAGGGAGACGACGAAGGCCGGTGGGGAGATCATCAATAATGACGGTTTGTCAATCGCAGGAACAACTGCCGCGATTGTGGCGATGATCGATGGACATGCGCAAGCACGGCAGTGACCTGACTCGCCGAGATGGCTGCGCTATTGCGCCCTACGGACCCGAGACTGGATGGTAGGGTTCCGTCATGGCGAGGAGCTCTTCGCGATGAAGCCATCCAGCTTCTCGTGCAGCGCCAAAGCTGGATTGCTTCGCTGACGCTCGCAATGACGACAGAGCAAGCTTCAGTCATCAAAGGACGGAAAAACGCATGAAAACTCTCCAACGAAAGAGAGGCTATTTCTTCGCAATGACGGTCGAGAGGTTGCGGCGTTTATTTCTCCGAGTCGTTACTCCGCCGGCACAATCGTCCCCTCGACCTCGCCGAAGCCGATGCGGTAGCCGTTGCCCTGGCAGAAGCCGCGGAATGTGAGTGAATCGCCATCTTCGAGAAAAGTTCTCCTCACCTCCGCGGACAGCTCAAACGGCTCGCTGCCGTTCCAGCTGATCTCGAGCAGGCTGCCGCGCTGGTGTTGCTCGGGGCCGCTGATGGTGCCGCTACCCAGCAAGTCGCCGAGATTCATGGCGCAACCGGAGGAGGCGTGATGCAGCAATTGCTGCACTGAGGACCAGTACATATATCTGAAGTTGGTACGGCAGATACGGGTCGGCTGTTTCAACTGCGCGGCGCGCAGCTCGACGTCGAGCTTGATGTCGTAATTATTTGGCCTGGTCTGCCGCAGATAGGGCAGCGGCACCGGATCCTGCGCCGGCCCATGGACGCGAAACGGCTCCAGCGCCTCGCGGGTGACGACCCAGGGACTGATCGAGGTCGCAAAGGCTTTGCCCTGGAACGGCCCGAGCGGGACATATTCCCATTGCTGGATGTCGCGCGCGCTCCAATCGTTCAGCATCACAAAGCCGAAGATCATCTCTTCCGCCTGCGCTTCGGTCAGCCGCTCGCCGAGCGAGGAAGCTTGCCCGATCACCACCCCCATTTCGAGCTCGAAATCGAGCCGCTGGCAGGGGCCAAAGCTCGGCTGCTTGAGATTTGGCGCCTTCAACTGTCCACAGGGACGGCGCACCGGCGTTCCCGAGACCACCACCGTCGAGGCACGGCCATTATAGCCGATCGGCATATGCAGCCAGTTCGGCTGCAAGGCATTCTCCTTGCCGCGAAACATCACGCCGACATTGGCGGCATGCTCCTTCGACGAATAGAAATCGGTGTAGCCGGCGACGGCGAACGGCATATGCAGCCGGACCTGGGCCATTGGTACCAGCGCGAGGTCCCGCACCGGTTTGTTGTCGCGCAATTCGGGATTGTCATGACGCAGCAGCTCGCTGATGCGCGCGCGGGTCTGCGACCAGACCTTCGGTCCCATCGTCATCAGCGCGCCGACACTGCCCGCGAACAGTCCCGGCTGGCCAGCGTCGAGCAGACCGTCCTGCTCGAGCTGCCAGAGATCGAGCACGAAATCGCCGATCGCAACCCCCATGCGCGGCACCGGGGATGCCGCCGTCGAGAAATAGCCATAGGGTAGATTCTGGATCGGAAAGTCCGATGCGGCGTCGACGGCAATGAAGGAACGAAGCGAGGGATCGTTAGCGTGGGGCAAGTTTTTTTCCCTGTTGATTGCTGAGATCCATACCGGCCGCACGAGACAATAGGTTGCAAATCGTGCGCCGCACACCTCTCCCCGCAAGCGGGGAGAGGTTGTAAATCACAGCCGTTACACGCCTTGAGTAAGCGCGGCGGAGCAATCCTCGACAGCGGAACGGTCACGGCCGGGTCGGATCGAAGCGCTTTTCCAGTCCCTGCCAGCAATCCGCGTAATCATCCTGCAGCGTGGCGGAAGTGGCGGCGTAGCTCGTCACCCGCTGCGGCAGACGGGTCTCAAACATCGCGGCCATGGTGCCGGTGAGCTTGACCGGCTTCAATTCGGCCTTGCTGGCGTGATCGAAAGCGTCGCGATCCGGGCCGTGCGGCAGCATGCAATTATGCAGGCTCATGCCGCCCGGCGTAAAGCCCTTCGGCTTGGCGTCATAGACGCCATAGATCAGCCCCATGAATTCCGACATGATGTTCATGTGGTACCAGGGCGGCCGGAAGGTATTCTCCGCCACCATCCAGCGCTCGGGGAAAATCACAAAATCGATGTTGGCGGTGCCCGGGGTCTCCGAGGGCGAGGTCAGCACGGTGAAGATCGACGGATCGGGATGGTCGAAGCCGATGGCGCCGACCGGCGAGAAGGTGCGCAGATCGTATTTGTAGGGCGCGTAATTGCCGTGCCAGGCCACCACATCGATCGGCGAATGCGGCAGTTTTGTCACGAACAGCTGGCCGCCCCATTTCACATAAAGTTCGGTCGGCTGATCCCGCTCTTCATAGGCCGCGATGGGCGTGAGAAAGTCGCGCGAATTGGCCAGGCAGTTGGCGCCGATCGGCCCACGCTCCGGCAGCTTGAAGGCGCCGCCGTAATTCTCGCAGAGATAGCCGCGCGCCGGGCTACCTGCCAGTTCAACCCGGAACTTGACGCCGCGCGGGATCACCACGATCTCGGCCGGCTCGGCATCGATCCGGCCGAACTCGGTGACGAAGCGCAAGGCCCCCTGCTGCAGCACAAACATCATCTCGGCATCGGCATTGTAGAAATTCTGATCGACCATCGATTGGGTGATCAGATAGACATGCGCGGCCATGCCGGTCTGGGCGTTGACATCGCCCGCCGTGGTCATGGTGTGCACGCCCTGCAGGAACGTCATGTCGGCGGCGGGAAGCGGGGTGGGATCCCAGCGCAATTGTCCGATCGTCAACTCCTGCTCGGTGCAGGGCGCGCTGCGCCACAGCCCCATGTCGGCTTTGACAAAACGCCCGGAATGCCGCACCGATGGCCGGATCCGGTAGAGCCAGGAGCGTTCATTGCTGCCGCGCGGCGCGGTGAACGGCGAGCCGGAGAGTTGTTCGGCGTACAGCCCATAGGCGCAAGCTTGCGGCGAGTTGCGCCCAACCGGCAACGCGCCGGCGAGCGCCTCGGTCTCAAAACTGTTGCCGAACCCGGACATGTAACCCGGCGTGATGCCGGCGGCTGATCGGCTGATGAGGTCCGGCGAGGTATTGATGTTCATGTTGATCCTCCTTGCAGACTGGCCCACATTTCAAGGTCGCGCTCGGCGGTCCAGATCACCGGATCGTCGATCCCGGAGGCTTCGTCGAAGGCGCGGGAGACATTGAACGGCAGACAGTGTTCGTAGATCGCGAAGCTCGAGAATTTCGGATCCATCACCTCGCGGGCCGCCGCCATCGTCTCCTTGAGATTGCGGCCGCGGGCCACCGCGGTTTCCGCCGCGCCATAGAGCGAGGTGACAAAATCGCGCGTCATCGCGATGGCGTCGCGGCCGGTGGCTGTGCCTTTCAGCGCATCGCCACGACCGGGCGCGATCGCCTTGGGATTGAAGGCGCGGATTTCATTCAGCGTCGCCGGCCATTCGCGCAGATGCGCGTCGCCGCAATAGCAGGCCGAATGGTATTCGATCAGGTCGCCGGAAAACATCACCTCGGCGTCCGGCACCCAGGCGACGATGTCGCCCGACGTATGACCGGCCCCAAGCTGCATCAGCCGCACCTCGCGCTTGCCGAGATAGATCGACATCTCGCCCTCGAAGGTCAGGGTCGGCCAGGTCAGGCCCGGAATGCTCTCGGCATCCTGGAACAGCCGGGGAAAGCGGCCATATTCCGAATCCCAGTCCTGCTGGCCGCGCTCTTCGACCAGCCGCCGGGTCTCCTGGGACGAGATGACGGCTTGCGCCTGGTAGGCGGAGGCGCCGAGCACGCGCACCGCGTGATAATGCGACAGCACCACATATTTGATCGGCTTGTCGGTGACGGCGCGGACCTGCTCGATCACCTTGTTGGCCATCGCCGGCGTCGCCTGCGCATCGAACACCAGGCAGCCATCGTCACCGACGATGACCGCCGAATTGGGATCACCCTCGGCGGTGAAGGCAAAGAGATCGGTGCCGATCTCGGAGAACGTGATCTTCTTCTCCGCCAGGTCTGACGTGGATGCGAAACCCTTGGCCATCAGTTATTTCCTCTCAGGCATTGAAGTTGGCGGTTGATCTCTATTGTCGCTGTTGCTGTTGCTGCTGCTGCTGCGTGGCCACGCTGCGCCGCTGCGCCAGCGCGACAGCCTCGCGCAGCACATCGAGGTCGCCGATATGATTGGCCAGGATCAACACCAGCGCGGTATCGAGATCGGCGCTCTGCGCGTCGCTCAGCCCGCGATGCGCCTCAACGATCAGCCGGTAGGCGGCGTCCGGATCGGGGAAATTCGAACTCGTCGACAGCGTCGTCATGCCTCACCCCTGGCGCTGGCGCGGGCCACGGCCGCTTTGACCGCGGGCGGCGTCGGATGCCGAAATCGCGCCGCGACATAGCCATCCGGGCGCAGCAGATAGGCCGCGCCGGGCGTCGCATCATAGCGCCGGGTGAACCATCCGGCGGCATCGCTCAACGCCGCGCCCGCGCCGATCCTGATGTGGCCGACGCCGCCTGGCGGTGTGAGGCCGGCGCCATTGGCGCTCTCCACCAGCACGAAACCACGGCCTGCTTGCTGGAATGCCTCGGACAGAAACACCGGCTCGCCGGTCGCGTGGCAAAGCGGCGCGTCCAGCATATGGGCCCCGGGACGCGGACCGGCGGCCCATGAATCGGCATCGGCGGACGACAGCTGTGTGTCATAGACCGATGGCACCGACAGCCGGCCGCCATTGACCATGCGTTTGGCGAAGTCGGCTTCCTGAGCCAAAGACAGCACCGCCTGGCGCAGGCGGCGCTCCTGTCTCGAGTGCGGCGCGATGAAATCGGTCGACCGCGTCGAAGCCCGGATATTTTCATCGGCGGCAAAGCCTCGCTCCACCTCATAGCTTGAGAGCAAGGCTGTGGGCGCCTCGCCGCGCAGCACCATGGCGAGCTTCCAGGCCAGGTTCTCGGCGTCTTCCAGGCCGGAATTGGCGCCGCGGGCGCCGAACGGCGAGACCTGATGGGCCGCATCGCCGGCGAACGCCACCCGGCCGTGCAGGAAGCGCGCCATCCGCCGGCATTGGAACTTGTAGATTGAAATCCATTCGAAGGTGAAGTCGCCATGGCCGAGCATGCGCTCGATCCGCGGCCTGACATTTTCCGGCTGCCGTTCGACCAGAGGGTCGGCCTCGGGGCCGAGTTGCAGATCGATGCGCCAGATATCGTCGGGCTGGCGATGCAGCAGCGCCGATTGGCCGGAATGGAACGGCGGGTCGAACCAGAACCAGCGCTCGGTGGGAAATTCGGCCGTCATCTTGACATCGGCGATCAGGAACTGGTCCTCGAACACTTCGCCTTGGAATTCGGCGCCGACCATGGCGCGCAGCGCCGAGCGTGCGCCATCACAGGCCACGACATAATCCGCGCGCAGCTGATAGGGGCCGTCCGGCGTCTCGATCCGCAGCACCACGTGATCCCTGTGCTGCACCAGTCCGTTCACCCGGTTGCACCAGCGCAGATCGATGTCACGCAATTCCCGCACCCGGTCGACCAGATAAGCTTCGGCGTAATATTGCTGCAGATTGATGAAGGCCGGCATCTTGTGACCGGGCTCCGGCAGCAGGTCGAACTGGTAGAGCATGTCCTGCCCGAGAAAAATCTTGCCGACCTTCCAGACCACGCCCTTGTCGACCATCCGCATCGCCACCCCGAGCCGGTCCCAGAGCTCGAGCGATCGTTTGGAAAAACAGATCGCGCGCGACCCCTCGCCGATCCGGTCGGCGTCGTCGAGCAGAACCACGGGCAGGCCGCGCTGCGCCAGGTCGATCGACAGCGACAGCCCGACCGGTCCGGCCCCGACCACCACGACCGGGTACTGCGCGCTGTCGCCCGCCCGATCCTGATCGGGATGGCGGCGATAACCGAACTGGATTGTGCTATTCACCATCTTGAAGATCGCCATCGAGAGAACGTCAATTGAAGGACGCCAAATTGCAGCACGCCGAATTGCCGGTCGTTGAATTGCAGGTCGCCGAATTGCGGGTATCCAAGCTGCAAGCTGTTCACATTGTTCTGGCCAACGGCCAGCAGCCCGGCTTAAGATCGTCGCATCTGCAACTATCTATCTAAACCCCTTGCAGCTTTCGGCGTCAACTGCTGTTGGAGCGGCTTTTTGGCCACACTCGATCTGTTCAAGTTCGTCCCATTCCGTCTCAACCGGCTGGCGGCCGAGGTCTCCGCGGCGCTGTCCGGCGAGTATCAGGCCCGTTATCGGCTCGATATTCCGGAATGGCGGGTTTTGGCGACGCTCGGGTTCCGCGACGACGCGTGCAGCGCACAATACATCGCGCATTGCACCCGCACCCACAAATCCACCATCAGCCGCGCGGTCTCGGCGCTGCTCGAGCGGCGGCTGGTCGAACGTGTCGAAAACGAGGACGACCGCCGCGAGTTCCGGCTGCGCCTGTCTCGCAAGGGCCAGGCGCTGTATGAGCAGTTGATCCC
>Ga0302319_10011182_pt1 | contig 17042 bp, 20 predicted proteins | sample Bog_T0_2_FD_203319 | JGI IMG/M metagenome (GOLD analysis project Ga0302319, IMG submission 203319) | Peat permafrost microbial communities from Stordalen Mire near Abisko, Sweden - Bog_T0_2 | ecosystem: Environmental > Terrestrial > Soil > Wetlands > Peat | place: Sweden: Abisko, Stordalen Mire...
GATTATTCAAAATCAGTATATATTGATTCTAGAACTGAGTTAGAAATAATTTGCCCAATTCATGGATCATTTTGGCAAATAGCTCGTGCTCATTTATTTGGAAAGAAATGTCATAAATGCGGCGGATCAGATTTATTAACAGTATCAGAAGTTAATCTAAGATTTCTAAATCTTAATTCAATATATGATTATACTAAAGTTAAATATATTGATTCCAAAACCAAAGTTGAAATTGTTTGTCCTATACATGGCTCTTTTTGGCAAACTCCTGAAAAACACTGGCACGGAAGGGAATGTCCACCATGTAGTTTAAATAAATCTGCAACAAGTAGAACAAAAACAATTGAAAAATTTATAGAAGAATCAATAAAAATTCATGGTCCTATTTTTGATTTTAGTAAGGCTATCTATATTAGAGCAGATAAAAATATTGAAATTATATGTCTAGAACATGGATCATTTTGGCAACTTCCTATGAATCATATTCAAGGTAGAAATGGTTGCCCCATTTGTAAAAGTAGTAAAGGGGAAGAAGCTATCCGACTATTTTTAATAGAAAATAATATTGAGTATAAAAATCAAGTTAGATTTAAAAATTGCAAAAATAAAAAACCGCTGCCATTTGATTTTGGTATTTATAAAAATGATAATCTGCTTGGATTAATAGAATATCAAGGAGAACAACATTATATTCCAAGAGAATGTTTTGGTGGAATAAAAAGATTTAACATTGTTAAAAAACATGATCAAATTAAAAGAACGTTCGCTAAAAATAATAATATTCCTTATTTAGAAATATGTTATAAGGATTTAAAAAAGGTAAATCAAAAATTACTTGATTTTATAAATTATTAATATAAATAGTAATATGAACATTTCCACTGATTACTCATTAATTAAAAAGCCACATCAAAAAACAAAATATACTAAGCATGACCTTGAAGAGTTTGCTAAATGCGCAGACCCTATATCTGGTTGTCAATATTTTATTAATAATTATTATTATACTAGACATCCGATAAAAGGAAAAACCTTATATAAAGCATATGATTATCAAGAAAGAATGTTAGATATAATTCAGAATAATCGAAAAAGTGTGCTTTTATGCGGAAGACAATTAGGAAAAACTACAACTGTTGGTGGTTACGTTTTATGGTATGCAACTTTTGTTCCAGATATGACAATATTAATTGCCGCTCACACTGGGCGTTTTGTGTCTGAAATTATGGCTCGTATAAAATATGCATATGAATTCATGCCAGATTTTTTACGTGCAGGAACCGTTGAATATAATAAACAATCTATTTCATTTGATAATGGATCAAGAATTATTGCACAAACTACAACCCCAACAACTGGTCGTGGTTATTCGGTTGGATTATTTTTTGTTGACGAATTAGCATCAGTTCCGCAAAACATTCAAAAAGAGTTTTGGGCTTCTATTTCTCCTACTTTATCTACAGGAGGAAAAATTATCATATCTTCAACACCACAGAGTGATGAGGATCAATTTTCAGAAATTTGGCATAATGCTAATAAAACAGAAGATGAATTCGGTAATACTTTATCTGATGGTTTAGGAGTTAATGGTTTTAAAGCATTTAAAGCAATATGGAGTGAACATCCAGAAAGAGATCAAAAATGGGCTGATGTAGAAAAATCTGATATAGGTGAAGAAAAATTTTTAAGGGAACATAATTGTGAGTTTATTATTGATTCTGAGACCTTAATCAATCCATTTGTTTTGAATCAATTATCAGGCATAGAACCAATAGAATTACAAGGCCAAATTCGTTGGTATAAAAAACCCAAAAAAGGGAATATTTATCTTGTTGCTCTTGATCCAAGTATTGGAACTGGAGGAAATCTAGCAGCTATACAAGTATTAGAAGCAAATACAAATACACAAATTGCAGAATGGTGTAATAATAAAACTAGTATTGAAAAACAAGTTGATTTATTAAAGGAAATTACTACATACTTAGTATCTATTACTGAACAAACAACTAATGTTTACTGGTCTATCGAATCAAATACAGTTGGAGAAGCAACTTTAGTTACCATTAGAAATATTGGAGAAGAAAACATTCCCGGTGTTTTTCTAAGCGAACCAGTAAAACTGGGACAAAGTAAAAAGTTTAGAAAAGGATTTAACACAACAAATACTAGTAAATTAACTGCTTGTGCTAAGTTAAAAAGTTTAATCGAATCCAAGAAAATATTTTTATATAGCAAGAAATTAATTAGTGAATTAAAAACATTTGTAAGTATAGGTAATACTTATCAAGCAAAAATTGGAAGCACGGATGATTTAGTATGTTCAATGCTAGTAATCATACGAATGATGGAAACATTAAAAGATTATATTCCCGAATTACAGGATATACGAGATATTGGTGAAAATGCAATGCCTTTGCCGTTTATAATGAGCACTTCTTCAAATAGATATTACTAAGTTATAGATAAATATCTATATGAGTCAAAATTATTTTTACGACCAAAATATACGCAAATGGCTTCTTCAAATTATTCGTCTCTTTAGCGAATTTACCGTTGCGTATTCATTAGATTCTAATGGTAATCAATTATATTCTACTGTTCCTGTTATATGGGGAGATGGAACTTTTTCTGCCGCAACAATAGCTCGTTTGAATAGTGAAAATGTTATGCCTTCTTTTCCAATGATCAGTGTTTATATTAAAAATCTAAAATTTGATAGACCTAGAACTCAAGCTCCAACATTTGAAGATACTTTATCAGTTAGAACAAGACAGTGGGATGCAAACGTTGGGGCATTTTTACCCCAACAAGCAAATGCATACAATATTAAGCGTTTTATGCCAGTTCCATACCAATTGTCAATTGCAGTAGATATCGTAACTTCAAATACTCAACAAAAAATGCAAATACTGGAACAAATATTACCATTATTTAATCCTGCTTTAGAAATACAGCGAAATGATAATTTTTTAGATTGGGAAAGTTTAAGTTATCTTGAATTACAAGATGTAACATGGTCAAATAGAACAATTCCAGTTGGACAAGGTAATGATAGCTCGTATGATGTATGTTCTTTGTCTTTTGAAGCTCCAATATGGATGTCACTTCCTGCACAAGTTAGTAAAATGGGCGTAATTTTCAAAGTAATTATGAATATTAATGAAACTACTGATTTAAATGATCTTGTGATTGGAACTCGACAAGTGGTTACATTTAATAATTATGGTTTATTTGTAAACAATGGACAAATACAAGTTCTTCCACAAGTAGCTAACTCAAATGTTACTCATCCAGATGGGCCAGATGCTTTTTGGAACGCAAGTGATTCTATTAGTTCATCGAATCTTGCAAATGTATCTCCACAACCATTTTTCTATGGAAATCCTTTGGATTGGACTGGGGTTTTAGATGCATATGGAGCAATGAGACCCGGTGTTTCAATGATTGGATTATCATATAACAATAGTGATGACGAAATATTAGGAACAATTACAATTGATCCAACTGATTCAACCATTCTTCTATATAATGCAAATATTGCAACATTACCTGTTAATACTCTTCCATCGATTATTACCGTTGTGAATCCAGAAAATGTTGCTCCGGGTTATGGATTATCCAATGCAAATATTGGAGATAGTTATTTAATTACTTCTCCGATTGGTTCTGAGTGGCCATATGATACAGGAAATAGTAATGCATCTGCAAATACTAATGATATTATTACTTACACTGGAAATTCATGGGTTACGACCTTTTCAGCATCAAGTAATACTGGAAATATTCAGTTTGTTTTTGATGACACCACAAATTTGCAATATCAATGGAATGGAAATATTTGGATACGCGGATGGAACGGACCTTATGATAGTTCATCTTGGAGGTTAATTTTATAATGAATCTTAATGAATTATATAAACCCAAGATTAATGATAAAGTAATTTCTACAGTAAAAAATGAGTTTTCTGTAGCCGGTGACTTAGATGTTGGCCTTGCGAAACTTGGATGGAAACCAATTGGTCAAGGATCATTCAATGTAATATATGCAAATAAAAATAAATCATATGTTCTAAAAATTAACACTACAAGAGATAGAGCTTTTGAAACATATAGTAAGATAATTCATAAAATTCCGAATATACATTTTCCAAAGATAAGTGATGAGAAGCAATTGAAAATTGGAAATAGATATTATAATATTTATTTAATTGAGAAGCTAATTAAAATTCCACGGCAACGTGCAGGTAAGTATGAAGAAATATTTGATTGGGTTTTTCATTTGATAAATTTAGATTATAAATTAGATAATACTGATTTATCTATCGGGTTTGCTAAATTATTGGGATCAACTGGTATTCCATTGCTTTTAAGAAAAAACCCAGAATTGATTAAAGCATTAAAAATAGTTGCTTATGGGGTAAAAAGTCATAGTTTAGATTTACACAGTGAAAATTTTATGCAAAGACAAGATGGAACAGTTGTTATAACTGATCCATATGCTTATTAGGAGATTATAATGTTACTTAATGAATTATACAAACCGAAAATTGGAAATCCTCTAACAACTGCTGTTGCCGGTTATTACAAAACTCCCAACAGAATGAATTCTGATTTATCTGAAAAACTTAAAAAATTGGGATGGACTATGTTGGCTGATCCCGGTGCTTTTAGTGCTGTATATGGAAATCCAAAAAAGAATTATGTTATTAAAATTAATTTGAATCCAGATTCAGCATTTGCTGATTATGCATCTGTAATTAAAAAATATAGAAATAAACATTTTCCTAAAATAAGTGATATGAAGAGCATGAAATTTCCAGATAGAGACGGATATATGAATACTTATTATGTTTATCTCATTGAAAAACTACATCCAATATCTATGGATAATAAAATATTTGCAAAATTGATATCTCAGATTATGGATATGCCAACCACCAATATTAATGAAATATATAAAATTTTTGAAGAAGATTGGTCAAGAATTAAAAATACTAAAGAAGTAATAGCTTATTTTAGAAAAAATCCATCTTTAGTAAGAGCGGCGAGAATCGCAGGAAGAAATATTGGTGGTCATTGTAATGATATGCATAGTGGGAATATTATGCAAAGACAAGATGGAACAGTTGTTATAACTGATCCATATGCTTATTAATTTTTAATTAGGGATTTTGTGCCACGAACAAACTTTCCATTATTTCTATTTCGAATACTACTAAGTAATCTCTTCTCTAAATCTTCTGCCATTTCAGCGCCATAATTTTCTTGAATAGAATTAAGAAATTGAATAGCACTGGCTATAATATGAGTTCCACGAGATTCAATGATTAAAGAAGTATCTTGGGTTGGAGCCATATTAATCAATGATTCTAATAATGATTTAGTCTTTTCCTTCATATTAGTATTTATCATTGTTCCAATAAATATAGCATTGCTTGCTCATCAGATAACTTTTCAAACACATCACAATCCTCAGACATTAAGGGAGTATTATATACTCCATCAGAGTTTGCATCAATAAGACGTATTCTTGCAGACCATATATATGCATCTATATCCCAAACATCAAAAAAATCAACAATAATTCCAACCCTACCAGTGGTAGAAATTTTTATATAATCTCCAATCTTTAATTCTACTCTATTTTTATCTTTCATGCTCCTTGATTGCCATTGTCGTTTGGATCGAAATAGGTCTGTTCTAGATAGTAAAGTCTTCCTTCATTAACATCTTTCATTGAAAGTGCTACAAGGTCTTGCTCTTCTTCATCAAAGTCAATATTAATATTATCAACTAAGTCAATTGTTTTCATATTAGAATCCAACCTTTCCTTCTGAATCTGAATCAGCTTTAATTTTCTGTTTCATTTTCTTTAATCTTGCCAAAACTAAATCATAGTCTTGATCAAGGCAACGAACTGCGGCGGTCATTTCACGAAGATGGGCAATACTTAAACCTTCGGTGTCATTGACCCACTTATCTAATTCATCAATATCACCCAAAATATTCTTTAAATATGCATGACGTGCATTTGTTGTTGGCATACCAACAAAAATACGTTCATCAAAGCGACTTGGACGATTTACAATACGTGCTCCAAGTTTATCAGGATAGTTAGTGCTGGCCAACATTACAATATTTTCTACTTGATTTTCTCCATCTAATAGAGCTAATAAATCATGTTCGCCATACTTGTCAATGATTTCATCAATATCTTCCATAATACAGATAATTCTGCGAGTTGGTTCAATACGTCTTATTGCTTCCAATCCCTGTGATGTAATTCGTGGATGATCACACATTACTACGATTCCACCCTTATCTAATAGACATTTGTTTAACAATGAAATAGTTGCGGTTTTACCGGAATTATGATGAACATTAAAATCACCGGTCATATATAAATGATCATCTGATAATGTAAAACCATAATAATTATCAATACCAAGAGATTCGATTGCTTTTATTCCAGTTCTTAAATGATCCTTGTTTGGATTTCCAGCATTTGATTGTTTACGTAATATCTTAGTTGGAATTCTTTGAATATCACCATATATAGAAATCCTAAAATATTGTCCAATAAAATTTCTTGATTTTAATGTTTTTGTTACTTTCTTTATTGTTACTCCAAATCCAAGGCTTCTAGCAAGACGAACAATTTGATTTGAAAGAATTTCTCGTTTTTGAGTTATAGAAAAATAACCTTTATTATTTTTGTTAAGTCGTTTTGATGATGGCCTCCATGAACCTTCATTACCCCCATCAGTATCAATTAATCCAGCTAATATTTCTAATCTATTAGTAATAGATGCAGTCATATATGATTCTGGAATGTGTTTATTTTCAAATATATTATTTTCTTTAAGTAAATTTATAAAACTATTACACCCTTTTGCTCCACCATCTCCAGAGAAAAAATAAGTAGAACATAAACTATTTCCTTGTTTGTCTTCGCGTATATGTAAATTATTTTCTTTAGCATATGAAAAAATTAAATTTTTAATTTCTATATCAGCAGTAGTAATTGCTGCTCGATCAGCACTACCGTCGCCTAACCAAACACCTAATAAATATGGTTCTTTTACATTAATAGATGAAGAAAATTCATTTGCCTTAGATCGATATAATTTAAATGATCTTTGGCTACATTTGGTTAAATTAATATATTCATTTACTGTTGTATTAAGAATGGAAGGATATCTATTATCTCGTAATCTTGATCTGGTCAATGATAAAATATGATTTCCATTAACTACAAATGCTTCTCCTTTTGTTGGAGTTATTTTATACATTTCATCTTTTCCTCTACATAAACCAAGAACTGTGCGAGATTTTCCATCTGGGCCTAATAAAAGATCACCAACAATAACATCTTCAACTTTTTTAATAGAACCATTATACATAACTATATCAGTTCCTTTAGCATGACATCCCGGTGGACCCCATAGTAAAATTCCCCTTTTATATAAAAGTCCATGCTTTCTATAACGATCTTCCATATTCCAGAATTTTTGCATACCTATAAGAACTCGTTCGCTTGAATTATCTGGTAATTCAATCAGATTATCTGTAATAACTTTGATTTTCTTAGCAAAAACCCCGCTATCATCACGATCAAAATCATATACGCCGGGAGGAATAGTAGCGCGAGTAATACCTGCTGGACGAAAAATATCATTGGCCCCAACTTGCCATTGTTTAAATTCAAAAGCCTTTTCGTTATCTTCATTGGAATCAATGTCATCCCAAAAAGGTGAAGCAGCCGCTACTTCTTTATTATTTTGAGATTCTCTTCCAGATGATTCATCGGATAGTAAATCATTTAACATATCATCTTCATTTTTCATTATTTTAATAATCCTTTAAGTAGTGATTTATATCTTATGCATGATGCACATATTCCACAATTATTGCGTTTCATTGACGAACAATATGTTATATGTTTTTTATAAATTAATGGTAAATTTTTTATTATGTCTTCTTTTTTAATTTTTATTAATGGAAATTCTATTATCAGTGGTTTAGTTCTTAGTAAATTTAAAGAACTAATAATAGAATAATAATCATTCAAATAACTAATTGAATCATCATTCATTACATATCCAATATTCACTGGTCCAGACAAATAATAAGAAGATAATAACCAAATAGGTGCTTGTTGCATAGTAATATCTGAACATATTTCTCTAACTGAAAATTCAGATAATATACCTTTATATGAAAAATCAAATTTTGATAATAATGGAACCAATTTATTAATTGCTGATAATTCTCGTTTGGTTTGTTGTGTATTATCAGTTAATTTAATATAATAAGCATCAACATGATGTCCTTCACTTAATAACTTAAAGATCATATATGTTGAATCTAAACCACCCGACCATAAACATTGTTTTATCATATACTAATATTTTCTAGCCCCGCTGCACGAATACGTGTAATATGTCCAACCATAAAACTTTTTGTTTCTAATCCCTTCATTATCCCTAAATATAAATTTCTTATTCGTGCAACCTCATTAATTAGAAGTTCATATTCAATAACACTACTTTCTGAATCGCTATATTTTTCGGCATCTCTGCTTGTCAATGCTCTATTATAACCTTCAAGATATTGTTTATAATGTGTTTGTTTAATTTTTCTCAATTGAATGTTCATAAAATTTAATATAGCTTCGATTTCTTGTAGACTGTTAAAAACAGTTTCAGTTTGACCCGGAAGACGTGCCATATTTTGTTCTAAATTACCGTTAATACCAACAAATTTTTTATGATTTTCCAGTTCTTTTTCATAATATGATATGAAATTTGGAATCTCAGATAAATCTTTCGTAATTTTACTATACCACATTAGTCACACTCTTCTGGGTCATCATCAAACATTTCTTCATATTCATCTTCGTCATCTGAAACAATGTTATATGCTTCGGAAAGATCGCTGTCTAGATCGGCAATTGCTTCCTGTTCTTCCTTGCTTAAAACTGATGAAAGATAACTAAACAATTGTTCTGCTGCGGCAGCATGGTCTCTTCTTGGGATATACTCAACCAACAACTGCCAACACTCTGTAATAAGTTCTGGAGTTTCTTTTGTCATTTAATTAGTCCTTTAATATATTTTGAACAACGTGGTTATTTAGTGTATGAATTGATTATAACGCAATTAAAATTTTAAGTCAATGAATAAATACTAGTATAATGAAAATATTTGAATTACGACAACCAAAAATAACGAAACCAATTATCAGTGCTGCCACTAGATTTGTCCGAGATAAAGATAAAGACGAAGACCATGAAAGAAAAATATTATTTAAAAAACTTGCTAAACTTGGTTGGACATTTCTTGATAAAGGTGCTTATAGTTCTGTCTATACAAATCCAAAAAAGAATTTTGTTTTAAAGATTAATGATTGGGTTGATGGTGGTTATGAACATTATGTTGAAGTTATAAAAAATCATCCAAATATTCATTTTCCTAATATTGGTGATATGAAAATTATGAAAATTGGCACTTTAAATTATTATGTTTATCTTATTGAAAAATTACAAACAGTTGAATCTGTAAATGCTCGAAATTTAGCTGTTGCATTAGATAGAATTATGGATTGTTGGGGAGAATCAAATCGTGAAACATTTGAAACACTATTCTATTTTAATTGTTTATATTCTACAATAAATTATTTAAAAAAAAATCTATCTTTAATAGAAGCAACAAAAATTGTTGGACAATATAAAGGTAATAGATATCTTGACATGCATGGTGGAAATATTATGCAAAGACAAAATGGAACAATTGTTATAACCGATCCCTATTGTTAATAAGGAAAATAATGAAAATATTTGAATTACGACAACCAAAAATAATAAAACCGATATTCACAGCTACTTCTGAATATTTTAAAAATAAAAGTTTAGATGCTGATGGAAAGATATTATCTTTAAAACTTTCTAAACTTGGATGGACATATAATAATAAAGGTTGTTTTAGTTCAGTATATACAAATCCAAATAAGCGATTTGTTTTAAAAATAAACAATAGACCAGATCGAGGTTATGCTCGATATATTGAAATTTTAAAAGATAATCCAAATATTCATTTTCCTAATATCGGTGATATGAAGGTTGTAGAATTTGGAGGTTTTAATTATTATGTATATCTCATTGAAAAACTTAAAAATCTTCCTCTCACTATTAATTATGAAGGTGTTAAAATAGATACTGATATATTAACGGACTGTTTACAGCGAATAGCAACTGGGTGGAGTCGAGATTATAAGTGGTTTACAAGATATTTTGATGATAAAACAATGTTTTATTTAGAAGAACAACCAGAATTGGTAAAAGCTGCACAGATTATTGGTAAAAATCAAGAAGATAGATTTTTAGATATGCATAGTGGCAATTTTATGATTAGAAACGATGGAACCATTGTTATAACTGATCCATATAGTTAAGGAAATATGGTGCCACTAGTGGCACCATATCATTATTACTTAACTACAAAACCATCCGTTGTATTAATTATTACTTTTGCATCCTTATCAAATTCTTGCATGATCAAGTCTAAAATTCCCTCATCATTACTTAGATAATCTTTACGCCAATGTTTATGTTCAATACCGTTTTTGTCTGTATAAACATAACGATTTCCATCTTTGACTAATAATTTCTGTTTTTCAAAGATATCAAACAATCCAGAATATTTATCAATTCCTGTATCATAGGGAATAAAAACTTCGACAGCTTCAAATGGTTTATTATATCGAGTTTTTACAACCTTGCATTTACTTCTGATACCTCTTACTTCTGTAATCTTATTACCTTCTTCATCTTCTTTTAACTTATAAGGAATCATCGAAATAATAATACTACTTGCATAAAGGGAACCACTTCCACCTGAAATAATATCATCGGTATATTTGTCTTGACTAGAGTATACGTGATTTGTGCAAACCATACCAATATTCAAATCACCAAACATATTAACGCAATTTGTGATAAGAGCTTTTAGTTGCTTTGCTTTAATTCCCATATCGCCTTTTAGATCACCTTCGTTAAATTGATCAACTTGTGTAGGAGCTAAAAGCATACCGAGAGAATCAATTACAAATAAAACTTTTGGTCTTTCTTCAAGAGGAACTTCTTTATATTGTGTTACAAAATCAGTTATTACCTTGGCAACATCATTTATCATTGCCATATTAAGTTTCAATAATTTTTCTTCGCTGGTGTCAACACCCAATGCTTGTAGCCATTTTTCATCTAAAGCATTTTCACTATCAATTAAGATTACAAAAATATCTTTTTCTTGAGCATTTTTTACTACTGTTCCAGAAGCAATTAAACTTTTACCTGCGGCTGGAGCACCAGCAATTAATGTTACTTTTCCAAGTGGAATACCAACATCAAATCTACTTGATATTAAGTAATTCAGTGCAAAATTTCCAGTTGAAATCCAATCAGTTGGGTCATTAAAACCTATACTTAAACCTTCAATACTTTTAGTAAGTCCTTTCCTAAATTTACTTAAATCAAAGGGTTTTGCCATTTTTGTTCTCCTTGATATACTGTATCCATTCATTTTCCCAAATGGTTAGTAAGTTATAATGCTGTTTTATTTTTTCTTCTCGTATCATAGTTTGTGTATAAAGATATCCGAAAGTCTTATGATTCATTAGGTTTATTTTATTTGGATCATGTGTTTTTGGATTTCCGTGCCAAAAATCTCCATAAAATTCATATACTGTGTTTGTTTTTGGATCATATCCATCTACAATATTTCTACCAAGATTTGGTAATTTAATCTGTCGATTTTCTTCCAATATTCCAATATAATTTAACCATTTAGTTTCTGGCTTTGATACTCGTGTTGTGCAATTCGGACATCCATATCCAGATAAATGATCATTGGGTTTTTGTAAAAAACGTTCATGCTCTGGACATATAATAATTCCCTTAGTAAGAGCGTCAACATAAACAAATTCATCATAATTGAATTTGTTATTATGAAGTAACGATGCTTGATCTATAAATTGTTCTAGTGTTTTCTTTTTTGTTCCGCCGCATTCTGGACATCCTTTCCCATTCATATGATCAGATGGGTTTTGTAAAAATTTTCCATGAATAGGACATATAATTATACTCTTTGTATGAGAATTAACATAAATAAATTCATCATAAACGAATTTATTATTATGAATTTTGGTTGCATGTTCTTTAAATTTTTGTCGTGCTTTATTATTTTGATTCCCACATTCTGGACATCCATTTCCTGATAAATGACTCATTGGGTTTTGTAAAAATTTTCCATGAATAGGACATATAATTATACTCTTTGTATGAGAATTAACATAAATAAATTCATCATAATTATTATTTTTATCTGGGTGTTTCAGTTTTGCTTTAATTATAAACTCTTCTTTATTACTCTCTAGTAGTGATGAGCATTTTGGACAATTTTGTCCTCTTAAAGAATGATCTGCTCGTTGTTCATATACTCCATGTTCTCTACATATAATAATGATTGGATATTTAAGACCTTTGTATACTAGCAACGAAATATCATATCTATTTCCATGAATTGAAATAAATTTTTTAATAAATTGTTCTTGAGATGTTTTTTGCATAATTTTAATAAATGAGGTAGTATTTTTCAACTACCTCATTTTGTTATTTATACCTTTGCTTCTGCGGCCTTCTTTCCGCGTTCGCGTATCATTTGCAATACGGCTGCGGCAGAAGTTTTTTCTGTGGACGGTGCTGTAACCGGAGCGGTTTCAGTTTGTGCTACTGAACTAGTTGAAGCAACATTTTCTGTCTTGGTAGATTGTGTTTCTTCGGAAGTTTCCTTATCACCCTTTATACCTGCTGGACGATAATAAGCACCCCATCGTTCGTTATCATATGCTTCGCCATCAACAGATGCTTCAAACATTTCGCGAATGATAACTAAGTCTTCTGCCGTTGGCTTCTTACCAAGAAAATCATTTAGATTTGTCAAACCATACTTTTCAATGGCTTCAAGTTCACTCTTTGTTAAAGGACTTTCTCTACGTGCATATGAAGAAGTTCCGTAATCAGCATATGGTCCCTTGACTGTTTTTACAATGCGGAAATCTGAACCCTTTTCATAATCACAGGGTAGATTTAACATTTCTGCATCCATTAGACCAGCCTTAACTAAATTGAATAATTGTTTATTCAAGCTAAATCTACGAATTGGATTTTCAGGAGTCTTATCATCTGCAACAGTGTTCTCACGAACAAAACCTTGCATAATGAATTGTGGCTTCTTCCAGTAACGGTTAGCCTTTTCCTTTAAGGCTTCATCTTTATACCAAGCACGAACTTCGCTAAGAATAGGACATCCTTGTGGATATTCCTCGCGTCCAAACATTTCTACGCATGGTACAGAAACGGTGATTTGTTTTGAATCTCCACCTTTAATGCCATTAAAAGGCAATTTAATTTGTTGTTTTTCTACCCAAAAATATGAGTTATTTGTGTTACCGTCAGGAAGGAATCGAATAACGGTAGTTGAATCTGATTTAGCATTCCAGAATGGATAAAAGGCTGAATCAAAATTTCCACCTTTGTTCTGTTCAGCTTGTGCGAGTCTTGCTCTAATATCTGCTAATGTTGTATTTGTATTTCCCATGATGTTTCTCCTTGTTTACCATGTAATATAATTTTGTAGTTCCCATGTTGTCCATGTTTGCTACTATTAAGATAGTAACACTGTTATTTATCCTTTGCAATATATTTCTTTGGTTATATTTAAAATTATTTTAGTTATATGTTAGATGGCCCTTTATTTCCCGGTTTGTTTGAAAATCCAGCAGAATTAGGTGATAACTTACGTGGTGCTTTCGCTAAATCCGCAATTCTTGTTATCTCTTTATCATCGGCATCCTTGTCTTGTTCTGGAGAGTTTAATAAAGAAAATGGTGATAATTTTCCAGTTGTATTTTTATGTGATGCTATTTCCTTGTTACTTCTAAAATGATTTGGAATATTATTTGAAATATATGTTAACGGCGAATTTGCCCCGGCACTAGTTGGCACATCTGCCTCTGTTACATTGTTCTTCTTAACAAGATATTCCAACTCTCCCTTAAAATCTGGTTCCATTAGAACACTAACAGCAAATGAAATTGTATTTAATCCTTTATCAATTGGTTTACCATTTCTAGACATAACCCAACCAAATTTACCATCCAATACACCAAAAATTACTTGATAATAAGATCGTTTCCAAATTTCATCATCACCCTGTTTAACTACTTGCTCAAATTCCAAATTAGTGAGCATCTTAGTCATTTTTTCTAATTCTTCTTTTGGATTTTTACTCTTTTTTTTAAACCCAAAAATTTCATTAATTTTAGATTCTGTAATATTTGATTGATTTCTTTGATCGGGGTCGATATCTGTTGGTTCATTTTCTCTTACACGCGAATGCTCAAAATCTTCTGGTTGAAAAGGTAAATCTTCATCATTCAAAATTTCTTGACCTTCACCTTGCCCTTTTGCAGCAGATACCCAATCATTAAATGCATTTTCTTCGGGTGTTTTATTACTTTTATATTTTTGATATACACGATTAATATATGGAAGAGCCATGGTGTTATCTTCATCCATTTCTACACCATCAAAAATATCTTCAAACATTTCATCATCGTCTTCTAATTCACCAGCATTACCAGTCATAGTTACGCTATTTTTAGCATAGCCTCCTTTTGTAGAAAGACTAGCCAATGTTTTCTTAATTTCTAAATATCTTTCACGGCCAGAAGCTAATGCTTCCGATGCATGATCATTTGAAAATTGAGAATTTTTATATGTTCTATAAAATTTATTCAATGATAACATTTCTTCTACTAATTGACAAATATCACGGCCAATAGAATCGTATGGAGTTCCACCAGATTCAATATGACGCGCCATTGCTCTTGCTGCCAATAAAGATTTAAACGGAAGTAAAAATCTTTCACCTTTTCCATTTGATAGATAAATTTTTTGAATTTTTCGTGAACGACTATTTTTTATTTTTGGATCGATTCTTGCACTATGTTTAATAATTATATCCATACTACCCAATGGTTGTTTACTGGTTTTTACTGAACCATCAATTGGTCCAAAAGAACTTTCAAACATTGGTTCAAGGTCTTCTTTTACAAGTTTTAAATCTTTTTCAACATCTCGTCGTGTAATTTGACTTTTATTAATATTACGAACATCAAAACCAAGTAAATGCATCTTCGCAAATTGACGAATATCTTGAAGAAATGCATACCATTCTTTTTTGGTTTTTGCATCTGAATCTGCTAAATCTTGACCAAAATAAATCTTAATTGAATTAGAACTCTCTCCATCATCAAGAAGCGATATAACTACACTACCTTTATCTTCACCTATACTATTAACATAATTAAAAGAAAAAACTTTAATTTTGGAAGGATCAGAAGTGCTGATACCTTGTTCGTCAATTGAATCAGCTATTTCATAGCGATCTTTCAAAAGGTCTATTATGTCTGACGAGATATTTTCTACTGGTTTTGGCATGTCATTCCTCTTGAGGTATTTATCATAAAAACAAAAATGGGCAGAAATTAATCTACCCATTAAAATTATTTTTTAACAGGAAATATTCCTGCATGATATAACATAGATAGACCTATATCTCCTAACAAATAAGTAGAATAAGCATTATTATCTTTAAACCAAATTTTAATAGTTCTACAATCGGTTTCAGGAATACACCAACGAACAGAGCGTTCCATAATTTCCAATGTTATTTGTTCTCTAAAAGGCCACATAAATACCTCATATTACATATGTATTTAGGTCCACAGAGATTTTCTAATCTTTATTAAACGGATCATCATTTCTGTTTCTTCTTTTTCATAATCTGCTTCAATTTTGTTTAATGCTTTAAGTATTTTTGAAAATTTGATTTTTTCTTCTTTAGTTTCATCTTCTCCAAGAGAATCTAATAGATTATCTACATCTCCAGATTTTGATCTTTTTGAATCACAATAAGCACTCCATCCAGAAATATCTGATGGATCGGGTCTGTTCCAATAAACATCAGTATACCATGTATATAATGCTTTAATTTCTTTTGCTGCAATAGCTTGGTGAGTTGGTTTTCCAAATAATTTATTTGTTGACTTAATACCATCATTTTCACCATAAACTAATGACATTTGCCAATCTAAATTTTCCAAACCTGCTTCTTTACTTCTCCATCCTTTAAAAAGAAAAATATTTATTCTGGCCCACCATGGAAGTTTGTATTTATCGTTACTCCAAGTAGCCATATGAGCACATTCTTGTTCGACAAAATCAACAAGAGTATCAAAAAGACATGGAATAAATCTACCATCCACATCATACCACTGTCCTCTCTTTAAATGATCTTTATGAGCTACAAGAGCATATGTTTGATCTATCCAACGATTACGAACATACCAACGAAAATTATTGAATAAATCGTATGGTAGATATAGAAAATTTTGAATTTCATCTAACAATTCTTCGGCGACCCAATAACGAAATTGATGAGCCGTTTGTGCATTCACTCTCCATTGTCTCCAACCCTTTGAAGAAGCAGAATATGGTTTTGCTGTTCCTCTGATCCAATTTGCAAATATACTGCATGACCAGTAATTATTTCTCATTATTTTCCTCTGTTTTCTTTAAAAACTCATTCATTAATTTATTATTATTCCAAGAGCACTTTATCGTATCTTCCGAATCTGGTTTATCATAATCATAGTCGTGATCTGGATATGGAATATTTCCCATATTTGGATTTTCTGGTTGTGGAATTTCGTATATAGTTTCAAACTTTGACATATTATTGCCTCTTAATTTTTCTCTTCAAGACGCCTAAGAATCTCATCATATCCAGATTTCAGATTACGATAGAAGGTCGGATTGCTGTGAATCGCATACGTCGCTGCGAAATGATCTACCAATTCCTTATTAGTCATTGTTGATGGATCGGCGTCAAATAATTTACGGTCAACTTCTTTTTCTGGAG
>Ga0302319_10011183_pt1 | contig 17040 bp, 15 predicted proteins | sample Bog_T0_2_FD_203319 | JGI IMG/M metagenome (GOLD analysis project Ga0302319, IMG submission 203319) | Peat permafrost microbial communities from Stordalen Mire near Abisko, Sweden - Bog_T0_2 | ecosystem: Environmental > Terrestrial > Soil > Wetlands > Peat | place: Sweden: Abisko, Stordalen Mire...
TTTCCGGAAGCAGCGTTAATTTTCCCGGATACCGTTCTGGTTGCGCTCGGTAGACGACAATAATAATTTCTCAGCGGGAAGTTTAGTTGTCGGCAAGGGTGCGGTTCGGGTTTCCGGGCATGGGTTGTTTTACGCCTCCAGTTTTTAAGGGTTCGCCTAAAAGTGACAATTCATGTCCCAAAACGCCATAGATTTCCATTGAACCTCATGGTCAAATATCAATGTCGTTTTTATAGACACTTGCTTGTTGCAGGAGGCCCGAAGAATCAGAAATCGAAGAAACCTGATCGCGAAAGCGGTGATCTAATTTGGAAAAGGAGAAGAAATCATATGCTGATTCAAAGCTATTTGTCGCTACATACCAGCCGTCTAAATCTGTCTGAAATATGGACGTGCGAAGGCGACGAACTGTTTTTGGTTTTCCCCGAAGCGGGCGGCTGGCAAATAACTTCTTATGCCAATTCCATTCCGGTTACGGGGGGGGATGTCATCGTGATGACGGGCCGGTCGGAGACGAAACTCTCGGCCGTGAGTGACCGGGAACAAACTTTCTCCTGGTTTTCGATATCACTCGACAGTTTGTACCCTCTATTTGCCGCGGGCGAGATCTCTTTTTTGCAAAATATCCCCCAGGTGTTGCGGGGCCCCAAGGTTTATGCGAGCCGGAGCCCTATTGCTGTCCAGTGTCATGAATTGCTCACCGGCCTCGCTCCCAGATCAGATCTTAACCATCGCAGCCAGCTATTGCGGGTTACGGCCCTCCTGCTAGCGTCGGAACTAAACTCATGGCAGCAGCAGCAGTTTGGCTTCGAAAGTTCGGAAGATCACATGATGCGGATATTTGAGCAGCTTTCCACCCAGGAGCTGCTCAATCTTTCGGTGGAGGAACTCTCCCAAAAATTTGGTTGCAGCCGGCGACATCTCAGCCGGCTTTTCCATCAGCGATTTGGTTTGTCAGTGGCCTCCTTCCGGATGGAGATGAGGCTGCTCAGGGCGCTGTCTCTGCTGCGCGATCCGGGCGTGAAAGTGATCAACGTCGCGGAACAATGTGGGTTCAATCACTTGGGCCTGTTCAACACGTGTTTCAAACGGAGGTTTGGCGTGACCCCGGGCATGTGGCGAAACACGCATACCGATACCCATAAAAATCAGGACAGGGATCCGGCAGAAAAGATTGATACGTGCCCACTTCAGATTAACGGCTTTTGTCCGTGGAACAACCAGCTCGAAAGCCGCAATCCGGCAAACTCCCCACGGGTTCAGGGCCTACCTCCGGAGACGGTGCGGACGCCCGCTGGCAAGGTCGGCAGCCGGAAGGTGAAGTCACCATTTCTGGTTGAGGCGAACGAAGCCAGGGACCGGCTGATCTCGTCACATTCATCCTCGCGTCCGAAGGGGGGGCAATCAGTCATACGGGGCACTGTGGCCACCGGTCAACCGGGCCGAATTTGTCCATGAAAATGGCTGACCATGATGAGGGAATCTTCACCATTAACGGGCCAACCGCCGATCAGCGGCGTCATGCAAGATTCTCACGAGTGCGCCAACGGCAGGTCGGTGCCCATTATTATGTTGGTCCAGAGAACATATGGGAAATGAATTGATAATCAGTTCCGATGCGGGAAACCAAAAGCCGGGGCTACCGGACGAAGTGCCGCGGCCGCCTTCCCATCGGTTTCGGCAGTTTGCAGACTGTTTAAAGAGGTTCTGGTGGATACCCCTTTTGACCCTCATGGTGGGCGTGGCCATAGGCTTCCAACGTGCTGCGCAAATGCAGCCGGTCTTTGTCTCTCAGTCGAGCATGTGGGAAACGTTGAAAGTGCGGCTGCCGGAGGAGTCGCTCTATTCCGACAACGTGGACACCTATTTGGGAACGCAAATTGAACTGCTTCAAAGCGGAAAGCTTCAGGAAATGGCTCTGGACCGGCTGAAGTCCATGAAAACCGACGGCATTACGATCCCGATGGGAGAAGATGGCCAACCCGCAAAGGTACAAATTCGAGTGAATCTGGCGCCGAAGAGTTCGATTCTAAATTTACAGGCGTCGGGATTTGATCCGGCGTATACCAAGAATTACCTGGACGCTCTGATGAATGCCTTTTTGAGCTACGAACGGGAGATACGCAACCAGGTTTCCGGAGTCACCCTGGCATCCATCAATGACCAGATGCAAAGTTTGGAACAGGATTTGAAGACCGAGCAGGACGCCCTGATGGCCTTTGAGCAGTCCAACAACATGGCAATCATACAGGAGCAAGGATCGGTCGCCGGCACCTACCTGGAAAAACTTCAAACACAACTGTCGGATCTGCAATTGGAAGCGAAGCTGCTGGAGGCCGTTGGAACAAATGGTCAACTGATCGCGACAGGTTCCACCAATGCGGAGATTCCTTTAGATTTGGCCGGCGAAATCGCACCGGGGACGGCGCATCAGGACATGAATTCCGCCAGTTTGGAGCAAATGAAAATGGAGCGCGGGGATCTGGCGCAGCATTTGGCTGCGCAAAGCCCAAAAATCGAGCAGCTGGATGAAGAAATCAAACGGGCGGAAGAATTTCAGGAAATCAGTCACCGCCAAAGTTCGAGCCGGCTAACCGCCCAGCGACAAGCCAATCGAATCCGAATTGACTATGTCCAAGCCGCCATCAAGGCATGGCAGGGCAAAGTAACCGAAGCGAATGCCCGCCTGGCAGAGGCGGAACAGCTCAAACTCAACATTCAAAGAACCCAGGGAGTCTATGACCGGCTAACTTCACTTTCCCAAAATCTGGGAATCAGCCGAAGCTTGGATCAGGAGTCACTGGCCATCCTGGAGCCAGCATCGCCTCCAATATCTTCGGCGCAGGCCAAGAAGAAGACCATGGGAGTGGCCGGATTTGGCGGGTTGGCGGCAGGCATGTTGGTGGTTTTCCTGATAGGACTGCGAGATGATCGCTTCAAATCGGTTTCCGAGGTCAACTCGGCATTGGGCGACGCCGTAGTCGGAATGTTGCCAAAGATGAAATTCAAGAAAAACACTACGCTGCCCCTGCTGCAGCCGAACGACACAAGATACGTTTACTCGGAATCCTATCGCAGCCTGCGGTCGGCGCTTTACTTTTTCGACGGCGGGGACAGCCGTCCCAAAGTCCTCCTGATTACCAGCGCCACGCCGAACGAAGGAAAATCGACCGTTTCGGCCAATCTGGCTCATACCCTGGCCATGTCCGGCTCACGGGTGCTGCTGGTAGACGGTGACTTGCGAAAAGGACACCTGCATCATTTACTTGGCCGGCAAAACGAAGCCGGACTCACGGAACTGCTCCAAGGCACTTGTGAAGCCGAGCAGGTGATTCAAACAAACTCGCTCCCGAACCTTCGGTTCATTTCCCGCGGCATGGTCAACAGCAACCCGGGCGACCTGATGCTTTCCACGCGGATGGATGAACTCGTCGAACGGTGGAGGCGTGAATTTGATTATGTGCTGATCGACAGCAGCCCACTGTTTGCGGCGGCCGATGCCAGTTGCCTGGCGCCGCGCGTTGACGGAACCCTGTTTTTAGTGAGGAGCCATTTTTCGAGCGCTCGCGTGACCCGCGAAGCTTTGGAAATGCTGGCGCGGCGACGGGCAAAAATACTGGGGGTGGTGTTCAACATGGCCGAGGTATCGGCGCGCTCCGATTACCACTATAAGTACGCGGATTATTATTACCCGGCGGTCAAGCCGAATTGACCTTAAGCGTCATCCGCACAGCTGGTAAGGTGGAATTTTAGTTAAACGGTTGTCAGGCGGGAAAAGGAAATGTGCAGCAAGACATATCCAATTGCCACCTCAATCCCAGATGAAAAGTCCGTGTCCGACCTTGAGTAGATTCGCCAGGCCAAGAAACGCCTGCGAATTGACCGGCACGAAGTGTGGCCAGAAATTACGCCACTGAACCGGCGGAAAATTCCCTGAACTCGAAGTTTAATTTGCCGGCCACCCCGCCAACTGCAAGCGTCAAAACGCCCGTCAAACCACATCGTTGGTTCGTGCGAAGCGCTTGGTTAACCGGCATTCTGGCCGTCCTCATTGTCTTCGGCTATATTTATCGAGCCCGGCTGCTCACCCATCTGGCGAGCGCGTGGGTGGTCAATCTGCCAACGACGACGGCCGACGCGATTGTAGTGCTGGGGGGCAATGTCGACGACCGACCGTTTGCTGCCGCCAAATTGTTTCAACAGCACGTCGCCCCCAAGATTCTCTACATGGATGTGAGCGATGATCCCGTCAACGAGTTGAACATAACCCAGACCGAGCGAGAGATAACCCGGCGCATTCTCTTAAGCAATAGCGTGCCCGAATCAGCCATCCAGGCGATTGGCCAGCAAGTGGACAACACCTATGACGAATCACGCGCGGTCCGGGCCTGGGTCCGGCAGACCGGAGCAACGTCCATTCTCATCACCACGGACCTGTTCCACACCCGCCGGGCCCGCTGGATTTTTCGCCATGAACTCCGGGATACGCCCGTGAGAATTTATGTTATCCCGGTCAATTTGCGCCAGTACACGGTCGATAATTGGTGGAAAACCGAGGGCGGTGTGATTGCCTTCCAAAATGAAGTCATCAAGTTCATTTACTATCGATTGAAGTATTAGCGAACCTGGCCCAAAATTTGAATGAAAAATAAACTGCTCGTCACCGGTTCATCAGGCCTCATTGGCTCAGAAGTGGTAAATTATTTCTGCGAAGCGGGCTGGGAAGTTCACGGCATTGATAACAACACGCGGGCGGATTTTTTCGGCCCCGGCGGCGACACGCGCTGGAATCAAAAACGATTGCTGTCCACCCATCCGACGTTTCAGCACCACGAACTGGACATCCGGGACCGGAAGGGCGTGGAAGAATGCATTGCCACGCTGACGCCCACCCTGCTCGTGCATACGGCGGCCCAACCCAGCCACGACCTGGCGGCGTCCCGTCCGTTCGATGATTTCGATGTCAACGCGACCGGCACATTAAACCTGCTCGAAGCGGCGCGCCGGAACGTGCCGGGAGTGGTTTTCGCCCACATGAGCACGAACAAGGTTTATGGCGATCGCCCCAACACCATTGCACTCAAGGAGCTGCCCACCCGCTGGGACTATGCAGACCGGGCCTATTTCAACGGGATCACCGAGGATTTTTCCATTGACCAGAGCAAGCACAGCCTTTTTGGGGCCTCCAAAGTTGCTGGCGACGTCATGGTGCAGGAATACGGGCGTTATTTCAGCATGAAGACCTGCTGTCTGCGGGGCGGCTGCCTCACCGGCCCCAATCACAGCGGGGTGGAACTGCACGGCTTCCTAAGCTATCTGATCAAGTGCAACGTGGAAGGCCGCCTCTACAAAGTTTTTGGCTACAAAGGCAAACAAGTCCGCGACAACATCCATTCCCTCGATGTCGCCCGCTTCATCCACGCATTCTATGAAAAGCCCCGCTGCGGAGAGGTCTATAACATCGGCGGCGGCCGGGCCAACAGCGTCTCCATTCTCGAGGCCTTTGAGCGCGCGGCGGAATGCAGCGGCAAAAAGATGAACTACGAATACGTCGATCAAAACCGAGCCGGCGACCACATCTGCTATATCAGTGACCTTTCCAAGATGAAGAAACATTATCCCGGATGGGACATCACGAAAACCCTGGACGATGTCTTCCGCGAAATCTACGCCGCCACGATCAAGGGGCACTGAATTGAAATTTCCTGCCGACCAGAAAAATCACCCACCGGCCAAACCTCCGTTCGCAAGGCAAATTCTGCGCGGCGGGGAAGCAAATTAAAATCATGGTTCCGGTAACAATGTTGTTCTCGCCCTTCCGACTAATGGCCCGGTGCTACCGGATCGCGTTGCCGTACGGCCGGGTCAAACTGTTCACGGTGGTCGGCCTCATCGTATTTAACGGGCTGCTTCAGCTCGCCGGAGTAACCGCTGTGTTTCCGTTCTTTGCGATTGCGGCCGACCCGAGCAAACTGCGGCATTCAAAACTGGGATCATGGGTGTTGCATTTTTTTCCTCCCCTGTCCGACAATAGTCTGCTGGTCTGGGCTGGCTGCTTTGCCATTGGCATGTTGGTGCTGGCCGCCCTTGGCAGCATCGCCAGCGAGGCATACCGCATCCGGTATGCCTATGGGTTCTGCCATTGGCTCCGGCAAAAGCTGTTTAACTCGTATGCCCGGCAACCGTATTCCTTTTTTCTGAACCGGCATTCGACCGAACTGAACCAGCAGTTGCTGGACGTTTTGATATTCACCCAGAACGTGCTGCTACCGGTTGGGGAAATTATCACGCGCATTGTAATCCTGGCATTGATGGCGGGCGCGTTTCTGATCGCACAACCCTGGGTGGCCATGGGCGCCATTACGATTTTGGGCGGTTATTATTTAATGGTATTTGTTTGGTTAAGGCCCAAGACACGAGTGGTTAGTGACGGGTTGCACACCCACCATCTGGGATTTAACAAGAATACGATTCACTTCCTGCATGGAATCAAGACCATTCTGGTCCAGGGCAAAGAGCGATATTTCAAGGACCGCGCACTGGAACATTCCGCCAAAGTCATCGAACTTCAAAGCAGAATTCCGTTGTACACGAATGGGCCGCGTACGTTGATCGAACCGGTTTGCTTTGGCGCGCTTATCTTTATCGTAGTGGCGCTCGCGATTCAGGGCCGCAGCTTCGTCGACCTTCTCCCGAGCCTTACCATAATAGCTTTTGCGGGATACCGTATGATGCCGTCGCTCCAACTGCTTTATAACCAGTTTGTCATAATTTCGGCCAACCGGTATTTGCTGGAGCAACTGGAAACCGAGATCGAAAATACCGCGGCAAGTGAAAACACTTCCAAGCGTACTGACGCCATATCACCGTTGGGGTTCCATCGGAACATACGACTGGAAAATGTTTCCTTTCAATACCCATCGGCTACCAATCCGGTCATCCACGATTTCTGCCTGACGATTGCGAGGAACGAATCTCTTGGGATCGCCGGGCCTTCCGGTTCCGGCAAGTCGACACTGGTGGATCTAATATTGGGGTTACACACTCCTCAGACAGGGCATATTTATGTCGACGACATACTGGTCGACCAATCGAACATGGCCTCGTGGCGTAAAATCATTGGATACGTGCCGCAGGATATTTACCTGATTGATGACACGATTGCTGCAAACATAGCCTTTGGGATAAACCCGGCCGAAGTGAACATTAACGCGCTGAGGAAAGCCGCCGAGGGCGCCCAGATCCTGGAATTCGTCCAAAACCAACTTCCCTCCGGATTTAAAACCCTGGTCGGCGAACGGGGGACGCGTCTTTCAGGTGGACAGCGCCAGCGCATTGGACTTGCGCGCGCATTGTATCACCGCCCACAAATCCTGATCCTTGATGAAGCCACCAGCGCATTGGACCATCAAACTGAACTGGCGGTCATGCAAACCATCAAAAAGTTACAGGGCACACTCACGATCATCAGCATCGCGCACCGTCTTAGCACCTTGGAAAGTTGTGACCGCGTCATCACATTGGAAAAAGGGCGTGTTTTGCCGGAGAACCGTCCGCTGGTGGGAGACCTCCCGGACCAGAAGCCAATATGCTGAAGCTCGTCCACCCAGCGCCGGCAATTCAGCTTGGCTCTGATCTTCCTCATTTTCAGGCATTCGTTTCCACGGGGCGGAATCAGGCACTGCTCAATGTCGTTCGCGGTCCTATGCCCGACATTTTGAATAGATAGCATCGGGGAGGACCGAAAAATCACACCTGAATGAAGCGGTTCTGCTCCTCGGTCTTAAAGATAGCGCAAGCATGGCGAGACACCATTCTCTTTGCCGTTGCAAACCTGATACCGATGAGCTACACCGGTCAGAGCATCGGAATAAAGACCGCCATGCTGAGGCTCACGGGAATCAAATGTGGCGTGCCGGTTTTTGTCGATCAGGGTTTCCGGTGCATCGGCCCGCGCAACATAACCATCGAACATTGTGTTTCCTTGGGCCATGACAATCATATCTGGGCATTTACTCCGGTGCGAATAGGACATCACACGATAACCGCCAAGGACCTGTTGATCATTTCCGCGTCCCATGAGGTCAGTTCCTTTGAACCACTGCCGGACCAGGAGGTAAAGATCGGCCCGGGCTGCTGGATTGGAGCGCGCGTGACAATTCTGGGCGGCGTCAACATTGGGAAAGGTTGTGTTGTCGGGGCCGGCTCATTGGTACGGTCTTCCATTCCCGATTGGAGCGTTGCCGTCGGCGTACCGGCCCGAGTGATGCGCACGCGTGAGCCCGCTGAACAAATCTGGAGTCCTTTTGGCAATTATCCGCCCCGAGAGCTGGTGTGAGGCTGGTGATGAATCTGGATTTCTATATCTCGGAAATGTCCGTTTCCAACCTGCACGGCGGCGGGTTGACGATCCAGCGCGTGCTGGGGGAGGACTTGAGCCAGTTTAAATTTTTCGCCCACGTCAGCCGGTTCGCCACCGACTACCCGGTCATCGACCGATACAGGCAAAATTCCCTCGATCTTCCGGTATGGGCGGAACTCGATTCCTCACGAAGGCTGATTGGAAGCCGGCCGGCGAAATTCATTGAAAATTGCTGGACAGCCCAACGGTGGCATGGACGCCGTTCCGCCGCCGCGATTGCCGCCCGTCATTCCCGCATAAATCGACCATTGAAGGGGTTGGTTTGTCCCCAAGGCGTGGCATCACTACATACGATAGATTATCTCACGCGCCGCCACGCCGCGGAATACGTCACCTGGATCATGGATGACCATTTGATTCGCTGGGAATCAGGCGACTGGCATTATCCCAACAGTGAGGTGGAGTCTTTATACGCCCGACACCTCCGGAACGCGAAAGGGGTTTTTGTCATCAGTCCCGCCATGGGTGAATTTTATCAAAATCATTTTGGCGTAAAATCGGTCGTGCTTTTTGGTCCCGCCGATATCGCTTCACCCCAGGGACATCCGAATCCAGTCGGCAAGCGGTCCCTTCGGCTCGGCTACTTCGGCAGCGTCGGGCTCTGGCAACAGGATGCCTTGGAAATGTTGGCCGGGAAATTGACCGACCTGGATGCCACACTGGATATCTATACGTTTCTCAAGACGGTTCCGGGCAACTTGTCGCAGAAGGGAGTTTCCCTGGCCGGAGGCCTCCCCGCCGCGAAGGTGGTTGAAACCATGCGGACGTATGACGCGGTCATTTTGCCGATAAGTTTTCGTTCCGAAATGCGGCACATGACGGATTTCAACATTGCGACTAAAATGAGTGAATGTCTGGCCAGCGGCACGGCAACCTTGGTCGTTGGCCCGAAAGACGCCGCGATGACCCGGTACCTGCAAACGGCTGGCGCCGCCTGCATCATCACCGAGGGATCGCCATCAGAATGGCAGCGTGTCGGCGAACAATTACGGGATTCCCTGTGCCGGGCTCAAATATTGAACGCCGCACAAAAGCTGTTGGAGCAAAACCTTTCGACCCAAGTCATGCGCAACCGCTGGCGCACGGAACTAGATAATTTTTTAAAGTCCAATCGCTGATGTCATCCTCGCCACATTTGCCCCGGCTCCTTTACATCGGTGACGTGCCCGTGGAATCGTCCTACCACGGCTCCGCCTTGCTCTATCGGTTGCTTCAGGATTACCCGCCGGAGCGGCTGCGAATTGTCGAGGCCGGTTTGTTTGGGTCACAGCCAGAGCGCCGGTTGAAAAACATCCCGTATGACGCCCGTTTTCTGCCGCTGCCCCGGCTGCAGTTTACCCGTTTCCATCGCTGGTATACGACCGCAAACCTCCTGCTGGCAGCCGGGCGCGCCGGACAATTCCGGGCGTTGGCGGCCGATTTCAAACCGGAGGCGATCCTGACGGTGACGCACGGCATTTCGTGGATTACTGCGGCAGCAGTGGCGCAAAAAAATAAAATTCCGTTGCACCTGATCTGCCACGATGAATGGGCTGACGCCTTTGCCACCGCGAACGCTCTGCGGAACTGGAAGCATCGGGTATTTGGCGAGATTTACCGGGCGGCCGCCTCCCGCCTCTGTGTCTCTCCTTTCATGAGCGAGGAATATGAGCGGCGTTATGATACTCCGGGAACCGTGCTTTATCCATCCCGGGCGGCGGATGCGGCGAGTTTTTCAGCACCGCCAGTCCGGCTGGGAAAATCGAACGGAACATTCACGATTGCATACGCCGGGCAAATCAACTCTCAAAGCGGGGCCCAGGTTCTGCGGGAAGTTGCCGCGGCCTCGGCGGCGGTTAACGGCAAGTTAATGGTGTTCGGAAAACTCTCGGCGGAGGATGCCAAAACTTTTGATCTTAACCAAGGCAATATCGAATTATGCGGCCTGGTGAAAAGCGATGAATTAATTTTGCGGTTGCGCGAAAAAGCGGATGCGCTTCTGGTCCCCATGTCGTTCGCCGCCGAGGACCGGGTGAGCGCCGAACTGAGCTTTCCCAGCAAGCTGACCGACTATTCGGTCATTGGCGTGCCGCTTTTGATACGTGGGCCATCCTATTGTTCCGCCGTCCGCTGGGCGCTGGACAATCCCAAGGTGGCCGAAGTCCTGACTTCCGAGAATGCAGGGGAGATGAACATGGCAATCCGGCGGCTGGCAACCGATGCCGGACATCGGGTGACTTTGGGCAGAAAGGCATTAGAAGTCGGACAGAGGTACTTCAACCACGCCCCGAACGTTCAAATATTCAACCGGTCAATCCAGAAATAAAATGGTGGCAGACTCCGACAAACAGACATTTCAGCGGATCGCCTACGCTTTATACGCGAGATTCTCCGCGCTGTGGCAAAGCCGTGCGTTTCTCTTTCCTACGGCGGCAATCGCCGGAGTGCCCAATGTTGGAAAGAGCATAAATCCGAAGGGTATCGACCTTTCCCGGGCAAACATTCTAGTGATCAGGTCCGATGCGTTGGGTGACAGTATTCTTACGCTGCCATTTCTCCGGGCGCTTAAAAGGCAGTTGCCCAGGGCCCGGGTGACGCTGGCCGTCGCCAAGCCATGGAAAGTCTTTTTTGAGTCACTTCACGTGGTCGATGAAGTAATAGATTACCCTTTCAGTGCTGACAAATGGAAAGCGACCTCAAGAGTATTCGGGGCCTTGGCAATCGGATTCAAAATTCTCAGAAAGAAACAGTTTGAGGTGGTGATCAATCCGCGTTGGGATGCCGATTTTCATGACGCATTTCTGCTGGCATTCTTCAGTTTCGCCCCCAATCGAATTGCCTTTTTTGAAAAGGCGACCCCGTGGAAATGCGCCGCAAACCGCGGGTTGGATCGGTTTTACACGCACGTGGTTTCCGATTCGGGAACCCGCCACGAGGTTGCCCGGTCGTTTCAACTGCTAAAAGCCCTGGGACTGGATTCGATTCCCGAAGATCAATTTTTAGGTTTGATATCCATTGCCGACCGCTTTCCACCGGCGACGCTGGACTTGGACCCCGCGTGGGCGGGATGCCAATTGATCGGAATTTTTCCCGGAGTTCAAGACAGCGCGAAACAATGGCGGCTTGATCATTTTGTGGAATGCGCAAAGAGGCTACTCGAGCGCAAGCCGGTCCGCTTCCTGGCCTTGGGCACGGGCCGGGAAGCCCGGCATTGCCAGGAATTTTGCCAGGCATTACCCGGAGTTTCCCTGAATTTAAGCGGCAGAACGGAGCTGCCGAGGCTGGCAGGAATACTCCGCTGCTGTTCCGCCGTGGTCAGTTGCGACTCGGGAGGAGCCCATCTCGCCGGAGCGCTGGACGTTCCAGTGGTGGTGCTTTTCAGCCATCGACCAGGCGCAGATCCCGATAGTTCAATATCGCCGGAACGTTTTCAACCGCTAGGCGAAAAGGTCGTCGTGCTGCAGCCTCCTCCGGCCCCGGCAGAGCTTACGCCCCAAACCGGGGAGTCACCGGTAAATCTTATTCCCCCAAGGCAGGTTGCGCAGGCGGTGCTCAGTCTGATTTAGCCAACGGATGATCATTTCCAAAATAACGGGCGGCCTGGGCAATCAGATGTTTCAATACGCCATGGGAAGGCGGCTGGCGGAACAGCATGGCACCGAACTGCTGCTGGATACGTCCAATTATGGGGTCAAGGGCGAGTCGCGGCCGGCAAGCTTGGCCGCGTTCAGCCGGCCGCTGGGACTTTCCCGTTTTCAGATCAAGGCGAAGGTAGCGCAACCGGAAGAGGTTGCGCGTTTGCGGGATGAATATTATCGGGCCACCACGCGTGACCGGGTCGTTCGCAAAATCCGCCGATTCTGGCGGAATTTCTTGCGCAACCGCAGCCATATGATTGAAACCCAATATCGCTTTCAACCGGAAGCGCTGACCTGGCCGGATGACGTCTATCTCCAGGGGTTCTGGCAAAGTCCAAAATACTTTGATGACATTGCGGCGATCATCCGGAAAGAACTGCAACCCGTGGACCAGTCCGTTGTCACCTCAGCGCGAAAAACCATTGAAAGGATCAAATCGATCGGCCATTCCACGGTGGTTTCCTTACATGTCCGGCGGGGGGACATTGCCCATGCCCATGAAGCGCTTCGGGAAAAGAATACCACCCACGGAGCGCCGGTCACCCGGCAATATCTCGAAGGGGCCATGGAAAAATTCGATCCGGCCACCTGCTTCTTTGTTTTTTCGGACACCCCCAAGGATATTGAATGGTGCCGGCAGAATATTCACGCCAAGAACCTGGAGTTCTCATCGGCGGAGTCGGATATTTGGGATTTTGCCGCCATGACCGAATGCGACCATCATATTATCGCCAACAGCACCTTCAGTTGGTGGGCGGCCTGGCTGGATGCCAAACCGGGACGGCGAGTGATTGCGCCGCGCGTTTGGTCCCCGCCCGAGGCGCGCTTCCGCATGGTTATCGACGACCTGTTGCCGGATGACTGGGAGCTGATTGGATAGCGAAACTTTGACCGGCGCGTTAACCTCGTGCAATTTTCCGTCATCATTCCTACCTACAATCGCGCAGCGCTGCTACGCGCGACACTGGATTCGGTCCTGGCCCAGACGTTCAAAGATTATGAGGTCTTGGTAGTTGATGATGGTTCCACGGACGACACGGCATCGATCGCGGCGGATTACGGGCGAAACGTTTGCTTCTTGTGCCAGCGCAACCGTGGTCCAGGCGCGGCGCGAAACCTGGGGGCCAGGAATGCCACGGGGCAGTATCTGGCATTTCTTGATAGCGACGACTTATGGTTTCCGTGGACCTTGGAAACCTATCGGCAGGTGATTATGAAGCACCGGGAGCCCGCATTTCTGGCGGGCAAACCCCTGCAGTTCCACGAGGATCGAGAGTGGCGGGCGGCAATCATGGGAGCCGCCGAAACGCGGGCCTTCCCAGATTATCTGGCCTCGAGCAATGATTGGCCCTGGTGGGGAGCCTCTTCCTTTGTGGTGCACCGGGATGCATTTCTGGGGGCGGGTGGATTTACGGATGAACCGGTCAACGGTGAAGATGCCGATCTGGCCTTGCGGCTGGGCACCCTGCCGGGGTTTGTGCAAATCACCAACCCGTCAACCTTTGCCTATCGCGAACATGAAGTTAGCATCATGAAAAACCTCCCCAAAACCCTGAAAGGAATATGGCTGGGGGTAAACGCCGAGCTCGCCGGAAAATACCCGGGCGGCGAAAGCCGCGCGCGGGAACGATGGCAGATTTTAACGCGCCAGGCGCGCCCCGCCACATTTGATTGCCTGCGGCAAGGTTTGCGACGGGATGCGTGGAAATTATATCTGACCCTGTTCCGCTGGCACGTAATCCTCCGCCGGTGGAAATACCTCGCGGGCTTTCCGATCAAAGGATGCCTGGCCCAATTTAAATGAACCCGCTACATTTAGCCATCCGTCTGGCGGTGGGGCTGGCTTCACGGGCGCGAAACATCTGGTTTCGTGCGTTGGGAACAGAATTTTCCGGCTATGCCTGGCTCGGCAAAATTTCCATTCCGAGACAATGGAGCGACGTCTCGCTTGAAAATGCGGTGGCGTTGGATGATGGCGTCGTCTTGCTTTGCAGCGGGCGGCCGCAAAAAAGCAAGCTCGTGATTCGCGGCGGCACTTACGTGAACCGGTACACCATGTTTGATGCCCATGAGCGGATCGAGGTGGGAAGCTACTGCATGATCGGGCCGCACTGTTACATTACCGATTCTGATCACTGCATGGCAGCCGGGGTGCCCGTGGGTTTGCAGCCGATGCAATCCAAAGCGGTTATCATCGAAGACGAGGTATGGCTGGGGGCAGGGGTGATTGTTCTGAAAGGAGTCACAATTGGCCGCGGGGCGGTGATCGGCGCGGGGGCGGTGGTGACCAAAGATGTTCCGGCCAACGCCATCATGGCCGGGGTGCCGGCGCGTGAGCTCGGCACGCGCCCCCAAAACCAGCAACATGAAACGCTCCATTAGGCTCACCGCAAGGGAGCGGACCGGCAGATTCGCCCAGCCGACAAGGCGGAGACTCCTGGCAACTGGTGATAGGATGACCCCTCTGAGCCTTAAGCCGGCACGCGCGCAAATGGGCCGGTGGATATATTTTCTATGCAGGCAACCGTCGTAATCACGACAAAAAACCGAAGGGAAGATTTGTTGCGCGCGATCGAATCGGCCCTGGGTCAGACGGCCAAACCGGAGGTTCTCGTCATGGACGATGGTTCCACGGATGACACCCAGGCAACGGTGTTGCGGAAGTTCCCGACCGTGCACTTGCATCGATCCGAGCAATCACGGGGCTTGATTGTCCAACGGAACCGCGCAGCGAGACTAGCCGAGAATCCCATTGTCTTCTCAATTGATGACGATGCCATCTTCTCGACGTCCTCGGTGGTGGAAAAAACGCTACGGGAGTTCAGTCATCCCCGGGTGGGCGCCGTGGCGATTCCCTTCGCAAACGTGAATCAGAGCCCGACCGTGCTGCAACGAGCACCGGGACCAAACTGCATCTACGCCACCCACAATTTTATCGGAACAGCTCACGCGGTCCGCCGAGATCTGTTTCTTGCCTTGGGCGGATATCGCGAGATGCTGGTCCATCAAAACGAAGAAGAAGATTATTGCATACGCCTGTTAGGAGCCGGGTACATCACGCGATGTGGCGATGCCGATCCCATTCATCATTTTGAATCGCCCCGCCGGAGCTGGGAGCGCATGGATTATTACGGCTCCCGCAATAACGTGCTCTACGCGTGGCAAAATGTTCCGTTCCCACATATGATCGTCCATCTTGGCGGCACCACTGCCAAAACGCTTGCCTACCAACTCGAGCCGGAGCGGCTGTGGACACGGCTGCGGGGAGTAGCGGCGGCCTACGGACTGGCCTTTACCGCCCAATGTGAGCGGCAGCCGGTGACAAAGGCGGTTTACCGGTTGATTCGCGAAATCAAGCGGCGGGGTCCCCTGCCCCTAAGGGAAATTGAGACGCGGTTGCCGGTTTCGGTTTGAATCTTCCAAATTCAATTGCGCAATCACAAATGAATTTCGCAAAACCTTTTCAAATCGGCGGGTTTCAATCGGATTTGCTCGATGTCTTTCGATGGCTGGCAGCGTTCCTGGTGGTCGCCGAGCACCTCCGCAGCCTGATGTTCGCCGATTTTGGCGCGGGGGGAACGCACGCCCCTTTGACCAAGGCATTCTATTTCTTCACCGGTTTCGGCCATTGCGCCGTCATGATTTTTTTTGTCATGAGCGGTTTTCTGGTGGGAGGCAAGGTGCTGGATCGAATGGCGCGGAACCAGTTCGATTGGGCGAAATACGGCGTGGACCGGGTCAGCCGCTTGTATGCGGTTTACGTGCTTGCCCTGGTGCTGGGCGTAGCGCTGGATTATAGCGGGCATCGTTGGTTCAACCAGTTTGGGCTCTACGACAATACGTTCCGGGCACCCATCGGCGCGATCAACCAAAATATTTCCAGCAACCTCACCGTGACAATATTTGGCATTAACCTGGCGATGTGCCAAACCATTTTTGGGCCAGTATTCGGCAGCAACGGTCCGCTGTGGAGCCTGGCCAACGAATTCTGGTACTATCTCGCCGGACCGCTCTTGTTTATGGTAATTTTCGCGGGGCGCCTCTCTCTCCGGGCGGCGGGCGTGATCGGCCTGGTTGGCATTTTTTTCTTCCTGCCGTCGCGAATTTTGATCTACGGGGGGGTCTGGTTGCTTGGCGCGGCCCTGTATTTTATTAATACCCGACGGCTGGTGCCCCTGTGGTTTTCCGCCATTTTGTTCGCCGTTTGTTTTTGTGCGAGCCGCCTGGATTGGCTGGCAAATAAGTGCATGGCGGATTTTCTCATGGCCATCACGTTTGCGCTGGTGATTAATTCGTCCACCGGAACAAACCGACGATTGCCGGGTCATCGGCAGAGCCGGGTGGCCGCCGGATTTTCCTATTCCGTCTATCTGTGTCATTTACCATTCTTGATCTTCGTTATATCGGCCATATTTCAATCAGGATTGATTGGTTTTCGCCCGCAGCCGACTTTAAAGCTGATGACCTGGTTCGGGCTTATTTTGTTGTTGGCCTACTCGTGGTGTTTTCTGATTTCGCTGGCAACGGAATCCCAAACCCCGCATATCCGTGACTGGCTGAAGCAGCGTCTGATACGCACTCCCTGCCAGCTGCCCATTCGCATTCAGGAAGAAGGCGCAACCCGGCTCTGAGACAACCCTGGTCAGTTGATTCATTTGAAATTTTTGCGGCGGGAAAATTGCCAGGCTGGACTAGCGCCGGCAACGAACCAACGGGTACGAAATACTTGGGCTGCCTTGGGTTGCCAACTGGCATAGGGCGTGCTATTAAGCGGTTGTGATTTGAATTGGAGCCGGGTTCTGGCAAACGCCGCCGAGTTCCGGCTAAAATCGCAAATCGCCATGATTTTCAGCCACATAATTCGCCGCCTCCCCGGACAGTTGCTGGCTTTCGGGCTAGTTTGTTTCCAGTTGGAATTAGCACATGCCCAAATCAATGTCACAAATTGTGGCGCAATCGGTGATTTGTTGACATTAGCGACCATCAATACAGTCAGCAATT
>Ga0302319_10011184_pt1 | contig 17039 bp, 10 predicted proteins | sample Bog_T0_2_FD_203319 | JGI IMG/M metagenome (GOLD analysis project Ga0302319, IMG submission 203319) | Peat permafrost microbial communities from Stordalen Mire near Abisko, Sweden - Bog_T0_2 | ecosystem: Environmental > Terrestrial > Soil > Wetlands > Peat | place: Sweden: Abisko, Stordalen Mire...
ACGCGAGCGACGACGTCACGATGGACGCCGAGTTGACGGGCGATCGTGCCGCGCCGCCACTTCTCCACATGATAGTAGCGCAGGATCTGGGCGTGCAACTCGGCGGATACGACCATCGGCGTCCTCAGGGCGGGCGGGACCGGACGGCTCGGCGGCGGCGCAGGTAGTCTCGCCGCACGAACGGCGAGCATCCCTGGCCACACCAATGACAACGGCGCCCGAACGTCGCGTCGCCCCGGATCACGGGGACGGGCGCGCTGCTCGAGGCCGCCGATCCGTCGCCAGGAAGGGGTTCTTCCCGCGCCGCCGCCGAGGCCTCGGGCACAAAAGCATCGAGAGGCGGGTCGGGTGAACCGTGGTGCGTCACTATCTGTAGCGGCTTGCAATCATCCGTGCTCGTGCTCGATTTCATCGCAGAATCCTGCTCAAAATCGATGAGACTTGAGAGAGGCCTCTGCTCACATTGAGTGAGACTGCGCTCAAGTTAATTGAGACGCGCTCGCAATCATCGGCTTGTGCTCACATTGCGTGAGACGCGACGTTTTCCGTTTTGGGTATACGCTAGCGGGATACGGCGACGAGACGGCTCCCGCGTCTTGATAGGGTATATTCCGCCATTCCGAGACAGTGCGGCGACCGAGCCTAGACCCTTCCGAGACGAGAGGCGGTGCTTACCGAGGTTTTCTGTTCCGCTGCTACTCAGACCCCAAGAAAACCTTTCGAGCTACGTGACATCGGACTACATCGACCTCCCGGACACCCGTCACGGAAAAGTCGAAGAGCCAGGTCAAGTCCATAATTTTTCAACGGGTAACATACGTGGTGAACCCTACAGTGACCTCCGCCATTTCACCCATAGAGGCACTCAGCTGGTCCGCCCCCCGTCTCGACAGCGGTGACTTCACCCCCGAGGATCCTCTCGCTATCGACCACCTTCAACAGCAAATTGGCAATGTCCTCTGGCCAGGATTCACCACCCGCACTAGCCGTGCCTTCTACTACGTGATGGTCTGCTACGGCCTCCGCACCGTTGACGATCTTCTCCACGAACACGGAGTGGTCGCGAACGACGACAACCGGCGCACGTGGTTCGAGCGATGGGAACGGCTCTGGGCGCTCGCCATATGCGCGTTCTTCGACGGCGCAATTCCGAACACTGACGCGATGCGGGGCAAGAACGGCGTGGTACGCGCTTGGCGGTCGCGCGGGGGCGGTCAACTCGCCCTCGACTACCCACTCATTTCCCGCCAGATCGAGCTGGGAGCGATGGGGGCCTACCGGAGCTCCCTGGTACAGCACGGTCTACTCTCGCCGGACGTCCTTCGCCCGACGCCTATCGGTGCCGAGTTGGCGGACTGGATGTGGGCGAAGGGCGAGGCGGGCGACGAGTTCGACAGCTTCGTCCGGGAATGCCTCAAGCCGGGCACGACCCACGCAATCGAAAGCCACGGTCGGACGACGTTGAAATCGCTCGGTCGTCGATGCCGCCTGTCCATGATATGGCAGCGAAAAGACTTGCAGGCGCGGCTCGGCGGGCTCCTGATCGACGAGCATCCGCCGCCGATCGCGCTCCGGGTGTTGCCGGAGATGGCGCGATGGCTGGTGGATGCACGCGCTGACGGCGTCGCCGACACACGCACCTTCATTGATGGGGTAGCATCAGGCCAGTGGGGCAAGCCCTCGCTGGAGGTCGCTCGGAACGCACGTGTCGCGGTCGTGTTTGGTGACCTCGCCTCCGCGCTCCGGGCATGCTTCGACCGCGCGTACCGCGCCGTGCTCGACGGCGGTTATCAGGCGCTGTTCGCTACGGTGGCAGCTGCGTGCCTGCTTGATGTGGATGCTGCTGCCCACGTCGCGAGCTGTTTGGCAGCGTGGCGTGACACACCCGATGCTGCGCGGATGGTGCGGGAAGAGGCGCATGGGGGGGCCTTCGCCGCGGCGGCGGCCAAGCTCGACCCCACTCGGCCGAACGACTTCCTGGTCCACCTCCTAGATCTGCACCGGCAGGTCCAGGTGGCGCGGGGAAAATCCGGGGCGTGGCTCGCCCTCGACGGAGACCGCGTGCTGCTGGAGGCGGGCAACTATCGCTCATGGAGCCTCGACGGCCGGGTATGGGTTGTCGGCTACAAGGTCGGAACCATGACGGAGCTTTTGCACGACCTCGGGCGGGTGACCTGATGGGCAACATCGTTACGACGGATGCGCTCGGTCGCCTCGTTGGCGCGGCCGGTGCTTGTCACGGCGCAGTCTTCCTTTCCTATACGTTCGACGCGCGGTTTTTCGAGGAGGAGGTCCTGGCAGCCGTGCTTCAACTCCAAGAGGATCCGACCGAGGCCACTCGGCGTTTCGTCGACGAAGGACGGCGCAAATTGGTCGAGACGCCGGTGCTCGTTATCGCCGACCCGGGGATGCTGCGGGGCGGCCAGCGCCTGCCCTACGACCTGCTACGCGCCGATACCGCGCGGCTATTTCACCCAAAGCTCGCTCTCCTCCTCTACGGCCCATGTGCGCGGATGGTGGTCGGTTCCGGGAACCTCACACCAGGAGGCTATGGCGACAACGCCGAGCTTTCAGCGGTGCTTCCCCTCGACTACGCTCGTGATGCGGGGCTGCTCCGGCGGGTCGTGGCTTTCGTGGAAGCCTCTGGCGCACACGGCGAGGCCTGGAGCCGGTTCCTAGCCGAGCTTCGGCCGCGCCTCGGCCCGGAAGACGACGCGGACACGGCGGCGCCATGGCTGCTTCACACGTACGACAAGATGCCGCTCCTCGATGCGTTTCTCGCGCGGGTGCCTCCCGATGCGAAGGTCGAACGTATTGGCGTGCTCGCTCCTTTCCACCAGGAGGATGGGGCACCACCCGACGGCGCGATATTTGACCGCCTGCTTGACGCTACTGAGGGGCGGCGTGCGCACGGTTTCGTGCTCGACGTGGGCGTATCTTGGGAGGGAAACCCGGTCGCGCCGGGCGGCGACGATTCACGCGATCTCGACACACACATCGGAGATCTGTGGGGCGTCGTCGATGGGGCGCGAGGGAAGGAGACCACTTCGTGGTTCGTGCTCGGGAAACACGTTGGCCACAACTTCGAGTTCAATGACGGACGCGCGGGAGGCCGGCGGAGCACGCGCGAACTCAACGCACTGTGCGCTGAGGGCAAGGCGTGGCCCACCGGGCAGTTGGAAGCCTTCGCACCGGAAGACCTCCTAAACCGGGCCGCGCATCGTGCGTCGTTGCGGGTCTGGCTGTTCCCCGAGATCCACAGGCGCGAGGGGCGCATCTACCGGCAGCCGCTGCATGGCAAGCTCCTTGCGGTAGCCGTTACCGAGGGCAAGAAGAAGCGGACACACGTGATCGTCGGTTCCCCCAACGCCTCCGCGGCCGCGCTCCTACGTACCGGCGCCAACGTGGAATGCGCCTTGCACCTCGTGTTGGATGGGCACTACCACCTCGGCCTTCTTTGCGACGGGCTCGTGTGGGTGCCGCGGCAACAGGTGACCCTGCACGGTCGATCGTACACAGCTCTCGCGCCGTCACCTGCCCGCTGGGTGGACGACGCTGTCTTCGACGCGCGAGAGCGCCGCGTGCGAGTGACTTGGCGACCCGGCGCGCCGCGATTGATGCTCTCCTACCCAACAGCGGACCGTCGCATCCTGCTCGACAGCGTGCCCGCGACAGCATCCGTGTTCGATGAGTTCGACCTCGACCCTGTGTGCTGCGAGCTCGAGGTCACCGACCCCGAAGCCAGAGTGACCGCGCGGGTGCCGCTCCGGATCGAACACGTCCTTGATCTCCCCGTGGCTGGAATCACCGGCGAGCTTGACCTCCAGGAGCTGCTTTTGCTCCACGCGGGCCGGTACACCCCGGCGGGGATAGCGGCGCGGCGCGCGGCCGCAGCCGCCGCACGGGATGCGTCGTCGGATACCGCGTCGGTCTTCGGAACGGCTCTTAGCCCACGAGAGGTGTTCCGGGCGCTCCTGTCCATCGGCGCGGAACTGGTCCGTGCTCCGTCACTCGGCGCATTCCAGGCGCAGCTTCGGGGCCCCTGGGGGGTGTGTCGGCTGGCGGAGCGCATCGTGGAAGCCCCGGAGCGTGGGGAGCTGATGCGCGCAGAGGCCTGGATCTATGCCCAGGAGCTTGCGCGGGTGCTCAAGCGTGTCACTTTCGACGGCGACCCCACGGGAAGTGACAAGGCGACGTTGCGCGACGAAGTCGTGCAATGGATCCGAGAGAGCGTCTCGGTGCCCGCGCCTGGAACGCCGGGCATCACCGACCTGAGTAACTTCTACGAGGGGGAGTTATGACGCGCGACTTGACCTGGCTGCGGGGCTTCCTCCACCTTGATGCGCTGCAGCAACAGGAGCGGATCTCCGACACGGCGATCCGGCTGCAGGAGGACACCGTCCTCGCCGCGCTCAGCATCCTTGACCGCGAGCCGGGCGTCCTACTCGCCGACGAGGTCGGCATGGGGAAGACATACCAGGCGCTCGGGCTATTGGCCTGCGCGTTCGAGATTGCTCGTGGGGAGGACCGTAAGCCCCACGTCCTCGTGGTCACTCCCGGGCCGGACCTCAACCATCAGTGGCTCCGCTCCGCACAGACGTTCCAGCAGAAGGGATTCTACGGCGGCTTCCCGAAGGACACGTTCCATGAGGTTGGGCATATCACCGAACTGCCCGACGCGACGGCGCGGCATCGCGTCGTGTTCGCTCCAATAAACGTCTTCACGAGCGCACGCGGCCATGCCGAGCGCGGCTTCCTACTTGATTTGTGGTTCACACACCGCGAACTGGCCGGACCCACGCGCGCTGCGATCCGGCGCCGGATCGAGGCAAGCGGCGTCCAGGTGTGCGACGGGCACCACTTTCTTGGCCGGACAGCGGTCGATTTCGGGAGGCTGCCGACCGCCGCCTTCAAGCGGGAACGGGGAGGTCACGTGGGCCTCGACGACCTCTACAATTCGGATGGCGTCGACGCCTTCACGAACGCGTGGAGAGTGAAAAAGGCGTTGGATCGGGTAAGGTTCCAACTTGTGCGCAAAGTACTGCCGAAGTTCGACCTCCTCATCGTGGACGAGGCACACAAGCTGAAGAACCCTTGGACCGTCCAGGCGCAGGCTGTGGCGCAGGTACTCGGCGGCCGCTTCAAGCGTGCGACGTTCCTCACAGCCACGCCCTTCCAACTCGGCGTAGAGGAACTCCGGCGCGTGTTCGACTTGTTCGGCTGTGCCAGCGAGGTGCGGCCGGGCTTCCCCGACGACGTGGACGCCCTGTTCCACTCCATCGCAGACTATCAACGCACCTATGAAGCCTTCGAAGAGGCTTGGCGCTTCGCAGATTCGCGCCAGGCGTCGGCCTTTGCCGAATGGTATGCGTGTGCGGCAGTTGCCCCGCTAACCGCTGACCCGCGACAAGCGGTGCCGGGCCTCGAGTGCATCGACGACCCAAACGTGGCGACGCTCGCACGGTACGTCTGGGAGCTTCGGCGTTTGAAGGATCATGGCGTCGAGCACGGCTTCCGCCGGTGGGCGATCCGCAGCCTCAAGCCAGGGAAGCGGGAGCGACGTCACGATCGTCCCCTTCCAATTGCGCCCGAGGAGGGGGCAGTGGTGCCGCTGCTGATGTACCAGCGCTTGATGACGGCGCGCGCACGCAGCGGGGTCCGGTCTCATGTCGAGGCGGCTGAGACGAGCATTGCGTCCTCTTTCGCGGCGGCGCGTAAGGGCGCGATGGTGCAGGAGCAAGGCGCGTCTGATGAAGCCGTCGCGTACCAGAGCGTTTTGCAGAAGCTCCTGGTCGCGGCGGACGACGTACACCCCAAGGTCATTAGTGTCCTCGAAACGGCAATGTCTGCAGCGGACAAGTGGGAGAAATCCCTCCTTTTTTGTGAGCGCAATGCGACAATCGACAGCCTCCACGAGGAGATCGAGAAGCGTTGGATGGACCGACTCCACGCTCAGTGGGAGCGAATGTATCCGGGCTCAGACATGGAGGCGGTGTTCGGCGCCGGATCGGGTGACGAGCGGAAGGTCGGCATCTTCCAACGATGGGCGATGCGGTTCACGCGTGGACAGGATGAACTGTCCGTCGCCTTCCGCGAATCGTACCCGCACACGCTGTTCCTCAGGCCAGACGAATCGGCACTTCCGCTTGAGTTGTGGGGCGATGTCTCCATGCTCGTGGCCGATGCCAACGACGTGTTGCGGTCGCAGCGTTCGAGCGGCACCAACGCAACCCGCCTCGACTATCGGATGGCTGGGCGTTGCGTGGATGTCGCGGTCGCCCGCTGGTTCGAGCGCCGCCGCACGAAGGCTTTCGGTCAGTACGGCGGTCTTCCTCAGCGGATCCTCGACCCGAGCTACTCTCGTCTCGGGATCGGCCTCGTCGAGGATGCCGAAGAAAAAGACATGGCGGGTGCAACCGACCTGTCGATCGAGTGGACACTCTCGGAAGACACTCTCCGCACGCTCCTGGCCCCCTCCCGCCGATCCATCTGGTTCCCATTCCGGGAGCAGATGACGATGTGGGACGCGACGGAGCGCGTTGCCATCGTCGAGGCGGTACGGACCTTCTTTACGCGGCGGCAGGTCCCGTTCGTGGTGGACGTGCTTGAGCGGGCAGGCCGGTCGGAGGCCACGTCCGCTTCGTTCCGGGACGCACTGGAGGCGTGGTGGACGGACCCAACGTGTCCATGGCGCCGCCACCTTGGCGAGTTTCTGGAGTACCTCCCGCAGCTCGGCAAGGAGGAACGCGCTGAGGTTCTTCGCTACGCACTGCCCCTCGGCGAGTTCGCGGCGCGAGGCAACCAGGGCGAACGGCGGCAGAAAATCCAGGACGCCTTCAACACGCCGTTCTTCCCGATGATCCTCGTCGGGAACCGGACGATGCAGGAAGGCCTCAACCTTCAGCGCCAGTGCCGACGCGTCGTGCACCACGACCTACGCTGGAACCCCGCAGACATGGAGCAACGCGTCGGGCGCGTTGATCGCCACGGCTCCCTCGCCGAGCAATGGCTGACCGAGACAGGCGGGGCCGATGGACACATCCTCATCGACACTCCGCTACTGGAGCGCACCATCGACCCATCGCGATACCGGCGCGTAAAGGAGCGAGAGAAGTGGCTCGACTTTCTACTCGGCGTGCCGCCGGAGATCGGTCGCGGGAATCTCGATGAGAGTGAGGTGCCTCCGCTACCCTCGGCGCTCACCGAGGACCTGCGCGTGCGGCTCGGACCACTCGTTGACGGCAGATCTGACATCGGCAGGTCCCCAGTGTGACGCGTAGCCGCACCGACCAAATATCTTGGCCAACTCGATGATGTCGACGGTCAGCGCTGCCCTCGTCCTCGTGGGCCTCACGATCTTCCGCTGTGCGGCGCGTGATGACCGAGGCCGGCGCAGGCCCGATGTTCGGAAACGCCCAGCTCGGCTGGTGCCTTCTCCACAGGGTACTGGATTGTGAGCTGACTCGCGAACCGTCCGATTCATACGCCATACCACCATAGCCTGCGCTCTTTCAAAACTCAGACTTGCCGCTCACCCCAAAACCCATCCTGATCTTTCGTCGTCATGAATGCGACCAAGATCCTCTGGGGCCAAGTGCTCCTCGTCAGCTCCGTCGTGCTCGCCTTCGTCTGGGCGGCGACGGAATGGACCGCGTGGCGGCTCGCCTTCCAGCCCCAGCTCGGCCACCCCTGGTTTGAAGTCCTCGGCTGGCCCGTCTACCAGCCGCCGGCATTCTTCTGGTGGTGGTTCGCCTTCGATGCCTATGCGCGCGAGATCTTTGTCGAAGGCGCCTATATCGCGGCGTCCGGCGGCATCGCCGCGATCGTCGTGGCTGTCACCATTTCGGTCTGGCGGGCGCGGGAGGCCAAGCGGGTCACGACATATGGTTCCGCTCGATGGGCCGAGGCGCACGAAGTCCGGCAGGCCGGCATGCTTGGCCATGACGGCGTGCTCCTCGGTCGCTGGCGCGACGACTACCTGCGCCACGACGGCCCCGAGCATGTGCTTTGCTTCGCGCCGACCCGAAGCGGCAAGGGCGTCGGCCTGGTCGTTCCGACGCTGCTGACCTGGCCAGGCTCGGCGATCATCCACGACATCAAGGGCGAGAACTGGACGCTCACCGCCGGCTGGCGCGCGCGGTTCGGTCGCGTGCTGCTCTTCGACCCCACCAATACGCAGAGCGCCGCCTATAATCCGCTGCTGGAGGTCCGACGCGGCGAATGGGAGGTGCGCGACGTCCAGAACATCGCCGACGTGCTGGTCGATCCGGAAGGCGCGCTGGAACGGCGGAACCATTGGGAGAAGACCAGCCATTCGCTTCTGGTCGGCACCATCCTGCATGTCCTCTATGCCGAGCCGGACAAGACGCTCGCCGGCGTCGCCAATTTTCTCTCCGATCCCAAGCGGCCAACCGAGACGACGCTGCGCGCGATGATGACGACGCCGCATCTGGGCGAACGCGGCGTGCATCCCGTCGTCGCGAGCGCCGCGCGCGAGCTGCTGAACAAATCCGAAAACGAACGCTCCGGCGTGCTGTCGACGGCCATGTCGTTCCTCGGTCTGTATCGCGATCCCGTGGTCGCGGCCGTCACGCGCCAATGCGATTGGCGCATCCGCGATCTTGTCGAGAGCGGGCGACCGGCGACGCTCTACCTCGTCGTCCCGCCATCGGACATCAGTCGGACCAAGTCACTTGTCCGCTTGATCCTGAACCAGATCGGCCGGCGACTGACCGAGGAGCTGGAGTCGAAGCACCAGCGCCATCGCCTGCTGCTGATGCTCGATGAATTCCCGGCGCTGGGTCGGCTCGATTTCTTCGAGAGCGCTTTGGCCTTCATGGCCGGTTATGGCTTGAAGGCATTTCTGATCGCCCAGAGCCTGAACCAGATCGAGAAGGCATACGGCCAGAACAACTCGATCCTCGACAACTGCCATGTGCGCGTGAGCTTCGCCAGCAACGACGAGCGGACCGCCAAACGCGTTTCCGACGCGCTCGGCACCGCCACCGAAATCCGCGACGCCAAAAACTATGCAGGCCATCGACTGAGCCCGTGGCTTGGCCACTTGATGGTCTCCCGCCAGGAGACCGCGCGGCCGCTGCTGACGCCCGGCGAGGTGATGCAACTCCCACCCAATGACGAATTGGTGCTCGTCTCCGGCTGTCATCCGATCCGCGCCAAGAAGGCGCGTTACTACGAGGATCCACAATTGCGGACACGAATCCTGCCGCCGCCCAAGCCGTCTCGCTCGGCCGAATCCGCCGGCCGCTCCCCCACGACGCGCCCGGCGCACAGCGACGATTGGGCGGAGTTGGTCGTTGCGGCGCCGCCGGTGCAATCCGACGATCCCGACAACGCCGGCATTCGGCGCGAGCCTGAACTTCCCGAGCACAAAGAAATTGCCCCAGAACCCCGCCAGTCGGCGCAGGAATTCGAGTTGGCGGACGACGACGCGGATGACGCCCCCCAGCGTCTCCGCGTCTTGCAGGGCCAGGTCCGCACCATCGCCCGGCAAGTCTCGCTTGATCCGGCCGACGACATGGGGCTGTGACGCATGCGCACCAAGCACACCTTTCGCCTGCCGCCGGATCTCGCCGGCAAGCTGGCCGACTACGCGGCGCGCAAACGCGTGCCGCAGGCGCTGGTGGTGGAGACAGCGCTCGCCTCGCACCTGTCGCCGGATGGCGCCGATCGGTTGGAGGCCGCGCTCGCGCGGCGGCTCGACCGCATGACGCGACAGATCGAGCGCCTCGAACGGCACGTCACCATCTCAAACGAGGCCCTGGCGCTGTTCGTGCGCTTCTGGCTGACCAACACCCCGCCATTGCCGGATACCGCCCAGGCGGCGGCGCAGGCCAAGGGCCGGGAGCGCTATGACGGCTTCGTTGAGGCCTTGGGTCGACGGCTTGCGCGTGGCCGGACACTTGCCGATGAGGTTAGCCGCGACGTTGACACGAGCGCGGCGGAAAACTAGGCGTCGGCCATTGGCATTTCCTGACTCCTCGAGGATCTTCGGAGCGTCTGCTTCCCGCCTCTTCCACCATCGGGGCGAAATAGGCCCAGTTCACGATGGAGTTCTCCTGGGAGTGGGCGGCGGCCCGTCTGGCGCATAGCCACGTGAGCGGCGAGAGATCCTTGCACGGTCGCCGCTGGCCAACTGATCAGCACGCTACGGTTCCGCTTCAACTGTGATAGATTGCCACCGACGTCGAGGGTTTGTGGCCATGTTTCTGAAGAAGATCGCCGGTATCAAGGCCGTGGGGCGGTTCCGTACAGGCGGGATCAGCGGTGGCGAATACGGCAAGTATACATTGTTCTATGCCGGCAATGGTCGCGGGAAGACGACCCTTTGCGCCATGCTACGCTCCCTACAAACCAATGACCCATCCCATCTCCTGAAGCGCCGATCCTTCAAGGCTGCTATTCCGCAAGAAGTGCAGCTGATCCTTGACAGTGGCCCGGTGAAATTCAACGCGGGTGTGTGGTCCGCCAAAGCTGACGACCTGCACATTTTCGATCAGCACTTCATAAACACCAACGTCCACGGCGGGCACGAAATCGACCTCGTTCATCGGCGGAATTTCTATCGGGTGGTCGTGGGCCCGAAGGGCGTCGCCCTTGCCGAAGAGATTGACGCCCTCGACGCGGCGGCGACTGCTAAGCAACTGGAGATCACCAACGAAAAGAAAGTGCTGCAGCAACATGTTCCGAAGGGGCTGACCCTGGAGGCTTTCATCAAGCTGCCGGCCAGTGCCGACATCGACGCCAAGATCGCCTCTGCGCAGAAGGCTCTAAAAGCTGTCGAAGCCGCTGCCGAGATCGCGGCCCACGCAAAGCTCAAGCCGATCGATTTGCCGGCGGTTCCGGCCGGTTTTGAGGTCATGATGGCGGCGGGCCTGCAGGACGTCTCGGTCGCGGCCGCCGGCATGGTCCAGACGCAACTTGAGACCCATTCCTTCCACGATGGTGGCGAGGCGTGGCTGGCCGAGGGTTTGGCCCATATCCAAGAGGAGAAGTGCCCGTTCTGTGGCGTGGCGGTGACTGGCAACCCGCTGATCGCGGCCTATCAAGGCTACTTCAGTGAAGCCTACGAAGCGCACAAGGCGGCGCTCGTTGCGCTCGCCAAAGAGGTTGACGACGCCCTGGGCCCCGGCACCGCGCTGAAGACAGAACAGGGCTTGAAGGATGCGGCCCGCGAAGGTGCCTTTTGGGCACCATATCTTGAGCAGGAGTATGTCGGCCTCGCGGAACCTGACGGCGTAGCCGACGGCATGGCCGCGCTTTACGACGCCGCACTGGCGCGGATGACCGCGAAGCTGTCTTCGCCGCTCGATCCCGTCGCAGCGGCACCGGCCTACATTGCGGCGCTTGCCGCTTGGGAGAAAGTCGCTGCGGGCCTTGGCTCCGTCAACGAAGGGATGGTTGCTGCCAATCTCGGCATCGACGCGATCAAGGCGGCGAACGCCAAGGCCGATAAAGTTGCCGCCGCTGCGTTGCTCGCCAGCCTGGAGGCGACCAAGAAGCGCCACAGCACGCCCTTTGCAGGCCTCGCGACGGCATATGACCTCATGGTCAAGGCCAAGGAGAAGCTGGTCGCGGACAAGGATGCCAAGAAGGATGAGTTGGATGTCTATGACGCCAAGATCCTCGGCGGCTACGAAACCGACATCAACGCGATTTTGACGCGGTTCAACGCTGGGTTTCGGCTCGCGAAGTGCGGCAAAAACTATGTCGGCAAGACGCCGCAGTCGGCCTACTGCCTGCAATTCGACGGGAACGACGTCGACATCAGCAAGGCCGATGGGGACGAGCCGTCTTTCGATTCCACCATGAGTGCCGGCGACAAGAGCACCTTCGCCATGGCCTTCTTTCTCGCGCAACTGGACCGAGACTCGGCCCTCGCCACGAAGGCGGTGGTGTTTGATGATCCCTTCACGAGCCTCGACGACTTCCGCCGCGAGATGACGGCCAAGGCCATCGTCCGCGTCGGCGAGACCGCCTCACAGGTACTGGTGTTCTCCCACGACAAATACTTCCTCGACGCCGTGCGGCAGAAGATCCACGGCGCGCCCTGCGTCACGATGCAGATCTCCGGCACTGTGGGTAATTCGGCGATCGAGCCCTGGAATATCGATTGGGAGGTGAAGGAAGGCTACCTGCAGGATCATATGGCGCTTGCCGACTTCGCCGGCGGGTTGACAACCGACGCCAAAGCGATGCGTACGACGATGCGGCCGCTGCTTGAGAAGTACATTCGCTATCGGTTCCCGAACCAGATCCAGGGCGGCTTCTGGCTCGGCGACATGCTGAAGATCATCCGTGCCGATCCGAAACACCCCCTGACGCCGCAGTACAAGGAGCTCGACGACATCAACGAATACACCGCGCCCTTTCACCACGACCCCAACACTGCCTTCAACATCGACGAGGTGTTAGCGCATGCCAAACGGACGCTGGCGATCGTCGGAGGGTGCTAGTCACGGCAGCTCAGGTCTGGGCCATCACCGCGCGCGTCGGCACCGCGCTGACGGCGGTTATCCAAGGGTAGCGACACATCCAATGCAGCGTAGAACATGGTCGTCTCCCTTCATCTCGAACATCCGAGACCGTAATGGGAGCTTGGCCCCTGGAGGGACCGCCAGATTACGTATACTTCCGGTGCATCTCCCTCCAAAAATTCCGTCGCTACTCATCGACGTCATCAAAAATTGTGGAAAGCTGCGTCGTGGAGGGACCCACCGGACTCGTGGGCGCGGCGTGGCGCTCAGCTGGCGGGTCTTCAGCCTCTTCGATTTGCTCTATCATTGTGCACAACTGATCCCTCGCTTGCCGAACCTTCGGCTCGTCGCCTGGGTAGTTCGTAAAGAGCGCGTAGTGGTCAAAGCTGGCCTTCAACTCCTCAAGATGGGCTCGGCGGTCATCAACCATCCAATCCTCATCCCAGGACGCGATCACATGGCCAAGGTTGCCGATGATCTGCGTCCTGAACCTGCGCGTTAGGCGCTTGAACTCCTTCGCGGTCAGAATCGATCGTAGGGCGTTGTCCCGGAACACTGAGCTATCCACCATCTCGATGGTAAGGCGCGTAATCTGCGCCACGGCAGCTGCGCGCTCAGTTTCAGTCAACAGCGCCGCCCCGTTGAGCCGGGCAAGGACGTCAGTGCTGGCGTCATAGGCCATGCTGGCATGGATAGACCCGACGAGCCAGTCGACGAAATCGGGCACTGCGTCGATGAAGCGTTTCAGGAAATTGACGTCGCAACGAGCGGAGATAAAGCGCCGAACGTAGTAGCTTTTGGGATCCCGCTGAAGTCTTGCGAGCATCAGATCATACATTTTCTCCGGTACGCGAACGCTAGCACCTTCGATTTCGACCGTGCCGCAGATTACCTCGCCGAGCAGGCGATCAAGCCGGGCCCCGACGATGTAGAGCTCAATCAACTCGGTGGACCCAGCGACGAGCGCGGCGAATGCGTCCCGGATTGTGGGATGTTTGTAAACCCAACGCCCTCCGGTCGGCTCCGCAACCAACAGTGTGAGGCTGCCGTTTAGAGCTTCTAGTGCGCGACCGATTTCGGCGAGGCTTACCCCGAACAGGCGCTGGACCACCGCGGCAGCGTCCGATCCGTCAAGAGGCGAGGAGACCCCTCGTTGTCCGTGCAAAAAGATCAGCGCGATCGCAGCCTGGGACTGCAGATCCAAGTTCTCGAGCACCTCCTTAAGGAACTCGACAGGTTTCTCAAAAAACTCTGTGACCCCTTCGTCCGACTGAACGAGAGATGAGGTGAAGAAGGACGATCCCAACCGCCGAGCCGTTTCCGGAAGGAAGGACGCACTGGTCGCCGCCGAAGGCAGCAGGGGCTTCAGCGTCTCACGCAGGCCCTTGGGCTGATCGCCCATCCGCAGGTGGTTGTAGAGGATTTGAGCGCGCTCATCCTCAGACAACCCCTGAACGTCGATTATCACCTGGCTCTTTCCGAGCAGCGGGAATTGACTGAGCTTCAGGTCGTGGCGCGCGGCCTCCCATATGTAGGTCCGGGAGGTGAACAGCACTCTTGCGCCTAACTTGATAGCAGCTCGCAGAGCCGGAAGTTCTTGGTTCCAGGCGTCGACGATGGCTCTCTGATATTGGGTTGGCCCAAAGGCGTCGTCGATCCAGAAGAACTGATTGGGATCATCCGGATTCCAATGGCGTTTGAAGTCGGCCGGTGAGGTGACCTTGATCGTCCCGATAGCGCCGTCGTCCAGCGCGCCGATAGCCAGGGTCGCGCCGATAGTTGATTTGCCGGAGGCGGGATCTCCCAAGAGCAGCACGAAGCCATGGCGCGTCAATGCCTCGACGCTACGGCGGTGAGCATCAGTGGTTACGAAGCACCGAAGATCATCCCCCATGGCGCTTAAAATGTAGCGCGCCTGTTTGTAGGCGCGCTGATCAATGATCTGCGATAGATCGCCCAGACCGTACACGCGCGGCACCATCATCCGTAGGCGGGGCCGTTCCCGAATCTGCGTCGAAATCCATTCCCGCCCAAAGACCTGGAAGGTCTTGACGCCAGCCTTCGTAAACGCCGCCTGGAGTTCCGCGGCGGCCACGCCGGAAACGCCTAGGTTGGTCATGAGAATGTAATCGTCGGCCAAGCCTCGGCTCGCTAGGGACGCGACTTTTGATAGTTCACTAGCAACGTCGGTCAGGGCGATAGTTGCGCTGGGCCGGCTCGTCGATTTGCACTGAATCGTGGATTTTCTACCCGAAGCCGCGCCGACGAAGGCACCGTCGCGACCGCCATCGCGAGACGAAAGGAAGGTCTCTATCGGTTTGCCCAGGACTTCCGTGGCAACGGCAATGCACAGATCCTGGAACGCTTTCCAACCCAGGGTGTGCAGGGCATAAAAGACCTCGGGACCGTGAACTGTCGCTTTGGACGTCATCGCCAGAGAATGTTGCCTTTTGGCGACCTAACGCAACTCCTTCGATCGAATGTCCGGTGATGGGGCCTCCTCATCATCGGTCTCTTTCGTCCGAAGAGCAGGAATCCGGCCATAGCTCAAATTCCAATAATTCCGTCGCCCGAGACGTCGTCGCCCTGAACGGCAATCCTGCCTATCGCATGTCTTTCTACGCCACGGCCCTACGCCCCCATCACCCTTGTTGCGCTTCCCCATTTCCGGCTCTTTCTAATCAACCCCGGTGATCCATCCGCCTCGACGAGGCGAGTTTTCGGGGTTCGCAGTGACGACCACCTCTTTCCGCTCAGAAGCCTTCGCCCGCGGCGCGCGCATGCTGCGCACGGCGCTTGGCCCCGCGATCGCCGGCTATCTCGAAGACCCCAGCATCGTCGAGGTAATGCTCAATCCCGATGGCCGGCTCTGGATCGACCGGCTGTCGGGCGGGCTTGAGGACACCGGTTGCCGGGTCACCCCGGCCGACGCCGAGCGAATTGTGCGGCTCGTCGCCCACCATGTCGGCGTCGAGGTTCATGCCGGCAGCCCGCGCGTCTCGGCCGAATTGCCGGAAAGCGGGGAGCGGTTCGAGGGCCTGGTGCCGCCCGTCGTGGCGGCGCCGTGCTTCGCCATTCGCCGCCCGGCCGTCGCGGTCTTCACCCTCGGCGACTATGTCGAGGCCGGCATCATGTCCGGCGCGCAAGCCGAGCTGCTTCGCGTGGCGGTCCGGGAACGGAAGAATATCCTCGTCGCCGGGGGCACCTCGACCGGCAAGACGACGCTGGTCAACGCGCTGCTTGCCGAGGTCGCCAAGACCGGCGACCGAGTGGTGCTGATCGAGGATACCCGCGAACTGCAATGCGCCGCGCCCAACCTCGTGGCGCTGCGCACCAAGGACGGCGCGGCCTCGCTGTCCGACCTCGTCCGCTCGTCCCTGCGGTTGCGGCCCGACCGCATTCCGATCGGCGAGGTGCGCGGCGCCGAGGCGCTCGATCTGCTGAAGGCCTGGGGCACCGGCCACCCCGGCGGGGTCGGCACCTTGCACGCCGGCTCCGCCATCGGCGCGCTGCGCCGCCTCGAACAGCTCATCCAGGAAGCCGTCGTCACCGTCCCGCGCGCGCTGATCGCCGAGACCATCGACCTCATCGCGGTTCTCGCCGGTCGCGGCTCCGCGAGAAGGCTCGCCGAACTCGCCGCGGTGAAGGAACTCGGCCCGACCGGCGACTACGTCCTCACCCCAGCAGGAGAACCGTGATGCTGTTCAACCGTGTCCGCCATCGCTTCGCATTGGCCTACGCATTCGCCTTTGTCGCGCTCGTCTCGTCACCCGCCTACGCGGCGGGCTCCAACATGCCCTGGGAGCAGCCGCTGACACAGATCCTGGCGTCGATCCAGGGTCCGGTCGCCAAGGTCGTCTCGGTGATCGTGATCATCATGACCGGCCTGACGCTGGCCTTCGGCGAAAGCTCCGGCGGTTTCCGGCGGCTGATCCAGATCGTCTTCGGCCTGTCGATCGCCTTCGCCGCGTCGAGCTTCTTTCTGTCGTTCTTCTCCTTCGGCGGCGGAGCGCTGATCTGATGGACCAGGACGAGCCCATCACCGGCTTCTATGCGCCCGTTCACCGCGCGCTCACCGAGCAGATCCTGCTCGGCGGCGCGCCGCGGGCGGTGGCGATCGTCAACGGCACGCTCGCCGCCGCCGTCGGCCTGGGCCTGCGCCTTTGGATCGTCGGCGCCGCCATCTGGCTGATCGGCCATGTGGCGCGAGGCCTTGACCCGGATGCGCGGCAAAGTCGAGTATTCGACGTTACCGGTTCATCTATTGCCCAAAACGTTCACTCTGCCTGAATTGCAAGCCGTATATGAACGGATTCTCGATCGCGCAATCGACAAATCGGCATTCCGCAAACGCATCGGCGAAATCAGCCTCGTCGAACCCGTCCCCGGCGCCATGCGCCGCGCCAGCAACCGCCTGTCGCCGGTCACTAAGAATGGCCTCCGCATATTCAAAATTGGCCCTTGATCGGAGCCGCCTCGGACGGAGCTGTCGCTGGGAGTGGAAAGACGGGCCCAAGACCGCAGAACTGAAAACCGCCGCGT
>Ga0302319_10011186_pt1 | contig 17038 bp, 16 predicted proteins | sample Bog_T0_2_FD_203319 | JGI IMG/M metagenome (GOLD analysis project Ga0302319, IMG submission 203319) | Peat permafrost microbial communities from Stordalen Mire near Abisko, Sweden - Bog_T0_2 | ecosystem: Environmental > Terrestrial > Soil > Wetlands > Peat | place: Sweden: Abisko, Stordalen Mire...
TGACTTTGTGATATCTCAATTCGCGGTTTATGTAACTGTGCCCGGCACGGGTGCTTACGTTCAATTACACCCGAATGTTTGCAGGTGAGACATCTTCAGATGAACGGGTGTCCATTCGTTTCAACGCGTGGCAGGGGCGCGAAGTTGGTATGAGCGCGTTGAGCCTTGGTGAGCACCTGGCAAGTTGAACTGAGTGTCGGCACCTTTCGCAAAATTCTTTGGCACGAATTGTTCTCGGATTCCGCATTCAAGAGTGAAGGCCGTTGTACGCGGACCTTCACGAGGAGGGGAAAAGCCATGAATCAAATGACTACTTTTCAAAATGAGCAAGAGTTGCTTCAGGAAGACTGGCAAGCAAAGGCAGAGCGCCTGGAAGCCCTGGTTTCCATTCTTTTGGCCAAAAATGAGTCACTTCGCGCCGCTGTTCTGGTTGAACGGTCGAATTGTCAAGAACACCTTTCTTCTACTGCAACTACGAAGAATAATGCGAGATAATCTTCCCGATCGTTCTTCCTCGGCCATCGTGGCATCCCGAACAGAACCATCGCAGTTCGGGCTGATCGCATTCCAAGTAGCGTGAGAATGAATCGTCTCAATTGATCATCAATTCCCGGTTGGTGACCGCGCCGAAAATGCTGCGATCCTACCCGGCTGTAGCAGCCCACGCGAGTTCTGCACCTTCAGAGAAGATAGAGTCCGCCACTCGTGGCCGGACCAAGTAGCGGTGGCGTGGCGTTCATTTCCGCAGAGTCCTGGGAAGCGGCACTTATTTGGGGTTGCTCACTTAGTGAGAGAGAGAGAACAAACGCTGTTCGTGCAGTGCACTGCAGAAGAGGGTGAACCCCCGCTGATTATCACTATTTGAAACAAATAGTTGTATTCCGGATGACTGCTCGAACCTCCATCTTTGAAAGCCAACCTGCGCGACACTCCGTCGGTTGAAAAATCCTCGTCGACATCGGCTTGTTTAATCGAATCATTGTCGTTCTTATCCGTATCCATCGAAATAAGATAGACAAGCGGGTCGTTGGTATTTGGCGTCTGAGTAGGAGGCGCGCACATTTCGACGCCGTTAGGGTCCTTTAATAAGGTGTGCCCACTTGGATCAGTTGCCAAATCAGAACACAGCCTGAAACCTCTTTTAAGAGATCCGTTGCGGTCAGGAAAGTCAATTTCCCACGGTGCGTTAAGAGACACAGTATACGGATCAATACTTTCGCTTCCAACGACTGCGGCATTCTTGTACTGGGTGCCTGGTGCCGCAGAATAGGAGAAATATGGCGTGAGGGTCTTCCAACCAGATGATTTCTTATGACCGACGTCCGCTTCAGCAATGATCGATCCACCCCGGATTGTAACTGGAGAGTCAGTGGCCGCTTTCTGAGGGTTATAGTATTGGTAAATTTTTAGGCCCACTATGCCTACGATCCCCCCCCCAAACAAGGTTATTAAACCAACCCCAAAAGTCGACACTTTCATATCCGTCTCCCCGGATTCATTCGGGCCTCGTTGAGAGCCGATGTATCAGCAGATCCATGTCTGGGCGTTGAATATATTTCTGGAATGCTACAGGACCCCAATTCTGTTTCACTTCTCGGAGGATGTCAAGCGCTTTATTTGAGAATCTGTTGAAGCTGGCATCATCTTTCAAGGTTTTGGAAGCCGCCGCAGCAAGGCACGCACTGCGAAGTTCAGATTGGTGTTGTCCTGTCTGAACGAGTGTATCGTGCGCGGCAGCCGCAGCATCATAAGCTTCCCTGTACATTCCTGTCCATAAATACACCTCAGACGCATTCAACTTACGCTGTGCGACATCCGCCGGGCTTTCAAATTCATCAGGCGAGAAGTAAGTTGAAAGACCAGCTCTTGCTTCGCGCTTCATATTTAGATGACCTTCGGCGATGGTCTCATCTTGCCAAAGATCCCTCTTTCGGTCTTCCTCCATGTCGGGGTATTTCGCTATCAGTTGCTGCGCTAGCTTAAGGGCCGGTCCATATCTTGTTTGACTCAGAAATGATTCAACTCTGCTCTCACCGACGCTTGGGAGCAACGCGGGCTCCTGGGACGCTCGCCCCAGCATCGCTTCAGATTCAGGGTACCTTCCTAACTTCCACAGTGCAGTCCCACAATCGAAAGCTTGATAGGCTTTTAGCAAGTCAGTTGGTGCTAATTGTTCAGCCTTCTGGAAATGTGACAAAGCTTCTGGATATTGCTCCAACGACAGATAGACTGTGCCAACGACTTCTTCAGCTTGTGTAATGAAAATAGGGAGCCCTGACTGATAAACCAAGCTGAGCAGCACATTTCCCGACTCCAGGGCTTTGTTGAGCTGTCCTTTGTTTCTATGAACGCGAACCATAAGAATGGCGACGCTTCGCGCTCCTTCAGAAAAACCATTTTTCTGGTAATACTCGAGCGCGGCCTGTGCTGCTTCCTCCACTTTCTCCGGGTGATGTTCCTGTTCCATCAAGCTGGCAAACGTGGAATTGGCGAGAGCTTGGACACGCGGCTGTGGGCTTTGGTGCAAAATTTGCATAGCTTCCTGCAGCGGTTGCTCTGCCTCTTTCAAATGTCCTTGAGCTAATTGCACGTTCGCCAGCCTGACCAATCCGTTCGCTGCCCATGGTCCAAGTTGATTATCGTGAGCGAGCCCAATGGCACGCTCCGCGTCTGCTACGGCCTGCGAATCATGGGATAACACCGACTCCGCGCTGCTCAGCTGTGACAATGCTCGGATTTCAAGTTGCACGCTTGGAATACTGGCCGCTTCGTCTAATGAACGCTTCAAAAATGGGACTGCATCTTTTGACTCTCCCCTGGTATTGGCTGCATAGCCACGCTCATAGTCCAGCTCGGCTAGACCCTCCGCATTTATCTCTGTAGTGAAGATCGATTGTGCACGATCAAAGGCCTTGTTTCCGTCTGCGACGTGATGGAGCCGGCCCTGCAAAATGCCGGTGTGCATGAAGGCTGAAGGGTTGTTCCGGTCTTCGGCCGCCGCCCGGGCATAGTGTTCAAGCGCGTGAGGGATATCGCCCGATCGCTCGTAGGCTACCCCCAGGTCCACTTCGCCGTGCGATTGATCGGACGGCTCGAGATGATCCAAAATCTCACCATATTTGCGAATTGCGCCTGAAGGATCGCCCGTCACAGTAGCCTGAATCGCGTCCAGGTAGAAGCCCTCCATCGATGGAAGGCGACTCCGCTCAGGAAGTGCAATTAACAACTCTTGTTGCGCATTCCCCACGAAATCCAAGTCATACCAGGCCTCGGCCAACCGGGCATGCGCCATCACAAATTGCTTATCCTGGTCAATCGCCGCCTGGAACGAGCGCGTTGCCTTGACGTAGTTACCCTCCTTGAGAGACAGAACGCCGGCGTTGTACCAGCGAAGTGCTTCCTTACCGGGATGGTAATACTGCGCTGTCTGCCACCACCTGAAACAACCCCAGGCAACAACAGCAAGGAGCAACGCACACGCAGTTCGAAACAGCCAGGGCTGATCCTGACGCAGATTATTAAGATTTGCAGGACCGGAGCGAAGAGCTTTGGCCACATCTTCTGCGGACTGAAATCGATCCTTAGGCTCGTACTGTAGACACCGCTGAATAACGCGGTCCCATTTGCGCGGGATGTTGCGATTGAGCGAGGACGGCGACGCTGGATGCTGCGCGCGGCGGATGGCTGCGGCCACCGGTGTAGGCGCGGCATAGGGGTGAAGGCCAGTGACCAACTCATATAAGACAACTCCCAGCGCATAGAGATCCGCCGCCGCAGAGACTGGCTTTCCTTCGAATTGCTCAGGAGCCATGTAAGCAGGGGTGCCCATGATCGTTCCGGCAAGTGTCCGGTCGCTCCGCTCCGTGTCCGCCGGACTGTGAGTCGAGGAATCGGCAGAGCGGAAATCATGTGCGAGCCCGAAATCCATTAGCACTGCCCGGAACGAACTGCCTTGGCCGCACAGCATGATATTGGCGCTCTTGAGATCGCGGTGGATGACGCCCTCACCGTGAACAATGCTTAGGCCCGCGCAAATATCGAGCGCAATCCGCAAAGCTTCTTTGGACGGAAGCGAGCCATCTCTCTTGAGCCTTTCTGACAAGGTTACGCCGTCAAGATATTCCATGGTCAGGAAGGCTGTGGCAGGATGGTCACCGCTTTCCGGGAGTAGATAAAGTTCATGAATGCGGCAAATCTGCGGGCCGCTGACCTTTCTGGCCAGTTGCACTTCTTTCCGGAAGCGGTTAAAGGCGTGGGAGGAGGATGCGATGTCACTTCGAATCGTTTTAAGCGCCACCCGGCCAAGTTGAAGATCCTCGGCCTCGTATACTTCGCCCATTCCCCCTCTATCGATTGGACGCACGATGCGAAATCGTCCGAGAATCACCTCACCGGAGCTGAAGCGCGCGTCCGCAGCCCGGAATGAACTAACAAATGGCATGTCAAGCGTACCGTTGTCTTCTTGAGCCGCCTGCACCAGCCGTTCCAGGTTTTCCTTTAGTTCTGCGTCGTTTCCGCAAGCCTCAATGATGAACGCGGCCCGATCGGCGATGTCGCGATCGAGAGCGGCATAGAAGAGAGGCTTGAGGCGTTGCCAAAGTTCGGGCGTCATCTTCGTGTGGAAAGCTGCTCATGTAACCATGCGCGGGCCATAGCCCAGTCACGCTTGATAGTTCGCGAGTCCATGCCGAGCTGCAGGGCAATCTCGTCAAATGTCTCACCGGCAAAGAAATGCAGTTCAAGTATTTGAGCCTGCCTCTGGTCGAACGCTGCAAGGCGGGTCAGGGCTTCGTCCACAGCCAATGCATCCACAGTTGAGCGGTCTGAAACGGCCAAGCCGGAATCGAGAGTCACTTGTACCGCACCGTCCCCGCGCTTTTCCGCTCGGCGTGCGCGGGCGTGGTCAACAAGTATGTTGCGCATCATGTGAGCAGCCATTCCCAGGACTTTCAATCGGTCCTTCAACAAGGATTTGTCGACTTTCACCAACCGCATGTACGCTTCGTTCACCAATGCCGTCGGTTGAAGAGTATGGTTATTTCGCTCCAAGCGCATTTTGGCTACGGCAATACGGCGAAGTTGGTTGTAGAGGCTCAACGCCAGGTCCGGCGGGTCCTCAGGAGCCTTCGACGGATGTTTCCGGCTCGCGCCGTCCTTACCTTCCGTAGACATTGCTCACCCATTCAAGTACCCAGAGTATAGCCCGAATTCTGACTGGCGCAGATGGAGTTTTCCAGCTGTTTTCTGTGAATCTTGATTCCGGCACTTTTTCTTCCAGTCACCGACTTACGCGGCGCCGTTGGTTCGTTATCGGAAGAATCGTGCCGACGCCCGATGGTCCAATCGCTATTCGGATGGTGGAATGGGCTCCTCAGCCGCATGTGAATAGCGATAGGAGGCGATTCTCAAGGAAGCTTGACTCTTGGGATCTAACTGAGGCCGAACGCGAGATGAACCAGGCGAATTGGAAGATCCGCTTGCTCTCTTGTCCCCTTTTGCGCGCGATTCCCGCTTACCCGTGTGACAGGGAACTTTCCGCCGGAGGTAAGTATGGGATCGAAGAAGCTCAATTCGTTGGCTGTCCTGATCGCTGCGTGGACGCTTGTTCCTAGTGCAGTGTTACTGAGTAACTTAGGGAGCTCTCACCTGCATGGACACGAATCGCGGATAGATTGGACGAATCAAACTACCGATCTTCCGAATCGTTCAGACTCGGTACTCACTAACACCAAGCAAGAGTTTAGTGAGAACTCAGACCACCAGACCTTGATCATAGCTTTGGAATTTGCATCGCTGTTAGCCCAATAGAAACGAGCTCTGCCTCTGTTTGAAAATGCTTGGCCGATGAGGTTATTTCTAGAGAAGGAGTAATTACAGACGCTGCACGGCTTTCATCTTGCAATGCCGCCAAGTTTTCATTGAAACATGCGTTCAACGGATATTTGCTTGGGACGCTCCTAGTTCCGTTTGGAACGCGCTTGAAATGCGCAGCCAGATGGTGATCGATTTCCTTACACCCAATGCTTGCGACATGTGCCGCTCCGCGCCCCGTCTGAGATTTGGGCACTGTTATGCCCGCCTGAAAGAGGCCTATCAATCTCTGACAAAATTCAGGCGAAATAATCGATTCCATGTCCCTAATTACGGCAATTCTCCGCTTTAGAGAGTGAAGCCAGTCGAAGTTATGACGCTTCAATCAAAGGAGACATTCCCATGAAACAAATCTCTTCAATTGCCCTGCTAGCCATCGCTTTTCTAACCGGAACAGCCAGCGTTCTGGCTCAGAATGTTGTTATCAAAGCGAACGTTCCCTTTAACTTCACAGTTGGCGAAAAGGAGCTGCCCGCTGGTGAATACGTCATTACATCGCCAAGGACGAACCTCGTCGAGATTCAAAGCACTGACAGGCGCCTTGTTGTATTGGCGGCAGCTTTGCACAGCTTCCACGAGTCCAGCGCTGGAAGTAAGTTGGTATTCGTTAAGTATGATGACCAGTACTTCCTTCGGAAGATATCGTGCTCTTCGCGGAGCCCCATAAACCTTGATCTTCCTGCCTGGAAGATGGAGAAAAAAGCGCGCCAGCTGGAGGCGATGCGCGGGTCAAGCGAGCAAACTGTCGTAGCGGCTCGATAGTTCATCCGCAGACCAAACGCTCGACGCCCAGAATTCCAATTCTGGGCGTCAAGCAGCTCAATTTACGCAATTACATGATTCGCGTGTACCCCAACTTCCGGCACTTGGTGCCGCTCCTGGGCAGTCAGGATGGCGCTGTGATGCCCACTATGGAGCGGGCTGTGTAATTGCATTCTGCTCCAAAGTGACTGCGGTCTGTGCCATGAGTCTGCCGTTGGCCGATGCGCCTGTCTTTACAGCAATCAATGTTTTGGCCAGAAGCACTCCCTCGAAGTGAGCGGTGGTTCCGATCGCCACCACGCCTCCAGCTTGCCAGAAGATGTTCTTGGCCTGCGCACCACCCGCCAAAGTGATCCTGGTAGCGCTAGCCTGTTTCAGTGTGCTCGCAATTTGGAAGATCCAAACATCATTGGGTCCACCTGAGAGCGTGACATCGGTCGATATTGAAACTCCGCTACCCCATTTGTAAAGGCCGGGTGTGAGTGTCAAGCCACCTATCTCGCCGGCACCCAATTCAGTAAAATTGGGAATCGATCGCCCTGCGGCGTCGGAGTACGCGAATCCCATATCGCCAATGGCCGCGGTGAGCAATGTTGGGTCGGTAATGGCGCACGGAAGTGGGCCGGCAGCGTTGACTGTATACACGTTGCCTGACACTTCGTCGCATCGCAGGAGAAGAGCGGCACCCGTGATGGGACTAGTTCCAACGTCGCCAGTAATAGAAGACGCGTAGACGTCCGTGATCCCTGTTTTCGTCAGAATCGCGAATGTTCCTGCCGTTCCAAGACTAACTGGCGCTTGCCCGGTGAGCGGCCTCTCTCCTGTGGTGAAGCTCCACTCAACAGAATTGGGGATGGCGATGCCACCTGCGCTCTGGGCCGCGGTAGTAAGTGCGGCAACATATTTCTCATTCGTTCTCAGAGCCGAAGCCGTAGGCTTGAAAGTCGCCACCGTGTTTGTAGCATTCATTGCTACGGTACCTTCTATCGTGTTTCCGTTTGAATCCCTGAGCGTGAAGGTGAGCAGCGATCCAGGCAGGGGCGAGTCGAGGGTTGCAGGGTTCATCGCCGTACTGAAGGTTGCGCTTACTGCCGTGCCGGTGACGACGTTATTGCTGCCATTGGTACTGGTTGGTGTGTTGGTGGCGCCATTGCTTGGACTCGTCGAAAGCAGGGTTACGCTTTGTGCGACGCCTGGAGTTGTCATTCCGGCCAGAGCGGCGAGCAGCGTTGATGCAGCAAGCCACGGTAGTGGCCGCAGTCTATTTTCAAATCGGTTCATTCTTTTAACTCTTTCACCCAGCTGCAACGAAAGTTGCCCTTGATTTGAGGGGGTGGTTGTTACCCGGCTGAGAACTCGACGCAGTGATTCAATCGTTTGAATATCTAATTCAACCAAGTTCGAAAATTATTAGGCTGGTCTCGCGGGCCAAAGCGTCCCCAAACAGAGCGTGAGATACCAGAGAGCGATGCGGTCTATATAACGGCGATCTATATTGCGCCTCTTTCGATAAGTAAGCGCCACTGGCTGCCGGATGCACGGCTGTGTCGGCTGCCGGGCGCTGGTACTTTGACATGGAAGCTCGACCCTCTATGTTGCAATCCTCGCTCCAATGTCATTATTCTGCCGTCAAAATACCTATCCAATCTGAATAGCGCGACTTAGAAAGAAAGATGTGGCTTGAACGGAATCAGTCCGCAGCTTCCTGGCTGGTGCTGGCTATGTAATTTGTTTCAATGTACGCGCTTCTTACATAGTAGAAACTGACGGTGGGGGCTATTCTGTCTCGGCGTGGTCGAGGAGTTTGTTGAAATTCCGCAGTTGCAGATAGTTCCAGGCGGCAGGATGCGCGCACTGCTCGCCTTCGCGGCTGCGATGATGTTCTCGATCATCGGAACAGTGAGAGTAGCCCAGTTTTTTTACCCCTGTGGGTTCACCCCATGAACGATGGCATCAACTCCCTCTGCCGCGGCCGCGATCGAATCCCGGTCCAGTGCTTCTTCCTTTACGCTAGGGCAATTCCAACGACCGGAGAGTTGGCCGCGTGGCGCGAGCGTAGAGGACAGCTCGACGAAGCGTATCACCGGATCACCGCGCTGATTGCAACCGAACAGACTGCGCTCGACCGCGCCTTACATGCCGAGTGGGAAGGTGAGGATCGACTCAAAGAGGCTGCCCGGATCGAACTTGAGCGCCGCAATTAACTTTAAAGTTCGCACCGGTTGTGAGCTGCGGGCGGAATTGGTTTCCTTTTCCGTAAGTTCGAAAGCTGCTTGGTGCGGGACGGCCTAACCGCCCTTTTTGTCTTAGCTTGATTTTTTGTGCGGCCCTTGGCCATGGAGGTCTGCTTGATACTCTTCCTCCAGTTGTCGAGACGTGTCCGCAAGGGGGCGGTACGGGCGCATCGCCCTTCTTTTAGGCTTGTTTTTTGGCTCCTAGACCGCCCCCGCCGCAATCCTGTTTCCTCAAACATAACTTCCGGATTGGCGACAATCCGGGAGTTACCGGCAGAAACGGCTGGTAGCATGCCTCCATGGAGCGGATCAGTATTCCTCATCTGCCAACGATGTCCGGAAGTTACTGGTTGATCAACACTCAGCGTCGGGCCCCGAGAGCCACAACTAAACTCGAAGCGAGCTTCGTCTTTGAACCGAGCTGCACAAAAGCACGCTAGTGATGCTACGGCGAGAAGACGCAGAGTGGTATCCCTGTGTTGACCCGCGTCAAAGTGCATTTTGGGTTCTATAAATTATTGATTCTATGGAGCCGACGGTCAGAGTTGAACTGACGACCTGCTGATTACGAATCAGCTGCTCTACCAACTGAGCTACGTCGGCTTGCTGCAGAACTGATTTTATCCTGATGGTCAGATAGCGTAAAGCGGCTGCGGCAGTTTCGGATTTGATGTTGTTAGGAAGCACGGACCCAATCGCCATCTTCCTCGAGCAAAAATCGTCGCCGGCTACTTCGAAATCGCCGTGCCACTCCAAGATTGCTCTATACTTCAGCGCATGCAAGTAGACCCGATGGCAGAATGGCAAAGGCTCACGGATCAATACCGCGAGATGAGCGATGAAGAGCTGCAGGAACTTTCGTTGGATTTCGGCGACCTGACTGAAACAGCACAGCGGGTTCTGCGTAACGAGATGAGCAATCGCGGCCTGGGCGAAGTGCGTGTGCCGCAACAAAATTCCAGTAACCCTATTCGCGAAATCATCGCGGGCTCTGAGATAACCGGCGATTCAGTTTTCGGCGGGAGCCAGTCATCCCGGAGGGAGGAAACAGCGGAGCAGGATGGCCCCCACGAATATAGCTGGAAGACCGAACTGTGCGAGTGCGAAACGACGGAACAGGCGCGGCTGATTCAGGCGATGCTAAGGCGCGCCGGCATCGACAGTTGGGTCAGAAATGCCGATGCCGGTTGGAGCACCAGCTATCCCCGTGTGGTGGTTGGGGCCGACCAGCTAGAGGAGGCGATTCAGATCGCACAACAACCCATCCCCCAGGAAATCATCGAGGATACGAAAAATGAAGTCCCGGAATTTGTTCTTCCACGATGTCCGAAGTGCGGCGCGGAGGATCCGGTTTTAGAGGCGGTTGAGCCGACCAACAGCTGGGCTTGTGAGGCGTGCGGAGCAGAATGGGCCGAGCCTGCAGAAGCTTAACCGGCCGATTCGTGGCGGAAACACCCCTTAATTCACTGAAGCGACGTTTTGACGAGAACTGCGTTGGTTTCCGTGTTGCCGCCGCAGGCCCATGCCAGCGCCACAACCCAACCAATAAAGGTCCACCCCAAAAAAATATTCACAATCAGGATGGAGCCGCGACTGCGATGATTGCGGCGCTTCGCAACCATTGAGGGCAGGAAATACAGGAGCACCGCTACGATGAAGAACAGAATCAAAAGTATGACGTTCGAATTCAATTCAGAAGGTCCCATTGGATGTGGTTCTCCGATGAATAACGAAACGGAAAGAGCCGCCCGGCAACAGGGCAGCTCTTTCCTCAGGGAGAATAGTTCCAACGGAGGCAAAACCATCAGAACTTTCTGGCTGCATAGTAGGGGCGGGGAAAGGGAGTGTCAAGGAGAAATCCGAGCCTAAATAAGCCTTTTGTATTCATATATTTATAATCAGACTGCTGGAGATCTCGCGAGAATCAGATTCGCACGTTGTTCGCCTTTTTATATCCCGAGATCTTCGTCATTTCACGGTGTTTCATAGGTTTACATCCCGTTTTCCACAGGTCAGCACCGCCATTAACCCTTCGGATGCGGCCTGTTTGGACTCGCAGCTGAATCAACCCATTCCTCACGCAAATCCAGACGAATAAATTCCGCTTCGTAGACTGAAGACGCGGGTTTACCTCGAGCAATTCGATAGAGTGCACGGCCGCCCCCTAGAAAGAACCCGAGAAGAAGGGCAGCGCTACAACCGATGATCACCAGCGCTGCGATTCCCAGAAGCAGCTTGCCGGTCTTCGCGACTTCGGATTCGCCCGGCTGCGGGATTGTGATCAGCTCGGCGTCGTAATGCACGGAAGCTAGAAGCTTATGGCTTTCGTCGGGGATGGCGTCGCCGCTCACGATGGCAACCAGGGGACCGCTGCGGCGTACATCCAGGGATGCCTGGTCCGAGTCAATCAGCGGCTTGGGCCAGGGTGGCAGGGCCTGGCTGCCCGCCTTGAGATACGCACGAATCTTGCTTTCCTGGGCAGCGGCCATCTGCGGAGTCGGGTAATCGATGATGGTGAGCGTTGCAGGCCCGGAACGGAGTGAATAGTTCGCCGTCATTGCTTCCGCCCCGCGATCGAAACCGACCACATCCGCGGGAAGCACTCCCCCCGAACCGGTGTAGCCGGCGGGTCCAATGGCATAGTGCGTGGTCTGGCCGTCTATTGAATCTTTGGGCAGGTTGCCGAGAATCGGGGGTGGCACAGCCCTGTTCCCGTCGGGAAGAGGGAATTGCTTAGCCAGCTCGCGAAGCTCGGAGCCTGACATGGGGCCGATCTGGGAATAATTTGCATCGACAACGGTATTTCCAATCCAGAAAAGCACGCGATTGTGATTGGCGGCGCCGCCCGCGCCAATGTCCGCTTTAGGCCAGCCCGTTCCCCGGTAAAACGTGTACGCGCCGTAAGCGCCGCTGGCGTCGTGAAAGCGGAGCGCACGCAGAGTCACTGTCTCGCCGCTGCGTTTGTAGGTAGCCAGCGTGGCAGAGGTGAAGTCGTACTCCTTGAGCGCCTCTGCGTTTGTCGAGTCTGCTTCCCCGGGGTCTGCGATCGTCTTGAGGGGATTGGCGGCAACCCATCCGGCGAATGAGTCGGGAAGAATTGCGGGGCTGGCTGCGGGCGCTGGCTTGACAGGCGCTCCAAGCGCAGTCACAGGCTTGGGCGAGGATGTTTGTGCGCTTGCGAAACTTGCGCACCCGAAAAATATCACCGAACAAATCAGAGTTCGAGTCCCACGCATTCAATATCGCCCTTCTTCAGGGTACACGGTTGCCAGAGCCCGCCGCGTCCCACCTTCTCTTGGACACTGACGGAGCCGGAAAGGTTCCTTGCGGTCGCTCGGGGCGTTGCTCGCAGCGCATGAAGTGTGAAGAAGGCAAACTATTTGGGTCCCCGCATATCCTCGAATCCGGACATCTGAGTTCGACTTGAGTCTGGAGGATTGGGCAGCAACAACCATGTCGCAATTGCGGCCACGGTCACCAGCACCAGGGCGAGCACGTCCCCGTGAAGGCCAAAGATCTGCACGGCAACGACGGTGGCGATAATGAAGCATCCGCCCCATACACAAAAGCAGGCGAGTACGCGGACCAGTCGCCCAATCCATGGGAACTCGATCAGATGTCGCGCTGATTTGCGGAAATAGCCCAGTGGGTCAGCATAGAACTTGCGTGACATGTAGATCACGTACGTGCCCAGTGCCGCACGCAGACCGATTGCCACAACGGGATTGGAAAGTGCCTTTGCGGGATCAATCATGTCCATCGCCCAAGCCCTACGAGGCCTATCATGCCACAGAATCAGTTTCCGAAGCGACTCGTACGATGTTTTGACTTGGCGAACTCCAGCAATGTTTCAACAGCGCGCAATAATTATTATTTCTCTAGTTGGCCCGGGCACCGAGCGCGGCGGAATTGCTCGCCGTCCACCAGCAATCAAAAGACGCAAGCGCCCGCTCGCACACCATGCGGTGCCGCTCTTTTTTATCGCGCACTTTCTTGCGCACCTCCTCTCTAAGCGGTTCCAGCAAATCGAAGGTGATGTTCGCGGGTTGAAAGTCCTTTGGATCGGCGTGCGTGATGTAGTGAACAAGCGATCCCAGCGCACACGCCCGCGGCGCGGGTATGGGTACTTCGCCCCTAACCACGGAGGCGGCATAAAGCCCTGCAAGCAATCCGGTGGCAATGGATTCGGTATAGCCTTCCACGCCCGAAAGCTGTCCCGCAAAAAAAAGGCTCGGTTCCGTCTTCAGACGCAGCGTCTCATCCAGTAACAGCGGCGCCTGGATATAGGTGTTCCGATGAATCTGGCCGTAACGCAGGAAACGCGCGTTTTCAAGGCCGGGAATCAACCGCAGAATGCGCGCCTGTTCGCCGAATTTCAGATGGTTTTGAAACCCCACCAGGTTGTAGCTATCTGCCCGCAGGTTTTCCTTACGCAGCTGCACCACGGCCCACGGCGTCTTGCCCGTCCGGGGATCGCGCAATCCCACCGGCTTCATGGGGCCAAAGCGCAGAGTGTCGCGGCCGCGTTGCGCCAGGATTTCGATCGGCAGGCAGCCTTCAAAATAGTCCAGCTTCTCCCACTCCTTGGCTTCCGCAGCTTCGGCGGCTAGAAGCGCGTCGAGGAAGCGATCGTACTCCTCGCGATCCATGGGGCAGTTGATGTAATCAGCCGTGCCTTTATCCCAGCGCGCCGCAAAGTAGACACGGTTCATGTCAATGGATTCGGCCTCGACGATGGGAGAAATGGAGTCGTAAAAGGCCAGGTGGCCGGACCCGGTGAGGCGTTCGATTTCGCAGCTCAAACGGTCTGAAGTGAGAGGCCCAGTCGCCAGGATGGTGAGGAATTCATTCTCCTCGCAGCCGGCACCGTCTGCGCTCAACTTCGTGACTTCTTCGCGAATCACACGAATGTTCGGCTCGGCGCCAATTGCCTCCGCAATCCGCCGAGAAAACTCCACGCGATCCACTGCCAGGGCGTGGCCCGCTGGCACAGCACACCGGTCCGCAATGCGCAGCAGAGCTGACCCCGCGCGACGCATCTCCTGTTTCAGCAGCCACGGCGCCGTGTTTGGCGACTCGCTCTTGAGAGAGTTAGAACAGACCAATTCGCCGAATTCAATTGTCTGGTGTGCCGGTGTCAGGCGCGGCTTCCCGTCCACCAGCGCGCGCATCTCGTAGAGTTCGACCTCGCATCCCAGGCGCGCTGCAGTCAGTGCGGCTTCAGGGCCTGCGAGTCCGCCGCCGATCACTCGAATTCTCACTGCGCGGGCTCCGCTTTTTGGTTCGAAACTTCGCGCTCGTCCATGCAGAGTTCCGTCACCCCCGCCAGTTGATTCAGCGCTTCGCCAGAGATGCGTACGTTGCGCCAGGTATCCAGGAATTCGGCCCCCATTGCCCGATAGAAATCAATCGCCGGCGTATTCCAGTCCAGAACCTCCCACTGAAGCCTTCGACATTTCCTTTCAACCGCGATCGCAGCCACACGCTGCAGGAGGGCTTTGCCGATTCCCAAGCCGCGAAACTCCGGCTCGACGAAAAGATCTTCGAGGTAAAGTCCAGGGCGGCCCATCCATGTTGAATAATTGAAGAAATAGAGCGCAAAGCCGGCAGCCCGATCATCATAGTCGGCTATCAGGCAGTAATAGAAGGGATTAGGGCCGAATCCGTCCTGCAACAGCCCCGCTTCCGTAGCGGTAACCGCGTCTGGTTCGCGCTCGTACGCTGCCAAGGCGCGAATGAATTTCAGGATCTGCGGTATATCCGCGGGCGTCGCTGGGCGAATCGTGATTGCCATGCTTTTATTCTAGAGTGTGATACAGGCCACACGCTCATCGCAGGAACCGCACTACGATGGAAGAGAAATTCACGCGATTGCCAACCGAGGCATATTCCAGCCTTCGGCAGAGCGAAGGAGTCCATTCGGTTAGCATCCAAGCGGTTCGAATGGCAAGAACATTGCGCCAATGGGCAGTCGCTCTTGTGCTCAGTGGCGGATTGGATTTAACTTGGGTCCTGCGAATGAGCAGCTTGCGAATCCGTTCGACATCCAGGGAACACTAGCGGATTCAGTTCCGCGAGATGATTTGACTGCATAGTGGCAGGAACGGACATATTCACCGGGAAGCGCTTTTAACGGCGACCGGTACGAAGTTCAGCAAATAGGACATTATGAGCCCGCGCAGCTTGGCCTGCGTCGCTCTCAAGGAGAAGAAGATGAAACGCACCTTTTCACTTTGGCTAGGCCTGATGGCATTTGCCCTTATACCAGCATTTGCTCAAGCGCCTACGGATACCAACGCCGCTCCCAAGGGGCCTGTGGGCAAGATTCATGGGCACGTAACCAACCCGACCGGCGCTTCGCAAACTGGCGGCACGGTCACGCTTGTGGGTACCACCCGGGCCGCATCTGGACCCGGCCTGTCGGCCGAAACGGCTGAAAAGGGAAGTTTCCCTGTCGATGCAAATGGCGACTATTCGGGCGAAGCCGCTCCGGGCACTTACACCGTCGTCTACCGCACGGCAGGAATGGCCCCTGACAAGAACGCCGATAAATTCGACAACGTGAAGATCCTGGTCGGCCAGGACACTCTGCAGGACTTTGACATGTCGCGGCAGGCCTATGTTGACGCTTTGCCCGCTGACCAGAAGAAGCAGCTCGAAGATCTGAAAAAGCACAACTCTGAAGCAATGAAGGCCAATGAAATCATCAAGGGCCTGAATACAGATTTGAAAACAGTGACCCAGGACATCAAGGATGCTGATGGCGCGAATGCGGCTGCGAGCGCTCAGTTGGGTGCGTCCGCAAGCAAGGCCGATCTCGAGGCCAAGGCAACCGAGATCAAGACCGCAAAGTACACCGAGGTTCAGACGCTGATGAAGAAAGACATCACCGTCAAGCCCGCTGAACCGGTTTTGTGGGCCCAGCTAGGCCAGGCGCAAGCCGGCCTCAAGCAATATGATGACGCGGAAGCAAGCTACAAGAAGACCCTGGAACTGGACGCTGCGTCGAAGAAGCCAAATCCAGCAATCGAAGGTCTCGCGAATAGCGGGCTCGGCGAGCTGTTTGCCCGCCAGGGAAAGGTGCCTGAGGCCAATGCCGCTTACGATGCGGCTGCAAAGGTCAATCCTACCCAGGCTGCGTTCTACCTGAAGAACGAAGCTGTGATCTTCTTCCAGATGAACAATGGCGATGCCCAGGTGGCAGCGGCCGACGAAGCGATCAAGATCGACCCCGCTGGCCAGCCGATTCTTTATTACCTGAAGGGCCAGGGACTCATCCAGAAGGCCACCTTCGACGCCAAGACGCAGAAGATTATCCTGCCTCCCGGGTGCGCCGAAGCCTACCAGAAATACCTTGACCTGGCCCCTACAGGCCCCTACGCCGGCGAGGTGAAGGGAATTCTCGACCAGGCCAGCCAAAAGATTGCATCCACATACAAGTCGGGAAAAAAGTAAGCTGCTTTTTTGTTTCGATCTCGAAGGGTGCTTCCGCAGGTTGGAAGCACCCTTTGTGTTTCTGATCGCTCGCCCAACGCACGCCTGAAGATCTGAAAACCTCTACAATCCAATCCATGACCACCGCGTTGCCGGGTTATAACGAAGCAGCAGCGCTTGTCGCAGGTTTCGCGCAGCAGTTGGCTCTCAAGCAACCGCACATCGAGCGCGTTGAACTGGCACATGCTGCGGGCCGCGTTCTTGCCGAGCCCCTTCGTGCCGACCAGGATCAGCCTCCGTTTCCACGATCGACGCGCGATGGCTTTGCCTGCCGCGCACAGGAAATCTCCAGCCATGAATTTTTGGCGCTTCATGGATCAACTCGTGCGGGCGACGCTCCGGGCGGCCCTTTGCCCCAACACGCCGTATTGGAAATCATGACCGGCGCGCCTGTACCAGAAGGCGCTGACGCGGTAGCGATGATCGAGCATGTTGAAGTCGAGGCGGGGCGTGTTCGACTGCTCTCGCCACGCACGTTGAGTGCCGGTGAGAACGTCGTGGCAAAAGCGGCGCAGGCCCGCGCGGGCGACAAATTGCTTAGTGCCGGCACTCGAATCACCGCGGCACAAATCGCGCTCGCCGCCAATTGCGGTTGCGCTGAGTTAGCTGTCTTCACGCGCCCGCGCGTTGCGATCTTGACGACAGGCGACGAGCTCGTTGCTGTGGATTCGGTTCCG
>Ga0302319_10011187_pt1 | contig 17036 bp, 16 predicted proteins | sample Bog_T0_2_FD_203319 | JGI IMG/M metagenome (GOLD analysis project Ga0302319, IMG submission 203319) | Peat permafrost microbial communities from Stordalen Mire near Abisko, Sweden - Bog_T0_2 | ecosystem: Environmental > Terrestrial > Soil > Wetlands > Peat | place: Sweden: Abisko, Stordalen Mire...
GCCGTCGTCGCGCGTTCGCCGTCGTCGCGCGTTCGCCGTCGTCGCGCGTTCGCCGTCGTCGCGCGTTCGCCGTCGTGCATTTTTTTCTTTTTCCCTCGTTTGCCGTCTTTTTTTCAACGTCGCGCCGACGGCGGTCGTCGCGCGTTCGCCGTCGTCGCGCGTTCGCCGTCGTGCATTTTTTTCTTTTTCCCTCGTTTGCCGTCTTTTTTTCAACGTCGCTTCGCCGTCGGCGTTCACCGTCGTCGTCCGTTCGCCGTCGGCGTTCACCGTCGGCGTTCGCCGTCTTTTTCGCCCATGGCGGTCGTTTCGGCGTCGTCGTTCACCGTCGTCGTCCGTTCACCGTCGCCGATTTTTCGCCCATGGCGCCCGATCGTTCGCCGTCTTTTTCGCCCATGGCGGTCGCGCCGACGGCGGTCGTCGCCGTTCGCCGTCGTTTCACCGTCGCCGTTCGTCGTCGCCGTCACAAAGACAAAATGGGCAAGACGCGGACCCCGACGCGTCCGCCGCCGGCGCACGAGATCGAGCGCCTGGCGCGCGAGATGCGGGCGGAGGCGGCCGAGGAGGCGTACATGGCCGCGGCGCCGGGCATGGACGGCCGCCCCTTCGACGAGCCCATCCAGAAGCTCCTGCGCAGCTTCGACGACCTCGCGAACCTCGACGAGGCGACGCGGCGCAAAGTCGACGACGGGCTCGCCAAGTACGGGTGGACGCCGACGATGCCGCTGCCCACGGCCGCGTCGGGGGCGGCCTCCGCGGCCGCCCCCGCGAAACGGCCCAGGACCAAGGGCATGACCAAGGGCAAGGCCAAGGCCAAGACCAAGGCGCACGCCGAGATCGCGCGGCTGCGGCGCAAAATCCGCCGCCTCGAGGAGTCGGCGACGTGAGGGTGAGACGACGGCGGCGGCGCGTAAACACACACACAAAACAAAAATGCACGCTCACAAGGACAAGGACAAGGACCGTCTCAACGTGCAGTCGTGGGCGACGGCGGCGTGGCCGCTGGGCGCCCTCGCGTCGACGTTTGCGTCGATGCGGTTGTACGCGCTGCACGACGTCACGACGGCCGCGGCCGGGCAGCCGCCCGCGATGGCGTACCCGTGGGCGCCCCCCGCGGCGTTCGTCGTCGCGGCGGCGACGATTGCGGCGATGGCGACGCGCGTCGGCACGGACAGGACGGCGCTGCGCTCGCACCGCGACTTGCGCCTCGGCGCCCTCGTCTTCGTCGTCGTGTGGAACGCGTGGATGTTTGTCTCGGCGTCGTGGAAGGAGGACGTGGCCCTGTTGCGCGGACACCTCGGGGAGGCGGTGTCGTTCGTCTTTGCGGGCGCGGGGATCGTGTGCCACAAGTTCATGCGCGACGACTTCGGCTCCCCCGAGGCGCACAGGCGGCGCCGCGCGACGGCCTTCTTCGTCGCGAGCGCGGCGTCGTTCGTCTTGCCCCTGCACACCTCGGCGACGCTGACGCCCCTCGAGCTTTTGCGGCGGTACTGCGTCTTCTGCGTCCTCTACTTTGCCGAGCTCGTGGCCTCGATCCTCGACGTGCACCGCCCCCTCGACTGGCGCTTCCAGTGGTGCGTCACGGCGTGGGTGCTCGCGGTCAACGCCCCCGCCCTCGTGCTCGTGCCCGTCGCGTTCGGCATCGTCGCGCGCACGCTCTGGGAGTTCAAGTACCCCCAGGCCAAGGCCAAGGCCAATGGCGCGGCGGTCGCCCTCGCCGCCCCCGCGCCACCGCCTCCCCCGCCGCCGCCCCCGCCCCCACCGACGTCGACGTTCACGTCCACGCCTCCGAGGGCCGCCGCCGCCGCTGGTGGCCCCCCTCGCGGGGTCGCCGGCGCCGCTGCGGCGACGCCGGCACCACCACCGCCGCAGCGGGCGGTGCCGTCCGACTCGCGGGTCGCGCTGCTCGGGACGGCGCGCGCCGTCTTCCCCGCGGCCGGCGGCGGCACCGCCGGCGGCCGCGGGCGCGCGACGGTGGGGGCCGCGCCCCCGAAACTAAACATCGCCGACATCGACGTCGAGAGCAACGAGCCGCCGGTGGCGCGGACGGCTTCGGCGCGGCACCGCGACGGCCCCGCGGGGGCGTCGGCGGCGGCCGCGCCACCAGCGACGTCGCGGGTCCTGCGCGCTCTCGACGACGCGGTGCTCTTCGACGCCGGCTTACCTCTGCCCCCCGCGACGACGCGCCCCCCCCTCCTCCCCCCGCCCGCCGCGACTCGCGCCGTCGCCGGCGACGCCGCCGCCGTGTAACTCCCGTGCCCCTCCCTCACACCTCGTCGTCGTCGCCGGCGCCGCGCGGGGCCGCCGCCGCGGGCGCCGCGAGCCGCGCCCTCTTGGCCTTGCGCGCCTCGTCGGCGGCGGCGGCGTCCGCGACCCTCTTGTGCGCGGCCGCGCGGGACTCGGTGGAGATGTAGTCGGCGATGGGCCTGGGGGCGGTGACAAAGACCATGAGGTCGTTGGGGGCGACGCCCCTGGTGTAGTCCTCGAGGGTCATCTCGGCGATGGTCCCCAAGGGCCAGGCGTGGGCGCCGGGGACGACGACGCGGCACTCGACCGCGGGGTCGTCCCAGAGCTTGTAGATGAACCCGCCGAGCTGCATGAAGTTGACGCACGTGGCGCCCTCGCGGTGCCCAAAGTCGGCGGCGATCTTCTCGGCGTAGGGGAGGTTGGCCCCGGTGAACTCGTCCCACTTGCCCATGGCCATCGCGTTCGCGGGGTTGTACACGGCCCTGTCCGCCATGAGGCCGAAGACGGCCTCGTTGGGCATCCTCTTGCCGACGTTGGCGACGGTCTTGGCGAGGTCCACCACGAGGCGGCCGCTCGCGGCGACGATGCCCGTGAGGCCCGGGGGGACAAAGGTGTGCTTCTCGGTGTTGGCGACGTTGGTGGCCCCGATGAACGTGCCGGCGAGGCCGTGGACGAACGCCGAGCCGAACCTCGCCCAGACGTCGTTGTTGTTGATGCCAAACACCCCCAGGCTCTCGGCGTAGACGGTCGTCATCACCGTCCACACCTCCTGCTCCCCCGTGCCGTCGCCCTGGAGCACCGTGAACGAGACGTCGCTGGGCTTGTCTGTGTCGATGGCGCCGTTGGCGATGCACCGCACGCGGCCCGCGGTCTCCTGGCGCAGGAACGCAAAGGGGCACGGGTTGAGGCGCGCAAAGACGTGGACGGCGGAGTCGTCCACGTCGGTGGCGACGTCGGCGGCCTGGTCAAAGTCAAACACGATGCCGCGCTGGGGGGCGTACTTGGCCTCGACGGGCTCGACGGGGCCGTTGGCGTCGCCCATCATGAGGGCGTACTTGGCCTGGAAGTCGGGGTGCCCCAGCTCGCGCTTGATGCGGCGCGTCTCGTACGGCAGCGTGCGCAGGTGCGCCTCGAGCGTGGGCGCCTCGAGGACGGTCACGACGCCGCACGCCAGCGACGCGCGCACGCGGCGGACGTTGTCCTTCTTGTCCCTCCACGCGCCGAGCTCCCAGCCCTGGCCGCGGGCGAGGGCGTGCCTGCCGACGTCGATGCGCGACCCGCAGTGCGGCTCCCTGATCCGGTACACCCACCCGGCCTTGATCTCCAGCACGGTGTCGGGGTGCTCCGGGACGGGCTGCGGCTCCTTGTCCGCATCGTCCGACTTGCCGGGCAGGGGGGCCTTGTACGCGAACGCGCCGTCCTCCAGGGCAAACAACGTCGTGGTGTGCGTGAACCCCTTGAACCCCTTCTTGGTCGTCCACTCCGTCGCCGAGCGGCCCCCGACGGCGACGTGCGTCGTGATGCCCGACATGTCGACGCGCCCCCGCGCCGCGTTCCGGTTCACCGTCTCGTTCTGCCCCGCCGCCTGCGCCTCCAGGAACGCCTGCATCAGCGACATTCGCGTGGTCGCGTTGCGGCGGGCTTTGCGTTGTGGTGGGGCCGCCGCCGCCGTTTCGGTGTCGCTCGCCGTTTGCGACGCCGCCGTTTGAAAAATCACAACGTGGAGGGCGGCGGCGACGACGACGACGGCGACGACGACGACGACAACGACGACCACCATGTCCCTCGCGCCCCTCAACGACCGCACGGCGCCGCCGGCGACGTGGGTCGACGCCGAGGGGCGGACGTACGCCCCGTGGTCCGTCGCGGAGACGCAGGACGGCGTCCACTCCGGCGACGCCAGCATCCACAGCGGCAAGTTGCTGTTTCACACGCGCACCCCGCGCAAGGTGCGCGACGCCGGGGCGGTGCTGGCCCCGAACGACGTGGTGTATCTGCGGCTGCTGCGGGAGAACTACGACGCCAGGCGCGCGGCGATCGACGAGGCCATCAAGCTCAAGGTCTACGCCCGCGCCGCGGAGGAGGCCAGGGCGCGCGGGTGGACGGCCGCGGTCCAGGCCGCGGCGGCGGCGTCCGTCTACGCCAAGGCGCGCGCGGCGTTCCTCCCCGCCGTGACCATCCGCACGCTGCGGTTCCGCGTCGCCTTCCACCTCGAGGTGCGCACGCGCGCGGAGGAGCGGGACGTGTTTGGCCCCCCCAGCGACGGCGGCCCCGTCGTCGGCATGGCGTCGACGCGGCCGCCGTCGAAAACGATGGCGAGCGCCAACGTCGGCGTCGCGGCGATGCAGCTCGAGGACGCCAATTGGGGCGACGTCGCGTTCGTCCTCGGCGGGGCCGCGGACGTCTTGGAGCTGGGGGCGCTGGCGCGCTTCGGGCTCGACGCCGCCGCCGCGACGGCCGCCGCCGCCGCCGCGGCCGCCGTCGCCGCCAAACGACCGCGGCCACGGAAGCCCCGGCGCGGCGGCGGAGGCGACGGCGACGGCGGAGGCGGGGGCGGGGGCGACTAGCGACGGCGATCAGAGGTTACCAAAGAGCAGCATCCCGCGCGCGACGTGCGCTTGCGGGCGCGGCGCGGGGCCGCTGGGAAACGCGAGCAGGGCCTCGACGCACGCGCGCGTCGGGCCGGGCGGCATCCCCAGGACGTCGCCCACGCACCGCGCGGGGAAGCGCGGAAACTGCGGGTTGTAGTGCGGCAGAGCACACACTCCGTACCAGGTCGCCGGCGTCGGGGTCCCCACCAGGCGAAAGATGCGCATCATGAGGGTGACCTCGTCTTCGCACGGGAACAGCGGGTTGCCCGTCCACAGCTCCGCGGCGATGCACCCCACCGCCCAGCAGTCGACGCGGCAGTCGTACCTGTCTCCGAGGACCACGTCCGGGGAGCGGTACCACAGCGTGGTGGTGTCCCTGTCCACCGACGTGGCCGCGCCCGTGGCGGCCCCAAAGTCCGCGATCCTGACCGCGCCCTCGCTCGTGACGAGGACGTTGGCGGGCTTGAGGTCTCTGTGCATGACGCCGGCGGCGTGCACCGCGCACAGCCCGCTCAGGATCTGGGCGACCACGTCCTCGCCCCACGCGAGGTGCTGCGCCCGCGAGTACGACGCCCCCACGCACCCGCGGCGCTGCCTGTGCGCGTCGTGCAGCGACCCCGCCATCAGGGGGAACACCAGATACACGTGGCCCACGCCGAGCTCCACGCCCAGCAACGGCACCACGTTGGCGTGCGGCCGCACGCGGTTGAGGGCGTCGATCTCCTCGACGACGCACGCGATCCCGACGTCGGCGTCCATCTTGATGGCCTTGATCGCGCGCGCGGTCCCGTCGGTCCCGTCGGGGCAGCCGTCCGCGGTCCCGGCGCACGCGTGCGCGAGGAACACGCGGCCGTACGTCCCGCTCCCCAGCAGAGGCGCGTCCTCGACCTTGCGGTACCGCCGCCACACGGCGCCGCGGCGCTGCGCGGCGGCGTCCAGGCTCTGCTGCGTCGCGACGCACAGGCACGGCGGCGGCGCCGCGAGACACAGGCTCATTTTGTGTGTTTGTGTGCGCGCTGGCGCATGCGTGCGTGCGACGTCAGGATAACCGCTCCTCACGAAACTCGTCGCGTGCGCACAACTCATCGGGCCGCGTTGCCGCGCGGCCTCTTGGGCTTGGGGTAGCTTTCGCCCACGTCGCTCTCGCCGTGCCTGTGCTTGCTCTTGCGCCTGCCGCCCAGGCCGTCGGCGCCGTCGGCGCCGGTGATGGTGCCCGTGGTCTCAAAGATGGTGCGCATCGTGACGTGCTCCGTGCTCAGGAGGGCCCTCTTCACGGCGGCCGCGTTGGCGTGGTCATAGTCGGAGTCGTCGAAGTCGCCGAGGTCGGAGTCGTCGAAGAACTCGGCCCCGAGTTCGGGGCCGAACTCGGGGCCGAACACGTCCAGGGGGACGGGCACGGCCAGGGGGGCGAACACGGGGGACGCCGGGGCCGCCGCGGCGCGCGCGTGCCCGCGGTCGTCGAAGCGGTCAAAGGTGCGCACGTCCATCGACATGCGCTCCTTCGCCACGCGCGCGGCCTGCCTCTGGATGGGGGCGTCGCCGCTCTTGGCCGCGACCCGCTCGCGCCCGCTCCCGCGCACGCGCGGCGGCGACGCCGTCGAGTCGGAGTGGTCGCTGTCCTCCTCGTCGCCGCTGCCCGACTCCTCGCCGCTGCCCTCCGGCGCGGCCCCGCCCTCCGGCGCGGCCCCGCCCTCCGGCGCGGCCCCGCCCTCCCAGTCCTTGAGGCAGCGCGCCGGCATGTCGTCGGCGGCGACGGCGGCGATGCGCGTGACGAGGATGCGCGTGACGAAGTCGCCGCGCCTGGACATGCTCGGCATGCCGAGCATGCTCCCGCTGAGGGCCTCGGCGGCCACGCACTGCTTCTTGACGTGCCGGTGCATCTCCATCGTCGCCCTCGTGTCCTGGCGCGAGACGCACACGGTCCCGCCCGGCGCGACGTCGAAGGCGGACATCATCGGGCGCGCCACGCCCCTGCACCTGCCCATCGCGTGGTGCTTGTACTCGCCCGTGGCCTCGTCGAACGTGGCCGGGGGCGGGTCGAACTTGGGGACGCCCTTCTTCATCTCCACCTTGAAGGTGCCGTCGAACACCACCAGCTCCGTGAACTGCGCGGGGGAGTCCAGGGGCGCGTACCCCACGCGCATAACCGTCTTGATCCCGGGGAACTCGGACGGCGTGGCCAGGTGCTGCTCCCACGTGGCCTTGTCCGTCGCGCTTGTAAACTCGAAGCGGGTGGTGGTGGGGATGCAGCAGACCGTGAGGTCGTCGCGCGTGAGGGGGGTGTGGGTGGTGACGGCGCCGCCGCCGCGGGGGCGCTCCGCAGACGCGGGGGTCGCCGGGGTCGGCGCCGCCCGTGTCCCCGCCGGCGACGCTGCGGGCGACGGCGCCGTCGCCGCGGGTCGGAGCGGCACGGGCCGCCCCTCCGCCGCGGCGACGGCGGCGTCGAGGGCGTACTTCGCCTCGACGAGGCGAGTCTGCGCCGCGTCGCGCACGGCCCTGACGGCCTCGTCCGCGGTTTGGCGCTCGGCGATGAAGGCGATCCTGAAGGGGTACTCCTCGGTGAGGCGGCGCTTCATCACCTCGCCCTGGACGCCCGCGACGGCGGCGTCGTGCGCCGCCGTCGTGGTCTCGTTCTTGACCTCGTGCGCCCTCGTCATGGCCTCGCAGTCGGCCTTGGCTCGGCCCAGCGCCTCCTCCGCGAGGCGCAGCGCCTCCTGCTGCGCCGCCAGGTCGGCCGCCTGCGCCGCCCGGGCCGCCTCCACCTCGGCCTCGTGCGCCTTCATCATGTTCTCGATGCGCGCCTTCGCTGCGAGACTCGCCGCCTCGTCCCTTCGGTCCTTGGCCTGCGTGTAGGCACGGGTCTCGGCGGGCGCGCGGGCGTCCGTCTCGCGCACTCGCTGCGAGGCGTCCGCGAGGGCGCCTTCGCAGTCGCGGACGTCAGCGGCGGCCGCAGTAACCGCCGCCGCCAGATCGGCTTTTTTTTTGGCGATAACCGCCGCGGCGGCAGCAGCGGCCGCTGCCGCGGCCTCGCGCTTCGCGTTGAGCTCGGCCGCGCGCTGCGCCAGCGCCTCGCGCGCGAGGCGCTGGCGCTCGGCCGCCTCGGCGATCTCCGCCTCCGCGCGCGCGATCTCCTCCGCCTCGCGCGCGAACTCGTCGGCGGGCGCTGCGCCAGCGCCAGCGCCGGTCACAAAGGGGTCCACCTGGGGCCGGGGCGTGTCCGCGCGCGCGGGCGCGGGCTCGGCGGCGTGCTCCTGCATCGCGGGGAGGGCGGGGGAGAGGGGGGAGGGCGGGGGGAGAGCGGGGGCGGCGGCGCGTGGATTTAATTGTGACCTCTCCGCGTCATGGCGCCTTCCCCCGTGCTTGGCGCCGCGCGCGCGTCGACGGTTGGATCTTTTTTCGCGGGTGCTTCTGCGTTTTCCTTCGCGCCGCCCCTCCGCTCGCGCGCGGAGGGGCGGGGGCGGCGCGCGCGCGGAAGGGCCGGGGGCCGCCGCGCCCCAGCGCGGCGGCGCGGCGGCGCGGCGCGGGGGCGCGGCGACGGCACTGACACGTGCGGGGCGGCGCGCGAGCGGCCGTTTCGCGCGGGCGGTTTCGCGCGTGCCGGGTGCAGGGCACGCGCCGCGCACCCGGCACGCGCGAAACGGCCGCGCGCGAAACGCCCTCACAACGCAACTCGAAAAAAAATGTCACGCCCCGCGAACGCCGCGAACGCCGCGAACGCCGCGGCCGCCGCGGATGTCGCGCGGCCGGACGCGCGGCCGGACGGGATCAGCACCGACATGACGTGCGTCGCATCGACGTGCGCACCGACGTGCGCCGGCTCCGCTGTCACCGCGGACCTCGCCGCCTTTGCGTTCTCGCCCGTGTGGTCGCGGGCGCACGTGGAAAGCAGAAACGTCCGGGACGCGGCCTCGGCGTGCGGCGTCGCCGAGGTGGAGGCGACGCGCGCGCGCGTCGCCGCCCTCGAACCCCTCGCGCACCTCTTTGTGCCCGCGGACGCGGTGGGCGCCGCGATGCTGGCGCTGCGGCGCCACGCGTGCGGGGGCGGCGACGTGGCCGGGGTGCTGGACGCGGCGGCGACGACGGCGCAGCCGCAGCCGCACGCGCTCCGGTGCCTCGTGCGCGCGGCGGTGCTGCTCGCGCACGCGGGGGTGCTGGACCTGGCGGACCAGCACCGCGCCTTTGCGACGCTGTGCGCGCGCCGCAGGAGCGACTTTGCGCTGTGCGCCCTCGTGCGGTGGCGCGCGATGTGGGCGTGCCCGCGCGAACGCGCCCTCGTCGCGGCGACCCCGGACGCGTTCTTCGACGCCGCCGACGTCGACGTCTTCGATTACGTCGTCTCGTACTTTGCGGCCACGGTGCTCACCCCGCGCCACCTGACCCTCGTGTGCGTGTGGGCGTCCGCGACCCCCGCCACGCTCAGCGACGCCGTCGCAGAGTTCAGAGACGTCAGCGACGCCGACCTCGAGGCGTACATCGCCGACGTCGAGCCGCCCGTCGTGGCCGTCGCCGTCCCCGCCGCGCCCCCGCCCCCGGCACCCGCCCGCAAACGCGCCAGGGCCGAGGCGGCGGCGGCGGGGGCGGGGACGGCGGCGGCGCCTCCGACGCGCGCGAGGACGCCGAGACACAAGGCCCCCAAAACCAAGCCCGGCGCCAGGTGCGCCAAGTGCGCGAGCGACGCCGTGTGCGAGGTCCTCGGGTGCTCGACGACGCCGTCGCTGGTGCTCGCGACCAAGGGCACGCCGCAGGCGCTTTACTTTGCGTGCTGCGTCGAGACGGGACACGCGTGCAAGCGGTGCAGCGTCGGCGTGGCCCAGAAGACGTGCAGCGACCGCATCAAGCGCGTGCGGTACGCCAACGGGGAGGACCTCCACCACGTCAGGATGGAGTGGTGCGCCTTTGAGTTTTGCGACCTGGACACGGGCCTCGTGCACGTCATCGACGCCACGGGCAGCACCGTCTCCTGCGCGACCCTGCCCGCCCTGGCCGCGAAACGCATCAGCCCCGCGGGCGTCAAGCTGTTTGTGGCCACCCGCGACGGCGCCACCGTGCGGTCGTACTTGAGGGCCGGGACGGCCAACGTGTGGCGCGTCGACGTCGCGCGCGTCCGGGTGCTGCGGGAGACGGTGACGCGCGAGCTGTGCGGGGCGCGCTTCGCCGTGCGGCTGTGGGCGTCGCAGCGCCGGGTCGAGTGCGACGCCACCGCCAAGGTCTTTCGACTGGCCGTCGCCCGCACCTCGCTCCTGGAGGAGGGCGCGGGCGGCGGCGCGGGCGCGGGCGCTGGCGGCGACGGCCTCCCCCCCGACACCTGGTCGACGAGCGTCGTGCACAAGGTCCTGGTCGACGCCGCCACGCCCAGGGTCGCGATGACGGACGAGGAGTTCCGCGCCACCAAGGCCTCGCGGGCCGACGTCGCCGGTAGACGCGTACACGCCACGCACCTGAGCATCGGCACCGCGGCGCGGGAGACGCAATTCAGGCTCGTGGACGGCGACGGCGGCGTCGAGGTTTTGTGACCTCTGCGGCGCTGCTGCGCGACGGCGCGTAGGACGCGGCGCGTAGGGCGCGGGGTTTTGTGAGTTTTACTCGAGCATCCTCCGGTTGAACTCGGCGACAGTCACTGCCGCGGTCACGGTAAACACCACGAACGGCACGGCGAGCCGCGGGTCGTCGCTGGCGGCGACGTGCTCCACCGTGTACCCCGCGGCCTTGGCGAGGCTGATGATGCTGGACACGTCCTGGCCGAGTTCGCGGACGGTCATTGTGAACCGTGGTTTGACGCAGTCGTGCGCGTCCTGCTCGGTCGCGAGGAACCTATCCATGGCGCCCATGTCCCCGTCCCAATACCAGCCGGAGGCGCGCAGCGCGGTGGCCAACAAGGGGGGAGGGCGCGCGACGGGAGCCGCCGATGACGCCGGTGCCGGCGCCGACGTCGACGTCATTTTGTGAGGTCGCGGCGGCGCGACCTCACAAAATGCCGCTGACGTTGACGTCACCGGCGGCGGCGGCGGCGGTACGCGGTGGCGGGAGGCCGTGTGCCACGTCGCGCTCGTCGTCGTCGCCTGCATCGTGTCTGCGGCGTGGAGCGCGGTCGTGACGCTGCCGGACGGGCGCAAGTGCGCCCTTCCGTCGTGTCCGCCGTCGGCGCAGAACGTCCCGGCGCCGAGAAGTGCCTCTACGACGCCGACGCCGACGGCGCCGCCGAGCAAGTCAGGGTGGACATCCGTCGCGCGGTGCCCGACGGCCTCCCCATCCCGGGCGACGCAGGAGGGGCGCGATCGGGACTACGCGGCGCACGCGCACCAGCGCGCACGGTCTTCGTCGCGGCGTCGCCCGAGTTCGACGAGGAGGCGTAACCACAAAATGCCTCACCTCCGCCTCGTCGCCGTCGCCGCCGCCGTCCTCCTCGCAAGAACCGCGCATGCGGCCGACGTGCCGATCACGCTGTTCCTGGGCCCCTCGACGGCGGGCGTCATCGGCAACCGCGCGGCCACGACGGCCATGTGCGTCTCCGCCGCCTCCACCGCGGGCTTGACGTGCAGCGCGAGCTTCATGTTCATCAGCTACGACACCGGCGACGACATCCCCAACGCGTGCGTCCCCGGGGGGTCGACGTGCTTCTCGACGACGGTGGCCGTCTACGCCAACACCCCAGCGCCGACGGGGACGCAGATCGCCCCCAACTGGGCAGGGCTGTTTTCCGCGGGCACGCTGACGAACCCGTTCAACGTCATCACGGGCATCAACAACGAGTACTGGACTGGGATGACGACGACGGGGCTGCCTCAAACCGGAGCGACGTGCTCCAGCTGGACGTACGGCGGGAGCAGCATTTTCGGCATCGCCGGGCTCAAGAACGACGCGTCCAGCGGGTACTGGATCGCGGGCGTCAGCGAGTTCTGCAGCACGAGCATATCCACGGTGTGCGTGTGCGTACCCCCGGTGACGTCCTCGCCCACGATCCCGACGAAATCGCCGACGAGCACGTCGCCCTCGCGCTCGCCATCGCGCACCCCGTCGCGGAACCCCAGCCGCTCGCCCTCGCGCTCGCCCTCGCGCGGCCCGTCCAAATCGCCCACGACCACCACGAACCACCCCAGCCGCACCCCCTCGCGCGCCCCCAGCCGCAGCCCCTCGCGCACACCCAGCCGGGCGCCGAGCCGGACACCCAGCCGCACCCCCTCGCGCACCCCCTCGCGCTCGCCCTCGCGCACCCCGTCCCTCGCCCCCACGCCGTGCCACCCGCGCTACGTCACGGCGGGGTGTGTGGGCGCGGGATGTGTGGGCGGGGGGTGAGCGGGCGTCACAACACCCGCCCGCCGCGATGACGCCCGCCCGCTCCCCCCTCGCCAGCGCCCTCCTCCTCCTCGCGGCGGGAGCGGGGAGGGGGGTGGGCGCGCGGGACCCGCCCATCGTGCTGTTCCTGGGCCCCACGACGACGGGTGTCATCGGCGACCGCACGGCCACGACGGCCGCGTGTGTCGCCGCCGCCTCCAGCAGGGGGCTCGACTGCGGCGCGAGCTTCATGCTCCTCAGCTACGACACCGGCGACGACATCCCCAACGCGTGCGTCCCCGAGGGGTCGACGTGCTTCTCGACGACGGCCGCCATCGTCGCCGACTCGCTGACGGGGACGCAGATCGCCCCCGACTGGGCGGGGCTGTTCTCCGCGGGCGCGCTGACGAACCCCTTCAACGTCATCGCGGGCGTCGGCAACGAGTACTGGACTGGGATGACGACGACGGGGCTGCCTCAAACCGGAGCGACGTGCGCCGGCTGGACGTACGACGGCAACACCCTCTTCGGTATCGCCGGCCTCAAGAACGACGCGTCCAGCGGGTACTGGGTCGCGGGCGTCAGCGAGTTCTGCAGCACGAGCATATCCACGGTGTGCGTGTGCGTGCCCTCGACGCCGCTGTTCGCGGAGACGGCCTCACCCACGGCGGGGCCCTCGGCCCCGCCCACCCGGGCACGTGCCCCGATCAAGAGCGCGGCCGCGAGCCCCGCCGTGGCGGTGGTGGCGGTGGTGGTGGCCGTGGCAGTGGCGGTGCTCGTCGCGTGAGCGGTGTTGCGCCTCGCGTCCCTCGCGTCCCTCACCACCCCCTCCTGCCCGCGCGCGGACTCGTGCGCACGAGTTCGCGCTGGTGCTCGGGCGACACGGGCACCGTTGCCGTCGACGGCGCCAAGGCCGGGAGCGCGTCCAGAAACGCCGGCCGGTGGTCGCTCGCGTCCAACACCACGATGGTGTCGCTGCCGTCCTGCGCGAAGTCGACGGCGTGGCGTATCGTCGTCCACCGGGCTATCAGCCCGTCGCGCGGTACGACGAGACCCAGCACCACGTCGTTGCGCCCCACCAGAACGTAGGCCGTGCCCGTGAACCGAGTGGGCTCGTCGTCGGTGCGGAACCCGCGCGGGAGTCGAGTGCTGGCGTCGATGCCGCGCGCGTAGCAGTCGACCTCCCAGTCGAAGCTGACGCCGCCGTCGAAGGCGAGGACGCGCACCGCGCGCGTGGCCGCGGCCCTCCAGAAACCGTGGTCGTGCGCGCACGCGGCCGCGATCGGGTGGGCGGCGGTGGCGGCGGCGGGCGGCAGCCAGCACAGCTTGTCCCCGGCCGCGATGACCGAGCCTTTGACGTACTCGGGCTCATAAAAAACGTCGACGCACTGCTTGTGCCAGTAGTCGTCGACTCCGTCGTCGTCGTCGGAGTCCGGGGGCATCGAGTCGCAGTCGTTGACGGTGTCGTCGTCGCCGTCCCCCACCGCGGGGGGCTCCGCGGCGTCGGCGTCCTCGTCGCGCGGCGCGACCGCCGCGCGCGGCGCCTCCGCGGGCAGACGCGTGCGCGGGCGCGCGTTGTCGCGTACCGCGCCCAGGAGCTCGGTGACGTCGCGCAGAGGACCGAGTGGCACCACGGCCTGGTAGTGCACGGTGTCGCCCGCCGTCACCGAGATGTGGATGACGCGCACGGGCTTGTCGCCGACGAGGGGCTGCGTCGTCGTCGTCGCGTCCACGCGCGCCTTCTTCAGCTCCTGCGTGGGCGCGGTCGCATCGACATCGGCCATCTCCGGGGTCTCGGTTGTGACTCCGCCCGCCGCCGCACGGCCTCGCCGCCCGGCCCCGCGTCACAACTCTCCGGGCCATCCCCCGTGTTACCAAACGCGCGCGCCGCCCGCGGCGTGACGCGGCGTGACGCCTCACAACGCAAAGCCGCGGGCATGTCGCTGACGACGGAGCTGACGAAGCTGGAGAAGGCCGTGGCCAAGGCCGAGGAGTTCGCGGAGCTGCGCAGGACCGACCCCACAGCGACGCACGCGCTCGTCCTCGCGCGCGACATCGTGGCCTTCGTCGACAAGAACTGTGACTCTGTCCCCCCCGAGCTGCTCTACGTGTGGGACGACGCCATCGTCTGCGCCAGCCTCAGCGTGGCCGGCGTGGTGACCTACGTCGCCTACTTCAAGCAGAAGCACCCGGAGGCCTTGTCGTCGGCGGCGGTGAAGCTCGTGGCGTTGCGGGCGACAAAGGCAAAGGCCGCGTCGGAAGCAAAGCCGCAGCCCGGGCCGTGAGGTGGTGGTGGTGGTGGTCACACATAATACCACAAAGATGACATCGCCGCGCCCCCTCCCTCCTCTCCCCACCTCCCCCGTCGACTACGACGCCGACGTGTGCTACACGTGCGCGGAAATCGCGGAGATGGCGTGCGAGTTCGGCGCGATGTACGCGTCGGGAGGGCGCGCGACGCGCCCGTCGATGGGCGTGTGCGCCCTCGCCAACGCGCTCGTCGCGCACGCCGCGCGCGTCGCCGTCAACCGCGTCCCGCTGCACGTCATGGAGAGCGCGCTGCGGGCGGCCGAGTACGACTTGAAGGAGGACGTCGCCGTCGACGCTCTGTGCGCGCGCGAGACCGGCGCCAAGGCCGCGGCGCTGTGCCCGCCGGCCCTCCACTCCGACCTCGAGGGACAGCGCGCGTGGCACGAGCGCGACGCCGACCTCAAGGCGCACGCGATGGCGGCGGCGGGGTCCAAGTACGACATCGAGGCCAAGAGGGCGCTGCTGGCCCGCGCTCGCCAGCGCCACCTCGAGCGCTTCGCGGTCGCCTTCAGCGAGCTCGCCAGAGCCGACAAGGCCGGCGTCGACGTGCGCGCCGTGGCCGCCGCCGCCGTCGCGCGGCGTCACAAGCGCGCGAGGGCCGGCGGAGCGGTCGAGTTGTGAGCCGGTCCGCTCACAATTCCTTGCCGTCGCGATGTCACCCGCGCCCGCCGCCCCGCCCGCCCCGCGTTCGCCGCCCCCCGCGTTCGCCGCCGCGGGGGGCGCACCCACCGTGGCGGGCGCGACGGCCGCCCTCGTCTCCGCGGGGCTCGCGCTGCGCGCGGCCGTGTTCGCCGACCTCGCGCGGCGCGGCGACACCAAGCGGCTCAGGTGCACGTGCGACGCGACGTCCGCCGCGCTCGAGGCGCGCCTGCGCGCGGTCGCCGCCGACGTGCGCGCCGCGGCCGAGCGCGAGTACGAGACCACCGCCGCGGCCGTTCTGCGGCAACAGCAGCAGCGGCTGCTGATACTGCGCCACGTGTCCAAGTGTCCCGCCGAGATCGGCGAGTGCACCGCGACGCCGCACTGCGCGCAGATGAAGCGGCTGTGGAAGCACTTGGTGCCGTGCAAGGACGCCGGGTGCAAGGTCCCGCACTGCGTCTCGTCGCGGTACGTGCTGGCGCACTACGCCAACTGCACGACCGCTTCCTGCGACGTGTGCGGCCCCGTGCAGCGCGCGATCGCGATCGCGAGCGCCGGGCGCCGGGTGGGGGGCGCGGCCACGGGTGCGTCGGCGGCGTCGGAGAGTCGTTAACCAGTCCGCACCCTCGCGTCGCTCGCGTCAAAGTGGATGAGCTTCTCGCCGACGTCGAGACGACCACGGCTCTGCGTGAAGACAGTCGCCTTGTACCCGTTTTCTTTGGCGACCTCGACGATGTACTGTACCATGCCGTCTCCCCCGATAGACGACACCGACAGGAGAAAGTGGTCGAGGCCGAGGCGGATGGCCTCGGCCTCGGCGGTGCAGAACCTCGCCATGGCCGCGGCCTTGGCGGCGTTCCGCACCGCCTCGGCGCCGCGGGGGCGCTGCGGGGCCGCCGGGGGCGGCGTCGTCATCGCGGCGGCGGAAGAATTGTGAGTTACACGTCCGTCGTCGCGACGACGCCCAGCGCCGCGGCCAACTCGAGCATGTCGTCGTTGGCGGCGCGGACGATGGCCACGCGCAGCAGGTACGCGGCCTCCGTGTACACCTTCATCGCGGCGGACATTTGCGCGGTGACGAGGCCGTTGAGCGCGCCCTCGTCCCAGTCGGTGGCGTCCTCGTCCTGGTCCTCGACCGCGGTCTCCTCGTACGCCTTGACCTCGAAGTGCCCCTTGATGTCGTCGAGGGCGGCGTCGACGGCGTTGGCCCCCGCGGCCAGCGCCGACGACGCGCGCACCCTCTTGCGCATCGCCGCGACGCGCTCGCCGTCACCGGGCCGCTCCTCCATGAGCTCGTTGGGCGCCGAGGGGTCGAAGCGGTCGAGGTCGTCGATCTCGAGCGCCCTCGCCAGAAAGGCAGCGGGGATGCGGCGCGGCGCGGCGGGTGCTGGGCCCTCATCCGTCTTGACCTTTTTGGCCGCGGGAGCAGTCATTTGCGTTGTGTGTGTCCGCGCGGAGTTACTCGGGCCGGAAACGCACGCCCGGCATGCGCGCGCGCGGGAACGGCGTCGACCCCGAGGGCGCGCGGGCGGGAACGGCGTCGACCTCGAGCGCCTCCGCCAGAGCGACCATGTCGTCGTGCGCGGCGTGGACGACGACGCGGCGCATCGTCTCGAACTCGCGCGCAAAGGCCGCGCACGCGTTCTCGATCGCGGGCGTCGCCGCCCCCGTCGGTTTGGTCCCGGCCTCGTCGTCGCCGTGCTTCGCCACCGCGACGTACTCGGCCACGTCGAAGACGGCGCGCCTCGCGAACTCGGTCCCGACGGCGAGCTCCGACGACACCGCCGCGCGCGCCCGCAACGTCTTCACCTCCTCGCCGTCCGTCGCCCACTCGTCCATGACGTCGTTCTTCATGCACGCCTCGAAGCGGTTGATGGAGTCGGTGATGATGGGCGTGACGAAGAACGCCGCGGGGAGGCACCGCTTCCCCTGCGCCTCCGCCTCCGCCTCCGTCCGCACGCGCTTCGGCGTCGCCGTCTC